>Ga0207696_1000274_pt1 | contig 61734 bp, 51 predicted proteins | sample KBSS54metaG_FD_184403 | JGI IMG/M metagenome (GOLD analysis project Ga0207696, IMG submission 184403) | Switchgrass rhizosphere microbial communities from Kellogg Biological Station, Michigan, USA - KBS S5-4 metaG (SPAdes) (version 2) | ecosystem: Host-associated > Plants > Roots > Rhizosphere >... | reverse complement strand
CATCCCGAACTCAGAAGTGAAACGATGCATCGCCGATGGTAGTGTGGGGTTTCCCCATGTGAGAGTAGGTCATCGTCAAGATTAAATTCCGAAACCCCAATTGCGAAAGCAGTTGGGGTTTTGTTTTGCCCGCAGGAAAGTGCTTCTCTCGTCAGAGTCAGACGGCACGAGAGTTCCAACCGTCGCCGGGACTGCCATTAGGGAAAATCCTTCTGAAGTGACCACTCGGTTTTTGGTATGGTGCAGCTCGTTTTTTAACGGACTGATGTCATGCCCACGGATCGGCACTCAATTTATGTCAAAGAGTTGCTGTAGAAATGCCTGAACCCATCCCGATCAAGGATCACGAAAAAGAGACGCGTCTGGTCAACAAGCGGTTGATCGCCTGCGCTCTGTTCGTCTTTGCTATCAGCTGCGCGCTGGTGGTGCGCCTGTACATCCTGCAAGTGGTTGAATACGACTACCACTCGACCATCTCTGAAAACAACCGCGTGCACGTCTTGCCGATTCCGCCGACAAGAGGCCTGATCTACGATCGCAATGGTGTGCTGCTCGCTGATAACCGTCCCAGTTACAACCTGATCATTACCCGCGAACGCGCCACTGATGTTAATCAGGAGCTGGATGAGGTAATCAATCTGCTACATTTACCCGCCGAAGATCGTACGATTTTCGATAAGGCCATGAAGCAGTCCCGTCACCCATTCACCCCGGTGACACTGTTCTACGAGCTGACGGAGGAACAAATCGCCGTGTTGGCGGTTAACGAGTTCCGTCTGCCGGGCCTTGATGTCGAGCCGCAGTTCGTTCGGCATTACCCGTTGGGGGCGCACTTCGCGCATTCGATCGGCTACGTTGGCCGGATCAACGAAAAAGAATCCAAGACCCTCGATTCGGTAGAGTACCGCGGCACGCAGTCCATCGGAAAAACCGGTATCGAACGCTTCTACGAAGCGCAACTGCACGGTCACGTTGGCTATGAAGAAGTTGAGACCAACGCCCAGGGCCGAGTATTGCGGGTGCTCAAGCACACCGATCCGGTCCCTGGCAAAAACATCGTTCTAAGTCTCGACGTCAAACTGCAGGAGGCTGCGGAAGCCGCACTGGGCGACCGACGTGGCTCGGTGGTGGCTCTCGACCCGTCCACCGGTGAAGTGCTGGCCATGGTCAGCAATCCGAGTTTCGACCCGAACCTGTTCGTCACGGGCATCAGCTCCAAGGAATACTCGGCGCTACGCGATTCTATTGACCGCCCGCTGTTCAACCGTGTGTTGCGCGGCCTTTATGCGCCGGGCTCGACCATCAAGCCGGAAGTGGCAATCGCCGGCCTCGATGCCGGTGTCGTGACGCCGCAGACCCGCGTCTTTGACCCAGGCTACTACCAACTCCCGGATTTCGATCACAAGTACCGCAACTGGAACCACAGTGGCGATGGCTGGGTGGACATGGACGCGGCAATCATGCGCTCCAACGACACCTACTTCTACGATCTGGCACACAAGCTCGGCATCGATCGCCTGCACGACTACATGGCGATGTTCGGCCTTGGCGAAAAGGTCTCGCTGGACATGTTCGAAGAGTCGCCCGGTTTGATGCCGTCTCAGGCCTGGAAGCGTGCCACGCGCCGTCAGGCCTGGTTCCCGGGGGAAACGGTGATCCTGGGTATCGGCCAGGGTTACATGCAGGTTACGCCGCTACAACTGGCTCAGGCTACCGCACTGATTGCCAACAAGGGCGTATGGAATCGTCCGCACTTGGCGAAGACGGTCGATGGTGTGGCGCCGGTCGACGAGCATCCGATGCCGAATATCCTGCTTAAAAACCCGCGTGACTGGGATCAGGTCAACCACGGGATGCAGATGGTGATGCACGATGCCCGGGGTATCGCGCGCGCCGCAGCGGCAGGTGCGCAGTATCGCATTGCCGGTAAGAGTGGTACCGCGCAAGTGGTAGCGATCAAGCAAGGCGAGCGCTACAACCGGGAGAAAACCCTCGAACGTCATCGCGACAACGCCTTGTTCGTTGGTTTCGCTCCGGCGGAGCACCCGAAGATCGCCATCTCGGTGATGATCGAAAACGGTGAGGCCGGTGGTCGAGTGGCCGGCCCTGTGGTGCGGCAGATCATGGACGCCTGGTTGCTGGACCAGGACGGCCACCTCAAGCCGCAATACGCGGCGCCGGCCAAGCCGCCGGGTGATCCCCACGTCTAACCCGAGTCAGCTTCACAGCACCGCCTCACGCTGGCTGAGCTGTGAAGCTCTCACGTTTGGGCAACTGACTACTTGCAGCTGTAACCCTCGGGCATCGTGACGCTGTAGTTGCGTTGCATGCGATCCTGGAAGTTCAAATTCTGCAGGCCCTGCTCGACCAGAAACGCTTCGACCTTGGCGGCCTGACAGTCCTCGTTATAAGACGACGCCCGCAGCAGATACACCGTGCGCTTACTCGCCTCATCCCGGGCGGTGACAGTGAAGGTACTGATGGTGGTGTAGCCGATACGCTCTGACGTTCCCACCGGGCCATAGGTCGTATTGGGCTTACTGGTACAGGTCAGTCGGTCATCTTTCTTCTTGGCGTTCTTGCACACGGTCGTAGTGCTGGTTGGAACTTGCCCATAGTCGGTGGCGGTATAGCGATAAGACACTTGCCGGCTGCCGATATCGAGAGTGACGGTCATTTTGATCGGCGCGTGATTCCTGGGCAGGCTGGCGTCGGTATAAACCTCCTGAAAGCCTCTGTCTTTCAGTGCGTTGACCATGTCGCGAAGATAGTAGCGGGCATTCAGTGCGTTCTCATCGGCGCTGTTGGTCGAGGTCACCAGCACGGTTGCCTTTCGATCGAACGGATAGTCCGGATCAGGTATTGCGTTGAGTGCTACGTCTATTTGCGTGGCGCAGCCGCCAAGCAACGCGGTCAGCATTAATAGGACGCAGAACAAATAACGGGACATGACAAAGACGCCTTGCAACTAAGGATTGAATAAAAGTTAAACGGATGAGGGGGCGATAAATAAACCGCCGCCAGCGGGCTAGTCTTTCTGGTATTCCAGCAGATCGCCCGGCTGGCAATCGAGCGCAGCGCAGAGCTTGTCCAGAGTTGCCATCTTCACGCCTTTGACTTTGCCGTTTTTGAGCAATGACAGATTCGCCTCGGTGATCCCGAGCAGGGCGGCTAACTCTTTTGAACGAATTTTTTGCGTGGCCATGACTACGTCAAGGCGGACAATAATGGTCATTATATTGTTCTATATGTATTGGCTTTGCTCATCGCTGAGTACTTTTGCGTCACGCATGATAATTGAAAAAATACAGAGTAATACGCCTTTGATTATCTCGTAGGCAGAAGCGGAAGACATGCCGATCGAGAACTGGAAAATCCGATCCCCCGGCGGCAGATCTATCGACAACGCCAGACCTTGCAAGGTCTCTATTAGCGGATAGGTTGCCGGAGAAACGATGCAGAGTACGCCTACTCGCCAGAGGACCCTGATGTTGCGGTCGGTCCAGGTTTCGCCGCGCGACAAGCGCAGAAAGAACAAACCGGTCAGCCATAACGCGTAAGCCGACAGGACGACGGGCAGGAAATCCAGAAAGACGATCAGCGCCGTGACCGTTGATGACAGCCAGGTGTCGGGATCAAGCAGTGCACCTTCGACAAACGGGTCAAGCAATTGCGGCGAGCCCTCAGCAAAGGCATAGAGCAGGCCCGCCAGCATTTCATCCTTTTTGAAGAACCAGATCGTTGCGTTGCCGCCGACCTCCGTTACCCCCAGAACCCAGACGAGAATTGCTGCCAGCAGCCCGATCCAATGCATGCGCTGCAGCGCCAATCCGTTGATGTGAGTACTCATGAAAATTCCTGGTTGCTACAATTTGGTAGCGAATTCTCGATGATAAATTATCTAATAACAATAATTAATTTTGATTTTGTTGTTTGAGCATCCTCTTCTGATCCGGCTCCGCATGGTCGCTCGCAATAGTGTGGGTAGTCGGTAGGCTGGCCAGCGCGCCGACAGGTGCTCCAAGTGTGGAATCAACAACCCTGTCGGCGAGACTGAAACCCCTGCAACATCAGGCCCCCGGCACCGGGCAACTCATGTCACCTTCCTGACACTTCAAATACTGCTTCAGCGCCTCGACACGCACCTTGGTCACTTCGGTCAGGCAATTGCTGTAAATCAATGGATAAACACTCCCGCCGTCCACACCGGACGCGGAAAACTTGCATTCGGCATCACGAAAGCCGATCCACGCCCGCTGCGCGCTCACCAGAAGCTTTTTGCTGTCGGCGTTGTCCTTCAAACGACCGGTGATCTGCTGATACACCGCGTTCAGCTCCTTGTCCGCTGCCTTGAATTCCTGCCCGGCGCACTGGTTCATGGTGGCCTGATCGCTGGCGTTGGCGCAGTCGACGGCGGCGTGGGCGAGAGGCGTGAACAGGACGGGTGTCAGGGCCAGGAGCAGGCGTTGGAGCATGGTTAATCTCACTGTGTCGGATGAAAGTGCAGAGCAGTTTAGCGGCTGTGGTGCTTGTATTCAGGAACGCGCAGTCGGGAGGCTTCGAGCAGGCGATCCGCTGTGGCTGCAATCTCCTCGCCGTCATGAAGTATTTCCAGCCAGTGAGCAGGAATCGCCCGAACGCCATAATAGGCCCCGGCCAATTGACCGACGATCGCGGCAGTGGTGTCAGCATCATCGCCGAGGTTGGCGGCTTGCAGAATCGCCGCTGTAAAACTGTCGGTGTGATGAAAACACCACAGCGCGGCTTCCAACGACTCAACGCTGTAGCCGCTGCCACGGATATCATTGACTGATTTGGCCAGATAATCTCCTCGAGCAATCGCGGCAACTTTAGGCTCAGTGAAAGCTGAGCGCGGCAGCCTGCACAGTTCGCTTTTGCAGGTACCGAACAGCGCGTTGGCGATCAGTTCGGCAAACAATTGACAGCATTCGATGGCTTCAGGGGCCGCGTGGGTTGTCCGCGAACTGTCGCTGGCGAACTGGCGGATCTGCTGGACGTCAGGGAAGAAAAACAGCACCACCGGCGCCAAACGCATGAGTGAGCCGTTGCCGGCGGTAAACGGGTCGGTTGACCCTGCAAAGGGCTGACCGGTTTGCTGATACTGCGACAGTGCCTGACTGACGGTCATTCCAATATCGAAACAATCCCCCGTCGAGCTGAGATATCCCCACCGCCACCAGTTCAGATAGCGTCCCATCTGGTCCGCCGCATCGAATGTGTTTTTGCTCAGAAGACTCTCCGCCAGGCACAGCGCCATCGAGGTGTCATCCGTCCATTGTCCGGGCTTCAAGTGAAAGGGGCCACCGCCGACCATGTCCGTCAGCGGCTGGAATGAGCCTCGTGGCTTGAACTCCACCGTGGTGCCGACGGCGTCGCCGCAAGCGAGACCGAGCAGAGCGCCGCGATAACGTTCGGATAGAGATGGCTGCATGCTTCGTCCTTGTTTGTTTCCATTTCGCTGGAAAAGGTAACAGGTTCAGCGAGAGGGTTGCGTCAGTCATTCACTCATTCAACGATCGGAAATGCCGCCGAATGTTTCCTTTGGACTGAACAGGTGCAGCCCTTTGATACAACTTCAGGTTGGACATGTGGTCATACAAGCCTACTGTTCAAAACAGGAGGTGACTTATGAAACCGGTACCCAATAGTTTCGAACGCAAAATCACGCTCAAGGCGCCGCGTTCTTATGTCTGGCGCGCATTGGTCGATGCCGAGGCGTTTGGCCAGTGGTTTGGTGTGGCGCTGGAGGGCAGGCGGTTCATTGCCGGGGAATGGACGCAAGGGCAGGTCACGTATCCTGGTTATGAACACGTGTTGTGGAACGTGCTCGTCGAGCGGGTCGAGCCACAGCAGTTGTTTTCGTTTCGCTGGCACCCGTACGCGGTCAATCCACAGATCGACTATTCACAGGAGCCGACGACGCTGGTCAAGTTCGAGCTGCAGGATTACGAGGGCGGCACTCTGCTCAAAGTGTCCGAGTCCGGCTTCGCGCACATTCCCGACGTGCGGCAGAAGGAGGCGTATTACATGGACAGCCGTGGCTGGGAGGAACAGCTGAGTCGACTTGAACAGTTTCTCGCCGAAAGCGCCAAGACCCGCGAGCGTGATGGTGACTGACTGCGCAATCTTCGAACCCTGGTTGCAACGCTGGGCGCTGGTAACGGACGGTGAGCCGGTCATCACCCCCGGCAGCCGTCTGTTGCCGGTGCGTTTTGGCGACACGCCGGCCATGCTCAAGGTTGCGCTGGATACCGACGAGCAATTCGGCAATCGACTGATGACTTGGTGGGACGGTGAGGGCGCAGCGCGGGTGCTGGCCCATCACGAGGAAGGTTTGTTGCTGGAACGGGCTATGGGCCGGCGTTCGTTGATGCACATGGCGCTCAACGGTGAAGACGACGAAGCCACGCAGATCATGTGCACGACACTAGCGCGCTTGCATGCGCCGCGCCCGACGCCGCCACCGCCGCTGGTGGAGCTGGCACCGTGGTTCGCCTCGCTGCGCGTGGCCGCGGCCGAACATGGCGGGACCTATGCCCTGAGCCTGCGAGCGGCTGAAGCCTTGCTCGCAGATCCGCAGGACGTGGTGGTGCTGCACGGTGACATGCACCACGACAATGTTCTCGATTTCGCTGCACACGGCTGGCTCGCTATTGATCCCAAACGAATACGCGGCGAGCGCGGTTATGACTACGCCAACCTGATCTGCAACCCGGACTTGCCGACGGCTGGCGATTCACAGCGATTGCGCCGGCAGGTTGAGGTGATCGTCGAGGCGTCCGGGCTTGATCGCCGACGCTTGCTGCAATGGGTGCTGGCGTTTGCCGGATTGTCGGCCGCCTGGTTCTTGGAGGACGATGTGCAGCAACAGGCTGCCCAACAGCTGCAGATCGCGCAAATCGCCGCTTGTCTGCTGGATGACTGAGAGGGCTAAGGGTTTTCGGAAGGGCTGGTATAGCGAATGTCTTACACGCGGTGGTAGCTTTTGCGACTATTGCCGATTGGATCCACCGCGTAATCTACACCCATCAACTGAGACACAGGGAGTGTTTCAGGATCACGGATGATCGACCATAGCAAGGATCGCTGCCGACAGGGAGTCGATAATGGTCTTGGGAAAAACCCGCTTCGGCGGGTTTTTTTTCGCCTGTACAAAAGCGCTGAAGGCTTGTGTCGAGCACCTGTAGCGAGGGGATTTATCCCCGATGGGTAGCGAAGCGACCTCAAAAAAGGGCCTGCTGCGCAGTCCATCGGGGATGAATCCCCTCACCACAGGAATCAAGCAATCAAGAGGCGATCAGCTGCCGCAACACGTAGTGCAGAATCCCGCCGGACTTGAAGTACTCCACCTCATTCAATGTATCGATGCGGCACAGCACCTCGATTTTCTCTTGGCGCCCGTCTTCACGGGTGATCACCAGAGTCAGGTTCATGCGCGGGGTCAGCTCGACACCGGTCAGGCCCTGAATATCCAGGGTTTCCTTGCCGGTGAGGTTCAGGCTCTTGCGGTTCTGATCGAGCTTGAACTGCAGCGGCAACACGCCCATGCCCACCAGGTTGGAACGGTGGATACGCTCGAAGCTTTCAGCGATCACCGCTTTGACGCCCAGCAGGTTGGTGCCTTTGGCCGCCCAGTCACGGCTGGAGCCGGTACCGTATTCCTGACCGGCGATCACCACCAGCGGCGTGCCCGAGGCCTGATACAGCATGGCGGCATCATAAATCGGCATTTTCTCGCCACTCGGGATGTAGATTGTGTTGCCACCTTCTTCGCCGCCGAGCATCTCGTTACGAATGCGGATGTTGGCGAATGTGCCGCGCATCATCACTTCGTGGTTGCCACGCCGTGAGCCATAGGAGTTGAAGTCCCGCGGCTCCACGCCTTTTTCGCGCAGATAGCGCCCGGCCGGACTGTCAGCTTTGATGTTACCGGCAGGGGAGATGTGGTCAGTGGTTACCGAATCGCCCAACAGCGCCAGAACCCGCGCGCCCTTGACGTCGGTGATCACCGGCAACGGTCCGGAAATGTCGTCGAAGAACGGTGGATGCTGGATGTAGGTCGAATCGTCCTGCCACACATAGGTGGCGGCCTGCGGCACCTGGATCGCTTGCCATTGCTCGTCGCCGGCAAACACTTCGGCGTATTCCTTGTGGAACATCGCGGTGTTCACCTGATTCACCGCCTCGGCGATTTCCTTGCTGCTCGGCCAGATGTCGCGCAGGTAAACCGGATTGCCTTGCTGGTCATTACCCAGCGGTTCAGTGCTGATGTCGGTGCGCACGCTGCCGGCCAAGGCGTAGGCGACCACCAGCGGTGGCGAGGCCAGCCAGTTGGTTTTCACCAGCGGATGCACCCGGCCTTCGAAGTTGCGGTTGCCGGAGAGCACCGACGCCACGGTGAGGTCGGCTTTCTGAATGGCTTTTTCGATCGGCTCCGGCAACGGCCCGGAGTTGCCGATACAGGTGGTGCAGCCATAACCGACCAGCGAGAACCCGAGTTGATCAAGGTATTGCGTTAGCCCCGCAGCCTTGTAGTAGTCGGTGACCACTTTCGAGCCGGGTGCCAGCGAACTCTTCACCCACGGCTTGCGGGTCAGGCCTTTCTCCACGGCTTTTTTCGCCAGCAGACCGGCCGCCATCATCACGCTCGGGTTCGAGGTGTTGGTGCACGAGGTGATCGCGGCGATCACCACTGCGCCGTTTTTCAGGCGGTAGGTGTGGCCTTCGTATTCGTACTCGGTTTCGCCGATCAGATCGGCGTTGCCCACGGCCACGCCACCACCACCCTCGCTTTCCAGGCGACCTTCTTCCTTGCTGGTGGGCTTGAATTGCAGGTCCATGAAGTCACTGAAGGCCTGCGCCACATTCGGCAGGGAGACCCGGTCCTGTGGGCGTTTAGGCCCGGCGAGGCTGGCTTCGACGCTGCCCATGTCCAGCGCCAGGCTGTCGGTGAACACCGGTTCCTGACCGGGAAGGCGCCACAGGCCTTGGGCCTTGGAGTAGGCCTCGACCAGTTTCACCACTTCGGCAGGGCGACCAGACAAGCGCAGGTATTCGAGGGTTACGTCATCGACCGGGAAGAAGCCGCAGGTCGCGCCGTATTCCGGGGCCATGTTGGCGATGGTCGCGCGGTCGGCCAGTGGCAGATCGGCGAGACCGTCACCGTAGAATTCGACGAATTTGCCGACCACACCTTTCTTGCGCAGCATCTGCGTGACGGTCAGCACCAGGTCGGTGGCGGTGATGCCTTCCTTGAGTTTGCCGGTGAGTTTGAAACCGATCACTTCCGGAATCAGCATCGATACCGGTTGGCCGAGCATCGCCGCTTCCGCCTCGATCCCGCCGACGCCCCAGCCGAGTACGCCGAGGCCGTTGATCATGGTGGTGTGGGAGTCGGTGCCGACCAGGGTGTCGGGGAAGGCGTAGGTGCGGCCGTCCTCATCCTTGGTCCATACCGTGCGCCCGAGGTATTCGAGGTTGACCTGGTGGCAGATCCCGGTGCCCGGTGGCACCACGCTGAAATTATCGAAGGCGCTCTGGCCCCAGCGCAGGAACGCATAACGCTCGCCGTTGCGCTGCATCTCTATGTCGACGTTCTGTTCGAAGGCGCTCGGGGTGGCGAATTTGTCGACCATCACCGAGTGGTCGATCACCAGATCCACCGGCGACAGCGGGTTGATTCGCTGCGGATCACCGCCGGCCTTGGCCATGGCGGCGCGCATCGCGGCGAGATCCACCACCGCAGGTACACCTGTAAAGTCCTGCATCAATACCCGAGCCGGGCGGTACTGGATTTCCCGGTCGGAGCGACGCTCCTTGAGCCACGCGGCGATGGCTTTGAGGTCGGCGCCAGTGACAGTTTTTTCATCTTCCCAGCGCAGCAGGTTTTCCAGCAGGACTTTCAGCGACATCGGTAGCTGGTCGATATTGCCAAGGCTCTTGGCGGCATCGGGCAGGCTGAAATAGTGGTAGGTCTTATCGTCGACTTGTAGAGTTTTAAGGGTCTTCAGACTATCGAGGGACGGCATTACGATCACTCCTTTGAATCCGCACGGCTACGGATTGAGGGGACGGGCAGAGCTATCAACGTAGCCCTGTTTTCAGTAGCTGGCTAATAACTGGACTCTATGGGCAAGTCCAAGGTTCCGACATCGGCTATCATGCGCCGGTTTTCGTGACAGGCTTTGCTTCACCGCAAGGCTTGAGCAGCGTGCAGGGGCCGAATGTCCGCCCTCTGCCCAGGAGTAAGAATGAACACCCTATTCATGCATTGCCGGCCAGGCTTCGAAGGCGAAGTCTGTTCGGAGATTTCCGACCTCGCCGCCCAACTCAACGTCGCCGGTTACGCCAAGGCCAAACCGGCCACCGCGTACGCCGAGTTTGTCTGCACCGAAGCAGACGGTGCCGAGCGCCTGATGCGCGGCCAACGCTTCGCCGAGCTGATTTTCCCGCGGCAATGGGCGCGTGGCGTCTTCATCAATCTGCCGGAAACCGACCGTATCAGCGTCATCCTCGAGCACATGGCGGACTTCCCGGTCTGCGGCAGCCTGTGGCTGGAAGTGGTCGACACCAACGACGGTAAAGAGCTGTCGAACTTCTGCAAGAAATTCGAAGGCCCGCTGCGCAAGGCGCTGACCGGTGCCGGTAAACTGGTGGACGACGCGAGCAAACCGCGCCTGCTGCTGACCTTCAAAAGTGGTCGCGAAGTGTTCCTCGGCATGGCGGATGCCGGCAACTCGGCGATGTGGCCGATGGGCATTCCGCGCCTGAAGTTTCCGCGCGAGGCACCCAGCCGTTCGACGTTGAAACTGGAGGAGGCCTGGCACCACTTCATCCCGCGTGATCAGTGGGACGAGCGCCTGCACAGCGACATGACCGGTGTCGACCTCGGCGCCGCACCGGGTGGCTGGACCTGGCAACTGGTCAACCGCGGCATGCTGGTGACTGCCATCGACAACGGCCCGATGGCTGAAAGCCTGATGGACACCGGGCTGGTGCAGCACTTGATGGCCGACGGGTTCACCTTCAAACCCAAGCAGCCGGTGGACTGGATGGTCTGCGATATCGTCGAGAAGCCGGCACGTAATGCGGCGATGCTGGAAGAGTGGATTGGCGAGGGCCATTGCCGCGAAGCGGTAGTTAATCTCAAGTTGCCGATGAAGCAGCGCTATGCCGAAGTGAAGCGCTTGCTCGAACGCATCGCCGATGGCTTCAAGGCGCGTGGGATCAAGGTCGATATTGGTTGCAAGCAGCTGTATCACGACCGCGAGGAAGTGACCTGCCACCTGCGTCGGCATGACATCAAGAAAACCAAATCCCGCTAAGTCACCACTAACCCCTGTGGGAATGATCTCTGTGGTGAGGGGATTAATCCCCTCGCTACAGATGACTGAGCCCCCGGCAATGCGCGACAATGTCGGCCAGTTTCAGGAGTGAATCATGAGTGAAATGATCGATACCCCGGTCGACGGCACCCTCGACGCCACCGGCCTCAATTGCCCGGAGCCGGTGATGATGCTGCACCAGCACATCCGCGACCTGGTGCCTGGCGGCCTGCTCAAGGTGATCGCCACCGATCCCTCGACCCGTCGCGACATTCCCAAGTTCTGCGTGTTTCTCGACCACGAACTGGTGGGCCAGCACGAAGAGGCTGGTACTTATCTGTACTGGATCCGCAAGAAACAAGCCTGACCCTCAGGCAAACGCAAAACCCAATGTGGGAGCGGGCTTGCTCGCGAAAGCGGTGTGTCAGTCACTGTAAATGTCGACTGAAACACCACTTTCGCGAGCAAGCCCGCTCCCACATTTTTTTTATCCTGCGTAAGGGTTTTAGCCGGCGCTGCGACTGATCCGAATACGTTTGCGCGCGCTGCGGGTCAGGCGGATCGACAGCATGAGTGCCGCGCAGCTCAAACCGACGATCAAACCCTGCCACAAGCCGCTCGGGCCACGCGGTTCGCCGAGCCAGTCGGTCAGGCCAAGGGCGTAGCCCACCGGCAGGCCGATGCCCCAGTAGGCGAACAGGGTCAGGATCATCGTCACCCGGGTGTCCTGATAGCCGCGCAGAGCGCCAGCGGCGGTGACCTGGATTGCGTCGGAAAACTGGAACAGCGCCGAGTACACAATCAGCATCGCCGCGATGTGGATCACCGTCGGATCAGCCGTATAGATCGACGCAATCGGCTCGCGCAGCAACAGCATCATGCTCGCCGAAATACAGGCGTAAGCCAACGCAGTGCCCATGCCGACACCGGCGGCAAAGCGTGCTTCACGCGGCTCCTCACGGCCCAAGGCCTGGCCGACACGTACGGTCACCGCCATGCCCAGCGAATACGGAATCATGAACACCAGCGAGCTGACGTTCAGCGCGATCTGATGCCCGGCCACCACGGTGGCGCCGAGGCTGCCGATCAGCAGGGCGATCACCGCAAAGATGCTCGACTCGGCAAAAACGGCGATGCCAATTGGCAGACCGATTGCCAGCAGACGCTTGATCACCGCCCATTGTGGCCAGTCGAAGCGGCTGAAGATTTCACTTGAACGATAGGCCGGCGCCCAGCGCTCGTAACCGGCCAGCCCCAGCGCCATGACCCACATCACGATTGCCGTGGCCCAACCGCAACCCACGCCGCCCATGGCCGGCACGCCGAAGTGACCATAGATGAAGATGTAGTTCAGCGGAATGTTCAGCGCCAGACCGCACAGCCCCAGCACCATCGCCGGGCGAGTGCGGCCGATGCCGTCACTGGTGCAGCGCAGCACGTGATAGAACGCCACCGCTGGCAGACCGCTGGCAATGCCGTGCAGGTATTGCATGCACGGGCCGATCAGCTCGGGATCGACCTTCATCAGGTGCAGCACCGGTTCGGCGGCGACCAGCATCGCTGTCGCGATCAGGCCCACCACCAGCGCCAGCCACAGCGCCTGACGCACGATCGGGCCGATTTCACTGTGGGTGCCAGCGCCAAAACGCTGGGCGACTTTCGGCGTGGTGGCCAGCAGGGTGCCGGTCATCAGCAGAAACACCGGGACCCAGATCGAGTTGCCCAGCGCTACCGCCGCCAAATCTTTCGGCCCGACGCGGCCGGCCATCACCGCATCGACGAAGCCCATCGCGGTAGTCGCCAGCTGCGCGATGATGATCGGCAAGGCCAGGGCGAGCAGGTTCCTGAACTCCAGGCGAATTCGCGCGGGGCGGGTGAGTGAGGCAGCGAGAGGTTGATCAGTAACAGAATTCACAGGCAAAGCGTCCACAGGTGTTGATGCGCAAGGCGCCGCATTCTACGCCGCTGACGTGACAGTCAGGAAAAATCCTCTGTTGCGGATTTGTAATCATCGATGCCATCCACTGTGGCGCTGGCCCAACGGTGGATCTGCACCTAAACTGCCGATCCCCTCAAGGAGCCCGCCATGCTGATTGTTGCCGACGAAAATATTCCGCTGCTCGATGCCTTTTTTGCCGGTTTCGGCGAGATCCGCCGGGTGCCGGGCCGTTCCATCGATCGTGCAACGGTCGAGCAGGCCAATGTGTTGCTGGTGCGCTCGGTGACCAACGTCAACCGCGCGTTGCTCGAAGGCAGCAAAGTGCGTTTCGTCGGCACCTGCACCATTGGTACCGATCATCTGGATCTCGATTATTTCAACGAGGCCGGCATCAGCTGGTCCAGCGCGCCTGGTTGCAATGCGCGGGGCGTGGTCGATTACGTGCTGGGCAGCCTGATGACTTTGGCGGAAATTGAAGGCGTAGATCTGCCACAACGTACTTACGGCGTCATCGGTGCCGGTGAAGTCGGCGGCCGGTTGATCAAGGTCCTCAAGGGCCTGGGCTGGAATGTCAAAGTTTGCGATCCGCCGCGTCAGGCAGCCGAGGGCGGCGATTACGTCAGCCTCGAGCAGATCATCGAGCAGTGCGACGTGATCAGCCTGCACACGCCGCTGACGCGCACCGGCGAGGGCGCGACCTGGCATCTGTTTGACGAACAGCGTTTGCAACAGCTCCAACCCGGCACCTGGCTGATCAATGCCGCCCGTGGCCCGGTGGTGGATAACGCTGCGTTGCGCAAAGTGCTGCTGGAGCGCGAAGACCTGCAAGCGGTGCTCGACGTCTGGGAAGCCGAGCCTGAAGTCGATGTCGCCCTCGCCGAACTCTGCGTGCTCGCCACGCCGCACATTGCCGGTTACAGCCTCGATGGCAAACAGCGCGGGACGGCGCAGATCTATCAGGCTTATTGCGAATTTATCGGCCAGCCGCCGAGCATCCAGCTCAGTGACCTGCTGCCGGCACCCTGGCTGTCAGAAGTGACCCTGCACGCCGACAGCGATCCGGCCTGGGCGCTGGCGATGTTGTGCCGCGGGGTGTACGACCCGCGCCGCGATGATGCGGATTTTCGCCGCAGTCTTGTAGGCAATGTCACTGAACAGCGTGCGGCCTTCGATGTGTTGCGCAAGCAGTATCCGGTGCGGCGCGAGATCGAGGGGCTGAAGGTGCGGATCGACGGTGATTCGCCGCAGTTGCAACAGATTGTGGCGGCGCTGGGGGCGGTGGCTGTCTGAAAATCCTGTAGGAGCTGCCGGAGGCTGCGATTTTTTGATCTTGCCTCTGAGAAACAAATCAAAGGATCGCAGCCTTCGGCAGCTCCTACACAGAAGAGAACGGCAGGCAGAAAAAACCCGGCCAACCAGGGGCCGGGTCAGGAAGACGGTGGCTATATCACTTTTGTTCGGCAGGCTTGACCAATCGCTTCTCCAGTTCGCGGCACGCGTCCTGGATCATGTCTTCAGTGATCGGTACTTCACGCCCATCCTTGTCGATAATCGAGCAACCCAGAGGTTGGCCGGGCTTGGTGCGGATCACTTGAATCTTGTCATCGCTGCTGTGTTGCAAGGACATGGCCTGTCTCCTCATCAGGTTGTGCACGTAGATTAAAACCGCCACGTGACCAGGCTGTGACAACACCCTTGGGTCTGTCAAAAGCGGCACCTCCAGTCCAACAGAAATGACCGCTCGTCTCAACCGGGACATTAGACCAATAGCAACTATGGCCTAGTCTTTGGGGGCATATTTAACCTGACTCATTGTGATTTACAGAGTTCCGCCCCATAGAAGGTTTAGGCTAGCCCTTTCACCAACACGGATGTGTACCTGAATGATCTCGAAGCTTTCTTCCCGGCACCGTCGAGCGCTGAGTCTGACCAGCCGGTTTCTGGCGCCTTATCGTTGGCAAGTCGGCGCTGCGCTGCTGGCGCTGATCGTCACCGCGGCCGTCACTTTGTCGATGGGGCAGGGGATCAAATTGCTGGTCGATCGGGGCTTCATGACGCAGTCGCCGCACCAACTGAACCAGAGCATCGGTATCTTCATGCTGATGGTGCTGGGCCTGGCAGTCGGCACGTTCGCGCGTTTTTACTGGGTGTCGTGGATCGGTGAGCGCTGTGTGGCGGATATCCGGCGCGAGGTGTTCAACCATCTGGTGTATCTGCATCCCGGGTTTTATGAAAACAACCGCAGTTCGGAGATCCAGTCCCGGCTGACTGCCGACACCACGTTGCTGCAATCGGTGATCGGCTCGTCACTGTCGATGTTTTTGCGCAACCTGTTGATGGTGATCGGCGGAGTGATCCTGCTGTTTATCACCAACCCGAAACTCACCAGCATCGTGGTGATTGCCTTGCCGTTCGTGGTCGCGCCGATTCTGATTTTCGGTCGGCGCGTGCGCAATCTGTCGCGGCTGAGCCAGGACCGGGTGGCCGACATTGGCAGCTATGTCTCCGAAACCCTTGGCCAGATCAAGACCGTGCAAGCCTACAACCATCAGGTGCAGGACGAGCGGCGTTTCGCCACGACCGTCGAGGACGCGTTCGATACCGCGCGCAAGCGCATCTTTCAGCGCTCCTGGATGATCACCTTGGTGATCGTGCTGGTGCTCGGCGCGGTGGCGGTGATGTTGTGGGTCGGTGGCATGGACGTGATTGCCGGGCGCATTACCGGTGGCGAACTGGCGGCGTTCGTTTTCTACAGCCTGATCGTCGGCAGCGCGATCGGCACGTTGAGCGAGGTCATTGGCGAATTGCAGCGTGCGGCGGGTGCCGCTGAGCGCATTGCGGAACTGCTCAGTTCGCAGAACATCATCCAGCCACCGAGCATCGGACTGGTGACATTGCCAGAACGGATCAAGGGCGAGCTGCAATTGCAGAATGTGCGTTTCTCCTACCCGTCACGTCCGGACAGCTACGCCGTCAACGGCTTGAGCCTGACCATCAGGGCCGGCGAGACCCTGGCCCTTGTCGGGCCATCCGGGGCCGGCAAGTCCACGGTGTATGACTTGCTGTTACGCTTCTACGACCCGCTTGAAGGCCGGATCCTGATAGATGGTGTGCCGCTGACCAGCCTCGACCCGCTGGATCTGCGGCGCAATTTCGCCCTGGTCTCGCAATCGCCTGCGCTGTTTTTCGGCAGCGTCGAAGAGAATATTCGTTACGGCAATGCAGATGCGACGCTGGAACAGGTCAAGGAAGCGGCAAGAATTGCCCACGCCCATGACTTCATCGAGAAGATGCCCAATGGCTATCAGACCCACTTGGGGGACGCCGGCCTCGGACTTTCCGGCGGCCAGCGTCAACGCCTGGCGATTGCCCGCGCGTTGCTGGTGGATGCGCCGATTCTGCTGCTGGACGAAGCCACCAGCGCCCTCGATGCGCAGAGCGAGCACTTGATTCAGGAAGCGTTGCCAAGCCTGATGCAAAACCGCACCACATTGGTAATCGCGCATCGCCTGGCCACAGTGAAAAACGCCGACCGGATCGCGGTGATGGATCAGGGTAGCCTGGTGGCCATCGGTACCCATCAGGAACTGATCGTAAGCAATCCGCTGTATGCGCGGTTGGCAGCGCTGCAGTTCAATGATGGGCATGCGGTGGCGGTGTAGAACTGCCGCAGACCTTTGATGAAGACAAAAAAATGCCCGCATCGATTGATGCGGGCATTTTTCATTTCAGGTATTCAGCACCTGTCATTGATCGTCGAAATACCGTTCATGCCAATCCACCAGCGGTTGCGGCGAATTGAGCTTCTGCCCGTAGATCACCGAGTATGACAGCACGTTTTGCACGTACTGGCGGGTTTCGTCGAACGGGATGCTTTCCACCCACACGTCGAAGCTCAGGTGATCGGCACCGCGCAGCCACTGGCGCACGCGGCCGGGGCCGGCGTTGTAGGCGGCGGAGGCGAGCACGCGGTTGCCGTTGAACTGGCTGTGTACCTGGCTCAGATAGGCGGCGCCGAGCTGGATGTTCTTGTCCGGATCGAGCACTTGCTGCGGCGAGGCCAGCGGGATGCTGAACTTGCGCGCGGTTTCCTTGGCGGTGCCGGGCATCAACTGCATCAGGCCGCTGGCACCAACGCCGGAGCGGGCGTCGTCCATGAAGGCACTTTCCTGGCGGGTGATGGCGAACACCCAGCTTGAGTGCAGGCCGCGCGTCTTGGCTTCACGCACCAGGGTGTCGCGGTGGGCCATCGGGAAGCGGATATCCAGGTCGTCCCAGTATTGCGCCTGACTGATGGTGCGGATGGCCGGGAAATACCATTTCAGATCGTAGGCCAGTTTGGCCTGAGCGACCATTTCGTCACGATTGAAATGACGGCTGACGTGATACCACTCGCGGCGACCGTCAACGATCTGCCCACGCGCATGGAATTCCAGCGCGCGGCGTACGCCTGGGGTGTTGCGCACCTTGTTGATCAACGCTTGGCTGAGGACCAGCGGCTTGTTGTTCAGCGAGTACGGCGATTGCGAGCGGTCGGCGGCGAGGAAACCGTAGAAGTCACGTTCGCGCGCAAGGTTTTTGTAAAGGGTCTGTGCTTCCGGGTTTTGTGGCTGGGCCAGTTCCAGACTGCGCGCCTGCCAGTAGCGCCAGCGGTTGGTGGTCGCCAGATCCTGTGGCAGACGACGAGTCAACTGATACGCATCGTCCCAGCGTGCCAGGCGCAGCAGCAAACGCAGGCGCCATTCGGACACGGTGTTGTCACGCAGTTCCGGATCGTATTTGGTCATCACGTCCAGCGCGCGGCTGTCGAAACGCCGGGCCAGGGTCAGGCCGATTTCCCGGGCAATCGCGACTTTCTCGTCACGGGAGAAATGCATGCTGCTGGCGTATCCGTCGAGCAGGGCCATGGCCTTGTCCGGATCCTGACGGGCGAGGCGGCGCAGGCCGAGGCTGACCACGTCGGACATCGGCTCGTCGGTCGGGGTGAAGCGCGACGGCTGATTGAGCAGCTCGGGTTTCTGCGCCACATCTACCAGCAGCCGACCGCGCGGGGCGAGGGTGGTCAGGCCGTTGACCAGACTGTTGGCCAGTGGATAGTTGCGCGCCTGGGCGGCGAGTTTGGTGCGTTCCCAGCGTTTCTGTTCGGTCAACTGGCCGTCGGCGGCCCAGATCCCGAACAGCCCGTCACAGGCAGCCGGTTGCGATTTACCGGTCAGCCACAGTTTGTCGGCGTTGGCATAGCCCTCGGCCTTGTGGCCGCTGCTGATCTGGAACTGCGCATTGAGGCAGTCCAGTTCAGTGAAGTTGAGTTTAGGGTCGTAATATTTGGTGAAAGTAGCCCAGTCGCCACGGTCGGCGAGCCAGCGCAACCAGCGCAGTTTCATCCAGTTGGCCTGGGGCAGGTCGCCGTGCTCGGCGAGGAATTTCTCGATTTCCTCGTTGCTCGCGGTCTTCAGACGCGCGGTCAGTTCGTCGTAGGCCAGATACGGTTCCAGCGGGTAATCGGCGAGGGCCTGGCTGTAACGGAAGTAAGGGCCGGTATCGCCCTTGGCCAAGGCACGCTTGGCTTCATCGTAATACTGGCGTTGGGTGGACAGGTCCACCGCCTGAGCGGATTGAGCGGCAGCGGCGGTAAGTAGCAAACAGGACAAGACACTGAAAAGGCGACTGCGCATGAGACATCCGGGCAGAGAAATCATGACAAGCACCGGCCGCGGCCAGCACTGAATTGTCTGTAGCTTAGCCTTTTGCCAGCAACGGGCGAAAGCTTTGCCGGTCTCGCAGCACAAGTTCGCAACAAATGTTGTGCAGAGTGCTTCGGCAGACAAATTGCCGGCCTGCTGAGGGGCTAACTCAGGTAGAATGCGCGCCCGGTTTTTGGAGAAGCTCATGACCCTGCTCAAATTCAGCGATGTGTCCCTTGCATTCGGCGCGATGCCGTTGTTGGACAAGGTGTCCTGGCAGATCGCCCGTGGTGAGCGGGTGTGCATCATCGGCCGCAACGGCACTGGCAAATCCAGCATGATGAAACTGGTCAAGGGCGACCAGAAGCCCGATGACGGCTCGGTGTGGCGTGCCCCCGGTCTGAAAATCGGTGAATTGCCGCAAGAATTGCCGGTGGCCGACGGGCGGACCGTATTCGACGTGGTTGCCGAAGGCCTCGACGGCGTTGGCGCCTTGCTCGCCGAATACCATCACCTGAGCCAGAACATCGTTACCGACGCCGATCTGGACAAGCTGATGCACGTTCAGCATGACCTCGAAGCTCGTGACGGCTGGCGCTTGCAGACCCTGGTCGACAGCACTCTGAGCCGCCTGCAACTGCCGGCCGACAAGACCCTCGCCGAGTTGTCCGGCGGCTGGCGCCGTCGCGTGCTGCTGGCGCAGGCGCTGGTCTCGGAACCGGATCTGCTGCTGCTCGACGAACCGACCAACCACCTGGACATCGGTGCGATTGCCTGGCTCGAAGAAGCCCTGAAGGATTTCCAGGGCGCCGTGCTGTTCATCACGCACGACCGTTCTTTCCTGCAGAACCTCGCCACGCGCATCCTCGAACTGGATCGCGGCGGCCTGATCGACTGGAACGGCGACTACGCCAGCTTCCTGGTGCACAAAGAAGCCGCGCTGGCCGCTGAAGAAACCGCCAACGCGCTGTTCGACAAGCGTCTGGCTCAGGAAGAAGTGTGGATCCGTCAGGGCATCAAGGCCCGTCGTACCCGTAACGAAGGCCGTGTGCGCGCCCTTAAAGCCCTGCGTGTCGAGCGCAGCGAGCGTCGCGAGCGTACCGGCAAGGCGAATATCCAGCTGGAAACTGCCGACAAGTCCGGCAAGCAAGTGATGGTGCTGGAAAATGTCAGCTTCCATCACCCGGACGGTCCGTACCTGATCAAGGACTTCTCGATGGTCCTGCAACGCGGCGACCGGATCGGCCTGCTCGGTGCCAACGGTACCGGCAAGACCACCTTGCTCAAACTGATGCTCAACGGTCTGCAACCGACCAGCGGCAAAGTGGAAGAGGGTACGCGCATCGACGTGGCCTATTTCGACCAGTTGCGCCATCAGCTGGATCTGGAAAAGACCGTGATCGACAACGTCGCCGAAGGTCGCGACTTCATCGATATCGACGGCCAGAGCCGCCACGTCCTGAGCTACCTCGGTGACTTCCTGTTCAGCCCGCAGCGTGCGCGCACGCCGGTCAAGGCGCTGTCCGGTGGCGAGCGTGCGCGTTTGCTGCTGGCCAAACTGTTCAGCAAACCGGCGAACCTGCTGGTCCTCGACGAACCGACCAACGACCTCGACGTGGAAACCCTCGAGCTGCTCGAAGAAGTGCTGCTGACCTTTAACGGCACTGTGCTAATGGTCAGTCACGACCGGGCGTTCCTCGACAACGTGGTCACCAGCACCTTGGTCTTCGAAGGTGAAGGTAAGGTGCGTGAATACGTCGGTGGCTATCAGGACTGGATCCGTCAGGGCGGTTCGCCGCGCCTGCTGGGCGTGACCGAGAGCAAGTCGGGCAAGGCTGATCTGAATTCGGCGGTGGTCACCGCTGAGCCCGCCGTGGTTGCCGCACCTGTCGCTGCCGCACCGGCAGCCAAGAAGAAACTGAGCTACAAGCTGCAGCGCGAACTGGAAGCGTTGCCGGGCGACATCGATGCCAAGGAGCAGCAGATCGCTGCGGTCGAGGCCGAGATGGCTGAAGCCGGCTTCTATCAGCGTCCGCCAGCAGAAACGGCCAAGGTGATTGCTTCGCTGGAGCAGTTGCAGGCTGAGCTGGATGCACTGGTGGAGCGTTGGGCCGAGCTGGATGCCTGATTGATCCGGTAACAAAAAAGCCTGACGCTCAGTGATGAGCGCCGGGCTTTTCATATTCGGGTGGGGACCTAATGTGGGAGCGAGCCTGCTCGCGAATGCGGTATGTCATGCGGCATTAATGCTGATGTGCCGACGCCTTCGCGAGCAGGCTCGCTCCCACAATGATCAGTGTTTCAACGTTTGACCAGGTGTACCGCCAAAACATCGCAAGGCGCGCCGTGCAGCACGTCGTTGGCTGTGGAGCCCAGCAATAGCGCCAGACCATGACGGCCGTGGCTGCCGACCACGATAAGATCGCAAGTGTTTTCCTTGGCGAAATGATGGATTTCCTGGCGTGGCTGGCCATAGGTCAGGTGGCAATTGGCGCCCTCGAGTTCGGCGTATTTGGCTTTCAGGCGTTCAAGTCGCTCCTTGGCCTGATCGAACTGCTGCTGTTGCAGTTGTGACAGATCCATCGGCACATCGCCGCCGAACGCCATGGCCATCGGTTCGACGATATGCACCAGCGACAGCTTGGCGCCATTGCTCGCCGACAGCTCTCGGGCGCGGTGAATCACAGGGTCGCACTCTTCGGTCAGGTCTACGGCGACCAGGATATGGTTGTAGGGCATGAGGTGCTCCTCGTGACGGTTCAATATTGTTAAGTATGGCTGGTTTCAAGCGCATTGGTTCCAAAGTGACACAATGCGCTCACCTTAAGTCGGGAGTAGAGATATGACGGTCTGGTTGGTGGTGTCAATCCTGCTGGTGGTTTTGAGTCCACTGGCGTGGTTGCGCCCGTCGCGCGTGCAGAGCGGCCGGATGGCCCTGCGCATGGAGGCGCGACGCATCGGGCTGGCCATGCAGCTGGCGCCTCAGGAGTGGCCGCACTGGCTGTCTCAGGAGCCGCCCAGCCCGTGCGCGCAATATCATCGGCCACGGCGTGGCACTCAGCCGGCGTGCTGGACCTACTGGCAGAAATCGCCGGGGGTATGGGTCAATCAGTGGCAGGAAGTCTGCGAGGACCGGTTGCTGCTCGATCATTTCGAAAAGTTGCCGGGCAACGTGTTCAAGGTCGAGGCCGACAAGCAGATGATCGCGCTGTACTGGGGCGAGAAGGGCGAAGCCACGGTTTTGCAGGATATCGACGCGACTCTGAAAGCGCTGGCCTGACTCGCGGACTTTTCCCACTGCAAGGGTGGGGAGCGTCCGGCAGACGAGCAATAAAAAGCCCGACATGATTCATCGGGCGGGGTGGCCAGGCAGGCCGGTAACTGTTTTTATCGCTGCCTTGGCTTTTCGCGGTCAGCGATTCTCCCTGTAGTCCAGCCAGCGTAGCCTGTTAAACAAGGCTCGCCGGGAATTAGGGCGACTTTTCTAACTATTGATTCTATGAATGGCTTTGCATGCAGCTGCGTGTTGCGGATCTGTGTGCAACGGAAATGACCACAAAGTCGCATTTCAACCCGTATTTTGGGCGATTGACAATTGTTGGAAATTCCGTGAAGGTGACGTACCCAAATCAAACGGGCGTATGAATTGAGCGTTTGTCTTACAGACTGCTCCTACAGAATCCCGACTATCGCGTTGGCGGGTGTGCCGGGTGGATTGGCGTCAGCATCGACGAAAAAGCGTCCTGCCGAGCCATTTACCTGCGTCCGACGTGTACTGTTCAGCTTCCATATCGTGGAGATCAGTTGATGATTTACGAAGGTAAAGCCATCACGGTTAAAGCTCTTGAAAGTGGCATCGTCGAATTGAAATTCGACCTCAAGGGTGAGTCCGTCAACAAGTTCAACCGTCTTACCCTGAACGAACTGCGTCAGGCCGTAGACACCATCAAGGCAGATGCTTCGATCAAGGGCGTGATCGTCAGCAGTGGCAAGGACGTGTTCATCGTCGGCGCCGACATCACCGAATTTGTCGACAACTTCAAGCTGCCGGATGCCGAGCTGGTTGCTGGCAATCTCGAAGCCAACAAGATCTTCAGCGATTTCGAAGACCTCAACGTTCCGACCGTGGCCGCGATCAACGGCATCGCCTTGGGTGGTGGTCTGGAAATGTGCCTGGCGGCGGACTACCGCGTCATGTCGACCAAGGCCAAGATCGGTCTGCCGGAAGTCAAACTGGGCATCTACCCAGGCTTCGGCGGTACTGTGCGTCTGCCACGTCTGATCGGCGTCGATAACGCCATCGAGTGGATTGCCGCCGGCAAGGAAAACCGTCCTGAAGACGCGCTGAAAGTCAGCGCCGTCGACGCCGTGGTTGCTCCGGAGAAGCTGCAGGAAGCTGCCCTTGAACTGATCAAGCGCGCCATCTCCGGCGAGTTCGATTACAAGGCCAAGCGTCAGCCAAAACTTGAAAAACTCAAGCTCAACGCCATTGAACAAATGATGGCTTTCGAAACCGCCAAAGGTTTTGTGGCAGGGCAGGCTGGCCCGAATTACCCGGCGCCGGTTGAAGCCATCAAGACCATCCAGAAAGCCGCGAACTTCGGTCGTGACAAGGCGCTGGAAGTCGAAGCAGCAGGTTTCGTCAAACTGGCCAAGACCTCTGCCGCGCAGAGCTTGATCGGTCTGTTCCTGAACGATCAGGAGCTGAAGAAAAAGGCCAAGGCCTACGACGAAATCGCCAAGGACGTGAAGCAGGCTGCCGTACTCGGCGCCGGCATCATGGGTGGCGGTATCGCCTATCAGTCGGCCTCCAAAGGCACGCCGATCCTGATGAAGGACATCAACGAGCACGGTATCGAGCAGGGTCTGGCCGAAGCCGCCAAACTGCTGGTTGGCCGCGTTGACAAAGGTCGCATGACCGCCGCGAAAATGGCTGAAGTGCTCAACGGCATTCGTCCGACCCTGTCCTACGGCGACTTCGGTCACGTCGATCTGGTTGTTGAAGCCGTGGTCGAGAACCCGAAGGTCAAGCAAGCGGTGCTGGCTGAAGTCGAAGACAAGGTCAAAGAGGACACCATCCTCGCGTCCAACACCTCGACGATTTCCATCAGCCTGCTGGCCAAGGCCCTCAAGCGTCCGGAAAACTTCGTCGGCATGCACTTCTTCAACCCGGTGCACATGATGCCGCTGGTGGAAGTGATCCGTGGCGAGAAGTCCAGCGAGCTGGCGATTGCCACAACCGTTGCCTACGCCAAGAAAATGGGCAAGAACCCGATCGTCGTCAACGACTGCCCGGGCTTCCTGGTCAACCGCGTTCTGTTCCCGTACTTCGGCGGTTTCGCCAAGCTGGTCAGCGCTGGTGTGGATTTCGTCCGCATCGATAAAGTCATGGAAAAATTCGGCTGGCCGATGGGCCCGGCGTACCTGATGGACGTGGTCGGCATCGACACCGGTCACCACGGTCGTGACGTGATGGCTGAAGGTTTCCCGGATCGCATGAAGGATGACCGTCGTTCGGCCATCGACGTGCTTTACGAAGCCAAGCGTCTGGGCCAGAAGAACGGCAAGGGCTTCTACGCCTACGAAGCCGACAAGAAAGGCAAGCAGAAGAAGGTTGCCGATCCGTCGGTGCTGGAAGTGCTCAAGCCGATCGTTTACGAGCAGCGCGAAGTCACTGACGAAGACATCATCAACTGGATGATGATCCCGCTGTGCCTGGAAACCGTGCGCTGCCTGGAAGACGGCATCGTTGAAACCGCCGCCGAAGCCGACATGGGTCTGGTCTACGGTATCGGTTTCCCTCCATTCCGTGGCGGTGCGCTGCGCTACATCGATTCGATCGGTGTGGCCGAGTTCGTTGCCCTGGCTGACCAGTACGCTGATTTGGGCGCGCTGTACCACCCGACCGCGAAGCTGCGCGAAATGGCCAAAAACGGCCAGAGCTTCTTCGGTTAAGCGCCCCCAACTAGAGTGAGAGTGAACTTATGAGCTTGAATCCTAGAGACGTCGTGATTGTCGACTTCGGTCGTACTCCGATGGGCCGCTCCAAGGGCGGCATGCACCGCAACACCCGCGCCGAAGACATGTCGGCGCACCTGATCAGCAAACTGCTGGAACGCAACGCCAAGGTCGATCCTGCTGAAGTCGAGGACGTGATTTGGGGCTGTGTGAACCAGACCCTGGAGCAGGGCTGGAACATCGCGCGCATGGCGTCGCTGATGACCCAGATTCCGCACACCTCGGCCGGCCAGACTGTCAGCCGTCTGTGCGGCTCGTCGATGAGCGCCCTGCACACTGCAGCGCAAGCGATCATGACCGGCAACGGTGACGTATTCGTGGTTGGCGGCGTCGAGCATATGGGCCACGTGAGCATGATGCACGGTGTCGATCCGAACCCGCACATGTCGCTGTACGCGGCGAAAGCCTCGGGCATGATGGGCCTCACCGCTGAAATGCTCGGCAAGATGCACGGCATCACTCGTGAGCAGCAGGATGCCTTTGGCGTGCGCTCCCACCAGCTCGCCCATAAAGCAACGGTGGAAGGCAAGTTCAAAGACGAAATCATCCCGATGCAGGGCTACGACGAAAACGGCTTCCTGAAGCTGTTCGACTACGACGAAACCATTCGTCCGGAAACCACCCTGGAAAGTCTGGCGGCCCTCAAACCTGCCTTCAATCCAAAAGGCGGCACCGTGACAGCCGGTACTTCGTCGCAGATCACCGATGGTGCTTCGTGCATGATCGTGATGTCGGCGCAGCGTGCACAGGATCTGGGGATCCAGCCGATGGCGGTGATCCGTTCGATGGCAGTGGCGGGTGTGGACCCGGCAATCATGGGCTATGGTCCAGTGCCGGCTACACAAAAAGCCCTGAAGCGTGCGGGCCTTGGCATCAACGATATCGACTTCTTCGAGCTCAACGAAGCTTTCGCTGCACAGGCCCTGCCAGTGCTGAAAGATCTGAAAGTGCTCGACAAGATGAACGAGAAGGTTAACCTGCACGGCGGCGCGATCGCCCTGGGTCACCCGTTCGGTTGCTCCGGTGCCCGTATTTCCGGCACCTTGCTGAACGTGATGAAGCAGAATGGCGGCACCTTCGGGGTGGCCACCATGTGCATTGGTCTCGGCCAAGGCATCTCCACCGTCTTCGAACGCGTTTAAGCGTCTCGTCGATGGAAGCCGGGGCCTAGTGCCCCGGTTTTTGTTTTTGCGGATTTATTTTTGTATTTATTTTGAAAAAATTTGAGTGAGGGCCGAAGCATGCCGATACAACCTGGGCTCTACCAACATTACAAAGGTCCGCAGTACCGCGTATTCAGTGTTGCGCGGCACTCCGAGACCGAAGAGGAAGTGGTGTTTTACCAAGCCCTGTATGGCGATTACGGCTTTTGGGTGCGCCCTTTGAGCATGTTCGTCGAGTCGGTCGAGGTTGACGGCGAGCAGGTGCCACGCTTTGCTTTGGTGCACGCCGAACCGAGCCTTTTTTCCAAGGCATAAGGCGAGTGCGCACAGAACCCTGTGCTTGACCTCACCTTGTAGCCACTATATATAGCGGTGCCGCGTCAGGCGCCAACCGCCTTTCACTTCTAGAATTCAGGAATTTTCTGATCCATGGGCAAATCGCTGGTCATTGTGGAATCCCCGGCTAAGGCCAAGACCATCAACAAGTATCTGGGCAACCAATACGTGGTGAAGTCGAGTATCGGCCATATCCGAGACCTGCCCACCAGCGGTTCGGCTAGCGCCAGCAAAGAGCCAGCCGCCAAGCGCGGCAAGGCTGCCGCGGGCGAGGGGCCGGTGCTCACGCCGAAAGAGAAAGCGCGCAAGCAACTGGTCTCGCGCATGGGTGTCGATCCCGATCATGGCTGGAAAGCCCAGTACGAGATCCTCCCGGGTAAAGAGAAGGTCATCGAAGAGCTGCGCCGGCTCGCCAAGGATGCTGACACCATCTATCTCGCAACCGACTTGGATCGCGAGGGGGAAGCCATTGCCTGGCACCTGCGCGAAGCCATTGGTGGTGACGACAGCCGCTACAAGCGCGTGGTGTTCAACGAAATCACCAAGAAGGCGATTCAGGAAGCTTTCTCCGAGCCGGGCGAGCTGGACATTGATCGTGTAAATGCCCAGCAGGCGCGTCGTTTCCTCGACCGCGTCGTGGGTTACATGGTCTCGCCGTTGCTGTGGGCCAAGATCGCCCGTGGCCTGTCAGCCGGTCGCGTGCAATCGGTTGCCGTGAAACTGGTGGTGGAGCGTGAGCGTGAGATTCGTGCATTCAACCCGGAAGAGTACTGGGAAGTGCACGCTGATCTTGGCACCGCCAAGGGTTCGACCGTACGTTTCGAAGTGGCGCGCGAGAAGGGTGAAGCCTTCAAACCGCTGAACGAAGCTCAGGCCACAGCCGCGCTGGAGAAGCTCAAGTCCTCCAGCTACAGCATCGTCAAGCGCGAAGACAAACCGACCAGCAGCAAGCCGTCGGCGCCGTTCATCACGTCCACCCTGCAGCAGGCCGCGAGCAACCGCCTGGGCTTCGGCGTGAAGAAAACCATGATGATGGCCCAGCGTCTGTACGAAGCCGGCTACATCACTTATATGCGTACCGACTCGACCAACCTCTCGGCTGATGCCGTGGCGATGGCGCGTACCTATATCGAGGACGAGTTCGGCAAGAAGTACCTGCCGGAAACACCGAACGTCTACAGCAGCAAGGAAGGCGCACAAGAGGCTCACGAAGCGATTCGCCCTTCCGATGCCAATACCACGCCAAGCAAGCTTGCAGGCATGGAGCGTGATGCTGAGCGCCTCTACGAGTTGATCTGGCGCCAGTTCCTCGCTTGCCAGATGCTGCCGGCGCAATATCTGTCGACCACCGTCAGCGTTGCCGCTGGCGACTTCGAGCTGCGTGCCAAAGGCCGCATCCTCAAGTTCGACGGTTACACCCGCGTTCTGCCGCAAATCACCAAGCCTGGCGACGACGATGTTCTGCCGGACATGGCGCAGGGCGACGCGATGAAGCTGATCAAGCTCGATCCGTCGCAGCACTTCACCAAACCACCGGCCCGTTACTCGGAAGCCAGTCTGGTGAAAGAAATGGAAAAACGAGGCATCGGTCGTCCTTCGACCTATGCGGCGATCATTTCGACCATTCAGGATCGCGGTTATGTGACTCTGCACAACCGTCGTTTCTATTCGGAAAAGATGGGCGACATCGTCACCGAGCGTCTGTCGGAGAGCTTCTCGAACCTCATGGACTACGGCTTCACCGCCGGCATGGAAGAGAACCTCGATGATGTGGCTCAGGGCGAGCGCGACTGGAAAAACGTGCTGGACGAGTTCTATGGCGACTTCAAGAAGAAGCTCGAAGTGGCCGAGAACCCGGAAAGCGGCATGCGTGCCAACCAGCCGGTCATGACTGATATTCCGTGCACCACGTGCGGTCGTCCGATGCAGATCCGTACGGCATCGACCGGCGTGTTCCTCGGTTGCTCGGGCTACAGCCTGCCGCCAAAAGAGCGCTGCAAGGCCACCGTCAACCTGGTGCCGGGCGACGAGATCGCTGCGGACGACGAGGGCGAGTCGGAGTCGCTGGTGCTGCGCGGCAAGCATCGCTGCCCGATCTGCAGCACCGCGATGGACGCCTACCTGCTCGACGAGAAGCGCAAACTGCACATCTGCGGTAACAACCCGGATTGTGCCGGCTATGAAATCGAAGAGGGCAACTACCGCATCAAGGGCTACGAAGGTCCGAGCCTGGAATGCGACAAGTGCGGCAGCGAGATGCAGCTCAAGACCGGCCGTTTCGGCAAGTTCTTCGGTTGCACCAACCCGACCTGCAAGAACACTCGCAAACTGCTGAAGAGTGGTGACGCGGCGCCGCCGAAGATGGACCCGGTGAAGATGCCTGAGCTGAAATGTGAAAAGGTCAACGACACCTACATTCTGCGCGACGGTGCTTCCGGTCTGTTCCTGGCGGCCAGCCAGTTCCCGAAAAACCGCGAGACCCGTGCTCCGCTGGTGATCGAGATTCTGCCGCACAAGGATGAGATCGATCCGAAGTACCACTTCCTCTGCGAAGCACCGCAGAAGGATCCTGATGGTCTGCCAGCGGTCATCCGCTACAGCCGCAAGACCAAGGAGCAATACGTGCAGACCGAGGTCGACGGCAAGCCTACCGGCTGGAAAGCGTTCTACGACGGTGGCAAGTGGACTGTTGAAGACAAGCGTACGAAAGCCAAGGCTGAGTAAGCGTTAGCCTGATCCACAAAAGGCCGCATGATGACTCTCGGGTTTTCATGCGGCCTTTTTGTTTTGTGCTTGCGGTCGGATCCGCTGATCCACGACACTGTCGGGTCTGTGTGACGCAATTATTTCGCTGTGGAGACTGCCGGCATGGCGCACGAACTCTATACCCGCACCAATCAGAAGATCTATTTCGCCGGCCTGTCGCTGGAGGCTCTGGCTCGCGCCGAAGAGGGGCGGGCGATGAATGCGTTGGCGCTGATTCAGGCTGGCCGTGAATCAGCATTGTTTCACCTCTATGGCGCGCTTCTGGGACTGTGTCACGAGATCGCCGGTTTCTATCGTCTGCCTCAGGCCAATGCATCGCGAGCCGAAGCGTTGCTGACTCGCGAAGTCCTGGAATCGATTGCGATCCCGGAACTGGCCGAGATGGTTGAGCTGGCTGGTAACCCTGAAACCTGGCTGGCGAAATTGCTGGCGGCGCACTCGGCGTTGTTTCAGCCGCCACGGGTGCCCCACAAGCCCAAGGGTGATGTGACACAGCCATTGATTCAGGCCATTAATCTCGATGAAGAAGAGGCGCCGCAGGAGTTGAGTCGGGAAGAGCTGGAGAGCTGGCGGCAGAATCTCAAGGGCCTGGCAATCCGTTTTCGCGAAGGCTTGAACGAATGCTGAGGACAATTGACACGGTGGCAATCTGAAACATGCTGCTGGTCAAGATCCCGAGCGAAGCCCGAATGATGTCTATATAATCCCTGCCTTTCGTGGAGAACAGACCTATATGCCAACGTCCTTTCTAGAAATTGTCGAGTTACCAGACGGCCGAATCGAACTGCGCAGGGCTGAGGACGAGGGTTCTCTGGTGACGCTGGATTTCTCCGAGGATGCCAAAGCATTCCTGCAAGGCCAGCATGTGGAAATCGCGAAAGCGATGTTGAGCGTCGGCGTACAGATGGCCGGCCGTATGGTCGAAGGCGAATTTGATAAGGAAGAAGGGCCGCGGGTTCTTCACTGAGATCCGCCTGTCGGCGCTTGCCGCTGCAACATCAGATCGGCTTCTCTGTCCCTGGAGAAGCCCTGCGCTTCACACAGCGCGCGTTACAAGTGAATCAACCCAATCGAATGTTCAGGCTCTGAGCGTCGCCCGTGCGGGCTGCGCTGATCAGTTGTTGCCGTGAACTTGTGTTCAGCGGATTGAGCCAGGTTACCACCGTATGGCTACGACCCAGGCGCAGTGCTTCGCAGGCCAGTTGCTGAGCGCTTTGCGCACCACGAGGTTGCAGTAGCAGAATGCGTTCACGGTTCAGGCCGGCCTCTCGCAGCCAGATCTGGGTCAGGCTGGCTGGAGGGGCGATCAGCGTCAGCCAGCGTGCATCCTGATCCTCGCTCAGTTCGCGAAGGATCGGGGCCAGCAGGTTCAGGCAGTTCCCGGCCGCACCGCGCAGTGACAGCTCACTGAATACTTCCGGTTCGGCAATCCATGGGCGCTCGACCACATCTTTCAGGATCGGTGCCATCGGTTGTGCCAGAAACGCTTCGAATAGAGGCAGTTGTGTTTGCTGGGGTGTGTGTGGGAACTGCATAAAGCCTCCTTTAGCGGCGGATTACGCCGACACTCAAGCCTTCGATCACCAGTTCCTGATCTTTCAGGTCGACTTCGATAGGGGCGAACTCGGGGTTTTCGGCAATCAGCCAGACTTTGCTGCCTTCGCGCTTGAAGCGCTTGACCGTCACTTCATCGCCGATCCGTGCAACCACCACCTGGCCATTGCGTGCTTCGCGGGTGGTGTGAACCGCCAGCAGGTCACCGTCGAAAATGCCGATGTCCTTCATGCTCATGCCGTGTACGCGCAACAGGTAATCGGCCCGTGGGTGAAAGAACGCAGGATTGATGTTGCAGGACTCTTCGATGTGCTGCTGGGCGAGGATCGGTGCGCCGGCAGCGACCCGGCCAATGATCGGCAGGGTAGAGTCGTCAGCCTTGGCTTCGAAACCGGGGATGCGAATGCCGCGGGAGGCGCCCGGGGTCATCTCGATAGCGCCTTTGCGGGCGAGGGCCTTGAGGTGTTCTTCCGCCGCATTGGGCGACTTGAAACCCAGTTCCTGAGCGATTTCCGCGCGGGTTGGCGGGTAGCCGTTGTCTTCGAGGCAGCGTTTGATAAAGGCCAGAATCTCGGCTTGGCGTGGCGTCAGCTTTAGCATATTGATCGCTCTGTCTTTTTATACAGTGACTGGGATTATATACAGTGAAGCGGTCTTGGCAATGCCCGTTTTTTTGCAGCCCGCCGGACGGTCGGTTCCCGTGCTTATTAATGCGCCGGTCGAGTGTGGTTAAATAGCTGACCGACCATTCCCAAAACGAACTGGCAGGCTTGACAAGGCACAGGCTGAAATGTATGTTTCAAACAAGTGTTTGTCAGGCGGAGTAGCCATGGCCCAGTCGGAAACCGTTGAACGCATTCTTGATGCTGCCGAGCAGTTGTTCGCGGAGAAAGGTTTCGCTGAAACCTCATTGCGTTTGATCACCAGCAAGGCCGGGGTAAACCTGGCGGCGGTGAATTATCATTTCGGCTCCAAGAAAGCGCTGATCCAGGCGGTTTTCTCGCGCTTCCTCGGGCCGTTCTGCATCAGCCTCGATAAAGAGCTGGAGCGTCGCCAGGCCAAGCCTGAAAACAAGCCGACCCTTGAAGAGTTGCTGGAAATCCTCGTCGAGCAAGCGCTCGTGGTGCAGCCACGCAGCGGTAACGACCTGTCGATCTTCATGCGTTTGCTCGGTTTGGCGTTCAGCCAGAGCCAGGGTCACCTGCGTCGTTATCTGGAAGACATGTACGGTAAGGTGTTCCGCCGCTACATGCTGTTGGTCAACGAAGCGGCTCCGCGCATCCCGCCAATCGAGCTGTTCTGGCGCGTGCACTTCATGCTCGGCGCTGCGGCGTTCAGCATGTCCGGGATCAAGGCCTTGCGCGCGATTGCCGAGACCGACTTCGGCGTCAACACCTCGATCGAACAAGTGATGCGTCTGATGGTGCCGTTCCTTGCCGCCGGCATGCGTGCCGAAACCGGTGTCACCGACCCCGCGATGGCGACTGCGCAGCTTCGCCCGCGCAGCAAATCGACTCCGGTGGCCGCCAAGGTTTAACCGCACACGGGTGGGCGCGGCTGCTTGTATCCGCTAAGCTAGCCGCCCATGCCGACTTTCGTTCTGAACCCGATCTCCATAGAAATTATTGGCCTGCCGAGCCCTGCTCACGGTAGCGATTTCTGGCGGATCGGGTTTTTCGTTTTCAAGGAATCTCTATGACTGCTGGCCTGCAAGGCTCGTTGATGGTGGACGTCGCCGGTACTTGGCTGACGGCCGAAGATCGCCAATTGTTGCGTCAGCCCGAAGTGGGCGGCCTGATCATTTTCGCGCGCAACATCGAGCACCCGCGCCAAGTGCGCGAGCTGAGTGCTGCGATCCGCGCCATTCGCCCGGATCTGCTGCTGGCGGTCGACCAGGAGGGCGGCCGGGTGCAGCGTCTGCGTCAGGGCTTCGTGCGCCTGCCGGCCATGCGTGCCATCGCCGACAACCCGAACGCCGAATACCTCGCCGAACAATGCGGCTGGGTCATGGCCACCGAAGTGTTGGCGGTCGGCCTCGACCTGAGTTTCGCCCCGGTGCTGGATCTGGATTACCAGCGCAGCGCCGTGGTCGGCACTCGTTCGTTCGAAGGGGATCCCGAGCGCGCAGCGTTGCTCGCAGGCGCCTTCATCCGCGGCATGAACAGCGCGGGCATGGCCGCTACCGGCAAGCATTTCCCCGGTCACGGTTGGGCCGAAGCCGACTCCCACGTCGCGATCCCGAATGACGAGCGCAGTCTCGACGAGATCCGCGCCAACGACCTCGTACCGTTCGCCAGACTCAGCAAGCAACTCGCTGCGGTCATGCCGGCGCACGTCATCTATCCGCAAGTCGATTCGCAGCCGGCCGGGTTCTCCCGCCGTTGGTTGCAGGACATCCTGCGCGGCGAGTTGCAGTTTGACGGCGTGATCTTCAGCGACGACCTTTCGATGGCCGGCGCCCACGTGGTCGGCGACGCTGCCAGCCGGATCGAAGCCGCGTTGACTGCCGGTTGCGACATGGGCCTGGTGTGCAATGACCGCGCTGCGGCCGAACTGGCCCTGAGTGCTGCGCAACGGATGAAGGTCAAGCCGTCCGCACGCATTGCGCGGATGCGCGGGCAGGCGTTCGCCAGCACCGACTACCGTCAGGATCCGCGCTGGCTCACCGCCATCGGCGCGCTCAAAGACGCTCAACTGATCGATTAAGGATTTTTGCTATGACGGTTTACGCAATCATCGGTGGCACCGGCCTGACCCAGCTCGAAGGCCTGAGCATTCGTCAGTCGTTGGCGGTGGATACGCCTTACGGTTCGCCGTCGGCTGAAGTGCAGATCGGGGAATATGCCGGCAAGGAAGTTCTGTTCCTCGCCCGCCACGGCCATCCCCATCGTTTCCCGCCGCACAAGGTCAACTACCGCGCCAACCTGTGGGCGCTGAAGCAGGCCGGCGCCGAGGCGATCATCGCGGTCAACGCGGTGGGCGGGATCCATCCGGCCATGGGCACCGGGCATTTCTGTGTGCCACACCAGATCGTCGATTACACCAGCGGTCGCGAACACACGTTTTTCGCCGATGATCTGGAGCACGTCACCCATATCGATTTCAGCTTCCCTTACAGTGAGCCGCTGCGTCAGCAATTGATCGTCGCGCTGGCTGCCGAAGGCTGCGAATACAGCGATCAGGGTGTATACGCCTGCACCCAGGGCCCGCGTCTGGAAACCGTGGCCGAGATCGTGCGTCTGGAGCGCGATGGCTGCGACATCGTCGGCATGACCGGCATGCCGGAAGCGGCACTGGCCCGTGAGCTGGATCTGGATTACGCCTGCCTGTCGCTGGTGGTGAATCCGGCGGCGGGCAAGACCACGGCGGTGATCACCATGGCCGAGATCGAGCAGGCGCTGCATGACGGGATGGGCAAGGTGAAATCGACGTTGGCGCGGGTGTTGGCCAGCTAAGGACTGTCCATGAGCAGTTTCATCGAGCGGCTTAAAGGGTTGGCATGGACTCACGCATTCAGTAGCAAGGCGTTGGCCAAGGCCCGCGCTTATGCTGCCGATGATCGGGTAGAGATCATCGAGATCGATGACAGGAAAATCGAGGCGTTCTGCGTCGGTTCGGAAACACAGGCGTATGAACAAAGCATCTACCTGTCCGATGATCGCCTGGGATCGGTTAATTTGCGTTGCTTATGCACCTGCCCCGTCGCGATTGATTGCAAGCACTGCGCGGCGGTGCTCTATCACCTGCAGGGCATTGACGACGATACGTCCGAAAGTGACGCACAGATCCCCTTGGGTCGGGCGCTGGAGCATTGGCTTTCGACAGTCCCCGTCCCGGCCAGGCCCGTCGACGAAGGGGCGCAAACCGCGGGCACGCGCCTGTTTTACAAACTCAAACCCACGTCTGCGAACGGCAAGTGGCTGCTCGATATTTTCAAGGTCTATCAGCTCAAGAGCGGCGAGTTACGTGAAGTAAAACCGCTGTATTCGCTGTCGGACATGCTCATGCGTCAGCCCGGTTATCTGTCCGAACTGGATCTGCGCGTTGCCAGGCTGTTGGTCGCCATGCATTCCCATCACGCCTACTACAGCGGCTATCCGCTGGAAGGCAGCAGTGGCGCGGAACTGCTGGAAATGCTCCTGCGCACCTCGCGCCTGTTCCTCGACTTCGAAAACTTGCAGCCACTGACGCCGGGCGCGAAACGCATGGGTCTGTTCTCTTGGGCCGAGCAGGCCGACGGTGGGTTTCGCGCCCAGTGGAGCAGTGCCGAGGCTGCGCAGGAAACCGTGCTGGCGCTGGAGCCGCTTTATTACATCGATCGTGAGCAGCGACAGGTTGGCCCTCTGTTCAGTGAGTTGGAAGAAAAACTGGCCTGCCATTTGACCCTCGCCCCAGACATCCCGGCGCGTCAGGCGATGCAGTTCAGCCATCGCATGAGCGCGATGACCAAAATCCCGCCGCCGCACAAGCTCACCGAACGAATCATCGATGACGTGCTTCCGCAGCCGCAACTGACCTTGGTCAGCGGCCGGGAGCGTTCGCGCTGGGAATACGTTCTGGAGCACCGCGCCGCTCTGGTGTTTACCTACAACGGTCATCCGGCGGTGGATCGTCATCCGGAAGTCATGATCCTCAATGGCACTGAAACCCAGCGCATTCGACGCCAGCCTGCGATGGAAAAGAAGCTGCGCCAGAGCCTGCAAAAGCACGGCTTCAAAAAAGCCACGCGCAAGAGCGCTATGGATCGTCTCGGCGAGATGTTCACCTTGCCGGATGATTCCGCCTGGCTCGGATTCATGCATGAAGGGCTTGCCACACTGCGCGCCGCGGACTGGGAAATCGAAATCAGTCCCGGCTTCCATTTCGATGTGCAGCCGGTCGAACACTGGTACGCGGAGGTCGAAGAAGAGGCCGGGCATCAATGGTTTGATCTGCAACTGGGCATCGTCGTCAATGGCGAGCGCTACAGCTTGTTGCCGATCCTTCTGCATCTGTTGCGCACCCAGCCACGTTTGCTCGACCCGGTGAATCTGGCGCAACGCAGCGACGACGAAAAACTCCTGATCGAACTCAAGCCCAGCGGTTTTGGCGACCCGGCAGGCGCCAAGGTGGCGTTGCCGCTGAGTCGGGTCAAACCGCTGATGGCGACGCTGGGCGAGCTGTACCTGGGCGGACATCAGGGCGATGCGCTGCGCTTGACTGCTCCAGACGCCGCGCGCCTGAGTATGCTCGATGGCATGCCACTGGAATGGCAGGGCGGCGAACGCCTGCGCACTTTTGCCAAGCGGCTGCACAATTCCAGTCACACCCATATTGCTGCGCCGGCCGGCCTTAATGCGCAACTGCGCCCATATCAGCTCGAAGGCCTTGGCTGGATGCAGACTCTGCGGGAGCTGGAGGTCGGCGGCATTCTTGGCGATGATATGGGCTTGGGCAAAACCCTGCAGACCCTGGCGCATCTGCTCACGGAAAAGCACGCCGGTCGCCTCGATTGCCCGGCACTGGCGGTGATGCCGACCAGCCTGATTCCCAACTGGCTCGACGAGGCCCAGCGCTTCGCGCCTCAGTTGAAGGTCCTGGCGCTGCATGGGGCCGGGCGGCAAAAAGACTTTGCCAATCTCGCCGAATACGACTTGGTGCTGACCACTTACGCCTTGCTGCCCAGGGATCTTGAAACGTTGCGGCCGCAGTCGTGGAGCGTGCTGATTCTCGACGAAGCGCAGAACATCAAGAACCCGCTGAGCAAAGCGGCGCACGCCGCACGTGACTTGCAGGCCCGTCAGCGCTTGTGTCTGAGCGGCACGCCACTGGAAAACCATCTCGGCGAGCTGTGGTCGCAGTTTCATTTCCTCATGCCTGGCTGGCTGGGCGACAGCAAATCCTTCAACCGCGATTACCGCACACCGATCGAGAAACATGGCAATGTCCAGCGCATGCAGCACCTGACGGCGCGCATCAAGCCGTTTCTGCTGCGTCGCAAGAAAGATCAGGTCGCCACTGAGCTGCCGCCGAAAACCGAAATCATCCATTGGGTTGAACTCAGCGACGGCCAGCGCGACGTCTATGAAACGGTGCGCGTGGCGATGGACAAAAAAGTGCGCGATGAAATTGCCCGCAGTGGTGTGGCGCGCAGTCAAATCATCATTCTTGATGCCTTGCTCAAGCTGCGTCAGGTCTGCTGCGATCTGCGCTTGATCAACATGCCTCTCACGGCGAAGGCATTGCGCTCGGGCAGCGGCAAGCTGATCAGCCTGATGGAGATGCTCGAAGAGTTGCTCGGCGAAGGTCGGCGCATCCTGCTGTTCTCCCAGTTCACCTCGATGCTGGCGCTGATCGAGCAGGAGTTGCAGCAGCGCGCTATCGGTTATTCGTTGCTGACTGGCGACACCACCGACCGGCGCACGCCAGTCAAGAATTTCCAGGGCGGCAAGGTGCCGTTGTTCCTCATCAGCCTCAAGGCTGGCGGTACCGGTCTGAACCTGACGGCTGCGGACACGGTGATCCACTTCGACCCGTGGTGGAACCCGGCAGTGGAGAATCAGGCAACTGATCGCGCTTATCGTATCGGGCAGAACAATCCGGTGTTTGTTTACAAGCTGATCGCTCGCGGCACGGTAGAGGAAAAGATACAAGCGTTGCAGCAGGAGAAAGCAGCGCTGGCCGGGGCGGTGCTTGAAGGTGGTACGACGGGTGGATTCAAACTGGAACAGAGTGATATCGAAGCGCTGTTTGCGCCGTTGCCCGCTTCCAGGCAGTAAGCTTCAGTTTGAACCTTCAACTGAGGTGATCCGTTCGCGAGCAGGCTCGCTCCCACAAGGGGAAATGCGATCCAACTGTGGGAGCGGGCTTGCTCGCGAAAGCTATCTAGCAAACACTGCACATCTCAACGCTTGTCGAACTTGTCCGGCAACGGCGCAAACAGCGCTTCAATATCATCGCTCTGCAGTTTCCAGTCCCCGGCCTTGCGCCCATCCAGTACGCCTGCTGCCAAGTCAGACTTTTCCTTCTGCAGGTGCTGAATCTTCTCTTCCACTGTGCCCCGGGCAATCATCTTGTAGACGAACACCGGCTTCTCCTGGCCGATTCGATAGGCGCGGTCGGTTGCCTGGTTCTCGGTTGCCGGGTTCCACCACGGATCGTAATGGATCACCGTGTCCGCTTCGGTCAGGTTCAGGCCGACGCCGCCGGCCTTCAGGCTGATCAGAAAAATCTGACGCTTGCCGCTCTGGAATTCCTTCACCGGCGTGCGCCGATCGCGGGTCTGGCCAGTCAGCAAGGCGTAGGCCACGTTGCGTTTCTTCAGTTCGTCTTCGATCAGTGACAGCATCGAGGTGAACTGCGAGAACAGCAGAATCCGCCGACCTTCTTCAAACAACTCTTCGAGCATTTCCATCAGGCTGTCGAGTTTGCCCGAGCTGCTGCCACGGGCGGGCAGGGTGGCGTCGTTGACCAGGCGCAGATCGCAGCAGACCTGACGCAGCTTGAGCAGGGCTTCAAGAATGATGATCTGGCTACGCGCCACGCCTTTGCGAGTGATCTCATCGCGGACTTTCTTGTCCATCGCCAGGCGCATGGTTTCGTACACGTCGCGCTGCGCCTCATTGAGATCGACCCAGTGGATGATCTCGGTTTTAGGCGGCAGTTCGGTGGCCACCTGTTCCTTGGTGCGGCGCAGCAGAAACGGTTTTATCCGCCCATTGAGGTGCTGCAGCCTGACTTCGCTGGCGCGCTTTTCGATCGGCACGCGGTAGTCGGCATTGAAGCTTTTGACATCGCCCAACCAGCCCGGCAGCAAAAAGTGGAACAACGACCACAACTCGCCGAGGTGGTTTTCCAGCGGTGTGCCACTCAGGCACAGGCGCTGGCGCGCGTTGAGTTCGCGAGCGGCTTGCGCGGCCTTGCTGTTAGGGTTCTTGATGTACTGCGCTTCGTCGAGCACCAGAACGTGCAGCGGCTGTTGTGCCAGCCGTTCGACGTCCTTGGGCAGCAGTGCATAGGTGGTCAGGATCAGGTCGAAGTCGGCCAGATGCTCGAAATGCTTTTTGCGGCCGGCACCGTACAGCGCGACCACTTTCAGTTGCGGCGTGAAGTGCGCGGCTTCGTCGAGCCAGTTCGGGATCAGGCTGGTGGGCATCACCACCATGCACGGTCGATCCAGACGCCCGGCGTTTTTCTCACTGAGAATATGCGCCAGGGTCTGTAAGGTTTTACCCAGACCCATGTCGTCCGCCAGAATCCCGCCGACCTCAAGCTGACGCAGGGACTGCATCCAGCTCAAGCCTTCGAGCTGATAGGGACGCAACGTCGCGTTCAAGCCTTCCGGCGCTTTCGCGCTGTAGTCGCGAATGTCGCGCAGGCGTTGGGCGAAACTGCGAATCTGTTCGCCACCCTCCCACAGCAGGGGAATGCCTTCCAGCGAGTTGAGCCGCGTGGCATCTGCCTTGCTCAAGCGCAGGGTAGTTTCGCCCGGTTCCTGCAAGTAGAACTCGCCCAGCGTCGCCAATACCGGTTTCAGTCGGCCGAGGGGCAGCGCCACTTGCAGCGGCCCGTGCTCACTGTTGCGTTGCGGAATATTGACCAGAATCAGCTCGTCATCACGGCGCCGCGCCAGGCGTTCCGGGTTGAGGATTTCCGTGTGCGAGCGCATCAGATTGAGCAGGATCGGCAGCAGGCTCAGGCGTTCACCATTGACGATGATCCCCAGTTCCAGATCGAACCAGTCGCGCTCCGGCGCCTGTTCGACGGTGGCGTACCAGTCGTCGACGGCGGTCAGGTCGAAACCGAATTCCTCGTCGATCTGCAATTCCCAACCTTGGGTGCGCAGCTTCGGCAGTTCGTTGAGGGTAAACGTCAGCCAGGCGCTGTCGTTGACCATCTCGTACAGCTCGCCGGCGCTTTCCGGCAGCGCTTTGCTCTGGCGCGTGGCGATACGGAAGCCGAGGATTCTTAACTGTTCGCGGTAGGACTGTTCCACTTCCGGATGGCGTTTTATCCGCAGGGTCTGGGTTTCCTGGCGAATCAGAATGTCGCTGTTTTTCTGCCCGCTGACGTACTCATCCAGATAGCTGAACGACAGCGCCGCCCGATGCTGGATGTAGCGCTGCATCTTGCCGTTGCGCGGCTCGAACGCGCTGAACTCGACACTCGCCAGCCACAGGCGCGGCAGCGGTTGCACGTTGTCCACCAGCACTTGCGGCGGCGCTTTGGGGTTACGGTTCTCCAATACGGCCTGGAGTTTTTCCAGCAGTTCGGCGTCTTTCGCTGCGGCAGGGTATTCGAGGGTTTTCTGCACTTGCAGGAGTACTGCGGCGCAGTGCTTGCAGTTATTGCGCACCGGGCAGGTGCAGGTGGCGTCAACCAGCAACAGGGTGTCTTTGGCTGACTCGCGCAAGTGAATGGTCTGACGGTAGACGTTACCGCCAGATCCTTCGCAACTGGCGGTAATGGTCGCATCGCCGACCTGCGCGATGCGTACCCGATTCTCCAGGGCATAGCGGCGGCCACGCTCCAGGCTCTGTTCCTTGAATCGGCTGACCCAGGAGGGTGCCAACGGTTTACTCAGGGGCGGGGGCATAAGGACTTCGATCAGTCCGGAATCGCTTCAGGGGCTTGCCGAGGGGCGGGCGCCGTCAGGGAGGTGACCTTGATCAGCAGCGCCAGGTGGCCGTTGTCGAGATAGTTGAGCTGGCCGTTTTTGGTGTGGCTGTCCTGTTTCAGGTGTTCGCTGGCAGTGACCATGCCGTTGGCGTCGATCTGGTTGACCCAGAAGTCGGCGTTCACGTCGGTAAAGCGCCCGAGTTTCATTTCCAGCGTGCCCTCGATCGGGAACTGGCCGAACTGTTCCTTGCCGTCGCTGACGGCCACCTTGGTCGGCGCTTCGCCGAGGGTCTGCTGCCAGGCCTTGTGCATCAGCACACTGTAATCACCGCTGGCGCTGAGTTTGCTGGCAACGTCGCCGAGCGCAGGTGTGCGCAGGCTGTCATCACCCAGGCGTTGAGCGCCGGCGGCCCAGTCTTCCGGGGCGGCGCGGCTGACGATAGCCGGCACGGCGTTCTGGCGCACCAGAATCATTTCGACCTGATACAGGTCATCGGCGAAAACCGAAGGGGCTACCAAGGCAAGTAGCAAAGTCAGTGAGCGAAACAGGCGCATGCGGCGTCCTTCAAACAGTTTTCGGGAGGAGGCGCTCGAACAGCGCCTCTACAGTATTAAAGCGCTCTTCCGGGCGTTCCATCGGCACTTGGAACTTGAACATCGTGGCGCCTTCGAATTTGTAGCGTTTTGGCTGAGTCTGGATCAGTTTGATCAAGGTCATCGGGTCGACCGGCGTCTGCGCGGCGAACTCGATGCGTCCACCCTGCGGGCCACCGTCGACTTTCTTGATGCCCAGCTGTTCGGCCTGCAACTTCAGCGCAGTGATGCGCACCAGATTCTTGGTCGGCTCCGGCAGCAGGCCGAAACGATCGATCATCTCCACTTGCAGATCCTTCAGGCCTTCCTCGTCGGTGGCCGAAGCGATGCGCTTGTACAGAATCAGGCGGGCGTGAACGTCCGGCAGATAGTCTTCCGGAATCAGCGCCGGCACCCGCAGGTTGACCTCCGGGCCACCGCCGAGCGGTTGATCGAGGTTCGGCTGTTCGCCCTTGCGGATCGACTTCACCGCGCGCTCGAGCATCTCCATGTACAACGTAAAACCCACGGCCTGAATTTGCCCGCTCTGGCCATCGCCCAGCAGTTCGCCGGCGCCACGGATTTCCAGGTCGTTGGTCGCCAGCACGAAACCGGCGCCCAGATCCTGAGTGTTGGCAATCGCTTCCAGACGCTTTTCCGCATCGGACGTGATTTGTTGGCGTGGCGGGGTCAGCAGGTAGGCGTAAGCCTGGTGGTGGCTGCGACCGACACGTCCGCGCAACTGGTGCAATTGCGCCAAGCCGAACTTGTCGGCGCGCTCGATGATGATGGTGTTGGCGCTCGGCACGTCGATGCCGGTCTCGATGATGGTCGAGGCAATCAGCACGTTGAAGCGCTTGTGATAGAAGTCGCTCATCACCTGTTCGAGTTCGCGTTCGCGCATCTGTCCGTGACCGATGCCGATCCGTGCTTCCGGCACCAGTTCGGCGAGATCCGCCGCGCACTTCTCGATTGTTTTGACGTCGTTGTGCAGGTAGTAAACCTGCCCACCGCGCAGCAGTTCACGCAGCAGAGCCTCTTTGACCGTGCTCTTGTTCTGCTCCATGACGAAGGTGCGTACCGACAGGCGGCGCGCCGGCGGGGTGGCGATGATCGACAGATCACGCATGCCCGACACCGCCATGTTCAGCGTGCGCGGAATCGGCGTGGCGGTCAGCGTGAGAATGTCGACTTCGCTGCGCAGGGCCTTGAGCTGTTCTTTCTGCCGCACACCGAAGCGGTGCTCTTCATCGATGATCACCAGACCCAGGTTTTTGATCTTCACATCGTCGGACAGCAGCTTGTGCGTGCCGATGACGATATCGATCTTGCCTTCCGCCAGGTCGGCGATCGCCGCGTTGACTTCCTTGGCCGATTTGAAGCGGCTCATCACTTCCACGGTCACCGGCCAGTCGGCGAAGCGGTCGCGGAAGCTGTTGTAATGTTGCTGGGCGAGCAGGGTGGTCGGCACCAGAATCGCCACCTGACGCCCGCCGTGCACGGCAATGAACGCGGCGCGCATCGCCACTTCGGTCTTGCCGAAACCGACGTCGCCGCAGACCAGACGATCCATCGGCTTTGGCGCGAGCATGTCTTCGCGCACCGCTTCGATGGTCGCTTGCTGGTCCGGCGTTTCTTCGAACGGGAAACCGGCGCTGAAGGTCGCGTAATCGGCTTTCGGGTCGGCAAACGCGTAGCCTTCGCGGGCGGCACGACGGGCATAGATGTCGAGCAGCTCAGCGGCGACATCGCGCACCTGTTCGGCGGCTTTGCGCTTGGCTTTCTGCCAGGTCTCGGAGCCGAGGCGGTGCAGCGGCGCCAGTGAGTCATCGCTGCCGGTGTAACGCGCGATCAGATGCAGGTTGGCCACCGGCACGTAGAGCTTGGCGTTCTCCGCATATTCCAGAGTGAGGAATTCGGCCGCCTGGTTGTCGATTTCCAGAATCGTCAGGCCCAGATAACGCCCGACACCGTGGTCAATGTGCACCACCGGCGCGCCTTCGCGCAGTTCGGTAAGGTTTTTGATCACTGCATCGTTGTTGGCGTCGGCGCGTTTTTCCCGGCGACGACGCTGCATGACGCGCTGACCGAACAACGGGCTCTCCGCCACCAGCGCCAGCGCCGGGGCATCGAGCATCAAGCCTTCGTCGAGCGGCGCGATGGTGATCGCCAGGCGATCCTTGCTCGAAACGAAGTCCGGCCAGCTGTCGACGGTTTTCGGCCGCAGCTTCAGACGTTCCAGCAGCTCCAGCAGGACTTCACGCCGGCCCGCGGATTCGGCGGTGAACAGCACGCGTCCGGGGAATTCGTCGAGGAATGTCGAGAGCGCCGCCAGTGGTTGTGTGGCCTTGGCTTCGATCGCCAGGTTTGGCAGTGCCTGCGCCGGGAAGCGCTCGCGACCGGCGCCGGACTCGACGTCCTGCTGGCTGGCGACTACGCGTGGCCAGCTCTTGAGGCGGGCGAAGCAGTCTTCCACCGGCAGGAACAATTCCGCTGGCGGCAATAAAGGACGCGATGGATCGACGCGGCGCTCTTCGTAGCGATTGCGCACGTCGTTCCAGAAATTTTCTGCCGCTTGTTCGATACCCGGCAGCGAGAACACTTGAGTGTCCTGCGGCAGGTAATCGAACAGTGTCGAGGTTTCATCGAAGAACAGCGGCAGGTAGTACTCGATACCGGCCGGGGTGATGCCGCTGCTCAAGTCCTGGAAGATCGGGCAGCGTCGGAAGTCGACATCAAAACGCTCGCGAAAGCGCGCCTTGAAGCGGGTGACCGCATCTTTCTGCAGCGGGAACTCTCGGGCCGGCAGCAGCTTGACCGAATCGACTTTGTCGATGGAGCGCTGGTTTTCCGGATCGAAGGTGCGCAGGGTTTCGATTTCGTCGTCGAACAGGTCGATGCGATAGGGCAGTTTGCTGCCCATCGGGAACAGGTCGATCAGCGCGCCGCGCACGGTGAACTCGCCGTGCTCGTAGACCGTATCGACGTAGCGATAGCCGCTGGCCTCAAGCCGCGAGCGCATCTGTTCGACATCGAGCTTCTGCCCGACATCCAGCACCAGGCTGCTGCCGAGCAGGAACTTGGTCGGCGCCAGGCGGTGCAGGGCGGTGGTGATCGGCACCACCAGCACGCCATGCGCCAGTTCCGGCAGTCTATAAAGGCTGGCGATACGCTGGGAGATGATGTCCTGGTGCGGCGAGAACAGATCGTACGGCAGGGTTTCCCAGTCGGGGAAATGCAGTACGGGCAAATCCGGGGCGAAGAAACTCAGCTCCTGTTCCAGCCGTTCGGCACTCTGGCTGTCGGCGGTCAGTAGCAGGGTGAAGCGCTTGGCAGCGCTGGCAGCCTCGGCAATCGCGAGGCTGAGGGCAGCACCGGGCAGGTTGCCCCAATGCTGTTTACCTGCCGCGGCAGGGAGAAGCGGTAGACGCAGAACGGGCACGGAAGGTTGAGCTCCAGGCTTTGCGACAAAGTCGGTAATTGTAGCGGCGTCAGGTGCCGGCTGTCAGTTGCAGACTGCGTCTATCTTCGCGCTTTGCGCAAAATGTAGTGGTAACCATAAAAACGAGCACTTTTTTAGTGGTTATGTAGTGCCGAAATCGACTGGTGTTACGGAGGGTTACAGACATCGTCTAACAGTCGTCGAAAAATTGACTGCGCTGGAAGCCCCGGTTTTACTGGGCTGGCGCGGGGCGTAATTTTTTTGAACGGAATTTTGTTACCGATTGCGCGACAAGCGCGCATTGCTACAAGAGGTTCTCGGCGGCATAATGTAGCCCCTTTTTTCTGCCCCTACATGTGGAAGGTTCCCGTGACTCAGAAGCCCGACCAGTGTCTTGGTGAATGGATCGACCGTGAAGCACTCGCAGAAGCGATGATTCCGCTTATCGGTCAGCTCTACCGCAATAACAACGTGGTGAGCTCGATCTATGGCCGCAGCCTGATCAACCAGTCTGTCATCGCGATTCTCAAAGCTCACCGCTTTGCTCGCCACCGTTCCTCCGACGATAGCGAACTCTCCGTCCACGAAACATTCCCTCTGCTGAAAGCCATGAGCGAGCTCAAGCTCGGCGCGGCTTCGGTAGATCTGGGCAAGTTGGCGTTCAAATTCCGCAGCGAAGGCAATGGCCGCAGCGCCGAGCAGTTCGTGCGTGAAGAACTGGCTGACGTGGTTGGTCAGCAAAACGCTTCGGCCCGCAAAGGCACTGACGTTGTGCTGTACGGCTTCGGTCGTATCGGCCGTCTGCTGGCGCGCATCCTGATCGAGAAAACCGGTGGTGGCGACGGTCTGCGTCTGCGTGCCATCGTCGTGCGCAAAGGCGCCGAAAACGACCTGACCAAGCGCGCCAGCCTGCTGCGTCGCGATTCGGTACACGGCCCGTTCAACGGCACCATCGTCATCGACGAAGAAAACAACACCATCACCGCCAACGGTAACCTGATCCAGGTGATCTACGCGAAGAACCCGACCGAGGTGGATTACACCCAGTACGGCATCAAAGACGCGCTGCTGGTGGACAACACCGGTGTATGGCGTGACGCCGATGGCCTGGGTCAGCACCTGCAATGCCCGGGTGTGGCTCGCGTTGTTCTGACCGCGCCTGGCAAAGGCAAGCTGAAGAACATCGTTCACGGTATCAACCACAACGAAATCACCGCTGACGACAAGATCGTGTCCGCCGCTTCCTGCACCACCAACGCCATCGTGCCGGTGCTGAAGGCTGTGAATGACAAGTTCGGCATCATCAACGGTCACGTCGAAACCGTTCACTCGTACACCAACGACCAGAACCTGATCGACAACTTCCACAAGGGCGATCGCCGTGGCCGTAGCGCCGCGCTGAACATGGTGATCACCGAAACCGGTGCTGCCACCGCCGCTGCCAAGGCCCTGCCTGAGCTGGCCGGCAAGCTGACCGGTAACGCGATCCGCGTTCCGACGCCAAACGTGTCGATGGCCATTCTCAACCTGAACCTTGAGAAAGCCGCCAGCCGTGAAGAGATGAACGAGTACCTGCGCTACATGGCGCTGCACTCCGATCTGCACAAGCAAATCGACTTCGTCAACTCGCAGGAAGTGGTGTCCACTGACTTCGTGGGTTCGCGTCACGCCGGTGTGGTCGACGCTGAAGCGACCATCGTTCAGGACAACCGCGTTGTGCTGTACGTCTGGTACGACAACGAGTTCGGCTACAGCTGCCAGGTGGTTCGCGTGATGGAAGACATGGCCGGTGTAAACCCGCCAGCGTTCCCGCGCTAAGCCTTCGCTGCAAATGAAAACGCCCCGACTTAGGTCGGGGCGTTTTTTTATGCCTGCTGAATCTTTATTGCCTGTACCGGCCTCTTCGGGAGCAAGCCCCCTCCCACAGGTTTGGCGGTGTTCACACAATCATGTTGGCACCACCGGACCTTGTGGGAGGGGGCTTGCTCCCGAAGGCGTTTTATCGGGCGCCACCTGCCACGGCCGCTTGCGCAGTCCGCAGCTCATGCTTATTGCCACGGAACAGCACCAGCGTCGCAATCAACCCCAGCACCGCCGCACCGCTGAGCCAGATCCCCGGCGCAGCCTTGTTGTCCAGCACGTGGATCAGGTAAGTACAGGCTGCTGGCGTGAAGCCACCAAAGGTCGCCGTCGCCAGGCTATAGGCCAGCGAGAACCCGGTCGTGCGCACTTCCACCGGCATGATTTCGGTCAGAGCCACGACCATCGCGCCGTTGTACGAACCGTACAGGAACGACAGCCACAGTTCGACGATCAGCAGATGACTGAAACTCGGGTTCGCCACCAGCCACGACAGCGCCGGATAGGCGGTCAGGATCGCCAGAATGGTCGCCGCCAGCAGTAGGGGTTTGCGCCCGATCTTGTCGGACACCGCGCCCATCACCGGCAGCCAGAAGAAGTTCGACAGACCGATGCACACGGTCACCAGCAGCGCGTCGAAATCCGACAGATGCAGTTCAGCCTTGCCGAAGGTCGGGGTGTAGGCGGTGATCAGGTAGAACGAAACCGTGGTCATCACCACCAGCGCCATGCCGGCGATGACGATGCCAAAGTTCTGACCGATTGAGCGGACGATTTCCCGCAGGGTAGGGCGATGTTTACGCGCCTGGAATTCCGGGGTTTCCTCCAGCGAACGACGAATGACGAAGATCACCGGAACAATCATGCAGCCGATCAGGAACGGCACGCGCCAGCCCCAGTCACCCATCTGTTCCGGGCTCAGCCAGTGGTTGAGGCCAACACCGAGCAGGCCGGCAAACACCACCGCCGCCTGCTGGCTGGCGGACTGCCAACTGACGAAAAAGCCTTTGCGGCCCGGCGTGGCGATCTCCGCCAGGTACACCGAAACACCACCCAGCTCGACGCCGGCCGAGAAGCCTTGCAGCAAACGACCGAACAGCACGATCAACGGCGCTGCGACACCCAGAGTGGCATAGCCCGGCACGCAGGCGATCAGGATCGTACCGGCGGCCATCAGCGCAAGGGTGATGATCAGGCCCTGGCGACGACCGTGACGGTCAATGTAGGCACCAAGGAAGATCGCGCCCAGTGGACGCATCAGGAAACCGGCACCGAAGGTGGCCAGGGACAGCATCAGGGAAGCGAAGGCGCTGTCGGCCGGGAAGAAGGTTTTGGCGATGGCCGTGGCGTAGAAGCCATAGACCATAAAGTCGAACATCTCGAGAAAATTGCCGCTGACAACGCGAAAAATCGCTTTGCCTTTGCCCGTGGTCGAGGACATTTTCAGTTACTCATTATTGGTTTCTTATGACGCGTTGCATCCGTTGGGGAGCGTGCGGGCCTTTGATCCATAATGGCTGGCGCGCTTTTATGGGGAGATGAAGAATTGTTCACTGGACGGTGGGTTTGGCTTGTGAGTGTGGCGGTTGTCCTCGCTGCCTGTGGCAACGGTGAGTCCATGGAAAGCTTTGGGGGGCCGACCATGGGCAGCACGTATTCGATCAAGTACGTGCGACACGCCGGTGTTGCCGAACCGGCGCAAGTTCGCCGAGAAGTGGAGGCTATCCTCGCGGAAGTGGATCGGCAGATGTCGACCTACCGCAACGACTCTGATATTGAACGCTTCAATGCCTTGCCAGCGAACAGCTGTCAGACCATGCCGGCTGCCGTGCTCGAATTGGTCCGTGTCGGCGAGCAGCTGTCGGAGCAAAGCGAAGGTTCCTACGACCTGACTGTCGAACCGCTGATGAACCTGTGGGGGTTCGGCCCGCAAGGGCGTGAAGAGAAAGTCCCCGACTCCGCCGCGCTGGCCGAAACCCTGCAGCGAGTCGGCTACCGCCATTTGCATATCGACGGCGACCGCTTGTGCAAGGACGCCGTTGTCGAAGTCGACTTCAACAGCATCGCCGCCGGTTACGCGGTCGACACCATCGCCGCCAGGCTCGAGTCGATGGGCATCCATGACTATCTCGCCGAAGCCACCGGTGAGCTAAAGGCCAAGGGCAAGAAGCTTGATGGCTCATCCTGGCGTATTGCGCTGGAAGAGCCGCGAGACGATCAACAGGTGGCCGAACGGATCATTCAGGTCGACGGCTACGGGGTTTCCACCTCCGGTGATTACCGTAACTATTTCCTGCAAGGTGGCCGGCGTTATTCCCACACCTTCGATGCGCGTAGCGGGGCGCCGGTCCTACACAATCTGGCGTCAGTCACGGTAATTCATCCTTCAGCGTTGATGGCCGATGGACTATCGACGCTGTTGCTGATTCTCGGGCCTGAACGGGCTTGGGACTATGCCGAAAAACACGACATTGGTGCATTCTTCGTGATTCGTGCCGATACAGGTTTTGTTATCCGCACCAGTGCGGCTTTCGAACGCCTCAGTAGCGCAAAAGTTGACTGAAAACAGTACGAAAGCTGGCGTTGTAGTGCAGGCAAAAGTAGCCTACGACGCGACCAAGGGTTAATGTGCGCGGCGTTGACGCTTCTATAGACTGTGTCCGGGTTCTTTACTGACCCCCAATTGTTCCTTCGCGCCGCGATTCGGCGTGATTTAGCCGCCGGTGCTGCTGGCACCGCGGCCTGTTCTGAGGAGTACGCATGGCTGTCTACAACTACGACGTGGTGGTGTTGGGTTCCGGCCCGGCGGGAGAAGGCGCGGCAATGAACGCCGCCAAAGCAGGGCGCAAGGTGGCGATGGTCGACAGCCGTCGCCAGGTCGGCGGTAACTGCACCCACCTGGGAACCATCCCGTCCAAGGCCCTGCGTCACTCGGTGCGGCAGATCATGCAGTTCAACACCAACCCGATGTTCCGGGCGATCGGTGAGCCGCGCTGGTTCTCCTTCCCGGACGTGTTGAAAAGCGCCGAGAAAGTCATTTCCAAACAAGTCGCTTCGCGCACTGGCTACTACGCTCGTAACCGCGTCGACGTGTTCTTCGGCACCGGCAGCTTCGCCGACGAGCAAACCATCGAAGTGGTCTGCGCCAACGGCGTGGTCGAGAAGCTGGTGGCCAAGCACATCATCATCGCCACCGGTTCGCGCCCTTATCGCCCGGCGGACATCGATTTCAATCACCCGCGTATCTACGATAGCGACACCATCCTCAGCCTCGGCCACACCCCGCGCAAACTCATCGTTTACGGCGCCGGTGTGATCGGTTGCGAATACGCCTCGATCTTCAGCGGTCTGGGGGTATTGGTTGAGCTGGTGGACAACCGCGGTCAGTTGCTGAGCTTCCTCGACTCGGAAATCTCCCAGGCGTTGAGCTATCACTTCAGCAACAACAACATCACCGTGCGCCACAACGAAGATTACGATCGCGTTGAGGGCGTCGATAACGGGGTTATCCTGCACCTGAAGTCCGGCAAGAAGATCAAGGCCGATGCCTTGCTCTGGTGCAACGGCCGTACCGGTAACACCGACCAGCTCGGTCTGGAAAACATCGGGGTCAAGGTCAACAGCCGTGGCCAGATCGAAGTCGACGAGGCCTACCGCACCTGCGTGCCGAACATCTATGGCGCTGGCGACGTGATCGGCTGGCCGAGCCTGGCCAGTGCCGCCCACGACCAAGGTCGTTCGGCTGCCGGCAGCATCGTCGATAACGGCAGCTGGCGCTTTGTGAATGACGTGCCGACCGGTATCTACACCATTCCGGAGATCAGCTCGATCGGCAAGAACGAGCAGGAGCTGACCCAGGCCAAGGTGCCGTACGAAGTCGGCAAGGCGTTCTTCAAGAGCATGGCGCGTGCGCAGATCGCCGGCGAGCCGCAAGGCATGCTGAAGATCCTGTTCCACCGTGAAACCCTGGAAGTGCTGGGCGTCCACTGCTTCGGTTATCAGGCGTCGGAGATCGTGCACATCGGTCAGGCGATCATGAGCCAGCCGGGCGAGTTGAATACGCTGAAGTACTTCGTCAACACCACGTTCAACTACCCGACCATGGCCGAAGCCTATCGGGTAGCGGCGTACGACGGCCTCAACCGGCTTTTTTGACGGGCTCCGGCCGGTGGCCTGAGCCGGCCGGGGAGACCGATTTCAGCAATTCTCAAGGGTGGCAGTGGCCAAACCGGGAAAGTCTGTAATCAGGCTGTCAACGCCGAAGTCGGCGAGTCTGCGCATCAGCGCAGGCTCGTTGACGGTCCACACCGAGACATGCAGCCCCTGACGCTGCGCCTTCTGCAGGCGTTCCGGCGTACACAGCGTCCAGTTCAGAGCCAGAATCTCACAGCCATAGCTGGCGGCGACCTTTAGCGGGTCGAGCCAGGCGTATTCGGCCACCAGTCCACGCGACACGTCCGGTACCAGGTCCAGCGCCGCTTTCAGCACTTCCCGCGAGCTCGAAGTGATGGTGACCTTGTCCAGCAGGCCATGACGCTGGGCCATTTCGCGAATCGCCAGTACGGTAGTCGCGGCGCGGGTGCGTGAAGCGCTTTTGACTTCCAGTTGCCAGTGCTCGAAATCACACTGCTCGAACAATTCTTCCAAGGTCGGAATCGGGCACGGTTTGATCCAGCCCGGGCCGCCCTTGCGCGCGTCGTAGGTCACCAGTTCGGCGGCGGTGTGCTCGACCACCTTGCCGCGCCGGTCGGTGGTGCGCTTGAGGGTCGGGTCGTGGATCACCATCAGCTCGCCGTCCTTGGACAGGTGCAGATCCAGTTCGCAACGGCGCACGCCGTGCTTGAGACATTCCTGAAAACTGGTCAGGGTATTTTCCGGTGCTTCGCCCTTGGCGCCGCGGTGGCCGTAGATGAGGGTCACGGTGCTTCCTTAATTTAAATGCCTGATTCGTTCTGTTCACGGGCCAGGCGTCGTTCCTGGGCCTGTTTCTGCAAGATATAGCGGGCGAGCAACTGGCGCTGGGCGTCGGTCAAGTGTTCGAACTCGGTGCCGACGTCGTAGCCGTCGCCCTTGCGGTCGCAATGGGTGACGCGGGCGCGCAGCAGCAGGCCCAGTGCCTGCGGCATCAGCACCAGTTTCACCGACAGGTGCGCGCCGGTGGCGATTGGGGTCGGGTGCTGAAAGTCGATCCCGCCTTCGGAGATGATCACCGGTTGTGGCTCGCCGATATGGCCGAGCACGGTCAGGGCGACCACCTGGCTGAGCAGGTCGATGCGTTTGTTCTGGGATTTGAGGAACGCGGCGATAGCCCGGTCGCGTTCGCTGATCTGGCGCAACAGGTGCTGCGACTCGAATTCGCTCAGGTGCAGTTCGCTGAGCAGGTTGAACAGTGGAGAAGCATCCTGCAACACTTCCTGGCCTGCGGCTTCGGGAGCGGACAGGGGCCGAATTTCCAGTGCGATCGTGTCCTCGATACGGTAGTATTCGCGGCGATCTTCTTCATCTAATGTCGACATGGCGAACCCATGGTAGCGGCGGTGGTCTGAGTGTAAAGCTGGTTATCGACCCCCGCCACAAGGACGTTCCTTTTCCCTCCGAACAAGCCCCGACATGTTCAGACCTCTCTTCGTATTTATCGGCACGCGTTATACCCGTGCAAAGCGTCGCAATCATTTTGTGTCATTCATTTCCCTGACTTCGATGATCGGGCTCGCCCTTGGCGTGGTCGTGATGATCGTGGTGCTCTCGGTGATGAACGGCTTCGATCATGAGATGCGCACCCGCGTGCTGGGCATGGTGCCCCACGCGACTCTTGAAACCGGTGAACCGATCAACGATTGGCAGAGCCTCGCCGCCAAGGTCAAGCGCAATCCTGAGGTGACGGCGGTTGCGCCATTCACCCAGATGCAGGGTTTGCTGACCAACAACGGCCAGGTGTCCAAGGTGTTGCTCAACGCCATCGACCCCGCGCTCGAGCGCAATGTGTCGATCATCGACAACTTCATGAAGCAGGGCAATCTCGACGATTTGACGCCGGGCAGCTTCGGCATCGTCATCGGCGACAAGGCCGCGACCAAGCTCGGCGTGGGCCTCGGTGACAAAGTCACCTTCGTCGCGCCGGAGGTCAGCGTGACCCCCGCCGGGATGTTCCCGCGCATGAAGCGCTTTACCGTGGTCGGCATCTTCCATGTCGGCGCCGGTGAGCTGGACGGCTATCTGGGTGTCACCAACCTGCAGGATCTGGCGAAAATGCACCGCTGGAAGCCTGATCAGGTGCAGGGCATCCGGTTGAAGTTCAATGATCTGTTCCAGGCGCCGCGCGTGGCCTGGACCATCGCCCAGCAGTTGGGCGAAGACCATTACTACGCCCGCGACTGGACCCGCACCCACGGCAACCTGTATCAGGCGATCCGCATGGAAAAAGCCATGATCGGTCTGCTGTTGCTGCTGATCGTCGCGGTGGCTGCGTTCAACATCATTTCCACGCTGGTAATGGTGGTAAATGACAAGAAGAGCGACATCGCCATTCTGCGTACCCTCGGCGCCACGCCGGGGACGATCATGCGCACGTTCATGGTGCAGGGCACCGTGATCGGCGTGGTCGGTACGGCGATTGGTGCGGTGCTCGGTATTCTCGCTGCGCTCAACGTCAGTGCGGCGATTTCCGCCCTCGAAGGGCTGATCGGCCACAAGTTCCTCAACGCCGATGTGTATTTCATTGATTACCTGCCGTCGCAGGTGCAGAGCCAGGACGTGGTCATGGTCTGCGCTGCTGCGTTGGTCCTGAGTTTCCTCGCCACCCTGTATCCCGCCTGGCGTGCTGCGCGCACCCAGCCGGCGGAGGCGCTACGTTATGAGTGAGTCGGGCATGAGTGATAAAGCAATCTTGAGCTGCCGCAACCTGGGCAAATCCTACGAGGAAGGCCCGGAGTCGGTGCAAGTGTTGGCCGGTCTGCAACTGGAGTTGCACCCGGGCGAGCGTGTGGCGATCGTCGGCAAGTCCGGTTCCGGCAAAAGTACCTTGCTCAACCTGCTGGGCGGTCTCGACACGCCGACTGAAGGCAGCGTCTGGCTCGACGGCGAAGAACTGTCGGCGCTGAGCGAGAAGAAGCGTGGCCTGCTGCGTAACCGTGCCTTGGGGTTCGTGTACCAGTTCCACCACTTGCTGCCGGAATTCACCGCGCTGGAAAACGTCTGCATGCCGCTGCTGATCGGCAAGACCGCGATCCCGGAAGCACGTCAGCGTGCTACCGCGTTGCTGGAGCGCGTGGGGCTGGGCCATCGTCTGGAGCACAAACCGGCCGAGCTGTCCGGTGGCGAGCGCCAGCGTGTGGCTATCGCCCGGGCGCTGGTGAACAATCCAGGCCTGGTGATGCTCGACGAGCCAACCGGCAACCTTGATTCGCACACCGCCGAAGGCATCCAGGACTTGATGCTGGAACTCAGCACTTCAATGCGCACGGCGTTCCTGGTGGTGACTCACGACATGAACCTGGCCCGCCAGATGGACCGCGTCCTTCAATTGCAGGAAGGCTGCCTGACTCCAATCGCTTGAGAGCTACTGCGCTCGGAAATACTGCGTTAAAAACAGGCTCGGAATGCTCATTTACAGCCAGTAGACTCCGCTTCCTCGCCTGTTTTTGCCTTGTCTTTCCTTCGCTCACTACGCTCTCAAGCGATTGGCCGCTTTTTTAAGCTTGATTTTTTATACGGTGCCCCAGCGAATGTTCAGACCGTTATCGATCTTTATCGGCACGCGCTATACCCGCGCCAAGCGCCGCAATCGCTTTGTTTCGTTCATCTCGATGACTTCGATGATCGGGCTCGCCCTCGGCGTGCTGGCGATGATCGTGGTGCTGTCGGTGATGAACGGCTTCCAGCGTGAAATGAGCTCGCGCATCCTCGGCATGGTGCCGCACGCGACCATCGTTGGCGTCAAGCCGATCGATGACTGGCAGCCGGTCGCCGCCGCCGCGCTGAAAAATCCGGAAGTGACCGCCGCCGTGCCGTTCACCGAGATGGAAGGCATGCTGTCCTACAAGGGTTTGATGCAGCCGATCCAGATCAGCGGCGTCGACCCGGCCCAGGAAGGCAAGGTGTCGATCGTGGCCCAGCACATTGTGCAGGGGCGTCTGGATGACCTGAAGCCGGGCGAGTTCGGCGTGGTGATCGGTGAAATCACCGCGCGCCGCTTCCGCCTCAACGTCGGCGACAAGATCACTCTGATCGTGCCGGAAGTCAGCACCGCACCGGGTGGCATTACCCCGCGCATGCAGCGCCTGAACGTGGTCGGTGTGTTCAAGGTCGGCGCTGAACTGGACGGCTCGATGGGGCTGATCCACGTGGCCGATGCCGCGACCATGCAGCACTGGCAGCCGAATCAGGTGCAGAGCGTGCGCCTGGCGGTGAAGGATCTGTACGCCGCGCCGAAAGTCTCCTCGGACATCGCTGCAGGCCTCGGTGCCGAGTTCAAGGCTGACGACTGGACTCACACCCAAGGCAGTCTGTTCAGCGCGATGAAAATGGAAAAAACCATGATCGGCCTGCTGTTGCTGATGATCGTTGCGGTGGCGGCGTTCAACATCATCGCCACGTTGATCATGGTGGTGAACGACAAGGGCGCGGACATCGCGATCCTGCGCACCATCGGCGCCACGCCACGGCAGATCATGGCGATCTTCATGGTGCAGGGCACGGTGATCGGGATTGTCGGCACGCTGATTGGCGGCGTGCTCGGCGTGATCGCGGCGCTGAATGTCAGCGAGATGGTCGGCTGGGTTGAGCGCGTTACCGGGCAGCACATCTTCAGTTCCGACGTGTACTTCGTCAGCAACCTGCCTTCGGAATTGCAGGGCGGGGATGTGCTGTTGATCTGCTCGGCGGGCTTTATTCTGAGCTTCCTGGCGACGGTGTACCCGGCGTTGCGGGCGGCGAAGATTGAGCCTGCTCACGCGCTGAGATATTCGTAAGCGCCAATACCGTCTTCGCGAGCAGGCTCGCTCCCACAGGGAAATGCATTCCAATTGTGGGAGCGAGCCTGCTCGCGAAGGGGCCGGTCCTATCGACCTCATTCTCCTTTGGGCAACTCGATCACAAACCGCGTCCACCCCGCAGCCGATTCGCAATGAATCTGCCCACCATGGGCGCGGACGATCGATTGGGTAATCGCCAGCCCCAGCCCCGCATGTTCACTGCTGCCTTCCTGCCGCGCCGGATCTGCTCGATAAAACCGGTCAAACAGCCGTGGCAACAACTCTGCCGAAATGCCTTCGCCACTGTTCTCCACCGACACCTGCGCTATGTGCGGTTGATCGACGATGGACAGGCGCACGCTGCCTGACGCCGGGGTGAAGCGCAGCGCGTTGTCCAGCAGATTCGACAAGGCCCGGCGCAGCATGCTGCGATCGCCTTCTATACGCGCATGACCTTCGCGGCTCAGCGTCACCCCGGCGTCCTCGGCCAGTGGCGCAAAAAACTCCAGCAGCACATCGCTCTCATCCGCCAGTTCCAGTGCCTCACGCTTGGGCATCAGCAAACCGTGGTCAGCCTTGGCCAGATAAAGCATGTCGTTGACCAATTGCGCCATCCATTGCAGTTCTTCGAGGTTGCTGTGCAGGGCTTCGCGGTAATCCTCGATTGGCCGTGGGCGGGTGAGGGTGACTTGGGTGTGGGTCAGCAGGTTCGACAGCGGTGTGCGCAGTTCATGGGCGATGTCGGCAGAGAACGCCGACAGCCGTTGAAACGAGTCGTCGAGGCGTCCGAGCATGGCGTTGAAGCTGTGGGCCATTTCTGCAAGTTCTGGCGGCATTTGCGCTTCCGGCAGTCGGGCGTTGAGCGAATGTGCAGAAATCCCACGGGCGACTGCGCTCATACGGCGCAACGGACGCAAACCGCTGCGCGCGGCCCACGCGCCGAGCAGCGCGGTGGCCAGGGCCGACAAGCCGACGGTCAGCCAGATCAGATGCTGCATGCGCTGCAGGAAGTGCTGGTGATGAGTGATGTCCAGCAGCAGAGTGAGCTTTGGCGAGTCGGTTTTGTCAGGGTAGAGCGGGGCGTTGAGCACGCGGTAGTCGGCGCCGTCATGGCTGATGGTCGACAGGCCCGGCTGTTGCGGCAAGTCCTGCGGTAAATTGATCGAGCTGTCGTACCAGCGCTGGCCGTCACTGCCGGTAATACGCAGCGCCAGATCGGCCTGACGGCTCAGCTCATCCGCCAGCCGCGCCTCACGCTGAACGGGTTGCACATCCTGCAAGGCACGGCGCAAACCGATCAGCTTGCCGTCCAGCAATTGCTGATCGAGCTCAATGAAGTGCGCCTCGCTGGCGCGGCTGAACAGCACCCCGGCGAATAGCGAGACCACGGCGGTGCAGGCGGCAAAGAGCAGCGCCAGACGAGAAGTCAGCGACAGGCGACGCATCAGGCTGGACGCTCTTCAAGCACGTAACCCATGCCACGCACGGTGTGGATCAGTTTGTTGGGGAAGTCATCGTCGATCTTCAGGCGCAGGCGACGGATCGCCACTTCGATCACGTTGGTGTCGCTATCGAAGTTCATGTCCCAGACCTGCGAGGCAATCAGCGATTTGGGCAGCACTTCACCCTGGCGGCGCAGGAGCATTTCCAGCAGGGCGAACTCCTTGGCGGTGAGGTCGATGCGCTGACCGCTGCGTTCGACCCGCCGGCGAATCAGGTCCAGACGCAGGTCGGCCAGTTGCAGACTGGTTTCCTGGGGCAGGGCGCTGCCCCGGCGCAGCAGGCTGCGCACCCGGGCCAGCAATTCGGAAAAGGCGAACGGTTTGACCAGATAATCGTCGGCGCCGAGTTCGAGGCCGTGAACCCGATCTTCGACTGCATCTTTGGCGGTCAGAAACAGCACTGGCGTGTCGAGGCCGGCGTTGCGCACCGCCTGCAGAATCTGCCAGCCACTGCGCCCGGGCAGCATCACGTCGAGGATCAGCAGCGCATAATCACCGCTCAAAGCCAGTTGCTGGCCGCTGTTGCCGTCGGCCACCAGTTCCGTGTTGAAGCCGGCCTCGGTCAGGCCCTGACGCAGGTAGTGGCCGGTTTTCGGTTGGTCTTCGACGATCAGCAGTTTCATGGGCGACTCGGGTTGTAGGAACAAAAGCGTTATACCGTGGGAGCAGGCGACACATGCCAACCTGACAAAGTTGTAATCTGCCTGTCAGGTAGCTGCCAGCGCAGGCGGGCTAGAGTTTCCCACAGGCTGAACCTTATCTTGTTGGAGTATGACTATGTTTTTGCGCAACCCTCTGGCCGTCGCCGCCTGTGTGCTGGCGCTGAGTTCACCTGTCTGGGCCGCACCCGCGCACAGCTATGATTTCGGCCAACCGGCACCAGCAGCCAAGGCTACTCGCAGCATTGAAGTTGTACTGAACGACATGTCGTTCGACCCCAAGGCGATTCAGGTCAAGGCCGGTGAGACGGTTCGCTTTGTGCTGGTGAATAAAGGCCAGTTGCTGCACGAATTCAACCTCGGTGACGCCGCGATGCATGCCCAGCACCAGCAGGAAATGTTGCAGATGCAGCAAAGCGGCATGCTCACGCCTACCGGCATGAAAGAAATGTCCCACGACATGGCGGGTATGGATCACGGCAGCATGGGCCACGGCATGAAGCACGACGACCCCAATAGCGTGCTGGTCGAGCCGGGCAAGACCGCCGAGCTGACCTGGACCTTCAGCAAGGCCAGCAGCCTGGAATTTGCCTGCAATATTCCCGGTCACTACCAGGCGGGCATGGTCGGCAAACTGACTGTCAGTCAGTAAGCACTCAAAGGCGGGCGCAAAGGCTGATAGAATCCGCTGATTCTTCAGTCAGGTTTCCGCCATGCATCCCGCAGCCGAACATTCGCCGCTGGGCAAATCCAGCGAATACATCGCCACGTACACGCCGTCCCTGCTGTTCCCGATTCCGCGCACCGCGAAATGGGCCGAGCTGGGCCTGACCGCCGAAACCCTGCCGTATAAAGGTGTGGATTTCTGGAACTGCTTTGAGCTGTCGTGGCTGTTGCCGTCGGGCAAGCCGGTGGTGGCGATCGGTGAATTCAGCATTCCGGCGGATTCGCCGAACATCATCGAATCGAAGTCCTTCAAGCTGTACCTGAACTCGCTGAACCAGACGCCGTTCGCCGACATCGCCAGCCTGGAAGCGACGCTGGTCAAAGACCTGTCGGCCGCTGCCGGAAAGCTAGTGGGCGTGCGGGTGCGCAGCCTGAAAGAGGTTGAAGCCGAAGGCGTCGTGGCGTTGCCTGGCGTGTGCATCGACGATCTGGACATCAGCGTCAGCAACTATGAGCATCCGCGCCCCGAGCTGCTGCGTTGCGATGATTCGAAGATTGTCGAGGAGAGCGTGCACAGCCACCTGCTCAAATCCAACTGCCCGGTGACTAGCCAACCGGACTGGGGCAGCGTGGTGGTGGAATATCGTGGCGCGGCGCTGGATCACGCGAGCCTGCTGGAATACATCGTCAGCTTCCGCCAGCACTCGGACTTCCACGAACAATGCGTGGAGCGGATTTTCCTCGACCTGCAGCGCTTGTTGAAGCCGGAGAAGCTCACGGTGTTTGCGCGCTATGTGCGTCGTGGCGGGCTGGATATCAATCCGTATCGCAGCACTGAGACTGCGCAACTGCCGAACCAGCGCCTTGTGCGCCAATAAATAACCCCGGTAGGAGTGAGCCTGCTCGCGATTGCGGACTGACATACAACATGGATGTCTACTGATACACCGCTATCGCGAGCAGGCTCACTCCTACAAGGGATCGCGTTTCAAATCGCGCCTATGAAAAAGCCCTGCCAGCGCTGGCAGGGCTTTTTGCATTTCAGGGGAGGGAAATCAGATCCCCATGCTACCCAACGCATTGACGATATTGCGCAGGGTGCCGGCAATGGCCGGGTGTTCGAGTTCGAAGCGGTCCACTGCCAGATTCACACCGTCGGCGATGCTGGCGTCCTGAGTGGCGTTCTCCAGTTTGATTTCCGATTCGATCTGCACCATCAGCGCATGCAGATCTTCACGTTCGGCTTCGGACAGCGGAGGATTCTGCTCCAGTTGCTCGCGCAGGGTGTCGAGTTGTTTTTGCAGTTCTTGGGCGGGCATGGTGGGGTTCCTTTTATCAAGAGGCACTGGCATTGACCGCAGCCGCGCGCCAAAGGTCTATGGCTGACCTTTAGATTAATCCACTCTGCGGCAACCTGCATGATCCCGGTCAGGGCTTTTCGCCCTTGAGGCGGCGCAGGTTGATGTCGGCCAGGCAGGTGTCGAGTTCGCCCAGATGATCGATCACCGAATGCACGCCCAGATTGAACAACTGCAGGGTCGCCTTGCCGCGACGCTGCTCGCGTTCCTGCTGGCTCAAGGCTTGCCACTCGCTCGGCGACAGGCCGCACAGTGAGCCGCAGGACGCCAGGCCAATGGTCCACAACCCGGCGTTGAGGCCCGATTGCAGCAGGCGCGGCTCGCCGCTTACCAGTACACAGCCATCCAGGCAGCAGACGTTCAAAACCATCAGCGCCTGCCAGCAGGCGTTCGGTGCGGGCCATGGATTGATTGTTGCTGAATATTGCGTCGGTTTGATCCACGCCGGCAGAGAGGCCGCCAAGGGTTGCGCGAGGGCAGGGGGCAGCTCGTCGATCCACGCACAGGGAATCTGCTGGCGCTGCAGGCTGAGCAGGCTGTCGAGAGCGCCGGGTGTGGCGTCGGCGTGCTCGGGCAGTACGCGGGCTTGTTGATGGGCACGGGCGCCGAAATCCACCAGACAGCCACTGAGTCCGAACAGCACGGCGGTCAGGCCGGGCGCGGCGACAGGCAAGACTTCAGCGTGGGTCATGGCAACGTCCCTGAAATAGGCATGAGGCTAGGGGACATCGGTGACAGTTGGATGACAGGTGTGTGAAGGCGCTCCCTGGAAACGTCCTGCATTACTCTTCACGGGTGGACTGCCCAAAACGGCTTTTGCGCTTATACTAGCGCTCTTAACGCTTGGGCCCGGGTGCCCGCGCCAGTAAAAATCCAAGGAGTTTTTCTATGCGCTGGAGCAATCCTCTCGCTCAGCTATGTGTATGTGCCAGCGTCCTGCTGGTTCCGTTCGCCGCCAACGCTGCAACGGAAGAAGACCCTTGGGAAAGCGTCAACCGCCCGATCTTCCAGTTCAACGACTTCGTCGACACCTACGCGCTCAAGCCGCTGGCGCAGGGCTATGAGTTCGTGACGCCGCAGTTCCTCGAAGACGGCATCCACAACATGTTCCGCAACGTCGGTGACGTCACCAACCTGGCGAACAACATTCTGCAGGCCAAACCGGCAGCAGCCGGTGTCGATACCGCGCGTATCATCTTCAACACCACCTTCGGCCTGCTGGGCTTCTTCGATGTCGGTACCAAAATGGGCCTGAATCGCAGTGACGAAGACTTCGGTCAGACCCTCGGTTACTGGGGCGTCAGCAGCGGCCCTTACGTGATGCTGCCGTTGCTCGGCCCGAGCACCCTGCGTGATGCACCGTCCAAGTACGTCGACAGCTACACCGGTCCGTACCGCTACATCAACGATGTGCCTGTCCGTAACTCGGTGTTCGGCCTGAACATCGTCGACACCCGCGCCAGCCTGCTGTCGAGCGAGAAGCTGATCAGCGGCGACAAATACACCTTCATCCGCAACGCCTACCTGCAGAACCGCGAGTTCAAGGTCAAGGATGGTCAGGTCGAAGACGATTTCTGATTTCGACCGATGACAGGAAGGCGGCCCGCGAGGCCGCCTTTTTTGTGTGCGCTTATTTCATCTGCAGAATGGTCAGGCCGAGCTTCTGTCCATCGCCGTCCTGGGCCTTGACCCAGACCACTTCGGTCTCCGCCTCCAGCCCACTCAATGCGGCATGTTCGGAATCGATGCGTACGCTCAAGCGGTCGCCAACCGCGAACTGGCGCGGCGCTTCGACCTGCATGCCGCTGCTCGAGAGGTCGATGCACACGCCGGCGATCTCATCGCCTTCATGGATCAACACCACATCGGCATCGACCCGCATGCGGATGAAATCGCGCTTTTCGCTGTAGTCACGACCGGTTTGACTCATGGCTTCGACCTTCCATTGGGTTACGGTTTGAGCTGTTCTTATAACTCTCGGTGATTTGACAAGTAAAGTCGTCAAGCGACCATCGGCGCATGCTTGAAACGCCCCGCGGATGGGAGTACCGTCTGCGCCTTAGAAGGGCACCTCTGGTGCAATCGCGTTCCGGCTCAATGCTCGAAAGCGGTGCAGCAGAGAGGCTAGAAAGCGAATCCAGTAGTCTGAGCCGGGCCGATGCCCCGCCTGCTACGCCAACCTAATTCTGGCGCCGTTTGCCCACATGCCAAAAACCAGTGCCACGCTGCTGATAATCGATGATGACGAAGTAGTGCGCGCGAGCCTCGCGGCCTATTTGGAAGACAGTGGTTTCAGCGTC
>Ga0207696_1000271_pt1 | contig 62813 bp, 98 predicted proteins | sample KBSS54metaG_FD_184403 | JGI IMG/M metagenome (GOLD analysis project Ga0207696, IMG submission 184403) | Switchgrass rhizosphere microbial communities from Kellogg Biological Station, Michigan, USA - KBS S5-4 metaG (SPAdes) (version 2) | ecosystem: Host-associated > Plants > Roots > Rhizosphere >... | reverse complement strand
ATCCTGGGCGCACGCTGCGGGGGTTGCCGGCTGGTCGATGATGCTGTGGCCCGACTGGGCGGAGGCGGCCATCAGGCGGCGCTCGGCTGGCGTCGGACGTAGGAAGCGGCGGCGCGCGCGGCCTTGTCGAGGGCCTCGATCCGGCGGACGCGGGCCAGAGCCTCGTCCATCGACGGGTCGGAGCTGGGCGCGGCGATCAAACGCCGGGCCGGCGTGGGCTGGGTGGTGGCCTGCGGGGCGGAGGCGCTCATGCGGGCACCCCTTCCAGCATCGAGCTGAGCTCGACCTCGAACGGCGTCGGCAGCGGAGTCATTTCCAGCTTGTACGCCTGCGCCGTCAGGTAGCGGGTGAAGAAGTCCGTCTCGTACTCGCTGAGGTTCGGCGACAGCATCACGACGATCCGAGACCCGCGGACCACCACGCAGCCGAAGAACTCAGCGTCGGTGATCTCGGAGGTGATGACCTCGACATGCAGCTCGGACAGCATGTCGGCGAGCGGGGCGTCGAGGACGTAGTCGAGGCTCGGCCGCTGTCCCGGCAGCAGGCGAAGGGCGGGCTGGGCAATGATGGAGCGGGGAACGCTAGAGCCGCTGGTGAAAGCGGATACAGTGGTGCTCATGGTTGTACTCCCTTGTGATGAAGGGGGCGCGGCCAAGGCCCCGTCTGGTGTTGACGCACCGGGCGGGGCTGCTTCGTTTCCGAAGTCGCCTTGTAGCCACAAAGCTAGGGTGTTTGTGGCTACGAAGCAAGCCGATGCGGAGACTTTTTGTAGCCACAACCCAGATGGCTGGAATCTTGCAGGTCGTAGCCACGAAGCACTAACCTCTTGATATGAGTGCTGAGACTGACGAGGACTTCACTGCGAAGATCCGCATGACGAAGAGCGAGTGGGATCGCTTCGACAAGGCGACGCGCTCAGTTCACGGCGAGGCAGGGCGCCCCCCGCGTAGCCGGGTGATCCGCGATCTCATGCGGTGGTACATGAGGGAGCCCGGCGCCAAGCAGCCCGAGCGCCCCGAGGTCGGACCTTGGTCGGACCCGAGCAGTGGCTCGCCAGCGAAGTAACTGTTCATGGCTTCGAGTCAAGCCCTCAGGGGCCGGCCAATCCATGAGCGGCGTCAGCACACTCCAGCACTCTTCCGCCCACGTCGGCGCGCTGTCGGCATTGGGTCAGCACGTTGTCAGCAACTCCCCGCCAGCGACGCTTCTGGGGCCCGACAGTGGATGTGATCGACTCATGGGACGGTCGGCGGGCATGCCTCCTTCAGGAGGCACTCCGCATGACACAAGAGGAATTCGCCGAGTACGTGGAGGTCTCAGTTCGCACGGTAGGCAAGTGGCACGCCGACCAGGAGGGTCGGCCACGCTCAGACATGCAGCGCCTTCTTGACCTCGCCTACAAGAGGGCCGACGAAAGCGACCGCCACCGATTCCGACTCCTCGCTCGACCGCCTGCAGCTGAACCTCAAGCGCAGACATTCCGGGTGGCCGTGGCCGTCGTAATGCGCGGGCTGGACGTCCTCCTTGTCTGCCGAAGAGGTGACGACTCGCTCAGTTGGCAGTTCCCGGCCGGCACCGTGAAGCCGGGACGAACGGCGTCCGTAGTCGCCGTCGAGGAAACCCGCGCCGAGACCGGCGTGCGGTGTGCAATCCGGCGGCACCTCGGTGAGCGAATCCACCCGAAGACGGGGGTGCTCATCGAGTACCACCTCGCCGAGTACCTAATGGGCGAGGCAGAGAACCGCGATCCCAATGAGAACAGTGATGTCGCGTGGATCCCGCGCGCCGAACTGACCCGCTTCATTCCCGAGCAGCACATCTATCCGCCCGTTCTGGAGGCGCTGGCATGACCGAGACGACGACCGAGCAGGGAATCTCGACGGCGATCATTACGGACGCTGGACGTGTCCTGATGATCAGGCGGCGGGAGCGGGAGGGAAGGCTGCTCTGGGCGTTCCCGGGCGGCGGCATCGAGGATGGCGAGACGCCGGAGCAGGCCGCGGTGCGGGAGACCTCCGAGGAGGTCGACCTGGAGGTGAAGGCGATCAAGCCCCTGGGTGAGCGGGTGCACCCGCAGACCGGCCGACACATGTCCTACGTGGCGTGCGAGGTCGTCGGCGGGGAGGCCCGAGTCGCCGACGAGGAGGAGCTGGCCGAGGTCGCCTGGATTCGTCTGGAAGAGATCCCGACCTACGTGCCGTGGGGGCTCTTCGGGCCTGTGCAGGAATACCTGGCCGGGGTTCTCGCCGAGGACGGGGCTGCTCAGTGACTCACCAGGGCCGAACCGCTCTCTACAGGTTCTTCGACGCCGATGACGTGCTGCTGTACGTCGGTATCGCATACATCCCCGACTCCCGCCAAGGGCAGCACGCACGGGATGCGGCGGACACCTGGTATCCCCTTCAGGTGCGGCGCACGCTGGTCTGGTTCGACACCCGCAATGAGGCCGAGCAGGCAGAGAAAGCTGCGATCAAGACGGAGCGGCCCAGGTTCAACGCGCGCCACAATCTCCATGCCGATCATTCAGTGCACGCGGCAGTGGCGGTTCGTGCCCGGAAGCGAACGAAGATCGACGCGGTCGGAGGTGCGGGGCAAGCTCCCCAAGCCGGCGGATTAAACGTCTACCTCCGCAACCAGATCGACTCGGGTGCGCTTCCCGTCGGGACCGCCCTGCCCAAACAGGCGCATCTCAAGGAGCAGTTTGGGGTCACTGGGGCAGCCGTACAGCGGGCACTACTCGATCTAGTCACCGACGGATACGTCATTGAGCGTCGCGCCAAGGGGTACATAGTTCTCCCCGCCGAAGACAGGACTGCGCACATTCCTGTTGGGCGCGCGGAGGAGGCGGCTGCGATCCTGCGTGAGTCGATGACCGCAAACCAACTCGCCGATCTCCTGGCAGCTCTTCAGCTCCAACTCTCCGACGCCGCCTGACCCCGGACGCACGAAGCCCCCACCGCCGTAGCGGTGGGGGCTTCGTCATGCCGCGGACCTCTCCGCCATGGGCAGCCGCAGTACCTCTGCATGCCCGTACTGGGCTTCGCATCCGGGGCAGCGGGCGCCGGGGGTGTCGAGGGTGATGCGGAGGACGGTTCCGCACGGGCAGGTGACGGGGATCCGGCGGGGCGGCTTGTCGCCGCCGATGATCGCCTCGCATTCGGAGCGGACCCGGCGTATGTCCTGGGCGAGTTCGAAGACGGCATCGTGGGCGTCGCAGAACCAGGAGACCTGCAGGCGGAGGAAGGTGACGGCGCCATCGATGGTCTGCTGTACGTCGCCGCGGAACGGTGCCGGCTCCCAGCCGAGGGTTTCCCGGGCGTCGCGTTCCCAGGTGGTGACGACGCCTTCGATGCCGCCGCGGGCCCGGAGGTCGAGGACTCGTTCGTTGACCGGCAGGGGTGCGGTGCGGCTGCCGGAGCGTCCGCTTTCGCCACGGCGGCTGGGGGCGAGGTGCTCTTCGAGTTCCCGGTACAGGCCGGGGAGGGCGCCGAGGTTGCCGTCGAGGCGTTCCTCGCAGCCGGGGTGAACGCGGGTGCTGGACGGGTTTCGGCAGATCGCGCAGGTGCTGGTGGCGTCGTTCACGGCGTGCTCCTCGTGCGGGCGGTACGGGGTGGGTCAGGCGTGCTTGCGGTACGCGGCGGGGATGCTCTCCGCGGCCCAGGTGATGTGCCATTCGAGGTCGTTCTCGGCGGCGTTGGTTTCGGGGTGACCGGAGCGTTCAGTGCCGCAGCGGCATGTGGCACGGCCGTCGCAACCGCCGCCGCCTTCGGTGGCGAAGTCGACCTGGTGGTGGGCGTTGAACTGGTCGGCGAGGTGCCGGCATGCGGCGTTCATGGCCTCGGCGTGGGTGGCGGCGCGGCCGCTGGACTGCTGGCAGTGTTCGCCGGGACATTCCCAGATCCAGTCGCCGGCGTGGACGGTGCGCCATACGGCGACGACGAGGTCGTGATCGCGGTGGATGTTCACGGCCGGCCCTTCCAGTTGGGTCCGCGGAGTGCGGCGGGGACGGCGGAGGTGGGGTTGGTCGGCCGCAGGAGGTCGTCGAGGCGGCGGCAATACGCGTCGACCTGGTCGGCGTAGGACTTGTAGAGGTTCACCGGCCGGTCAGGCTGGGGTCGGTCGAGCTGGGCGAGCTCGTCGGCGGTGATGCCGTATCCCTCGGCGAGGGCGACCAGGGTCGGGCAGTCGTTGGCGTGGTCGACGAGCGCGCCCACGTCGTCGGCTCCGCATCCGTCGCAGGCGTAGGGCTCCCAACTGCCGCCCTTGTAGCGGTGGATTTCGAGGATCTTCCGGTCGGCGGCGCAGCGACGGAGGACCACGGCCGGATCGTTGGCGGCGATGTGCCAGGCCCACGTGCCGGAGGTGGTGGCGACCGCGAAGTCGCCTGCGGTTCGGATCGCCCGCATGGGAAGGTCGACGGTCCAGTCCGCGCCGTTCGCAGCGGCTTGCCGGGCAAGGGCTTCCCGCTCGTCGATCTTCTGGCGGATCCAGCCGTGCAGGTCAGTCATCGGGGGTTCCCTTCGACTGTCGGTTCATGCTGTGGACGTGGGCTGCGGCGGCGAGGAATCCGGCTGCGAGGTTGTGGTGGCCGGCTGCGGTCTCGGGGTATTTGGACAGTTCGCCGCAGGTGTCGTGGTGGTTGGCTTGGCCGCGGAGCTCTTCGGCGACGGCGGCCAGCGTGGCGGTGAGGATGGCATCGGCGATTTGCTGGCGGGCGTAGCGGGGCAGCGAGTAGCCGGTGACCTGGAGTTCCGCGTCGAAGGCGGCACGGGCGAGATCACGGCGGTCTGGCTGGTCGGTCACAAAATGCCTCCGATCTTGATCGGTACGTCGGTGACGGTGCGCGGCGCCGGTTCGTCCCACAGCTCGGGCGGGGTCATGTCGGCGTCGAAGCAGGGGCAGGTGCCTGGCTCGTCGTCGAATCCGCAGGCGGCAGGCTGGTAGGCGCAGGGTGGGGGCTGGCCGCTCATCGGCCGCTCCCGTCGTTGGCCAGCTCGCGCATGATGCCGAGGATCTCGTCTGCGGCGGCTGCGTGGCCCATGGCGCGGAGCTGGTTCTCGACCGTCACGCTGATCTCTCCCAGGAGCTGGGCGCGCCGTTCGGACGGGGGGATGAGGCTGGCCTCGTCGTCCCCCTCGGCGGCGCAGTTGTCGCAGTGTGCGGCGTCCACGGTCGGGGTGGCGGGCAGGCACTGGCAGCCCGGGTCTCCGGCGGGCGGCCGGGTACCGGCGATCACGGACAGCGGGAGGCGGGTCTCGGCGGGCGGACGGTGCGGGCTGGTCTCGGCGTGCATGAGGGCGGGTCCTTCCGGTGGCGTGGGTGGTGTCCGGGCCGGCCGCCACAGGGACGGCCGGTGGGGCGAGTTCGGGTGGCGGGGCTCTACGGGGTCTCTGAGGGGCTCGTAGAAGCTGGGAGCTGAAACGGGACCTTGGCGGGCTTCCGTGGCGTTACGCGGGCGCTGAGAGCCTTTGGCGGGCCCTGAGGGCCGCCTTGTGCTCCCGCTCCCCGGCCGAACACGCCTCGCAGAGCTTCGGGTCCTCGCCGCGGCGCCGGTGCGCTTCGTAGCCGGCGTGATCGCCGTGGCGCTGAGGGCGGCCGTCGAGGAGGCCGGCCCGACAGGCGAGCAGGACCGCCTGCGGCATCGATCGGGCGCCGAGCTTCTTCAGGAGCTGGGAAGCGAGCTTCGCCGTGAACGGCCGCCCTGTGCCGAGTTCGCGGGCGATGTGCTCGTAGGTAAACCCGGCGGCTGACAGTTCGAGGACGCGCTGCTCGCGCTCGTCGAGGGCGGGCGCGGTCACGACTCGGCCTGCCGCTCAGGGCAGTCGGTCCACATGACGCCGTAGCCGTAGTCGTCGGTGTGGGTGTCGCAGCCGTCGCCGGTAGGGGTGTCGAGGCAGATCCAGATCTCGCCGCCGGGTGCGTGCCGGGGGTGGTCGCCGTCAGTACCGTGGGGGCAGCCGCTGGTGCCGGCCTCGGCGTAGAACGGGATGGGCTTGTGCATCGGGTTCTCCTCGGGATGGTGGATGATCGGTCTGGCTGGCCCCCTCGGTTGCGACGAGGGGGCCAGCCGTCTGCGTCACGGGGTGGGGATCAGTGAGGCTGCGGCGAGCCGTCGGGCCGCGGCCTCGATGTACCGCTCGTCGGCCTCGACGCCTATGGCGCGGCGGCCGAGCATCCGGGCGGCGTCCAGGGTGCTGCCTGAACCGGCGAAGGGATCCACGACCAGGCCGCCGACAGGGCTGGCGTACTCGATCAGCGGGGCCAGCAACTCGACCGGCTTCTCCGTCGGGTGCCGCCGCTGATAGCGCACCGCCCCCGCCTTGATCACCGACCGGGCGAGCCGGGTCCCGTTGTCGACGTAGGTGTGCGGGCCGATGACCCCGGTGTGCGGGGTGCGGGAGCCTCGGCCGCGGGCCGACTTGTCGGGCCCGCTGTACGCGGTCCGCGGGGTGTCGTGGTGGATGTCCCGCCAGTCGCCGCGGTACCAGTGGGTGGCGATCTCGTGGACGCGGCGGAACCGGTCGCGGGCGAATCCGGAGCCGTTCGCCTTCTCCCAGACGACGTCCTGGGAGAGCTTCCAGCCGTCGAACTCGGCGCGCCGGTCGAGGAGCATCCGCATCGAGCCGAAGCACCACATGCTGCTGGCTGTCTGGGCCGCGATGGCGGGCCAGCCTTCCGGCCAGCTGTCCCAGGCGAGGGACGTGCACTGGTACGGCGGGTCGGTGACGACCAGGTCGGCCTGCAGGGCGAGCGTGGGCAGGACTTCGCGCATATCGCCGAGATAGAGCTCGACCTGACCGTCGGAGTAGTAGGGCTCGGTCATGGGGTTGCCTTTCGGGGTCGGCGTGATGCCTGACGGCGGGTCACGCGGCGCGCTTGCGGTTGGGGTAGGCGCTGTCGATCCGCTCGGTGATCCACTGCTGACGACAGCGGGGGCACTGGTAGCCGTGGCGGGTGCTCTGGCCGCGGCGCCGTTCCAGGACGGGCTCTATGTCCCGCTCGAGGCAGTTGGGGCAGCTGTCGGTGAACTCCGCGGTCATGTGATCCCTCCGGGGGTGCAGCCGGGGCAGGGGCATTTGGTGGTGGCGTGGGGCCGGTCGGCGACGAGCCACCGCCGGTAGTCGGTAAGGGCCGCATCGATCTGCGGGCCGGACGGTGCGGCGATCGGAGCGGGCCGGCTGGCGCCGGTGGGCCAGGCGCCGGGGCGGGCGATGTGGACCTGGTCGAGTTCCGGCGCCGGTTCGGCGCTCCGCTGCCGGGGGGCCTTGGGCGTGAGACCGGCGGCCATGAGGAGCAGGGCGACAAGGTCACCCTCGGCGCGGGCGGCGGTGATGTCCTCGGGCGTCAGGTCGGTCACGTGTTCGCCATATCCACGAACCGGGCGTAGTGGCCCTGGAAGGCGGTCGTGATCGTGGCCGTCGGGCCGCCGCGGTGCTTGCCGACGATGAAGTCGGCCTCGCCGGCCCTCGGGGATTCCTTCTCGTAGGCATCCGGCCTGTGCAGCAGGATCACGATGTCGGCGTCCTGCTCGATGGAGCCGGACTCGCGGAGGTCGGAGACCTGCGGGAGCTTCTCCTGCCGCTGCTCAGGCCCGCGGTTGAGCTGGGCCAGGACAACGACGGTGATCTGGAACTCCTTGGCGAGGAGCTTCAGCTGGCGGGACATCTCAGAGACGGCGACCTGACGGGACTCGGCCTTGGGTGCCTGCATCAGCTGCAGGTAGTCCACGATCACGAGCCGCAGGCCGGCAGTGCGGACCAGGTTGCGGACCCGAGCCCGGAGCATCGGCACCGACAGGGTGGCGCCGTCGTTGATGTACAGCGGCGCGGCGGCAATGTCGGGCGTCCGGCGGGCGATGCGCTGGATGTCGTCGTCGGTGGCGATGCCGAGCTTCATGTGGTGCAGGGCCACGCGGGCCTCGGCGGAGACGATGCTGCGGCCGAGCTCCTGGCGGCTCATCTCCAGGGACTCGAAGAGGGTCGGGATGCCGTGCTGGATTGCCGCGGCCCTGGCGAACCCGAGAGCGCCGGTGGTCTTGCCCATGGCTGGCCGGGCGCCGATGACGATGAGCTGGCCGGGGGCGAATCCGCCGGCGAGCAGGTTGTCGAGGTCCGTGAAGCCGGTCGGGATGCGGTTGTCGTTGGTGGGCGGGGTCGTCGCCTCAGTGAGCACTTCCTCGAGGAGGGTCCCGACGAGGCAGGTCTCGTCCTCGGCGCTGGTGCGGACGACGCCGTCGAGGGCGGCCTGGATGACGGCCACGTCCTCGTCGGGGTTGAAGGTTGCCGAGCGGGCACGGAGTTCGGCGTCCACGCCGACGGCGGCGAGGCGGCGGGCGACGGCCTTTTCGGTGATTCGGGCGGCGTACCAGTCGGCGGATCCGTGCTGGGCGTGGGCGTACAGCTCGGTCAGCTGGTCCTGGTTGAGCGGGACGGTGGGGATGCGGCCGTCGGCCTTCCAGGCCTGCAGCTGCCGGTCGACGGCGATGTAGCGGATCTCGCCGCCCTTGAAGCTGGCGCGGAGTTCCTCGACGGCGTACCAGACCCACCGGTACTGGTCGCGGGTGAAGTCGGCCGGGTCGAAGCCCTGCATGGCGAGCTCGTCCACGACGTCAGGCCGGGCCATGGCGGTCGCGGCGAGGACCTTCTCGGCGTCGATGTCCCCGAAGGACGTCTTGTCTTGGGCCTCGGGGGCTCCGTCCCACATGTCGTCGTTCACGAGGCACCGCCCTGGCGACGGTCGCGGCCGGCGAGGTGGACGACTCCGCCGCGGAAGATCTCGGCGGCTCGGGAGGTGACGCGCTCGCCGACGATGTGGCTGATCTGGTTCGGTTTCACGTCGCTGGTGACCAGGACGGGACGGCGGTTGATGTAGCGCTCGTCGAAGATCTCGTACAGGCGTTCCTGGGTCCAGCCGGACGGGGAGACGCGGGCGGCGGCGAGGTCATCGATGAGCAGGAGGTCCGCAGTCTGCAGTTCCCGCATGAGCTTCTTCGGGGTGCCGCCCTCGCTGTCGGGGCGGAGGGCGTCGAAGAGGGCGGTGGAGCGCCAGGTCTGGACGACGGGTGTCCCGCGGTAGGCATCGGCGAACTGGGCACCGACCCATCGGCGCGCCGCCTGCCATGCAGCGTGGGTCTTGCCGACGCCGATCGGGCCCCAGACGAAGAGGCTAGTGGGCGCCTCGGCCGCACGGTCGGCCCAGCTGACCACGTCGTCGTGTAGCTGAATCTCCTCGGCGTACAGAGCCGGGATGCGGGCAGCGAACGCGGCGACGGCTTCGTGGCGGCGCTCTTCGCGCCAAGAGCCGGAGCTCCTGGGGTTCTCGTCAGGCGAAGTGGGAGGCATCTTCGATCTCCTCGTCGGTGAGGTTGCGTTCGGTGGTCTGGGGGCCGGCGGCGTGCTTCCGGCCGCCGTTCATCGCCTGGCGGCGGAGGGTTTCGTATTTGGCGCGGAGCTTGCCGGGGCTGAGGATGTGGGCCGTCCAGAAGCTGTCCGCGTGGGCCCAGTCGATGGCAGCCAGGGCCTGCTCTGTGGTGACGCCGTCCCGGTCGAGCAGCAGGCGGGTGTCGTTGCGCCACTTCGCCGTGATCATCGGCCTCTTGCTGCCGCTCTTCTCGAGTACGTCGGCCAGGTGTCGGCAGACGCGTTCGACGTCGGCTCGGGGAGGGTCGTCAGCGGATGCCGGAGGCTCCGCGTCGCCTCTATTCCCTGCTCCCTGCTCCCTGCTCCCTGCTCCCTGCTCAGGGCGGAGGGTCTCCGGAGGACTCTGGTAATCCTCCGGAGGGCTCTGGAAGTCCTCCGGAGTCGGGTATTTGGCCAGCTCAGCGGCCTCTTCGGGTCGCATGAAGCGGTTCTTGCGGGGGTGGCTGACCTTCTGGTGCTCGGACCAGCTGTTGACCGCGACGAGAGGCCGTCCGGAGACCTCGTACAGGGCGATGAGTCGGGCCGCGTGAAGCCTCTGGAGGTCCTCGCGAGTCCTCTGGAGGATGTCCGGAGCCTCTTCGAGGGGCCAGATCGCGGCCCGGATGAGACGGGCATCCGCCGGCCCGACGCCGTTGTCATCGACGTAGGTCCACAAGCCGATGAACGTGAGGCGCGCGGACAGCGGCAGCTCGGCGATCGTCAGGGAGGTGAAGAACTCCGGCTTGATCGAACGGATACGGGCCATTGGGAGGGACTTCTCTCTGGCTGGTGCGGGTGGGGAAGCGGCTAGGCCGCGGTGGCGATCCGGCGGCCCATCAGGCGGCCTTCCGCATGTCGGTCTGGGTGGCGGCTGATGCCCGTTCCCGGTAGGCCTTGCGAGCGGCTCGGTCGCAGGGCCGGCAGTAGGGCTTGCCGCTGGACCGGTAGCCGAGGCAGTCGGGGTAGGCGTGTCCGCGGCGGCACGTCGTCTTGGTGGACTTGGTGGACTTGGCGGGCTGCGGGTTCCGGCGGCGCTGTTCCTGCCGGTAGTGGCGGTGGCAGAGTCCGAGCGCCTTGATCGGGCTGTCGCAGTCGTCAACCGTGCAGGGTCGTGGGGGCTTTGCGCCGGACTGCTCTTTCCACCGGGTTACCTGGCGGTCGTGTGTGCCGACCAGGCGGGCGGCGTCCTTCTCGCTGCGGCCGGCCGCGGTCAGGAGGAGCGCGGCGACCCGCTGTTCTTCGCGGGTCAGGGCGGGCAGTGGGCGGTCGTCCTCGATGACTCGCTGGACGGCGATCCAGTCGATGTCGTTGCTGTACGTCTCGATCGGCAGGGCGACGCGGGGGCGGATGCTGATGGCGCGACTGGCCTTGATGGAGCTGGAGACGGTGCTGGTCACTGGTTGTCCTCCGTCCGGCGGGTCTGGTGGGGGATCTGGCGCTTGCCGCGGGGCGGGTCGGGCCAGATTTCGTACAGCTGGGCGAGTTCGAGGTCCCGCCGGGTTTTGCGGAGGTCGCGTCGGACGTCGTCCTCGGTGCGGGCGGTCGTGGTCGACTCCTGCCAGGCGGCCTGGTCGTCGTCCTGGGCGGCGGTGCGGGCGCAGCAGTAGCCGACGATCGCGATCAGGGCGCAGGAGGCGAAGAGCAGGGCCCAATCCCAGGCGGTCATGCCGCCGTCTCCCTGCGTGCGGCGGCGCTCTTCGCGGCGACGGCCAGACCCTTCGCGGTGAACTCCCAGACCGCGATCCGATGCCCGTGGGTGGAGTCGAGCGTCGACGGGACGGTCTGCCCGGTGTGCTGAATCAGTCCGCCGGTCCGCATCGCGTTGATCGCGGCGCCGAGGAAGCCGTGCCCCATCTCCGGGAGGAGGTCGCGGACGTCGTTGGCGGATGCGGTGCCCTGGGTCAGGAGCGTGACGAAGAGGGCCTGCTCGACGAGGAACTGGTCCCAGGCGGACCGCTCGGCTATCTCCTCGAGGCGGAAGTCCTTGGCGGTGGTGGCGTGGCGTTCGGCGACGGTGAGGCGACGGGGCATGGCGATGGTCCTCTCACGTGCTGTACTGGAGGGGTGGGGCCGCTCCCGATTTGGGCGAGAGCGGCCCCGAGTGCTGCTACGGAACGGGGCGGGCGCAGGCCTCGCAGAGGCCGGCGTCGGTGAACGGGCCGTCGTCGCCCTGGCAGCGGCTGCAGCGGATCGGCTCCGTCTCCGCGGCCAACTCCGGCAGGGCGACCCCGGCGAGCTGGCCGTTACGCCATGCCGCCATCACCTCGTCGCGGCCGGTCTTTGTGAACCGGACGTTGTGCGTGCGGGCCCTGGCCGGCTGGATGGCCACGCCGGGCACGTCGTGGATAACGCCCGTCTCCGGGTCGGCCCACTCCGTACCGCCCGTAGCGGTCAGCTCGGCCAGCAGCTTCTTCTGGAACGCGGCCCGCACTTCGGTGACGAACCGGCGCTCGATCTCGCTGCCATGGGTGGCCAGCACCCAGGCCGTGAACGCCTCAGGGTCGGTGACCCGGGCCTCGGCGGATCCGCTGGAGATGCTGACCGTGGCCACCGGCGTGCCGTCGGGCAGCATCGCCTTGATCTGCGTGGTGCCAGTCTCCGTCGCGGCCTCGTCGAGGAGGGTCTGGACCTCGGCGCGGGCGGCCTTGTACTCGCCGTCGATGACGTCGAGCAGGGTCTTCAGCGTGGCCTCGCGGGCGGCTGCATCCTTGAGGCTCATGCGGCTGCCCCGCCGAGAATCTTGTTCATCTCGTTGAGCTGCTGCACGCCGGCCTCGGAAATCGGCAGGCCGTAGGACTGCTCGAAGTCTTGGTCGAGGGTGTCGAGCCCGACGCGGGCGGCAGTGGCCCGGAGCTGCTGCTCGGCCTCGGCTACCGGGTCGACGAACTCGGCGTCGGTGACTGTCTCGGCCGGCGCCTTGGTGGGGGCGGCAGCCTTACCCTTGCCCACCTCGGCGATCTGGGCGAGGTATTCGGGGCGGGCGCCCTCGGTCTGCGCGTCCTTCCAGATCAGGCGGACCGTGGCTGCGTCGAGAGCCTTGTGCGCCTCGTGCAGGTAGTCGCGGCCTGCCGGGGTCAGCGACTCCGGCGGCAGGTCGGCGACGGCCGCCTGTACCGTCGCGGCGGGGGTGGCCCACTGATCGGGCTCGCCAGGCTGGACGCGGTGGAGCTGGGTAACCGACGCCTCGATCGGCTCCCCGTCCTGGTTGACGACAGCGCCGAGTTCCTCCGGCGTGTAGTGCAGGCCGAAGAGCACGTCTTCGCAGGCGTCTCGGGCGACTTCGGTGATGGCGCGGGCCTTGAGCATCGCGGCCGGGTACTTCTCCCACGCCGTGGGCTTGCCGTTGCGGTCACGGGCCCACGGCTTGCCATCCTTGATTTCACAGAGCCGGGCCACGACTGCCCGGTCCAGCGTCCAGGTCGCCTCGTAGACGAACTCGGGGTCGTCGGAGCGGATGATCTGAGCGGTGGCCTTGGTGGCGCCGTCGCTGGTGACGCGGAGCTTGTGTCCGGCCTGGCGGACAAGACCGCCGATCAGGCCGGAGGAGGCGGACGGCTTGCCCTCGATGACGTGGATGCCGGTGATGGCGGCGACCGGGGCGATCCCGAGGGTGCGGCCGTACTCGATGGCGTAGAGGACGTTGGCCGGCTTGCCGACGAACTGCTTCGGCAGCAGGTCGGCATCGGCCAGGAGTTGGGCGAAGCGGACGGATGCGTCGAGACCCTGCGGTGTGGGTGCGGCGCGGACGATTTCGGTACTCATCGTGAGTCCTTCAGGGGGCGGCGGGAGCCGTTGCGGATGGCTCGCATGTATTCGCGACTGGCTTGACGCATGCACGGGATGCACTCGCGGGAGCGTCGATACGGAGGATTTGTACGTGTTCGCCATCGGGTGGTCTCGGCCGTGAACTCGTGGCCTGCCTTGCAGTGGGTTTTGCGGGCATTGACCCCGGAAAAGCCGTTGCTCCGACGGATGTTCTCCGCGCGAGTTACTTCTTCTAGGTGGTCCGGATTGATGCACCGTCGGTGGAGGCAGGTGACGCCTCCTGCGCAGTCAGCGGCCTCTGTGTGGCAGGTGTGGTCGAGCTGCATGCCAGGGGCTATGGGGCCTTTTGTCAGCTCGTAGGCGAGGCGGTGAGCGCTGGTGGCCGACCCCCTGCTTCCCGATGCCCTTCCGTATCCCTGCTCGTTGGTCGGGCCTGTGTAGATCCAACAGCCGCCCCAGCCGGGTGTTACCTGCGCAAAGAGGCGAGCTCCTCCGTCGGCGTTTCGGAGCGGCGGAACGAAGAGCCCGTCTCTCTTGCGTGCCGCAAGGTCTCGCTGGTAGCACCTTTCACACCGCCCCAGCCGGCGTTTCCCTCGGATCTCAGCGTGGCAGTCGGTACAGATCGGTATCACGGTGACGCCTTTCGAGTAGGGGGTGCCGACCGGGCGGGCGGTGTGCCCGTCCGGGGCGGTGGTGGGGTGGGCTACGCGGTCTTGTGCGGGTCGCGGATCGGGATGACCACGTACCGGTAGGTGTCGTCGCCGGGGTCGTAGATCACGGCCGGGGTCTTCGGCGTGGACACGTCGATGTGCGTGACACCGGACAGGGGGGCCAGCCCGTCGAGGAAGTAGATGGAATTGATGGCCGCCTCGAATTCGTCAGCGCCGTCGTACTGGGCGTCGACCTCGACGACGGAGCGGGCGTCGCGGCCGGCGCGCAGCGTCACCCCGACCTCGCTGGCGTTGATCCACAGCGGCTTGCCCGCTTCGGACACCGCCATGGCCGCACGTGCCGCCTCGACGAGGTCGGGAGCCTGGCCGATGATGACGCCGGTCTTCTTGCTGGCCACCTGGTCGACCCGGTGCGGGAACAGCGACGGGTCAATCAGCATCGTCGACACCTGGCGTCCGCCGCCGGCCAGGCCGCAGGTGCCGGCGCCATCCGCGGGCAGGGCCACGTGCAGTCGGCCGTCAATGGCGGCAGCGTTGTCGGCGAGCGCCTTCCCGGGGATCACTCCCATGGCGGTGACCGGCTGATCGGACTGCCACGGCACGGTGGCGGTTGCGATCCGGTAGCGGTCGGTGGCGGTGAGGGTGAGCAGGTCGCCGTCGATACGGACCCGGATGCCACTCATGCCAGCAACCGGGCCTTCCGCCTTCGGATCCATGGCCGCCTTGACCCGCTTGTAGGCGGCGGCGAAGTCGGCGCCCTCCACCGATCCCTGGGCGGTCGGCATGGCGGGCAGGGTCGGGTAGTCCCGTCCGTCGAGGACGTTCAGGCTGAAGTGGGCGCCGAGGGTGGTGATCTCCAGTTCGCCGCTGGCGTCGCTGAAGGTGACCTCGCTCTTGCGGAGGGCCCCGACGATCTGGTGCAGCATCTGCCCGGGGGCGATGACGGTGCCGTCCTCGGCGACGTCGGCGTCGACCTCGGCGTGCGCGGCGGTCGTTCCGTCCCACACGCTCAAATGCAAGCGTCCGTCGGTAGCCTGGAGCCGCATCCCGGTCAGCACCGGGTAGGTCGGCTTGTTGGGGAGCTGCCGGGCCGCCCAGGAGACGGCCGCGGCAAGCTCGGGCTGGGGGATCGTGACGTGCATCAGGCCGCGTCCTCGCTGAACGGCAGCGTCTCGGCCTGGGGGACGTTGGTCTCGGTGGGGGTGGGCAGGGGGAGGATGCGGAACGTCGGGGTGGCCGGCAGTTCCGGCAGGGTGATCTCGGAGTCGGGGAACAGGGCGAGCTGCTCGTGCATCGGAAGCTCCTGCAGTGGTTGGGGCGCCGGGGCGGTCGGACTGGGCACGACCGGCCCGGCGGGTATCAGAGGCCGGCGAGCGGCGAGAGGTGCAGCGGCAGAACTCGTATCGGGCGGCGGGGCGGGGTGGCGTTGGCCGGGCGGCTGCCTTCCCCGCGGGTCGCGCTCACGCCGCCTCGTTCAAGCCGAGGCCGGCTTCCAGGTCGGCGTTCTCCTTGCGGAGCCGGTCGACCTCGGCCAGCAGCTCGGCCACGTACTGGGGAGAGTCCCTGAGCCAGCGGGCTACCGGGTTGTCGACGTCTCGGATGGAGTCCGGGTCGTAGCTCGTGCGACCCACGGCCAGTTGGTTGCCGGTGCGCATGCTGGCCCACTTCTCGTTGGGACGCTGGTCCCGGAACTGCAGGTCACCGTAGATCGGGACGTCGGCGTAGGGGTCGGACAGTTCGTCGCCCTTGCAGTCGACCGGCTTGACGGCGGAGAGGATGTACTGGCGGCCGGAGTGGTCGGTGACCAGCTGCGGGCCGCCCGCGTCCCGGCTTCCGATCCACAGCCACGGCGGGGCGGGGATGGCGGCGAGGGCTACGCGGATTTCGGCGAGGCGGGTGTCGATGGTCACCGTCCGACCTCCGTCATGACGTGCCGCTCCCACTTGGCTCCGAAGTCGTCGAGCGGCTTGTTCGGGGTCTGCATCCCGAGGTCCTTGCCGCACTGGCAACGGCCGTAGAACTCGCAGTCCCCGTACTCGATGACGAGTGAGTGGCCGCCCTCCCACGTCGCCGGGAAGTCCTCGTCGGGGAGCGCCTTCAAGGTCGGCACGAAGCGGCCGGTGATCGAGTCCTGGTGGATGTGAGGGTTCGGGCCGATCTTGAACTTGATGCCGATCAGCTGGGCCGCGTTCAGAGCGTCAGCGAGACGCTGCACGTCGGCAGTCGGAGCGATACGGACGGTCGTGTCAGCCACGGTGGCCTCCGGTCTGAAGATGGCGCCCGAGGGCGAGGAGCAGGAGCGAGGCGACACCCGCGAGGGCGTCCAGGGCGGCGATACGGCGGAGGGTCATGAGCTGGCCTCCATCTCGTCGATCCACTGCTTCGCGACGCCGGACGAGATCGTCCGGTAGGCGGTGCGGTGAGTGTCGCGGTCGATCACCCAGTAGTTCGTCGGGCCATGGAGGGCTCGGTAGGCGGCGTGGACGTAGTAGCGGTCACGCTCACCGTCGGCGTAGGTGCGGATGTAGTTGACCTGGATGGCGTGCCGGCCGCGGAGGTCCGTGTACCGGTGCCAGCCGCGCAGCCCGTAGGCCGCGGCGTAGGCGTCGAGGCGGGCGGCATGCCACGGCCGGTCAGTCTCCAGCGCGGACTGTTCGGCTGCGGCGAGCAGCGACAGGACGGCGCCGTAGCGGCTTGAATCCCAGTCCCGCGTCCACCTGCCCGTCGCCTGGCATTCGCCGGCCTTGCGGGCTGCCGTGTTCGCGGCGAGCCGTCGCCGTGCGTCGAGCTTCGCCTGCATCGTGGACAGCACCCAGGAGCTGTCGATCACGTCGTTCGGGTGCGGCCCGTCCGGCATGCCGGTCAGGTCGGAAAGGTCGGGCACCGGGGCGACTGGCGCGATCCAAGGCGATGTTGCCCCGACGGTGGGGCGAGGCTGCGGGGTGAGGGAGCGGCGGGCGGCCTCAAAGAAGGCGAGCGCCTCGGGGTCATCCGTTTCCAGCACGTCGACGGTCATCGCCCGCCTCCGATCCGCGCCATCCACTCGTCGGGCGTCTCGACGTAGCCCGACTTGACGGAGTCGGAGTAGTTCTTGGCGACGGAGCGTTCCGGCGCCTCGGGCTCGACGGGCGGGTCGGACAGCAGAGGCGACGTCACGTTCTCGATGCGGGCCATCACGCCGCCTCCGCCCAGTCCGTGGCCCGCTGGCGGGCGAGGTGGCAGTCGGTGACGTACCGCTCGACGATGACCGGCGACCAGGTCTCCGGAGGGCCGAACACGTCCTGGTAGTGCTTGTCCTCGGCGGCCAGAGCGGCCTGCAGCCGGTCCTCGAGACGCTGCTCCGCCGGGGCGTTCATGACTGGCCTCCAGCGTTGCGGCGGGCCTTGTAGGCGGTGGCCATGTCGTCAAAGACGGCCTCGTACCACTCGCGGGGCTGCAGCTCCTCGACGTGGCCAAGCGGCGGGTGCGCCAGCAGGTCGGCCAGGTGAACGGAGGCCTCGACCACGGGCAGCGGCACGTCCAGGCCGGCGATACCAGCCGGGGGCAGCTCGGCGATGGCCGGGGAGGCGGTGTCGGCCGGGAGGACACTGCTTGGGAGGACATCAGCCACGAGACTCACCGCCGTCCGCAAGCCGCAGCAGCTCATCGGCGACCCGGATGATCCCGACGTTCTCGGAGATCTGCGCGCCAGCACGGGCGCCGAAGGCCTTCTCGAACTGGCGGAGGTTGAGCGCGATCACGGCAGCCTCGGACAGGACTTCGGCGCGGTGCTGGTCCAGCAGCCGGTCGACCTGGGTACGCCAGTCGCTGTCGCCGGCATAGTTCAGGAGCCAGTCACGAGCCGTGGGGTTGGTGTCAGCCACGAGACTCACCGGCCTCGGTGGCCATGTTGCGGAGCTGGTCGGCGACCCACGGCCCGTACTCGGGGGTGTCCTTGAGAAGCTCGGCCATCTGATCGGCGGCCTCAGCCAGCACCTCGGCTCGGTAGGCGTCGAGCAGGGCGTTCGCCTTGGCGTCGTCGATGAAGGCTCCGGACACTCGCCGGAACAGCTCTTCGCGGGCGCTCATCGGACGACCTCCGTCGGCTGCGGGTACGTCGCCAGCACCTTCGCCGCGCGTGCCATAGTGGAGATCGACTTCTCGCGGGCCTCGATCGACTCCGGAAGCAGGAACTGCCAGCGGGTCTTGCGCATCTCCTGCGCGGCCTCGCGGATGCGCTCCGGGTAGCGGGATTCGATCAGGTCCACGACCGGATCGGGCATCATGTGGTTCACGGGTCCTCTTCTCCTTGCAGATGCGTGCAGGTGAGGGGTGGATCGGGAGGCCTCGGCCGGCGGTGTGTCGAAGCCCGCTGGTCGGGGCCGCATGCCGCTTAGGCGGCGGAGGTGGCCGGCTTCCGATTGGTGCGCCGCGGACGGCGGTACGTGCCGGGGACCCGGCAGAAGTCCTCGACGATCGTGATCAGGTCCGCCTCGGTGAACATGAGGCGTCGGCCGACGCGGTAGTGAGGGAAGCCCTTGTGGTTGACGCCGTCGCGAAGCCAGCGCTGGCCTGCCTCGCTTTCCTTCTTGTGTTCTTCGCCCTTCAGGCGAAGAAGCAGGTCAGCGGCTTCTTTCACGTTGTAGAGGGGCTGGAACTTCTGCGTGTCGATCCTGCGGGTGGACATGTCACCTTCTTTCGTTGGGGGCCTCATCGAGGAGGCGCTCGTCGTCTGGCTCAAGGCCAAGGGCTGTGCGGAGCCGGACGTAAGGCGCTGGTCGCATCTGCTTGCGGTAGCCGTTTTCGAGGTGGTTCAGGTAGCGCTGGCTTATGCCGGCCGCCTGTGCCACTTCGTTCGTGCCGCGTCCTGCCTGCATGCGGACCGAGCGGATTACTGCCCCGTTCACCTGGTAGGTGGGGGGTCTTTCCATGCCTCAAAGCTAGCCGGAGGTAGCGGTCCTTGTCTAGCGGAAGTTAGCGGAAGTTCGCGGAAGCTTGTACCCGTCAGTAGCCTTGGGTGCGGGAGCATGCGCGGCGCGTGGTCGCAGTAGACCGGCGCGTTCTAGCCGCTTTACCCCCTGGTCCTGGCCGGTCCTAGCGGGTCCTGCCACTATGTGCCTATGGACCGCGACCTCATGGCCCTTGCGACAGCCGTCCGCAAGCGCCGCACGGAGCTCAGGCTGGGCATCGAGCCGGCCGCCAAGCTCGCAGGTATCAGCAAGGACACCTGGAAGCGGGTGGAAGCCGGCCTGAAGGTGCGCGACACCACCTACGCGGCCGTCGATCGCGCCCTCCAGTGGGCGTCCGGCGGCTGCGTGGCGGTGCTTCAAGGCGGCGACGCCATCGCCGTGGAGGTTGTGCAAGAGGGGGGTGAGGTCGTCCAGATCTCCCGGATCCCCAAGCGGGAGCTCGAGCGCGTCTTCGGCGACGCCGTGCAGAGCGCCGCCCTCGCGACGAAGGGGGACATGACCGGGGATCAGATCCTCGAGCTGAACCGCCGAGTCATGGAGGAGCTCCGCGAGCGCGGGATCCTCTGAAACTCAGCCCTTTGTCGTACAACCTTTCGCGATGTTGAAAATGTGACAGTCAATCTGGCTCACACAGGTTCCAACCAGCCCCACACGTGGGAGAGTCGAAGCATCACCTTGGGGGATTCCCAGTCCCGGAAGGGGGGAATCGGTGTGCGCAGACACCTGCTACTCATGGACATCGGACCGACGTTTGCGGGTTGGTCCGGATCAGCCGATGGGAGAATGGTCTGCGTGGCGCCTCCCACGATCACGAAGGACGCCGCCGCCCGGCAGTCCATGCGTGAGACCGTGAGGCGTAGCGGAGGAGACTGTGAGGGATGCGGCGGCTGCCCGGTGGGGCAGAGCAGCGCCTGACCAGTAGGTGCGGAGACCCGGTGGCAGGGGTGCCAGCCGGGAACCCGCAACACCACCGCAAGGGGTCCTCATGCCATGGACGGAATGGCGGGGCAACAGCCTCCGCGTCAAGTGGGACACCGGGCGGGTCAACCCCGACACCGGTAGAAAGATCTACGGCTACAAGTCAGGCATGCCCAGCGAGGACTGGGATGAAGAGGCGGCCCTGAACTACGGCCTGGACCGCGAGTCGGACGCCCGCAACGGGCGCCTCGTCGTAAAGGCCGACGGATCGATCCTGTTCAAGCATTGGGCCAACCTCTGGCTCAAGTCGCGCGACCTGGATCCGACGTCCGTGCACCTCTATCGAAAGCGGTTGAGGGCACAGATCCTGCCCAAGTGGGGCGAGGAGCCGGTCAATGCAATCACGACGCTTGGTTACCAGCTCTGGATGAAGAGCCTCAAAGAGAAGTACTCCGCGAACTATGTGCGCGATCTCAAAGTCCTCTTCTGTATGATCATGGATGATGCGGCATCCCACAAGCCGGCGCTGATCCCGGAGTCTCCAGTCCCCAAGGAGAACAGGCGCCGCGGCCGGTACGTGCGTCCGGAGCGTGAAGAGAAGGAAACCGTTCCGACAGCAGACCTACATCAGCTGGCCGACAATGCGCGCCAGGTCTGGGGCCTTACGGGCTATGTCTTCATGCTGACCAAGGCCTACACCGGGATGCGTGTAGGGGAGATGTACGGACTTAGGCGAGAGTTCGTCGGCCCCAACTGGCCCGAGTGTGACGAAGACCGAAAGCGCCGGGAGAAAGCCCTCCTGCGCTACTGCGGCAAGAAGCCGATGCCGGTCATCCGGGTGCAGTGGCAGCACAAGTACCGCAAGGACCCGGCCCGCCCGGACGAGAAGGGCGTGCCCGTCCTGGCGCTTCCAAAGTACGGGTCCGAGAGGAGCTTGGTAATTCCACCCTTTCTCGCAGCACTGCATCAGCAGTTGCTCGACAGTCATGATTCCGAGTGGCTGTTCCCGGCAATCAGCGGCGGCCCTCTGCTGACCACCGACTTCCACACGTACTACTGGAAGCCCGTGCGAGATGGCTCTGACCAGCGGACTGGGCGCTACGCCAGGGACAAGATGCCCAAGGTGCCGTCGTTCGCGGGCCGCCGCATCCACCTGATGAGGCACGCACACTCGCCCATGCTTGAGGAGATGGGAGTGCCGGCGGTGGCTATCGAGGAGAGGCTCGGTCACATTCTGCAGGGGGTCCGGGGCGTCTACTCTGACGTGACGCCTGCGATGGAGCAGCAGGTCATCGACGTGCTGCAGAAGCGGTGGGAGAAGACGGAGCGGGCGAGGAAGGTAGCGCCTCCCATTGTTCTCCCATCTGAGGCACACTGATCAAGGTGTGCGCAGGCCGCAGCGTCCAGCGGGGATCTTCTGGCGGTATCCACTGCATCACCCAGCAGCAGCCGAAGGTCTGACCCTGACCTGCTGACATGCGGGTTTGACCTGCGGCGATCCCTCTTTAATCTAGCGGATCCTAGCGGTTCTTAGCGGTATCGCGCGGTTGTTCACCATGATCAACTCCCATGTGTCTCCCATGGAGGTTGAGGGATTCGAACAAGCCGAAGCCGGAGTGCTCACCTTGGGGGGTGGACTGCACTCCGGCTTCGGCGTTCTTGGGGGAGTGTTGCCGTCGGTCGGCCGCCGAGGGGGGTGCCGCAGCCGGCCGACGGTCATCTCCGGGATTGGGCAGCCTTAAGCCGAGCCCAATCGGAATGAGTCAGCGAAGCGGCTAGATAGCTGCTGACTTACGATGATCTTCGGTTCAGTTTTTGTAGGTGCGTCCCGCAGACCAACCCGACTGGATCCTCGATGCCCGCCGGCGGGTAGGCCTGAGAATTCGCGACGCTCGGATGGCCGCTGAAATGACGCAAGAGGAATTGGCTCACTGCGCCGAGGTGGACCGGTCAACGGTTCAGCGTGCCGAGCTTGGTCAGAACGATCTCAAGCTCAGTCACCTCTTCCGTATCGCCGCCGCACTACGAGTTCCGGCAAGGGACCTCATGCCGTAGCTCCCGCATGCCCTGTTTCGGCCACGCGGAACGTCTTCATCCTGCCTGGCATATGCCACTACGGGAAGGGTGCGTGGCGCATATATCTATACGTTGGGTTCGCACCCTGTGTGAATCTGTAACTTTTGCCAGCCCTGTCCCGCCTGTCACCCCTGTCACGGGTCGAACCTACGATCGAGTTGAACCGGAGTCAACCATTCAGTAACTCGGGACTTGGCTGGTACCCGCCCCTCCCGTAGCCGCCGCAGCGGGAGGGGCGGGAGCTTAGGGGTGCGGCAGTCGGCAGGCCCGCGGCAACCAGGAGACGCTGTCGCCCGCCCGGCCGGCCTTACGCTCGCCGAGATCGACAGCCGTGGGCCCGAGGTGGACGCCGCAGTACACGCAGGCGGTCCCGCGGACTTGCTGCTCCGACAGGTCGGCGACCGGCGGGAGCGGGGGAAGGGGAGAAGATGGCGGCTTGCTCATGCCCGTACTCTGCCCGGCCCGCGGGGACGCTTCTACCGTCCTTTCCGGGACACCCGGGACGCTCCCCGGATACGGTCGCCGTACACCGTGCAGACCGCCCTGGGGGGATTCGTGAACGTCGCACTCAGAGACGCCATGAGCGGGGCCGGGATGACCCGCTCAAGCCTGGCCCGTAAGGTCGGCGTCGCGGGGAAGACGGTCGACAGGTGGCTGGCTTCAGAGGCGCGCGTGCCGCGGGCTGAGGCTCGGGCCGCGGTCGCCGAGGTGTTGGGAGTGAGTGCGGAAATGCTCTGGCCGAAGGCCGTCAGGGATGCGATCAAGACCGGTACGGACCGGGAGGTCGCCGGTACCTACGCCTACCGGAACACCTGCCCGCCCACCGTGTGGTCGTCGCTGATCGACGGGGCGAAGCGGCGGATCGTGTTCGCCGGGTACACGAACTACTTCATCTGGCAGGAGCAGCCGAAGGCCGCCGAGCGGCTACGCGCCAAGGCGGAGGCCGGCGTCCAGGTCCGCTTCCTAGTCGGAGATCCGGAGTCGGAGATCACCCGCAAGCGCGAGCAGGTCGAGAACAACCCGCTGACGGTCGGCACGCGCATCCGGATGACGTTGGCCCAGCTGCAGCAGATGGGCCCGCTGCCGGGCCTCGAGGCGCGCTTCTCGGACGATCACATCGCGCTCAGTGCGTTCATCTTCGACGACGAGATGCTGGTGACGCCGCACATCGCGAACCTCCTCGGGCACGAGTCGCCGATGCTGCACCTGCGCCGGGTACAGGCCGACGGCCTCTTCGACCGGTTCGCGCAGCACGTAGACGCCCTGTGGGAAGGCGGGCGGCCAGTTCCGGGTGTCGGTGGCGGCTCGTAAGATCGGCACATGATCCGGTCCGCGGAGGTCGTGAACGCCGAGATCCGCCAGCTGTGGGCGGGTGGTTCGCTGGCGGCCGAGGACGTTGACCGCTACCAGCAGCTGGTCGTCGAGTGGGCTGAGGCGGTCCGTGCTGAGCAGGAGCTGGCGGCCTGAGGCCTGACGTGCGTCCGCCCCACCGGGCGCTGTCCCCTGGGGCGGGGTCCGGTAGGGCGGAGCGAGCACGAGGCGCAGCCTTTGCCTCAACCCGTGAATGGGATACGAACAGGCTAGCCGCGGCCACTGACAACGGGCCGGTACGCTGACGTGCAGATGCCCCGCCCAGGTCGAATGGGCGGGGCATCGTCGCGTCTGACCGGCTATTCGGCGGCCTCCCAAGCCGTCACAGCCTCGTGCACCGCCTGGCCGTCCCAGCGGGGCCCGGCGATGGTGACGGGGCCGGGACTGTAGTAGTCGTCCATGCCGCGGTAGAGGCGGGTCATCGTGTCGGCGGCGATCTGCCGGGGGTGGGTGTAGGTGCCGGAGTCCTTGGATAGCGGCCATACGGTTCGGCCGCCGCCTTGCTCGATGAGCATCCAGCCGCGGTTCTGGTCCCACGCGAGAGCCACGTCGTGCGGCCAGTGTTCGGCGTTGACGGTACCGGCCGGCCAGTCGAGGAACACGGCGTCGAGCTGCAGGCCGTCGGGGGTTTCGGTCCAGCAGCGGCCGGGTTCGATTCCGTAGGCCGCCAGCTGGTGGGCGACGAAATCCATGTAGTGGTCGTGGGGTAGGGCGTCAGCCATGAGTCCTCCAGTCGTTTTGTGTAGTTATGGATACCGATGGGGGGTATTTGATGTCAAGGTGTGCGCCGATCGACGTAGAATCGAACTTGTGTCCGATCTGCCTCCCGACCTGCCTCGTCTCCGCACCCTGGAGACGTGGCTCGCCATGAGCCTCGACCGGGTCCGGCAGCAGATCACGGCAGCCGAGCAGCGGGAAGCAGCCGCGGTACGCCGGGAACCTTCCCCGCCCCCGGATTGGCTGATCGAGCACGGCATCGGTGTCGGCGCCCACCCCGTCCGCGTCCATGCCGGCGGCTGCTGGGACACCCGCTCCCGCTGCCACCCCGCCAGCCGGGATGCCGCGCGCCGGGCGCTCGCCGACGGGGTTGAGGCGTGCACGCACTGCCGGCCCGACACGGCGCTCGGGGTGCTGGACTGACCCTGGCCGCGCAGGCTGGATCCATGGAGCATGCGCCGATCCTCGTGCACCGGATCAGCCCGTCGGGCGGCCGGCGGGTCGTGATCCGGATCGCCGGCGTCGACACCGTCCTCGGCATCGCCTACAGCGACCGGGACCTGATCGAGTTCCTGCGGCGGATCGAAGTACCCGACCCGGAGGAGCTGGTGTACGGCGACTCGGAGGCCATCGCCTGGCAGGGCGGACGGCCGCACGAGTACGAGGAGCCCGACGGGCCGTGACGCGCGGCAGCCCTCCCGTGGGGAAGAGCGGGAGGGACACCGGCCCCCGGGGGGGATCGGGTGTGCACACCGTAAACCCGCAGGCCGGGACAGCGGTAGGCATATGACAGGACGGATTCCATACAGCAGAACGCCCGCCCCGAGCGTCACCAGGGGCGGGCGTTCCGATGCGCCCAGTACCCACGGGGCACCGGCAGCCGGGTCGTTTACATGGCTTCGCGTTCCTCGCGGATGTCGCTGACGCTGGCGAGAAGGGTGCCTTCCGACTGCTCGTAGTGGGACAGAGCCAGGCCGAGCCCGAAGAAGGTGGGGGCCCATTCGCCGACGAAGATGCCCCACCGGTCGGCGCGGGCGAGGTCGGCCCCCGGTTCGGCCTTGAGGGACGTCATCCATGTGGCGATGGAAAGGCCGATCGAGGCGAACGCTGCCATGTACGCGTGCTCGCTTCGCAAGCCCATCTCGTGCAGCTTCTTGATCATGGCTATCCCTTGCATGTGAGGGGGTCGGGATCTCCTTCAGCTTCACCCGGCTGGCGCGTGCGCGCATCCCGGCGGCGTGACGGCCGGGGCCACGAGGAGGCGTGACCTGGGCGGGAAGGGCTTCGGCCGGGCCGGATACGGAGAAGCCCGCCCCCGCTGGGGCGGAGGCGGGCGTCAAGACGGTCAGGCCCCGAATGCGGCCTCGAGGGTGCGGGCCATCGCGGCGTCATAGCCATCCGGCAGGCTAGTCAGCGCCTTCGGGTCCACCGCCTTGTTGATGCCGAAGTACGCCTCAATGTGGCCGGCAGGCGCCCCGTCCTCCCAGGCAGCCGCAATGGCCGCCCGCCGCAGTGAGTGGGCGCCCGCGTCGACGCCCGCGTGCACGCCGGCGCGCCGGACCAGGTCGTGCACCGTATTTACCCGCTGCAGCCCAAGGAGTAGCGGCTCTTCCGGGTCTGCGTCCTGTGTAGCCAGGTACTCGTCGAGGGCGCGGGCCGCCGCAGGCGCGATGCAGACCTGGCGTTGGGTTACCCAGCGCTGTCCGAGCCAGATGCGGGGCTCCGTACCGGGTTCATAGTCGGCAATCGTCGCCTCGGCGGCCTCCTGAGGACGGGCGCCAGCTAGCAGCATCAGCGATGCGGCCGCATGCAGCAGCGGATCCTGACGAGTCTCCGCCAACAGCATGCGAGCGTCATCGACAGACAGGGCGGGGCGGTCGAGCAGCGGCACGGTTCCTCCTCCTCCAGCGGCGGAGCACCAGTGTGGCAGGGCGGTCAGGCGGCGGCTGGCTTCCATTCGGTCATCTGGAAGTGTGCGTACTGGTCGGGCTGCTCTGGGGTGTATCGCTCGTAGGTGAACTCCATGGCGGTCCCGACCTGCTGGTCCAGCTTGACCACCCTAGGGATCGGCACCGTCATATCTATCGCTTGCCCGTCGAGCGGGCCGCCATGGAAGATCACGGTCACGGTTCTGCTCATCTTCCCTCCATCTACGCTCCCAGGCAGGTGTTCATGCGCTCGAACAGAGGGGCGCCGTCCAGGATGACCTTCCCTTCCGCGTCGGTCACGCACTTCTCCGACAGCTGCCCCGCTTCCCAGCCCAGCGCCAGGAAGGCCACGGCCTCGTCGATCGTGTCGGTCTCCTCGGCCACCAGCTCGCCGTATCGGAAGTAGTGGGCCACATAGGTCACGGGTCCTCCTCTCGGGAACGCATAACGACTGCCTACTTGCTGGCTTTGCGGGCGTTGCCCCCCGAGCGGTTCAGGTGCCCGTACACGGTGGTACGCGGCACGCCGAACAGGTCGGCGATCTCCTGCACGGTCTTCTCGCGCTTGTCGTACAGCTCCTGAGCGAGGTTGGCCTGCTGCTCGCTGAGCTTCGGCCTTCGGCCTCCGACGCGACCGCGGGCCCGAGCGGCTGCAAGGCCGTCCATCGTGTTCGCGTGAATGAGCTCGCGTTGAAACTGCGCCATGACTCCGAGCATGCCGAACATCGCGCGCCCTTCGGGGGTGGACGAGTCGATGCTCTGCTCGATGATGTGCAGCCCCACCTTCCGCTGCTGCAGCTCTTCGCCGAGCGTGACGAGGTGGAGCAGGGAGCGGGAGATGCGGTCCAAGCGTGTGGCCTTGAGGGTGTCGCCTTCACGGAGGCGCTTCATGAGGATGTCGAACTCGGGGCGGGAGGCCTTGGCGCCGCTGAAGTAGTCGATGTGGATGTTGTCGCGGTCGACGCCGGCGCGGAGGAGGGCGTCGATCTGATGGTCCGGGTTCTGGTCAGTGGTCGACACCCGGGCGTATCCGAAGTCCATGTGACGACTCTACCTGTGATGGGGTTACCCGTCATAGATTCTCGACGCGAGTTATCGACATCAACTTCCTGCGTCGATAGGCTGGTTGACGAGATGACGACAGACGGTGGATTGCCGTCAAAAGGCGATCAAGGGGAGTTATGACCTACGACACGGACCGCGTTCGCGAAGCAGCCGAGAAGAGCGGGCTCCCGTTCGACTACCTGTCACGGCTCGTCTCAGCGGAGTGCACCCCAGACGATCCTCGTGGGGAGGGGGCGCTACTTCGTCAGATGATCGTGATATTCGATCACTACCTGGCGAAGTCCCTCAACGGCGACAGCCCGGCTGAGGGCTTGGCCGCCTTCGGCTTCACTGAGACCGCGGCGGCCCTTGCGAGTCGGCAGAGTTCCTGACCCCGGACAGCGAGAAGCCCCCACCGCGCGGGCGGCAGGGGCGATCATCCGTATGGCATCTTATCGCCGGGCAGGCGGCAGGAGTTGGGCGCAACAAGAGACCCCCACCGCCGAAGCGGTGGGGGTCAAGTCTCGCCCGGAGCCCAAGTCCAGGCCGTTTGCGAGCCAGGCGATACAGGGGCAGGGTGTGCACTAACCCATCCCATCCACGACCTGTCGTCGGGGCAGCCTCCGGCGATCAACCCGGAGACCCCTCGCCAGCGCGAGGCTGACTCCAGGGTACGCCGACGAAGGCGCCCGGGCACAGCAAAGCGCCCCCGCCCAGACGGGCGGGGGCTGCTGCTCAGACTCCAGTTCGGTTGTACTCGGTGATTCGGTCCGGTGGTGCTGGAGGCTCGATGCCGGCCTGCCGCATCTCCGCAGTCAAGTCGCCCACGTAGTGGACGAAGGCCCGTACCAGCGACCGGAGCGACCGAACCTCCTCGCGAGTCTCCGCCAAGTCCTGGCTCTGCTTTTCGCGGATCTCCCGGAACGCCTGTAGGTCTGCGGTCCGCTGGGCCGGCTCGGCCTGCACTACGGCCGCCACCTCTGTAGCCCGCGCCGACGCCGCTGCTGCCGCCCGCGATGACCGGGCCGTGAACAGGACACCAAGGAGTGTCAGCACCGCACCGCTGACTGTCGCTACCGCCGACCACACGTCGCTCATCCGCCCTCAGCTCTCCGGCCGCGCGGAGGCTTGGGCACGGAGTGCTCGGGCACCGTCGCGGCCCACAGGATCACCCCCACGTGGGAGGTCAGATACCAGACCGCGACCCAGACGCCGCGGGGGTAGACGCCGCTTAAGGCAGCGACGAGATACGCGATGGCCCACACGGCCGGCGGAACCAGTGCGGCACCAAATCCGAAACGATCACGCCCTACCTGGAGGAACGCGCTGACGAAGGTGACCAGCCCTGCGGCAATCCAGATCCACGCCCAGTGGCACAGGCCGGGGATGGGGTGCACGGGCGGAGGGGTCACGTAGAAGGAAATCCCCCAGCAGGTTTTGCCGATGCCGAGGATAGCCAGGAACCTGCCGCGGCGGCCCAGCTGTCGGCTCAGCCGACGGGCCGCACGGCACCGCACTTACACGCTCCGAGGTGAGCCGGCTGTGACCAGGCTGTCCTGCGCCTTGCCGGAGACGCCGGCCGGCTTCCACAGGCCGAAGTGGGCGAGGACGCCGGTCCCGAAGGCCACGAGCGACAGAATCGTGGCGGTGCCGAGGTCGAAGCCGGGGCCCGGGTTGGCAACCTCGACGAGGAGTCCGTTCAGCGTGGACAGAGCCAACAGGAGCACGGCCTTGGTGCCGGCGGAGGTGACCCGGGTGGTGACCAGGCCGACGAGGACCGGCAGGATCACGGAGACGAGGAGGCCGAGCCAGTAGGCCTTGTCGAGATTCACGTTCATGGTCAGCCCTTCGGGGTGGTGGTCTTGTCGTGGACGGTGACGTCGACATCGACGGTGGAGGCGGCGAGGGCTTCGGTAACGCCCTGCTTGACGGCGGCTCGGACGGTGGCCTCGTCGAGGTTGTTGTCGGCGGCGGCTACCAGCTTGGTCAGTGCGCCGACGGTGCCGGTCAGCGCGGCAAGGTCGTTCTTGTTGCCCCAGGCCATCGCGTTGAGCGCGCCGAACCAGCGCTCGAGGTAGTTCCTGTCGTCGGGGGTCATGAATTGCTCCTCAGTGGTTCCAGCCGCGAGCAGCGCGGTGGTGTCGATGGCGCCCGGGTCCCAGTGGTCGTTGCCGGGGATGTTGCTGTGCCCGTAGTGGCCGCCGCGGGTCTGCCAGATCGTCAGCGGGCGCGGGGAGTCGTCGCTGTACGACTGGGCCAGTCGGCCGGCTGGCCACTCATCCGGGACGCCCCACGAGCGGATCGCCCGCAGCAGGGCGGCGAAGTTGGGGCCGGGCTTCCAGTAGCCGGTGAACGGGGCGCCGGCCTTGGCCATGACCTCGATCTGTATGCACACTCGTCCGGTCCTGTTCGTCCGGACGGCGCCCGCGTTGACCAGGGCCTTCGCGGACTGATTGAGCGGCCCGAACTGGCCGAGCTGGTCCGTGATCGGGTCGTACAGAATGTGCGGCTCGTAGTTCTCGGACATCAGATAGTCGGCGGTGCCGTGAAACGCCTCGCTGCTGCCCGCGCTGCCCTCGGTGGTGTGCCAGACGACGCGCGGCGGAGCGTCGGGGGTATCCATGGCGCCCGCTCCTGCGATGACGCCATCACCGAGACGCTCGGCTTCGGGGATCCAGATCTCGCCCATGGTGGGCCTTTCATGAGGGAGCCCCCGGCGGTGGGCTCGGGGGCTGGGTCAGGTGGCCTCGGCGTCACGGTCCGGCGGGTCGGCCGGCGGCGCGGGTGGAGGCAGGTCGGGCGGGTGCTGTTCCGACAGCGGCAGCGGCAGGTCGACGGCGGGGATGCTGCGGTCCCGCGGCCAGACCTCGGGCGGTGTACCCATATCGCCTCCTACGACTTGACGGACCAGGCGCCCTGGACCTCGCACCGGACGTTGCCGGTGCCGGAGGCGAGGCGGGCCTGGATGCGAAGGTCGACGCTGGCGAGGTGGGCGCCAGGTAGGGCGAAGGGGCCGATGGTGCCGACCGTGCCGCCGGAGAACGTTGTACTGAGCGTGGAGCCGGTTGCGACTCCGTTCACGGTCAACCTGACCTGGCCGGTCGCCGCGGCGACGTCATTGGAGTGGGCGACCTGGACGACGGCCATGGCGTGCTGTTTGTAGATCGTCGTCTGGTAGACGTCCACGAAGCCGGCGCTGTTGGTGCCAGCCCAGTCCAGGTACCAGGCCCTGCCGAAGTTGAACGGCACGTATGGCCCTGACAGTCCGGCGCCGGCGATCGGGTCGTCGCCGAGGATCGCGTTCCCGGCGCGGTCGTACAGCGTCCATGACTGCCGGTCCGTACCCGTCACCGCCGGCTGGGCCTGCACCGCGGCGACGAGGGTGCCGTCCTCCCGGTACAGGCGGATGCCCTGCTGCTCAGAGCCGTCAGCGTGCGTGTACGGCACGGTGCCGGTCTCGAGGATGAGCGTCCCGGTCGACGTGTACACCCGCATGCTGCTCATGCGTTCCGAGCGGCGGGCGGCTACGAACTCCCGGAAGTCGCGCTGTAGTTCCTTGATCGTCCGCCACAGGTCGGAGGGCTTGGGCGGCAGGAGGTCGGCGGGGGTCGGCATCAGCCCTCCAGGAGGATCGGGGACACGCTGTCGCCGCCGACGTTCAGGTCCCAGCCGTAGGCGCGGCCCGTCGTGGAGATCCCGCGCGGGTGCCGGCGGCTCACCCCGGGGGCGATCTCGATGCCGACACTGTCGCCGAGGACCCAGTCCGTTCCGAGACGGGGTGCCGCGGACGTGGCGGCCTGCACCGTCCATGCGCGGGCGCCCCCTCGCAGCAGGTCGAGCGTCCGAGCCGCATGTGCGTTCAGCTGGTCGACGTCGGTGATTCCGGTGCCGGGGCTGTAGCGGTGGACGTAGCGAGGCCAGCCGGCGGCGATCAGGTCGTCGGCGGTGTACACGTCGGACTGCAGCCGTGCGTCACCCTCGCCGTCGCCGGACGCCTGGACCACGGTCGCCCCTTTGCCCTGCTCGTAGGACTCGGTGAGCGAGTAGGAGCTGATACAGCCGGGCATGTCGAGGACTGCCTGTGGCGACGAGGTGGTGCCGATCGTCGGCCGGATCCGCATGACCAGCGCAAACATCGTGTGTGCGGCGTCGCCCCAGACGACATCGATCGTCCACTCCGGGGCGCCCTCCATCGCGGAGATCGTCTGGATCGACGAGACGATCGTCTTGTCGTCGGTGTCGACGGACACGTAGTCGATGAGCAGGCCGCTCGCCGTCGTATCCCAGGAGACGGGCAGGCCCTGCGTCAGGATCGGTGCTGCGAGATCCGCGATGACGGTGGACGCGTCGGCCTGGGTGGCCGAGTAGGTGCCGGGGTAGCGGCGGTCCAGGTAGCCCTCAGGTGAGCCGACGCCCAGCTGGACATTGGAGTCGCTGCCGCCCTGTCGGGTCCAGACGATGCCTGCCCAGATCGGCGTGCTGGAGAGGGTGTCGACGGCGACGAGCATGGTGCGGCCCGGGTCGGTGGCCGACTCCCACTCGGCGGGAGCTCCGTCGAGGGCAAGGTCGACCGTGGTGCTGGTCGCCGCGCCGAGCTTCCGTGAAAGCGTCTGCGCGGTGATCGCTGCGAGCTCTTCTGAGATCCGGCCGGTCCGCAGGTCGCAGCCATACCAGGTGAGTTCGAGCGCGGGCACCTATGCCGCCTCGTAGGCGATCTGGAAATTCATCGTCGCGCCCGACCCCCACGTGTAGCTGAGGCCGCCCGGGGACTGATAGCCCAGGTCAGACTGGCGGATCGCGTACAGGATCAGCGTCGAGCCGCCGGAGGAGATCACCGGCGCCAACGGCTTGAATGGGTTCGAGCCGTCGTAGTAGAGGCCCTTGCCTTCCCACACCAGGTCGGTGGTGGGCGAGCCGCTCAGGGCGGCCGTGGGCAGGGTGGCGGTGATGTTGCTGCTATTGATCGTCGAACCAGTGCCCCACTTCAGGCTGCCCACAACGGTGATCATGTTGCCGACTCGGGTCCACCGGCCCTTCGAAACCGCCGAGCCCATCGTCGCGAGGCCACCGGCCCAGGTCGGGGTATATGCCGTCCAGTCACCCTGGGCAGCCCACGCGCTACCGGTCCAAAACTCCAACACGCCGCGCACGGTGTTGTACCTGGCCTGCCCCGCGTACAGGCCAGCGAGGGCGATGTCCGTGGAGGACGTCACCGGCAGGATGCCGCCCGGGGCGACCGTTACCTGCCGCGCCGTCGTGGACACCGTCGCAGCGCCCGTACCGCCACCGGCCACAGAGGGCACGGTGATCGTGGCCAGGACCGTGTAGATCTCCGTCGCGCCAGGCGTCGGCGCGACCGGCGAACCGGCCGGCGTGCCAGCCAACAGGACCGCATCAGCCCTGTTCAGGCCGCTGCTGTCGACCGCGTTGTCCCAGACCCTGGCGTAAACGAGGTCGATCCTGGTGAGCGTGGCATGCGCCGCGGAGAGCGTGCCGGGCGAGACTGCGCCCAGCTGGAACCGGTACGTGCCCTGCCCGCTTCGGGTGGCGACGCCGGCGCCCGCGCTGACGTTCACGGTGGTGCCCGCCAGCGACACGGTCAGGCCGGGGTCCCCGGGGCGGACACCGCCGCGCCCCATCCCAGCCGTGGACGTGGCCATGGTCAGGACCGTGTCCATCTTGCGGAGCTCGGTCTCGTCGTAACTCAGGCCAGACAGCCATAGCGGATCGGTAGGCATCGGCGTCTCCTCACATCCAGGCGGATCGGCAGGTGCCAGTCAGCAGGGCGGCAGGGTCGTAAGCGGACGCGGTCCAGCGCACCGCGAGCGAACTGCTGGGCAGGATCTCCGGCCAGGAAGGCTGGGCGGACAGGAAGGGACGGCGGCTGACGGATCCGTTGAGCATCACGCTGTGCGCGCCCGTGTCGATGACGAGGGTGTCGCCGGCGCCGAGAGTCTGCGAGTAGGACAGTTGGAAGATCGTTCCATCCGGTCGGGTGGCGGTGATGACCGGCGATGCGGCCGGGCCGAGCAGCGTGAAAACCGGCCTGGTCGCGATCGTTCCCGCGTTCGACAGCGTGAAGCCGCCACCTGTCGACGTGGTGCTGATGGTGATCGGCAGGGTGATCGGCAGAGTCAAGCCGCCCGTCACCGACGGAAGCCCCGTCGACTGCGACTGCAGGACAGTCGCGTAACGGCGAGGATCCGCCGCGGTCACCAGCACGCTGTATTTGACGCCGGTTGCGCCGACCAGTTCGATCAGCGGTTCCCCCGACCGTCTCACGGTCACCTGCTTGGGGATGGTCTCTGCGACGGTGAGGACCGTATCGGTGAGCGCGTCCGCGGCGATCAGCTGCTCGATCGCCGCGTCCCGCGCGCTGGTGCTGGGCGCCGCTATCAGCCCCGATATGGTCAGCGGCATCGGCTCCAGATAGACGGGAGACGCCCAACTTCCGTGGTCCGACTGCCGGGAGTGGTATTCGGCCCGGATTCCCGGCGTTCGCCAGCCCTTCACATCCGTGACGATCCACTGCACTCCTGCGGAGTCTGTGGTGCTGAGCTGCAACGTGCCCAGCGTGACAGCGATGGCGACGGCGACTGCCACTTCGCCCCCCTTCTTAGCCGTAAAAGGTCAGGCGTCGCTGCAGGTCGGCAGCCTGCTCGGCAGTGGTCATGCCGGAGCCGTTGAGGACGATCTGGTAGGAACGCTGATCGGCTGCGGCCTGCTTGACCCCGGAGCCGGCCAGGGTGTTCCACTGGGCCGTCGTCAGGACGGGCTCGGGCCGGCCGGTCCCGTTGTAGGCCAAGTTCATGCCGGGCTGGAGGAAGCCGCCGGAGTCATAGCCTCCCGCCCGGTCGTAGGCCCGCGGCAGGCTGCCGTAGGCCGACAGGGCGTATTTCATCGAGGCGTACACGTTGGCCAGCGGGTTCGTGGACACCCCGTAGAGGAACGGCCCGGTGCCGGCGAACGGGCCGGCGTACCGCTGGAACGTCGGCCGGATGACCTGCATGAGGCCGACCGACGGATAGCCTGCCAGCCAGTTGGAGTCCCACGTGTTGACGATGGACGGATTGCCGCCGGACTCCTGCTCCATGCGACGGAGGGTGGTGCCGGTGTAGGCGAGGGGCTGACCGACCAGGCCGAGGGCCTGCTGCACGACTCCCGTCCACCGGCTGACGCCCCCGCCCGGCGCGGCAGTCGCACCTCCGCCGAGGCCAAGGTTGCCCGCCGCCTTCACGATGGCGTCCTTCAGGCCGCCGAGCATGGCCCCCGGAACCTTCGCGATCACGTCGGCCCACGGGCTGCCGCTGATACCGGCGGAGATCTCCCGGATGAAGCTGGTCGCCTTATCCCAGGCCTTGCCCGGGTCGGCGAGCAGGTCCACGCCGTTCGACAGCCAGCTGCCCGCCGTCGCCACCCCGGAAGCAATCCGGTCGAAGATGCCGCCGTCGGCGAACTTTGGCAGGCCGAGGGCCTGCTGCACGCCGGCGACGCCGCCGGAACGGGCGGCCGCGTTCATTGTGTCGACGTAGCCGGCGCCGACCGCTCGGGTCCACTCCGGCCGCATGACCGCCTCGCCGCCGGACAGGGCTGCGAGGTGGACGTCACGGCCCGGGGTGTAGCCGGGCAGGATGCCGCCGGTCGCGAACTTGTATTCGGCCAGCTCGCCCACGCCGGTGATCTTCGCGACGGCGTTCCACACCTTGCGGATGCCGTTGTTGTAGACCGTGTCGACCACGAACTGGACGGGCTTCCGGGTGATCTCGTACAGCTGATCCCAGGCCGACTTGATGCCGTCCTTCGCCCAGAAAAAAGCGTCCCTGACGTACCCCACGCCGGAGCGAATGGAGTCGAACTGCGGCTTCAGGCCGTTGGCCCAGAGCCACCGCGCTCCGTCAGTGATCCATCCGAACACCGGCTTGATCCCGGAATTCCAGAGCCAGATCGCCACATCAGCAATGCCGCGGAACGCTGGCGCGAGGGCATTTCGCCAGAGCCATGCGCCGATGTCACCCAGGAATCTGAAAGCCGCCACGGCGAGATCGATCTGTGGTTTCAGACCGTACCGCCAGAGCCAGATCGCCAGGGTCGCGATTCCGTCGAAAGCCGGGCCGATGGCGTTACGCCACAGCCAGCCCGCCAGCGCACCGATCCCCTGAAAAGCCAGATAGAGGGGCGTGATCAGAGCGACCAGAACGATCGTGATCAGGAATTTCGACGCAGTCACGATGCCGTCCCAGGCGGGCTTGATCGCGTTCTCCCACAGCCACACGGCGATGCGACCGAGGAACTGCAGGCCAGTCCAGATGCCAGCGAGGATGGGCTGCAGAATCGACCAGGCGTATCGAGCTCCGGCCTGGATGCCGCGCCAGGCGGCATCGACGACGTCGTGGAACCAGCCCCAGTGTTTGTAGGCGTAGATGACAGCCGCGACGAGCGCAATGATCCCGATGATGATCAGGCTGATGGGATTGGCGTTCATCACCGCGTTGAAGACGATCAGCGCGAGGGTCCACAGCTTCGTGACGACCCAGGCCCCGTACATCAGCTGAATCAGCCACGGCAGGGTATTCGCGATCGAGGCGACCGCGCTCAGCACCGCCCCGAGCGTCCCGAGAACGGGGCCAGTCAGCGGGGATGCAGCGCGGGAGATCTGGAAGATCGCAGCCGCGATGTCGCCGATCAGCTTTGCGAGGATCGGGCCCTGTTGGGCCGTGTACGCCAAAAAGTTCGTGAACTTCTCGGACCCCTTGAGGCCGGTCCCCCACGTCGCCCACCGGCCGGTGATCTCCGTCATCCTGCGGGAGATCTCATCCATGTGAGGCAGGAAGGCATCGACGATCCCACCGAGCGCCTTGAACGTCCTGCCCAGGGCGACTCCGAGGCCGACGGTTGCCGGGATCACTGCCTTGGCGAGGTCGTCACGGAAGGACTGCCACCAGGGCGTCTTGAAGCCGGCCGACACCTTGTCCTGCAGGATGCTGATGGCCTTAGCCGCGGCCAGCACGAAGGGGGTAAGGCCTGGCAGGGAGTTCTTGATGCCCTCGATGGCGCGGGTGAACAGCGGCATGACAGCGGGCTGCAGGGACTCTGACCAGCCCTTGAACGCCGTGCGGAGCGACTGGAAGGCATCGAACGTACCGCGTGCCGACGGGGTCAGCTTGTTCAGCGCGTCCTGGTACTTGGCCTGCGCGATGGCAGCCTGATCAACGCCCCCGGCCGCCGAAGCGGACGCGGAGGCAATCTGACGCTGAGCCGAGGCGATCGAATCTGCAGCCTGAGCTGAGACCCTGGCGACGTTCTCCTGTGCCTTGACGACGGCCTGCTGCGCGTCGGCGACAGCTCTGGTGCGGTCGACGACCGTCTGCTGGGCGCCCGCGAGGCGATCCTGCGCCTGCCGCACGGTGTCCGAGCCCTCGATGCCAGCCTTGTTCGCAGTGGCAGTCTGGTCCGCGAGGCGCTTGGTTTCGGTGGTCTGTTCCCTCAGGCGCTGCGTGGCCTGATCGACGGCGAGCGCTGCACGCTGCCGATCCAACAGCGTCGCCTTCGGGTCGGCCTCGACCTCACGCCGACGCTGCTGCGCCTCGGCCAGGGACAGTTCCGCGTCCCGGACGGACAGCTGGGCGTCCGCGTACCGGGAGGACAGGTCTTCGAGCTGCTGAGCAGCCTCTTTGCGCGCCTGGACCAGGTCCGCCTGTGCCTTCGTGGAGGCCTTCTGCGCGTCCGCCAGCTGACGCTCCGCGTCACCGACGCTGCGGGCCGCCTGGGCGACCTGGTCGCGGGCTGACGCGATCTGCGATGCCGCATTGCGCTGCGCCGATGCTAGGGCCTGCTGGGCGCCGGCCATCTGCAGCGCCCGGGATGCCGCCTGCGCTCCAGCCTGAGAGCCGCGGTTCGAGGCGGCGGTCGATGCGTCCTGCGCGGCCTTCTGGGCCTGCAGGGCGCCGGCAATTCCGATGAATGCCGGGGCGGCGACGGCAGCTAGGGCGCCGACGCCGGCCGCTGACGTAAGTGCCGCCGAGCCGATGGCGCCGATACCTGCTGCGAGGATAGGAAGGGCAGGGATGACCGCCAGGCCGCCAATGGCAACGGCCAGGTGAAGCACGGCGGAGAGCGCCCCGGACGTGTCAACGTCGATGCGGGCGGTCCGACCGTCGACTGCCTCGATCTCGGCGTGAACCAGGGCGAGCTGGGCGCGGGCCGCGGCCGTGTCGGCACGGACCTGCACGTTCGGGTGCTGGGCGCCCAGCCGCTGGAGCTCCGCTTCGAGGTATCGGATCTCTGCCCGCGCCTCCGCCACGTCGATGTCGATGCCGACGCGCTTCCCGGAGAGCGTCTCCAGGCGAACCCGCAGGGCCTGCAGATCCGCGTCGGCCTCGGTCGTGTTGGCGTCGATATTGATCTTCGGGAGGGAGCGGAATGCGGCCTCCAGGCGTGCCTTCAGAGAGCGGGAGAAAGCCCCTCCGGTCTCGTCACCCTGCCGGACAGCGGACGCGCGAGCCTCACGTCCGCCCTGGGTGACTCCATCCCGCAGAGCCCCGCGAATCGCCGCGGTGACCCTGTTGGCGATCTGCTCGCCGATCTGCTGTCCGACGGACAGGCCGACCGCGCCAACCTCCCGCTGCATGGCAGGCCCGAACGCCCGGCCTGCGGCCGTGCCAGCATCGTTGCCCGCCCGAGTGGCCGCAGGAACGAGACCTTCCCTCAGGCGGGCGTAAATTCCCTGAGTGTTGGGGATGACGTCGACCTCAACGGAACCAACGGTGATCGCCACGAGAGCCTCCTCTCGCGCGTCAGGCCGCGCCTCCATTGATCAGCTCGAACAGCTTGTTGGCGCCCGTCTCGGTGAGTACGGGCTTGGCTCGTCGCGTCCTGACGCCAGGCCTGGCGATAGGCTCGGGCGGCTTGGGCCGCTTACCCTTGCTGTCAGTGTTCGCGCAGATCAGCACGTACTCGACACGGCGCAGAGCGTCGATCGTTGAGGCCAGGAGCAGCTCAGTCTGAGACCAGCGCGCTTTCTCTGGCTCACCTGTCTCCGCCTGCCTGTCCAGCTCGTCCTCGGGCGTCGCCGCGCGGAGCGCCGTCATGGTTGCGGACTCCGGTGGCAGGCCTTGAATCAGAACCCGTAGCCGCCGTGACGTCATCTCCCCGCGGTGGTAGGCGTCGAGCTGATCGGCGTCCCGGGGGTAGTAGTGGGCGAGGTCCGCCTCTAGCGCCTCCGCGTGCTCCTCGGCGACGCCTTGGGTCCACTGGACTTTCCCACCGGCTCGCCAGAGGCGTTGCCAGCACTGTTGGCGAACTCCCCGACCTCGTCGTTCCTGGGGTCGAGTTCGAGATACAGCTCGTAGGACTCCGGGCTCAGGACGTGCTCCATGAACCCGTCGATGTCTCCCGTTCGAAGCAGTCGCATGGTGCTCTGCCGCCAGGCGCCGGACGGCACAACCTCGACGTCCTTCCCGCACAACTGGGCGGTCACGTAGTGGCCGAGCGCCTCGTCTTCCTGGGCCTCGGCGGGGGTCACTTCCTGGGTTTCTGTCATGGCGCGGTCCTTTCATGAGGGCGCGGTCAGGGGGCGGTGAAGCGGACAGGCCGGGACCGCGCCAGGTTCGACCTGCCCGCCGTCGAAGGGGTCAGGACCCGGTGTAGGCGGGTGTGACCGGGACCATGTCCGCGTGGTAGACGGTGTTGCCGGCGGCGTCCGGGTAGGCAGTGATCGTCCACTCGAAGCCAGCCATCTGGTCCTGCTTGTGGGTGACATCCGAGCGATCGGAGATCTCGCCCTCGGGGACGTAGAAACCGCGGCTCGTGTCGCCGTCGAAGATCGCGAACCAGAACGCCCGCCGGTCCGGGGTCGGCGAGGCGGTCTCGGCGAAGTTTGTGAGGCTGCCGACCGGGGCGAGCTCGGCGACCGGGATCCGGTACTGCAGCGACTGGACGGTCGTCCGGCTGGTCTCCCAGGCGGTCAGCTTGAACGTCCTCAGGGACTTGGTGATCTGCGTGCGGATCGGGGAGGTCAGACCCCACGGCGTGAACTCCTGAGAGTCCTCGTCGAAGCCCTGAACGAGGCCGTCATCGGAGATGCAACCGAGAGGCTTCCACGCCGCGGCCGGCTGGGTGAGGGGGGTGGCGGGAGCAGCGGTGCCGAGGTCGGCGACCCAGCCGCCGCCGTTGGCGCCGATCTGAGTCAGGTCCGCGGCGCGGGTGATGTTGACCATGAGGTGGGTCTCCTACATGCGAAGACCCCGCCAACGGACGGGGTCGGGACAGGGCCGGCGCGGTCCTGGGCCGGTCAGGAGACCGGATGACTGTAGATCTCGTAGGTGGCCCCGATACGTCGGAGCCCTGTGTTCTCGTAGGGACGGACGCCTGGTGCCGCCACCGTCCTGACCTTGCCGACGACTGCGCCGCCAGCGGTTGAGCCGGGGAGGGATCCCAGGAGCAGGCCGCGGATCTGGAGGGCCAAGGCGATGGCAGAGCCCCGGGTGGCGGCGTACACGTCGACGTCGACCAAGGCCCGGTCGAGCCGGTAGCCGTCATCGTCGCCAGCGGGCAGCCTCTCGACCTGGGCCGTCGGCAGCTCGTTGAGAAGATTATTGTCGAGCTCGTCGCGGACTACGACTCCGCTGCCGAGCTGCGCTCGAAGCCATTGGATGAGCAGCAGCTCCACATCGACAGAACCGACCACTGCCATCAGCCGCCCCCTGCCTGGGCAGCCCGCAGCAGCACGTGGTGCGCGCGGACCCGCTCGGTTCCGTACTCCACCCATCGCGCGTAGTAAGCACTATTGCCCACCACGCCCACCGGGCGCTTCTTGCGGGACCGGCCGATCGCCTTGCGATCCACCTTGGCGTACCAGGACAACTTGTACTGGCCCGGGTGCGGGTCGCCAGGGCCGCCAACAGGAGAGATCGCTTCGGCCGCGCCTTTGATGACCTCCGCGCGGCGAAGCATCTCGGCAGAAATCTCCGGCGAGTTGAGAAGCTGACCGACGCCTCGGGTGGACATCTTGAATCGAGCAGCCATAGCCTCGCCTCCTCACTGAGGGGGTTGCATGGACGTCAAGGGCGTGCTTGGGCGGATCGGTTTCGACGGAGAATGGATCACCATCACGAAGACGCCAATCGGGCCCAAGCCAGCGCCCATCAGGATTCGGGCGGCGGACGTAACCGCGATCCGCATGAAGCCGGGCAACAGGCTCTTCCATGGCTACGTGCAGTTCATTCTTCCCGACAACCGGCCTATTGCGGTGAAGCCGAGCGGGTCCTTCGGCGGCGGTCGGCCGCCCTACGATGATCCGTACAGCCTGTCAATCCCTCGTCGAAGCAACGAGGGTGCGGCCAAGCTGGTCGCCGCCGTCGAGCAGGCTCGGAACGACTAGCCGGAAACCCGATCTGCCGCGAACTGCACCGGCCCATTCAAGCCCGTGAACGCGTTCTGACCCCAGTCTCCCGGCTCGCCGGTGATCTCACAGACTTCGCCGCGGATCCGCACCTGGTCGGTGGTCTTCCAGTCGGATCCGGGCGGCGCGTACACGGTCCATCCGACGATGACGGTGTCCCGCGCCTGCTGTTGCTCGCCGCCCACCTGGGGCGTCTCAGCCCTGGGGGTGACCACGCAACCCGGGATGGGAGCCTCCGTCAGGGTGCCCGGGATCGGCTGACCTCGGGGGTCCCGGCCAGGAGACGGTCCGCGGCGCAGCCGCACCACCGTCTCTCCGTAGGGATACGGGGCGGGCACTACACCCACCCCCAGCCCGGCTCGTACTCCAGCCCCGGGCCGTAGTCTTCATCGACCGGCCAGGTGGGCGACGGGTCGGCCGCCAATGGCGTGGGGTCGACCGTGAACGCCCCGCCGCGGCCAGCCAGGGACTTCAGAGCCGCCTTGTCGGCCTTGGTGAGATACAGGCCGCCGCTGCCCGTCGGACGCTGGACCGACATCGGCCCGATCGTCTCGTAGGACACCTGCTGCGGATTGACATAGGCGCGCCCCGCCACGGACAGGACGACCGCGGTCGCCTCATCCGGCAACGGCTTGACGACCGACTGCGCCAGCGCGACAGCCTGCTCGATCAGCAGGTCCGCCCGGTCGCCGGCGATTTCCTCCAGCCCCAGGTACAGGGCCAGCTGCTCGGCGGTAGGAGGGATGAACGCCATCGGAGCCTCCTAGGCCAGGGCCTCCACGGCATCACACCAGGTAGCCAGGTCGGGAGCGGGATCCAGCTCGGCAGACCGAGCCTTGGCCCGCTTCGAGACGAGCCCGTACTCGGTCTTGCTGGTCAGCAGCTTACGGATGGCCATCTCGTAGCCGTCCACGTCGTGCAGATCGATGAACACGCCGGCCTCGCCCAGCGACTCGCACAGCCCCGGGGTGGGGTGGGCGATGACCGGAATGCCGGAGGCCAAAGCCTCGACCCCGGCGCGGCCCCACGACTCGTAGGACGAAGGCATGAGCAAGATCTTCGTCTTGCGATACACGACATCCCGCATCTCGTGGCCACACATGTGGTCGATTACCTGCACGTTTGGCAGGTCAGGGACGAGCTGCTCGCCGTAAGCGCCGACGACCGCCAGGAACTGAACATCCGGCATGCGAGCGGCGAGCTTGCCGAAGAGCGCCCCACCCTTTTCCAGGTTCAGGTTGACCAGGGTCACTTTGCTGCCGGGCTTGGTGCGGTATTCCTCGGCGAAGACCGGCGGCCGGACGATGACGTCCCGGCTGGGCCGGACCCCCTTGGGGTACTCGGCGAAGAAGAGCTCCGCCTCTCGCTTCATCCACTGCGAGTTGTAGACGGCCAGCTCGCATCCGCCAGCCATCTCGCGGAAGCTCTGCCGGTGGGTGTTGTGGCATACCACCGCCAGCGGCTTGCCGTACCCGCGGGCCAGCGCGCCGGCCGAGGGGACGTTCTCCAGATGGGAGACGACCACGTCGGCGCGCCGGACGGCCGAGGCGGCGTCCAGGCGCGACTGAAGCGGTACCACCTGGACGCCGTCAAGGTCGTAGTCGGTCTTGTCGTCGGTGTAGCGGGACAGCCACACCGACACGTCATGCCCACGCTCGACGAGGGCCCGCAGCTGACTGTGGACCATCCACTCGGCGCCGGCGTTGTGGCGCGGCGGGTAGCCGTGCAGCCGGGCGACGATCCGCATCGGCGCCCGGCCACCCCCCACGCCCGGCATCAGGAGGAGCCGCCCGCCGCCAGGAACTTCACGAACGCTTCCTCGTCGCCGAGGACGAAGCCGTAGTACGCCTCCGCCAGGAGGAGAACCAGGTTCTCCTGGAACGCGGAGTGCACGCCGCCATCCTCGTCGATGTACGTCGCCTCGCGGGAGATCTTGACGGTGATGTCCATGCCGACGCCGTAGGCGGTCTGAGACCAGTCGCCACCGATGGCACGCAGGCCGGTGTCGACCGACCCTGACTGGCGGCGCAGCTTGCCGGACACGGCACGGGAGTAGGCCAGCGGATTGCCGACCAGCGAGCCAGCCACCGCCATGTCCATCCCCGGGTCCCGGGTCTCGACGAAGATGGGGCGGCCGGTGGTGTCGGTCGCGCCGAGCAGGTCCAGCTGGAGACGGTGGTCGGCGACGGTGCCGGTGTAGTCCCAGTCGTCGGTGACGACCTCCCGCATACCGTTGACGATGTCCTTGTAGATGCCGCCAGTGGACTGCGAGGCAGTGCCGATCGTGACCGACTTCGTGGTCGCGGCCAGGTAGTCGGCGAACGGGCCGGTGGCGCCCTTCATCGTCTTGCCGTGGATCGCCGCGCGGTCGAAGGCGCGGGAGAAGGCGGTCGGGAGGTCGGACTGGAGCTGCGTCCAAAGGCCGGCGGCGTTGGACTGCACGACCTCCATCGCCACCGGGATGAGGACGGCGATCTTCTTGCCGGTCATCGTCTTGATGTCGACGCCGCCGGTACCGAGCGGCTTACGGCCGGCCTGCTCGACCCAGTCCGCGGTCGGCACGTCGAGCGGCACGGGCACGGCCGTGTTCGCCGACATCGACAGCGGCACCCGGCGGGCGAGGCTCATGACCGCGCTCTGCTCGACCGACTTCTCGAAGATCGGGCCGGTCAGGGTCGGGGGGAGGAACGTCGCGTTGACGTCACTCAGCTTGATGGGATTCGTGTGAGCCATGGAGGGCTACCTCTCTCAGCGGCCCTTCAGGGCCTGTTCCATGAGGCCGGCGAAAATCTGCGCCGGCTCGGAGGGGGATCTGTTGCCGTTGCCCGAGGAGCCCTGGGTCCGGTCCGGGGCGGGACGGCGCGGGCCGCCCTCGTCGGGGCGGGCCCAGTGCGGCTTGCGCTTGAGGAGATCGGCGAGAGCTTCCTTGATGGCGTCGGTGTCGATCACGCCGTCCTCGTCCACGAAGGCTGTGAGGTCCAGCGAGCCGACCGCGTCTTCCGGGTCGGCAAAGTCGCGCGCCAGCGCCTCGACCTTCGAGGCGACCGCAGCGCGGACGGCCTTGTCGGCCCGCTCCCGCTCGGCGGCGAGCTGGTCGTTCAGCCGCTCAGCCTCGGTCTTCTGGGCGTCTTCGAGCTCCTTCGCCTTCGCAGCGAGGGGCTCCAGCTCCTTCAGACGCTTGCGCAGGTTCTCCGCCTCGGAGTTCTTCTTCTTCAGCGCGGCCTCGGCCCGCTTCCGGTCGAAGGGCTCTTCCTCGGCGCCGTCCGCCTCCAGGGCGGTTTCGGTAACCTGCGGTTCCTCGACGGACTGCTCGGTCTCCTCGTTTTCGGGCATGGTGAAACGGCCCTCCAGGGGCTGAGATGAGGCCACCTCCAGGGCGGCCATGGGTTACAGCACGGGCAGATGCCCGTGCTCGGCGAGCGCCTGCCGGAACCGGCGCAGCTGGTCGCCTGGATAGGGCGCGGCATAGTCGCGGTAAAGCCGCTCCCACTCGCGCGCATGATCGGACAGCTCAAACTTCTGTCCCTTGAACACCGGGACCACGCCGCAATGACATCCGTCATGGGCCCGGAAGCGCACCGTGTCTTGCTTGTACACCACCCCGCGGGTTGCGAGGAGCTTGCAGAACGCGCAGGCGCCGAGAGCAGCCGTGCGTGCCCAGGCGGTGGCCTGCCGATCCTGCCGTACCGCCTCCTGGACGGTGCCACGACCCTGACCGGTGACCAGCTTCTGAGCGACCGCCTCCGCCTTCTTCTCGGCCTGCTCCAGGCGGACTTCCAGCGGCTCCCGCTGCGCGTCAGTGGTGGCCGGATCATCCGGATCACGCTCCCAGATGTCCTTGGTCGCCCATCGCAGGCTGTTCTCGACCTGCCCATCCGACGGTGGGCCGACCAACGGCACCGTGAAACGTCCGGTGACCGCGGCGGCCACACGCTCCGCCTCGTAGTAGTCGGCCGCCAGGCTTGAGGAGGCCGCCCCGTACTGCTCGACCAGGGCCCGGACTGCCTCAATCCACTCTGGCACCGACGCCTCAAGCCGCGACGGGATGATGAGCCGTCGCAGGCCGCGCATATCCCGGGCCAGTAGTCGCGACAGGCCGCGCTGCGCCCGGCGCTGCGCGTCCGCTGCCCGGCCGCCGTCAGACGCTGGCGACGGCATCGGGAGCCACCGTGTGCGGCTGGCCGTCCGGTGAGGACAAAGCCGTCAGCTGTCGGACCATGTCCGCCCCGCGGGCTCGTCGCCGTTCAGCTGCGACTCGTTGCCGCTGGTCCTCGGTCAGGCCGGCCATCTCCAGCACGACGTCGCCGTCGGCGGGCAGAATCCCCGCCTGAACCATTTTGACCGCGGCGTCGGTCTGGGCGGCGATCGTCGGGGTGGCTGGGTTGCGCCACACCGTCTCAATGCGGCGGCTCTTCTCCGGCGGCTCCCCGTCACGCACCCACAGAGCCAACCGCATGGCCTCCCGGTGGGTGGCGCTAAACCTGCGGATCCTGCGCTCGGCCTTCTTGACCAGCATGCCCTCGCTGGAGCGGATAGCATCCGCGCTCGCAGGGTTGTCGCTGGTGTAACCGAGCATGTGTGGCGGCAAGCCGAGCTGCGTGGCCATGATGCGTGCGTACAAGTCAATGATTTTGGTCTGGCCGGACGGGTCGTGAGCCGTGAAGGCCCCGACCGTCGGGACGTTGCCGTCCTCGTCCCGCTCCAGAGCCAGGACGCGGCCGATATACGTATCCCAGGCGCTCTTAGCGTTGCCCTCCGCGTCCTGGAAGGCGGACTCCGAGGCGCCGAGGATGTAGCGCTGGGGTGCCCCGAAGAACTCCGCGGCAACCTCGATGCCCATCAGGCGACGGCAAGCCGCGTCCGTGATGGACATGACCTCGGGCGTGATCTCCGAACGGCCCACACGGTCCGCGGTCCGCTGGCGGTTCGCCATCCGCAACACTGTCACCACGCCGAGGTTGTGCTCGTCCCGATCGACGACCTCCCAGCCGCCGTCAGTTTCCACCGCATACACGTTCCCGGTAGGCAGGTAGAGGGAGACGACCCGATCCTCGGGTGCGAGACCCAAGCCGAGCTGCCCACCTTGACTTTCTCGCAGCGCCGACCTCGCCAACCTCAGCCGGGCGTCCCAGTCCATCGTCATATCCAGCGGAGACTCGAACGTCACCAGCGGAGGACCGTCCGCCTCTCCGGTGCCGACCGCCATGTACTCGCGGCCGTAAGTAAGCGCGTCCAGGTGTCCCAGCGACGCCTCGTCGTACCAGTCGTTCGCTTCGGCGATCTCCAGCAGATCCGAGGAGTCGCCCCCGTCCGCCCAACGGAACGCCTCAAGGTCGAGACGCTGTTCCAGTGCCTCGACGCCGATACGCGGCCAGCCGATCACCGTGTGAAGGGTCTTCAACTGCGGCGGAATGCTGATCCCCAAGTCGCGGACCAGCTGCTCGCCGTTGAAGTAGGCATCGAATAGCTCCAACTTGAAGCGCTGGTTCAGGAGGTCCGAGCGGAGCATCGTGAGAATGCCCAGCTCCTCTTCCGACAGCGACAGGAGGGGGAGGGTAGGAATCGTCACCGCAGCACCACCACCCGTCCCTTACCGCGGACCGTTGACCTCTTGGTCCAGGCCGTCGAGTTCATGACCATCCGGCGCAGCATCCGCGCGCCGATCGCACACACCGCCAAGTCGACCTTGCGGGCCGACTCCCGATGCTCCTTGCCGATCGTGTAGCCCCAGGCGTTGGTGCGGCGCCGGGCGTTGGCGATGTGCTGACGCAGCACCTTGTGGCCGTCATGCGTGAGCTGGCGTTCGAGTACGTCCCGGTAGAAGCGGTCCACGGCCTCGGTGAACGTCTGCTGTCGGCGCCGGTCGCGCATGTCCCACATGACCGCGTGCTGGCCGTGACCGGAGGCCACCGCCTTAAGCCTCAGCCGCTTCCCGTACCGCTGGGCCCAGGCGTCGATGTAGCCGTCCCAGTAGCGTTCGCCGTCCGCCTCGTCGAAGCCCGAGCCTGGGTCGGCGAAGAATGCGAGCGGCTTGTAGGTGGCGAAGGCCAGATCCACGACGCCGTCGACCTCCTCGCGAGGCACCCGCCACGGGGTACCGTCGGGCCAGTTCGCCGGCTTCTGCCAGACGCCGAGCGTCTTGGTAAAGCCATCCGAGAGGCGGCAGGCGACCAGGCCGGTCGCGTCGTCTGATTTGGAGCCGTCGAAGAAGACGACGATCTCGTCGCCCGGCTGCAGGTCGATGCCGTCGTGAGGGCAGGCGTCCCACTCGTAGGGTGCCAGGTACGCATCCTCAGCTGCCGTGATCTGGTTGAACCAGAAGCGGCGCGACCTCGATGGCGGGTTGCGGACGTCCAAAATGGACGCCTTCAACCGGTCGATGTCCAGCCACGTCGAATCGCCGCGGACCGCGCGAAGCGTCGGAATGATCCAGGCTTCGGTCAGCTTCGCTTCGGCGGGCGCTTCGAGGCTGTCGTAGAACAGCCCCGTATCGACCGCACGGCCGGCCGCGGCCGACTCAAAGGCCTCCCGCGTGCGTTCCGCCACCGAGTCCTCGCCCGGCTCGTAGGCGTTCGTGTTCGCCAGTGTCCGGCTCGCACCGTCTGCTGACTTGGTGGCGTTACGCTCGATGACCGCCGCCATCTCGTGACCCTGATTCGACTCCAGCCAGTGGTGCGTCTCCCCGAGGGACACGAACGTCGGCCGGCCGCCCTCCAATGCACGAGGGGAGCTGGTGACTGCCTCTATCCGGGCCCGTCCCTTGTCGGCGTAGATGATCTCCTTGCCGAGATCGATCCGGAACTCCTCGATGGCCCGCCGCGTCAGGATCGACGGAAACAGGGTCATCGTGTTTCTGGTCTGGTCCTGGCTGACTGCGGCGATCTGTACCCAGGCCGCCGGATGCGGCTGCCCCAGCGGCTGACCCGCGGGCACGCCCCACTCGTTTCCCTCGTCGGCCACCTGCCCGAAGCGGCACGGGCCGACGAACTCGAAGGCCGCGAAGGTCGCCACCAGCGGGTCCTTGCCGTGGCCCTTCATCCGCTGGATGACACCATCCCGCCACAGGAACCGGTTCGTCGCCGGGTCCATGGCGTACCACCACAGGGTCAGCCGGGCCTGCTCGGGCGTGTACCGCCACGGGGCGCCGACGTAGTGCTGCAGGTAGGTCGCCGTCCACGCGAGGGCATGCCAGCCGAGCGTGTACTCGGGCAGCAGGAACTTCCCATCCGGTCCCCGCTTCCAGGTCGGACCGATCGTGAACGGGGTGACGACCTCGGGGACTTCCTCGTCAGCCACCGATCGAAGATCGGTAGTCGGCTATGGCCGTGACGCTGGCCGGCACCGCGGTCACGGGCTTCTTGCGCTCCAGCTCGATGCGGGCCCGCCGACGGTCGCCCTCGGTCGTCAGCAGCGAGGCCATCACGCTGTTGAGCGCAGCCACGTACTGACCGTTCGGCGGGCGATCCGACTGCAGGCCGCGGGACATGAGCTCGGCGGCGTAGCGGGCCATCGCCCAGTCCGAGGGCTGATAGAACGCGGCCTGGCCGGACTCGCGGAGCGAGAGGTACCACTCGGTGGCGATCGGATGCCACAGCTCGTCGGGCTCCGGGAGTTCCGGCAAGTCAGTCGGCGGGCCGGCCGGGGCCTGGATGAGACCGGGGCCGTCGTCGAGGTTGCGGCGGCGGCGCTCCTCGGAGCGTTTGGGGACGGGACCACGAGTGCCCACGACGACCTCCAGGGTCTGCGGCCGGCCACCAGGGCCAGCAAGGGGGCGGACGAGAAAGGCAGGCAAGGGCCGCCACCAGGGCCGCCCTTGATCAGATGCGGTGTTCGCGCAGGTCAGGGGCCTAGAAAACCCGTACAGGATTCCAGGTGCTATACGGCCCCGATCCCTGAGAAAAGTGGATCAAGGGTATCCCCCCGGATCATGAAACCTTCTAAAGGATCATGGAATTTGGGGGCCGATGATCATGGGTTAGGAGATCCAAAAGATCTTCAATGTTGATCTTGTCAACCCCTTGACAGGGAAGTCGATCATCACTGCTTCGCCTCAACCGATCGAACGTTCGAGGCTGTCGAACCCTTGCGGTCGATCCCTCGACCTGCTAACGCCTCCGCCTGCCGACGTTGGCCCTGCTGCCTGTGCCGACTCCGGTGTTCCGGATGTGGAGCAGCTGGCAGTAACCCTTGGCCCGAGCTCCGAGGTACTTGTGCAACTGCCGGTTGCACCTGGTCCAGTCGCCTGGCGTGTTCCAGCGGATCTTGGCTGAGCCTTGGCCTGTGCTCCAGTACCTGCGCAAGGTCTCGGCGTTGCCTCGGGGGTTGGGCTTACGCGCCACGCTGATCACCTCAGTCCAGGGTGCTGTTCGGGCGGCCGTGCACGTCCAGGCCTGGGGTTGGCACGCTGCGCAGCGTTACCTTCGGTGCTGCTCTTCTGGTCGTGGCAGGGGCCGCAGACGCCTTGCAGGCCGGCCTCGCTATGGTCGTCGGCCTTGGCCTTGATGTGATCGCAGAACCTAGACGGCCGCACGTTGCAGATCTTGCACACCGGGTCGCGGGCCAGGATCTGAGCCCGGATCTTTGACCAGCCGGAAGGCAACCGGGCCTTGCGATCCGAGCCCCGCCAGCCGCCGCTCATCCGAGTCGACCCTCTACGTACTTGATCTGTTCCTCGATCTGCTGCCGGAAGCCGGTGAAATCACCTACGACCCTCAGGCGAACGGGGTAACCGTCCGGTCCGATGGGCACCTCGTTAGCCGGAATCTCAATGGCCTCTTCGAAGACCAGGACGGCACGGGCTCCGATTCGCTCGGCCAGCCCGTTCCACTGCGAGACGGGCTCAACTTGGTCGAGCCCGGTGAGGTGTCGCTCGGGCACGTACTGGTCAACGATCAGAACGAACGGGGTCTCGTCGTCGCCGTGCTCGCGGTAGATGGTGGGCAGTTCGAGGATCTGGATGCGGGCCATGGCGCCGGCCTCTTTCTAGTCGGCGAGTGCCCGCCGGATCCCCTCTTCGAGGGTGACGGTGGGCGTGTAGAAGTCGAGCATCCGTGACGGGTCGCATACGCGGTGATGGACGCCCTGCGGCGCGGTCGGCAGGTGCTTCAGCTCGGGCCGGTAGCCAGCCGTCGCGGTGACGAGCCCGGCGAGTTCGTCAAAGCTCGTCGCCTTGCCGGTGCCCAGGTTCACGGGGCCCGTGACGTCCTGCTCGGCGGCTGCGAGGGTGGCGCCCACGAGGTCGTCGATGTGGATCCAGTCGCGGGTGGAGCTTCCATCGCCCCAGATCTCGAACGGGTCCTGCCGCCGCTTCGCCCTCTGGATGAACGCGGGGAAGGGGTAGCTGTCGTCTTGGTCGCTGCCGTAGCCGGAGAACGGCCTGAGTACCGTCATGCGGGTGCCGGTCGCCGCGGCGTACTGACAGAGCTGCTCACCGGTCAGCTTGGCCAGGCCGTAGGTGGCGTCCGGGCGGCCGGGCTGCTCGTAGTCGATGTCCGTCTCCACCAGCCTCCGGACTTCGCCTGGCTGCTGGAGGGCGACCGGGTATGCGGCAGAGCTTGAGAAGTACACGGCCCGTGGAGTCTTGGTGCGGGCCAGCCACCGCATGTACCAGGCGTCGAGGCCGAGGTTGGTGGCGACGCCGAGGGGGCTGCCGTCGATGCTGGCCCGTCCGCCTACGATGGCCGCGCAGTGGATGGCCAAGTCGAACTTGACGTCGCTGGTGCGGAAGTGGTCGAGGGCGTCCCGCTTGAGCACGGCGCGGTTCGACCGGAGGTCGATCGCGGAAACCTGGTAGTCGCGCTCCCACAGCGCTTGGTGCAGGTGGCGGCCGACGAAGCCCGCGGCTCCGGTGAGGAGGACGCGCATCAGCCGGCCTTGACCGCGCGGAAGACCGCCCAAGGCAGACCAGGTTCGTCGAGGCGCTTGAGGCCGATCCGCTGGCAGATTTCGTCCTGCTGTTCGCGGGACCAGGTGGTGACGTTGATCCAGCCGCCGCCCTCGCGGGGTTCGTTGGCGACAGGCCAGTCAAGGATGAGGAGGCCATTCGCGCGTACCGCAGTGCGGAGGCCTTCGATGATGCGCTCACCGGCCTCGTAGCTGTGGTGGATCAGGACGGCGAGCGAGATGACGGCGTCGGTCTTGTGCCCCAACTTCTCGTGCAGGTCGGTGCCGTCGGTAAGTACGGTCGGGTAGGCGTTCGCACGCTCCCGAAATCGCCGCAGCATGTTCTCTGAGGAGTCAGCAGCCGTCACGCGGTAGCCCATTCGGCCGAGGGGGATGGCGACGCGTCCGTCTCCGCAGCCGAAGTCGACCACGCGGCACCCCTCGGGCAGGACGGTGGCCAGCAGAGCGGCCTGGTTCTGCCCGGATGCCTGGTACGCCTCTTCAGAGATGCCGCGGGTGGGGTGGATCGCGGACGGGTCTGCTTCGTTCCAGGCGTCGATGACGCTGTCGATGCTCATGCCGTCTCCTCGATGAGGGCCCGCAGCTTCTCCAGGTCGGCTTGGAGGCCGCCGTTGTCGCGGTAGTCGTAGTAGGTGGTGGCGTCAGCGGTGGACACGGCCGAGCTGTTGCACTCGATGTAGCCGGCGTCGATGTCTGCCTTGCCGTTGGCCGGGTGCATGTGTTCGAGGATCACGTCGCCGAGGTAGGTGATGCGGCCCATGCCACGGCCCCAGTCCATCCAGACCAGGTCGAGGCAGAGGTGGATGAGGGCGGGCGGTGCCATGTAGCCGAGCGTGGTGACGATGTCCGAGGTCATCGCTACGGCGGTGGCCATGATCTCGCCCTGCAGCAGGTCGTTGCCGTAGACGATGCCTGGGCCGGCGGACATGCAGATCCGGAAGCGCTCATCCCAGCCGGGCGTGCGAGGACGGTGGTCGTCGCCCATGAAGGCGAGGAACCGGTAGTGCGGCGCCATCTCGACGGCGGCGGCGTTGAGGGTGCCGCACATCCGCAGGCGAGGCCCGGTCCGCCAGCGGATGTGCGGGTCATTGAGGGTTTCCATGTGCTCGCGGTAGCCGGGCAGCATGGGGTCGTCGTCATCGACGGCGAACAGGATGTCGGCGGTGGCGCCGGTCTGCCGCCAGCAGTCCATGATGGCTGGGACGCTGTCCGGCCTGCCGCGCGTGGGCACGATCATGAGGAGGTCGTCCACGGCCACCTCCTATGCGTTCTGGAGTTCCTGGATTGCCGCGGTGACCCGGTCGCCTAGGTACTTGTGGCCGGCGTCCGTGGGGTGGACGGCGTCGGTACCGATGTACGTGTCGGCGTTGCCGGATCCGGTGGTTGCGCCGACCCGGCCGGTGCCGGTGATCCACGCCCCGTGGGTGGCGATGAGCGTGCCTGCCGAGTTGTAGATGCCGCCGGTGAGGGGCGAGATGAACGGCAGGTTGGCCGCAGCTGCGGCCGCCTTGATTGTGTTGTCGGTGTTGGTGATCGACGTGGCGGGGGAGCCGCTGGGTGACCAGCAGCCGATCACGTAGATCGCGGCGTTGGGCAGGCCGGCCTTGATGGCGCTGTACAGGCCGGCTGCTGCCGAACTGATGGACGGTTGGCTGCCACCGTTGTCGTTGTAGCCGGCCGAGATGATCAGCGTGTCGGGGGCGTTCGGTATGACGTCGATCGGGGCCCGGGTGCCGAGGGTGGCGAAGGAGCCGGCCGTGATGTAGCCGGTGCCTCCCAGGGACTCGTTCCAGATGTCGCTGTACCCGAGGAGGCGGGCGGCCCGCGGGAACCAAGTTCCGGCGCCACCAGCAGTGTTCATGCTGCTGCCACCGGAGATGCTGTCCCCGAGGATCATGATTCGCTTGCTCGGCGTCGCTGGCTTCCACATCGAGGCCCCTGGCGGGAGGAAAATCCCGCCGTATGGGGCGACGCTGAAGTCGAGGCGGATCGTTCGCGGCTGGGCGGCGCCCAGGCTGACGGTCATCAAGTGGCTGCTGCCGAGGGTGATGCCACCCAGGGACTGCATGAGGTCGGTCATGCGGCGACCGTCGACCGTGATCCGGATGCATCCGCCGGTCTGCCAGTTGAAGCGCAGCTGGAAGGCGGTCGCGTCCGTTCCGAACTCGATGCTGTAGATCGACTGGCTGGAGCTGAGCGTGCCCCGGGTGTTGGGATACCTCGTCGTCGGCAGGACGTAGGTTGAATCGGGGGTGCCGACGCCGATCTGGAAGCCTCCGGCGCCGAGGTAGCTGAACGGGCCGGTGACGTCACTGCCGGACAGCGCGACTCCGGCGGGCGCGTACTTGATGTAGCCGGACGTGGGCGTGCTGGTCTGGGCGACGCTTATGCCGGAAGGGGCGATTGCCGGCCCAATGTTGGTCAGGCCGAGGCGGAAGGGGTAGCCGGAGAAGGCGTAGACCCTGCCGGCGCCCGTGCCCTGGTTGGCGAGGGCGATGGTCGCCTGCCCGCCGGAGAGATGTCCGGCCGCGACAGTGAAGACAATCCCCGAGGATGCTTTGCCGAACGAGGTCGACGGGTACAGCTCGGGGTTGCCTTCGGCGAGCGGGCTGGTGGTGAGGGTGCCTGCGTAGAGGTTGATGGCGCCGGCCGAATCCAGGAGGACGGCGTCGAGGTAGCGGGTACCGGAGTACAGCATGCCGATATCGACGCGGATTCGGTCGCCCACCTCGGCGGGGATGGAGCATTTGAGCTGGGTGCCAACGCTGGTTGTGGCGATCGTCCAGGCGGCGGCACTGGCCAGATCCTGGACGGCTCCGTCGGTGATGCGGACCTCGCTGGTGCGATTCCCGGACGCGTCCACACCGGGGACGCCCTGGAGGCCCTGCGCGCCCGTTGCCCCAGTGGGCCCTGTTGCGCCCGTCGCTCCGGTGGCCCCTGTCGCTCCTGCGGGGCCAGCGTCTCCCTGCGGTCCGGTTGCTCCGGTGGGACCCTGGGGGCCTGTAGCTCCCGTGGCTCCGTCTGCACCTGCGGGCCCTTGCGGACCTGTCGCGCCCGCCGGCCCAGCGGGGCCCGTATCGCCGGTATCCCCCTTGGGCCCTTGCGGGCCTGCCGCGCCGGTCGCTCCATCGGCACCCGCCGGGCCAGTTGCCCCCGTCGGTCCAGCCGGGCCCTGGGGGCCTGTTGCTCCAGTGGCGCCCGTAGCACCCTGGGGTCCGGCAGGGCCGGCCGGCCCCTGAGGTCCAACGGCGCCCCCTTCGCCTCCGTCAGGCGCCGGGACTTCGGCGACCTGGTCGAGGTGGACGGTTGCCCCGAGGGTGGAGGGCAGGTCGATGTAGTAGTCCCGCCAGACGCCGCCAGCCGGCTGTTCCTCGACGTGCCAGCGCCAGCCGGTGGGCTTGATGTCGGGGTCGTCGTTGCAGAGCAGGGTGGCCGTCATGGTCCCGTTGGCGATCGCGACGGGCCCGCCGCCGCTGTAGATCGCATGCTGGGTGGAGTCAACGAGGACCGCGGTCGGGGTGAAGACCACGCGACCGGCACGCGTGCCGCCACCGACAGAGACTGGGAAGGTTCCGACAATCGTGATCGTGGAGGCGCCAGCGGGGAACGACATGGCCACCTCCTCGTGGTCTATCCGCGTGGGATCCGTGTGGCGGGCGGCTGACTGCCGGCCCTCTGCCTCGCGATCTCCAGCCGGTTGAGTTCGGTGTAGATCACGTCGCCGATCCGCTGGTAGCCCTGGTCGTTGGGGTGGAGCTCGTCGACCATCTCACTGCTGGTGAGGGCGGGCGCGTCCACGTAGTGGGGCCCGGGGGTGGTGCGGATCTTGGCGTTGTAGGCGGCAACCTGGGCCTGTATCCCGGCACTGGTCGGGATCAACCCCATGACGATGATGATGACGCCGGGCCGGTCTGCGTAGATCCGTGCGACGAGGTCGGCGAACTGGCCGGCTGCGACGGCGGGGTCTGCGCCCCAGGCGAGGTCATTGATCCCGATGTGCAGGATCACGTAGCGGGGCTGGGAGGCGGCCAGCCAGCTGTCGATCTCGGCCCGGATCTGCGCGATCTGCCAGCCGCGATGCCCCTCGTGGTCCGGGTCGGGGATGGCGCCGTCGTGCTGAGAGCCGACGTAGTCGACCCGGTACCGGGACTGGCCTGCGACCCGGTTCCACAGCGGGAGCCGGTATCCGGCGCCGGAGGTGGAGCCGAGGCCGGCGGTGATCGAATCCCCGAGCGGCATGACGCGGATCGTCGGCGGGGTCGCGGCGGCCGCGGTGGGGGTGCAGGCGGCCGTGGCGATCAGTGCGGCGAGGAGGAGCCAGATGAGACGGTGGCGGCGCATGGCGGCCTCCCCTCGTCAGGCGGCCTTGGGCTTCCGCTGCGGCATGGGCCGGTAGGTGGCGGCCCGTTCGCGGATCTCGGGGAGGGCGTACATGGTGGTGTGCTCACGGCCGTTGCCGGCGTACTCGCTGGTCCGCCCGGTGAATCGCCGGATCTTGCCCCGGCGCGCCCATTGGCGGATCACGGTTCCGGGGACACCGGTCGCTTCGGTTGCTTCGCTCTCGAAGACGAGGTCGTCGGGGAACAGTTGATGGAGTTCCATGCCCACCCCCTGGAATGCGAAAAGCCCCCGGCGAGGCTGGGGGCTGGAAGCGGCGGCGGGCATACGTGTGCTCGCTGAGGGCACTGTGACATATGCCGGTTCGGTCGGTCAAGGGATCACCGATCCGGCAGACTGCCGCCATGAGGGTCTCGTTCATGGTGCGGTGTGCGACGGAGGCCGAGTGCCGACGGGAGCTGGACTGGCTGTGCCGGGAGCGGGGCGCGGTGGTGACGATGCTGCCGACGGACCGGCACGGTCACGGCTGGCTGGCTCGCGCGGTGCCCATGACGAAGGCCCCCGCGGTCGGCGAGGGCCTGTCGGTGGAGCGGTAGGTCAGACGGCTGGTTGTCCGCTGCCCGGGCAGGTTTCGAGGCCGCCTGCTCGTTGGTGCATGGCGGCGGGCTGTCCGGGTTCGGCGCCGACGATAGCGCCGCATACTGAGCAGCCGCCGTTGCATTGGCCTGGGTCGAAGCGGTTTCCGGGGACACAGGGCATGTGCTGCCTCCTCGCTCGGGTTGGCGAGGGCAGTGTCCTGCGGGTAGTTGGGGTCGGCTAGGGCTAGAACGAGCCTTGGAGGTCGTAGGCGCGATTGCCGCGAGCTTGTCCGGCTCGGGCGGTGTGCGTGAACAGGCACCAGATCTTCGCGCCGTTGTGGAAGGTGACCCCGAAGCCGGGGTTCTGGACGTCGTCGTCGTTGTACGGCTCGGCGGCGAGGATCTCCGTGTTGCCGGTATTGGTGGTGGCGGCGGCGAGGTATGCCTGGGCGGTGGCGGGAGTGACGTTGCCGCTGTCGAACAGTGGTGGGTACGGGATTTCGGATGGTGCGTCGCCGTGGACGGGCTGCTCCTCGATGTCGTACTTGTCGCCGGGGGCGAGTGTGCCGGTGACGCCGATCCATACCTGGGAGCCGTTGGTGAATGTGACGTGCAGGCTGTAGGGCCGGCCGCTCTCTCCACCGTCTTCGACTGCCTGCACGTCGGGGGCCTTGGGCAGGGTGTCGATTGCGAACTGGTGGAACCGTGCGGGGCGCATGAGGAATCCTTCCGTGGCGGCTGGGCCAGTCTATGTTGGGTGCGGTGGTTGGGTGGTGAATGTTGGGGCTGGGTCTGTCGGTGAGCGGCAGTCAGCCGAGCATTCGGATCACGGGCGCTGGTCCAGACTGGGCGTCGTTCCAGGCGCCGGCCGAGAGGGCGTCGGGTGCTTCTCGCCGGATCCGGTCCCAGATGGCGTCGCATGCCTGGTCGGCGAGTGGCCCTTCGCCGCCAGCTGCTTTCCGGATGGCGCCAATGAGGCAGTAGCCGACGTCTGCGTGGCCAACGTAGCCCTGGATCCAGCCGTGGACGGAGATCAGGCGGGCCGCCTCGGCGAAGACCCCCTCGACCGTGGCCGGCTTCGGGGCGGCGGCTGGCATGGGTGCGGCCAGGATTTCGGGCGCCTCGGTGTCGATGCCAGCGGTGCGGATAGCCATGCCGCCGTGGGCACCGGCGAGCCGCTCATCCATGGCCAGGCTGCTCAGGGTGAGCCGCTCGTCGAGGGTGAGGGCCGGGGCCGCCGCGCGGGTCGCGGCGGCCGTGCGGGTGGCGATCATCGGCGGCCGCGCCCCCATCCGGAGTGCTCGTCGACCTTGCGGGCCATGTTCGGGTCGTTCCAGTGGCCGAAGCTGGTGGCGCCCTCGAAGTCGTACATGTCGCCAGTGATCTCGGGCCGGAGGCCGCATCCGCGTTCGGGTGAGGCGAGTTCACGGAGGCCGAGGGGCGGGGTGGTGCTGCAGTACGTGCTGCCGAGCTGGAGGACGACGTTCGCGGCCTGGATGCTGCCCTTCTTTTCAAGCGGGCGTCCGGCGTGTACGGAGTAGTGGCCGAACATCCAGGCCTGCCACATTCGGGAGTAGTGGGTGCAGATCAGGGCGGACCAGGTCTGGGCTTCGAACTGGGCGGCGAGGTTGGTGGCGTGCCCGGTGACGTAGTAGACGATCATTCCTTCTCGGGCGTCGCGCTCCAGCTGCCGTGCGCCGCTCTTGCCGCGGTAGTCCTTGCTCATGACGTTCTCCTTTGATGGCGGGTCTGGGGTGGGTTGCGCGGTGGGGTCTACGTGCGGGAGGGCGGGACTTCGTGGAGCTCGCCGTACCAGCGGAGGAGGCTCTTTGCGGAGTCGCCCTCGAAGGAGGGCTTGCCGAAGAAGCCGTAGCCGGTACAGAGGCGCTGATCGCAGGTCCATGGCCCGAACGGGGAGCCGGGTGCCTGCTCGCGGATGACCCAGACGGATTTGCCTGGCCGGGCCCAGCGCTCGAGGGCCTTGACGTCTCCCGGAGTCTGGATGCTCCAGATCTTGCCCATGGTGAGCTCCAATGCGGTTTGTGGTGGTTTGCGGGCCGGAATCGGCCCGGCATGCATGCGGTTTGCGGTGGTATGTCCCCCGGAATGGCAGCGGAACGCCTAGGGCTGGCCCGGCAACGTTCCGGGTGCTTTCCGGGGGGTTTCCGCCCTCTTTCCGGGGGGCGTTCCGGGCAAAACGGTCCGGTTTCCGGGGTCAGGATCCGCTCAGGAACCTCTCGGCATCCGCGATGTCGGCCCGCTGGTAGCCGCCGCGGGTCCACTTGTCGTCGATCTTCACCTTGTCGGCGCCGCCCGCCCCTCCAGCGCGCAACAGCTCGCTCAGCCGGTCCCGGGTCATGCCGCCCCCGATGATTTCCGTCATCTCGTCGAGGGTGGCGACATCCCGGCCGAGCTGGTCCATGGCGGCCAGCGCCCCACGCAGGGCGTCGAGCTGGAGCCGCTGCTCACCCGTCAGCTGCGTGACGGAACGGCCGGGCACGCCGTCGTTCTTCGGACCGCCGGCGGCCGAGGACAGGCCGGTCGCGTTCAGCAGGTGCTTCTCGATCGGGTCGTCCCACTGGCCGGACAGACGGCCGAGCATGCTCCGCTGCTCCGCTGCCCGCTGCATCAGCAGGCTGATCTCGCCGCGCTCGTCTTCGTCCAGGTCGAAGGAGCGGGCCAGGTCGGTGATCCCGGCGAACGGGTTGACCAGCCAGCCCAGTCCCGGCCGGGGTGGGTCGAACTTCGAGGCGTCCCGTCCGGCGCCGGCCTGACCGGCTCCGAGGATGGCGTTGGACTGGGTGGCGTTCTCGACGAGCATGGCCCATTTGCCGCCGCAGTTCATGCTCAGGGCCTGCGGGACGACGTCGACCTCGGGGTACTGCGTGATGAGGGCGCAGAGCTCTCCTGCTGCTGCGGCAACGGCGGAGTACTCGATGAGGGCTTCGAGGATCTCGTCGCGCAGCGGCTTCCCGGGCCGGGTGTACGTCGCAAGCTCGTCGATGATCAGCAGTTCGACTCCGCCGATCTGCGGGCGAAGGTCGTGGATGAGCTTGGACTTGCCGAGCTTGCCGAGCTCTCGCTCCCGGCGCTTCTTGTCGGCAAGCAGCGCCTGCAGGAGGGCGAGGAGTCGTTCGGGGTTGGGCTTGAAGTAGGTCGCGGCGACGCCCGCCTTGGCGTAGGCGTCCCACTCGCCGTTCTCCTTTCCGGCGACGATTCGGAGGTTGACCCACGGGTCCATGGCCGTGCCGACAGCGAGGTTGGAGGCGCCGACTCCCTTGCCTGACCTGGTCTTCCCTGCGATGACGAAGTTCTGGTTGAGGAGCGGCAGGTTGATCGTGTTGCCGCGCTTGCCGTAGGCGACGGGGACGCCGTAACGCCAGGAGTCGATGGCTCCGCGCTGGGCGAGCAACGGGGACGGCCGCGGCGTTTCGAAGGGGTCTGCGCTGGCGGTCCAGAGGCTGGCTCGACCGGCGTTCCCGGGCACTTTGTCGATGTCGACCATGGTGAGGTCGCGGCCGAGGGCGGCGGCGAGACCCTCGGTCTTCTTGCGGAGGTCAGTCACGGTGCCGGTGCCGCCGAGGTCGAAGGTGATGGTGCGGGTGCCGTCCGGGTTCGTGGGCGGGTTGTCGATGATGGTGACGTTGGGGAAGCCGAGCTGGGCGAGGGCGAGTCGGAGTTCGGGTTCGTCATCGGCGGGGCCAGTCGGCCCGCCGAGGATCGGGACGACCGGTCCGGGGGTGGTGATCGTAGGGGGCTGCGGGTCGTCGCCGGCTCCCTGCCAGATGCCGTAGAGGTAGGCGCCGAGCCCGGCGGCGAGGTCGACCCAGAGACCGCCGGTGAGGGTGCCGGCTGCGATGCCGGCTCCGCCTGCGAAGGTCCAGGCGCCGGTGACTCCGGCGTGGAGGAGTCTGTGGCGCCGGTATTCGGCCCGCTGCTCGCGGACGAGGGTCTTGAGTTCGCGCTGCTTCGCGGCGGGCGCTTCGCGGAGTTCGCGCCGGGCGGTCTCGATCATCGCGGGGTAGTCGTCGTGGTAGCGGTCGAGCCAGTGGGCTCCGAGCCGCCGGTAGCCGCGGCCGACGAGCGGGGCGTAGCCGCTGTTCGCCTTGACGTGATCGACTGCGGCCTCCAGCCATGCGGGTCGGCTGGCCTTCTCGATGACGACGCCCTCGAGGGGGGCCGGCTGTTCTTTGACGAGCTGCAGCCGCGGGTACTCGGGGGCGGTGCTCACTGGTCTACCTCCTTCGGGTTCGTGATGGCGTCTCGAACGCGCTTCGAGTAGCGGCTGGAGCGACCGAGCAGCTTCTGGACTGCCGGGGTGGAGAAGCCGTCCGGGTCGGCGTCGTGGAGCTCGCGGGCGGCCTTCAGGTCGGCCTCAGAGAGGGGCTCTACGACGTCCTTGTAGCGCGGGGCCGTATCCCCCTCCTGCCCAATGCTCACAAGGCCTGCAGCGCCCTCGGATGGACCGCCGCGAGGCTTCTTCGGCCCCCCCTTCGCGGGGGTTCCGCCGTCGCCGCCGCCACCCCCGAAGATCCCCGCCAGGAGTTCCTCCACGGCCAGGTATCCGGCGGCGTCCATGTGCTCGGCCAAGGTCTGGTTCACGTACTCCCGAGCCGCCAGCTTTGCGGCCAGAGACTCGATCGTCTGACCGACGGGGAGCCCTTTCACTGTCGCCCAGGCGTCGGCCCACAGGTCGGCCGCCTTGACGTTGACGGTGTTCAGGACCAAGACCCGGTAGTGGTCCCAGACGTCCGGGTGATCGGCGGCTCGGCGGGCCTCGTCCCAGGCGCGGTCCCGGCTGATGGACCCGAGCGGGTTGGCGGCGAGGATCAGCTCATACTGCTGCCAGGCTCCTGGGTAGAGGTTCTTGCGCTGCTCGTCCTGGGCGGCAAGGGCGGCCTCGGCGGCGGCCTTGTCTGCGGCGACCTTCGCTTCGTGGGCGGCGCGCTTGTCCGCTTCGGCCTTCTGGCGGGCGTCGGCCTCACGGCGCTTAGCTTCGGTCTGGGCGGCCAGCTCGGCCTTACGGACCTCAGCCTCGGCCGCCGCTTGGGCGGCGTTGGCCTCGGCGATCTTCTTCTCCGTCCAGGTCGCCTTGCCGGCCTTGGCTCGGGCGGCGAACTCGTGCACGACCTTGATTCCGGGGCCGGCGATGGAGCAGACGCCGCCGACGATGCCGAAGATCGGGCCGATGTCGTCGTGCATGAACCCGTCCAGGGCGTTCACCGTCGCGGCGAACGCGGAGCAGGCGAACACTCCGACGATGTAGTGCCACACCATGCGGCGGGCGGGGATGGCAGCTTCGGCGAGGCGGATGAACACCCAGGCGAGGCCTTCGAGGACGAACGGTACGGCGACTTCCCACCAGCGGTCGGGGTTCCAGAAGGTGCGGAGCTGCAGCGGCAGGGCCACGAGCAGGGCGGCGACCACGGCGATGTTCACTGCCTTGGCGGCCCGTGCGTCACGGCGGGCGATCTCGGCCTGGCGTTCGGCTTCAGCCTTCGCGGCGGCGAGCGCTTCGGCGCGGGCCTTAGCGGCGGCTTCCTTCTCTTCGGCCTTGGCCTTCTCCTCAGCCTCGGCCTTCGCGGCGGCCTCTCGCCGGATCTCCGCGGCCCTGGCCAGGGCGGCTTCAATCTTCGGGGCGTCGAGGGCCTCCCGGCGGCGCCGGTCCGCGTCCGCGCTGGCGGCCACGTTCGCTGTCTTGACCCGGATCAGCTCGGCTTCCGCGTCGCGTTCCTGCCAGGAACGGTGGTCGCTGGTCACGGTCTTGTTCCTCTCTGTCGGGTGGGGTTAGGCGGCTTTGTCGTAGCGGGTGGGGCGAAGGTGGCGGGGCCAGATGCGGTGGCCGTCGCCGCTGATCTCCAGGGCGATGGCTACGGCGAGGGCGAGACCGACGACGATGCGGGTGGTGGCCGTCCAGTTGAGGCCGAGGATCGACAGCACCCCGATGAAAGCGAGGAGGCTGCGGGCCCTGGTCGTCGCGGCGATCGCGGCGCTCATGACCAGCTCCACGGTTCGCCGGCCGCGTGGGCGCGGTAGCCGGCGGCAGCCCACCGGCGGACGGTGTTCGCCCAGTCGTGGGGCATCTTCGGGTGCTGGGCGGCCTTGGCGAAGACGTCGGCGATGGCTCCGGCCTGCTGGGGGCTGACCAGTCCGACGATGTCGGACTTGGGGTCGAACAGGAATCGGATCGCACGCCAGTCGCTGTCCGGGAGGACGTGGGCGAGGTGGCGGCCCATGTTGGCGAACGCGCTGTAGGAGAGGGTTTCGGTGCCCCACTGGGTGGAGCCGTGGGAGATGTCGACGCTCATGTCAGGCCTCCGGTCCGGTGACGTGCTGGACGTGGATGCTGAGCTGGCGCGGGTCGTCCTTGGCAGCGGCGATGCGTCGGTGCAGGTCGGCCTCGTCGTAGACGGTGGCGCTGTCGGTCGGCGCACCGGTGACGATGTTGACCTTGGCGCCGATCTGGCTGGTGACGGTCAGAACCCAGGGCATGGCGAAGCTCCTCATGTGGCGGGGTGGGGTGGGCGGTGCTGACGGATCTCCAGGCCGCCCGTGCGGGACGGGCGGCGAGGGCTACCGGTCAGCGGATCTCACGGGCGAGGTACTCCAGGGCTGCGGCCTCGCGCTCGTCCTTGTCGATGCCGCGGTTGGTCTTCCAGGCCCGCGTCAGCGTGAGCTTCTCGACGCCGTAGTTGTTGCGCAGGCCCTTCATCGCCAGCTCTCGCGATCCCGGCCGGCTGAACTGGACGGCGTGCACGAGCTCGTGCACGACGGTCTCGTCGGTCATGCGGGTGTCGCCGGCCAGAGGGTTGGCGTTGAGGACGATGACTGCACCGTCGCGAGCGAGGGTCGTGATCCCGAGGTAGTCGACTCGCTCGGCGCGCAGGGGCAGGCTGGCGACTCCCAGGACCTGCTGCTGCACTCGGATCACCGCCTCGGGGCAGTGCCTCTCCGCAGCGACGATGATGCGCGTGGGCACCATTCGTTCCCGCATCCGCTGCTCGACCAGTCGGGCGGCCTGGTCGGCGATCTCATTGACGCGGGCCAGTAGCGACGCGTACCGGGTCGATAACTGGTAGCCGGAGACGTCCATCAGGCGGCCTGGGGCGGGTCGAAGACGGTCTGCTTGAACTCGATGACCTCGATGCGGGCTTCGAGCTCGGCAGCCTTCGCCTTAAGGGTCTGCAGGTTGTCGCGTTCGTACCAGGCTTCCTCGGTTTCGGCCTGGATCAGGGTCAGGTGGGTCATGACGGTGGTCCTTCCGGTGGTCAGGCGGGTGGGGGCTGAACTGTCGTTTCAGGCGGGGCGGATGTCGTCGGCGCTGACGATGTCCTCGCACGGGTACGGCTCGTCCACGAGGGCGACCTTGATGCCCCCATCGGGGTAGCGGCAGAGGATGGTGACGAGTACGCCGGTGGACTTGAGGCGGTAGATCTTGTCGTCCGGGTGGGACGGGATAGCAGAGGCGGGGGTGGGCTTGCTCTTCCTGCCGAACATGGGTGCTCCTCGGTGGTCAGGTGGGAGGGGTGGGATGGGCTAGCTGCGGTGGGTGTGCTGCTGGCCGGTGCCGAGCTGGCCGATCTGGTTGCGGGCGTCGGCGGCGGCCTGCACGGCCTGAGCCGGCGGCCGGAAATCCTGGGCGCACGCTGCGGGGGTTGCCGGCTGGTCGATGATGCTGTGGCCCGACTGGGCGGAGGCGGCCATCAGGCGGCGCTCGGCTGGCGTCGGACGTAGGAAGCGGCGGCGCGCGCGGCCTTGT
>Ga0207696_1000270_pt1 | contig 64583 bp, 60 predicted proteins | sample KBSS54metaG_FD_184403 | JGI IMG/M metagenome (GOLD analysis project Ga0207696, IMG submission 184403) | Switchgrass rhizosphere microbial communities from Kellogg Biological Station, Michigan, USA - KBS S5-4 metaG (SPAdes) (version 2) | ecosystem: Host-associated > Plants > Roots > Rhizosphere >... | reverse complement strand
TCTGTGACTGCACGGGTATGGAAATGACTATGCCGTATGAAGATTTCGGACGCATGATCCGGGCGCACGTCAGGGCCTGCACAGGCCTGACGGTCGGCGTCGGGCTTGGGCCGACGAAGACCCTGGCGAAGTCGGCTCAGTGGGCCGGCAAGGAGTGGCCACAGTTTGGTGGGGTACTGGCGCTCACGCCTGGAAATCCGAGGCGGACAGAAACGCTGCTGTCGCGTCAGCCCGTTGGCGAACTCTGGGCTGTGGGTTCCCGACTTGAAAAACGCCTGCAACTGCTCGGCGTGACAACGGCGCTCGATCTGGCACGCACCTCCCCTTCCTTCATCCGTAAGAATTTTGGCGTAGTGCTGGAGCGCACGGTACGTGAGCTAAACGGCGAATCCTGCATCCCGATGGAGGATGCGCCCCCGCCTAAACAGCAGATTGTCGTGAGCCGCAGCTTCGGGGAGCGCATTACGGAATATGACGCTCTGCGACAGTCCGTCTGCGCGTATGCCGAACGCGTAGCGGAAAAGCTTCGCGAGGATGGGCAGTACTGCCACCACATCTCCGTTTTTATCCGCACCTCCCCTTTCGATACCGGGCAGCCTGGTTACGGCAACACGGCCTTCGTAAAACTGCGTGTTGGTACGCAGGACACGCGCAATATCATCGAGGCGGCGGTGAAATCCCTGGACACGATCTGGCGCCCGGGCTATCGCTATGCGAAGGCCGGCATCATGCTGAGCGAGCTGCGGCCGAACGGTGTAGCACAGCTGAACCTGTTTGACGACGAAGCGCCGCGTGCCGGCAGCGACGCTCTGATGAGCCTGATGGATTCAATGAACCGATCAGGCCGCTACAGTATTGGCTTTGCGGGTAAAGGCATCGACCCTGATTGGAAGATGAAGCGGGAGATGCTGAGTAAAGCATGGACGACGAACTGGAAAGAATTACCGGTCGCAAAATTAATCTGACATTCAGCTGCAGGGCTGCTTACAACGCGTTAATGTATATACAAATATATATACAAAACCCTAAGAATCATTAGCTTCTCCATAACCCATCAATACAATAATGCCTATACAAATGTATAGAAATTACTCTTTAATCATGTATATACAAAAGCATACTCACAAGTATATACATTATGGTTGTATTATGTATATACAAATCAGGTATTTTCAACGAGAAGCTGAGCCAGCTTATCGATCAACTTATCATCTTCTATATAGCAGGCGGCCCGGACTACACGCGACCGCGTGATGTTTTTGTTAGGCAGCCTTTCCTGTATTCTTTCAACAAGAATGGATAGCGCATCGTCATCCAGACCAGTAAGGCGAAGGTTCATCTGCTTACCGGTGGTGATATTTCTACGTTCAGTAACACGCGTAACCCCTTTCGTTATACGATCACTTCTTGCCACCTTCGGCCTCCTCAATCTGCTGCAGCAACTCCTGCGTGAAGGCTTTGTAATCCCGATAAGGACGTTCATTTCTGGCAAACATCATAACGGGACGATGCACCTCGGTAGCCTGTTTGAAAAGCTCACTCTGGCGAATTTCAGTATTCGCAACTTTGTAGCCTGCTTCACTGATGTACCCATCAATGGCCTTTTTCATTTTAGAGTGAGATTCGTTAACTTTTGTCTTTACAAGTGTATATACAAAATCGTCATTGCGCCTTACTTCACGAACAACCTGGAAAAGGTCATCAATGCCTTTTACCGCTCTGCGATCCATGTCTACTGGTACAACAATTTTATCCGTTATCAACAGTGCGTTTTCAATGCTGAGGTCGATGGCTGGTCGCAGGTCAATCAGGATAAAGTCATAAACGGTTTTGAGCCTTGCCAGACCTTCATCCAGAATATTGAGCCGGTGGCGGAAACGTTCGGCGCTGCGCGCCTCAACTGCAAGGGTTATATCGGCCGGAATGACATCCAGATTTGGAATGACCGTCTCTCCATCAAGAGCGGTATAAACGAGTTTATTGGTATCGAACTTAGGGTCTTCAAAAAGATCGGTGATTGTATAATCTTCGTCACCACGTCCCACGTCGTCACTCAGGTTTCCCTGGTGGTCCAGATCAACCAGTAAGGTTTTATAACCAGCTGAAGCCAGCGCGCATCCAACCGCAATACAGCTTGTCGTTTTGGCAACACCGCCTTTGCTGTTCGCAAAAGAAATAATGTAGGGCTTCTTCATTTTCCATCGCCATGTATATACAAAAGTATAGACATAATACATATTAGCAAATCACTGTCAATGTATATACACAAGTATATGCAAATTAAACTTTACTGATATGCTTTTGTATATACATAAGGCATTTGATCCGCCTGCCTATTTCCATGCAGAAAATCCTGCCAGGTGAAGTTAGGCTTCGCTCATATGTTGCTTAAAACAATCTGAAGAGCGACTTTTAAATTGACAATTATTTAACTGTAGTTAAATTTAAACGGAACTTAACGTGGAAGGGGAGGGTGGCATGCGAATCAGATTTACGCTGGCGGAAGGGTTTGACAAGATCTATCTTCCATTGCGCTTTAGAGCTTTCTGGAACGATAACGGAGCTTGTTATCTACGCATCCAGATATCTCAGGGAAAGATTTTTTTCACCTGCGCTCAGCTACTGAATTACTACAATACCTCAATAACAAACGCAGTAGAGGATGTACGTATATCAGCTATAGATGCACTTATCCAGAATGGAGCCTTGAAAGTCTCAAATCATAAAAGCTTCTTTGACCTGTTTAAGTCGGAAGAACGTATGGGCAGGGAGTTCGACGCCTGGGTTATTGATTACGTGAATAAAAATTCCGTATGGATTGAGTATTACCATCCAGAAATCAGCATTAATGATGATCATCGCTATACGGTAGTCCAGTTTGAAGGCAATTCTGAACCAGACTGGTTTAGTGTTTCTCGGGGTTATCTTGAGCAAAAACACCCTGGCCTGGACTTCTCGATCGATGAAAATCTTTTAAGAAACTGGGTGGGGGCTAAACTCACTACCTCAGGCATAAAAACTCTTTTGAAGGAAAAAAACTGGACCATGAAAGAGGTTGCTGAAAGGTGGAACCGTTCTGAGACATGGATGAGTAAGGTTGTAAATGATTCTGACAGAGACCCCTACTGGGAAGATGCTTTTAGAGGTTTGCCATCTAAATAACCTCAGCTTTAAAAAGGCATTCGCCACAAAGTATGCGTGAAAAGTTAAGTAGAGCTGAACTGGCTTAGCACTCTAAGTCTGGAAGATTCTAATGTGTATATACATAAGCATATACACATGAATATGCATTTAAGTTGTTATTGTATGCACGAACTATACATAAGCCTCAAGCCGATACATCTATCACCAGGAAAACGGCGCTTACCTGCAGTTGATAGCATCATATTTTTTTAAGCCTGGCCACCGCATCCGTGCCAGGCATATGAAACTGCACTCTATGTCTCGCAGCAACATCCAGCGCAAAAACCTTCGTGTAGTCCTCAGTAGATTTTATGCTCTTGTGCCCCATCAGGCTCTGCAGAGCCTTCAGCGGAATGCCCGCATAAAGCATGTGCATGGCGTAGCTATGGCGGAAAGTATGCAGCGTCACCGGGATTGAAAATCTTTACACCCTCTGACGCCGCCTCAACCGCCTCATTTAGCCAGGTACGGGCGGTGGATCGGTTATCTCCCACAGCCGGACCTTTTCCGTCCGGCCAGTTTTCTCGCTGCGCCGCTCGAGCGGAATCCGCAGGGTAGCGATCATCATCTCCAGCTGAGTCACGTACTGAGCGTCGGAAAGGGGCACCAGGCGATGCGTCACTGTCCAGGCAGGTAGGCGTCCGGCACGGCACTCCGCCTTTTCCTCACGTTGCTTCAGCGTGGCCAGTTGCACGTACGGATACTGCTGGCGTAGGAAAAAGTTTCCCCGGGTCAGTGCCAGCGCTTCGTTAATGTGCGCGCCCGTATTCCAGAGGGTGGTGAACAGCATCTTTCGGTGCAGATCCGGCACGTAATGGAGCAGGGCACTGACCTACGGCGCCAACAGGTACTTCGGCAGGTCGTCGACCAGCGCTGCCATCCGACGCAGCGCCAGCGCAGCCGGATAGTCGATAGCCACCGGCAGCGGGGATGACGCCGGTGTGTAGGAAATCATTTCGTTCATAGATGATGTGAGTCCGGTTAATAAGGACAGGGATTCGGGCCTCAGAAAAAGCCATTTTCATGTCCCAGAATCTCGTTCTCAAGGTCAAGGAGATACCGCAGCCCGTTATCTATAGCGTCAAGATCGTCAGAGGCTGCGGCCATCTGCTCCTCGAGGGCGGGTATTGATGTAGTGAATGCCTTCAAGACTCCGACCTCCCTCCCGGGTGCGGGCATAGCGGAAGGCGGTGGCCCTCAGACCTGCCTCATTCAGAGCCTTCACGACGGCACTGACCCGCATGAAATCAGAAGGGGTAAGCCTATCGTCGGCCAACAGGATCGCTTTCCGTGCCGTTTCCCACAACGAATTCTGGTTGTGCGTGACCTTATCGTTGTCGCGTAAGTCATCATCCCGGAGCAGCTGACATGCGAGTCCGGTGACCTGCTTAATCTGCATTTCGATGTGATGCCGGTAGAGGAAAACCACCGGATACACCAGAAAATCCTGGTCGCGTGCGGTTTCGTCAATGTGCCGGATGAGGATATCGGCGGCCCGTCGGTAGCCTTCGGTATAGGCGGTCCCGTGGTCGGGCATGTAGTTGAGGCAGGCATTATTGTGCTAGTCGCTGTCGCTGGCAAGTAGCCCTGCCTCTGATGACTTTTTCTTTTTCACGTCAGCTCCTAAATCTTCTCATGCCGAGACAATGTAGCTGGGCGGGCGTGAAATCCTGCTCGCTGTCAGGGTTGTTCAGCAGCAGCTTTGGCGATCTCATCTACCGCTTCTCTGACTGAAAAGGACAGTCTGTCTTTAGGTGAAAACTGGACCCAGTAGCACAGATACGAACCATAGTTCTGGTCGGTATGACGGGGTTGATAATCCACACTGAAGGCGTAAATTTCCCGGTTACTTAGCTCCCATTTTGTAAGTTCACAATAACGGATATAGAGCTCTCTGAGGTCCCCAAATAAATGGCCTTTACGGATAGGACCAGATTCCTTAACGGTCCCACACTGATCCATGAAATAGTCCCTAGCGGCTTTTTTGGATTTAAACTACTTCTGACCAATCTTCACAGGTATTGAACGCCCCATACGATCTCCTTTCTGGTTTACTGACAAGTAGTCACCGGGAGTCATTATGAATCGCGGCAGAATTAGCTGAATAAGTTCACGAACAGTTCGCCCTACAATCACATCAAAGCTTTTGCGCATCATGTTGCTGTTGCTGTTGCTGTCAGCCAGCTGCAGGGATGTACTGATGCTCATTGTGTGCAACCGTTTACTTATCCTGCTGCCTATTCCCCAGACATAATCCACGCTGACCAGCGCCAGCAGTTTTCGCTGCCGTTCCTGGCTGGAGAGATCCACAATACCATTCGTTCGGGTCCATTTTTTGGCGGCAAAGTTGGCCAGTTTGGCCAGTGCCTTGGAAGGACCGCACCCCACGCCTATCGACAGCCCGATTTCTTTTCTGATCCTGTCGCGCATTTGTTGCCCGAAGGCCGCAAGCGGCATGTAAGCCGTGATGCCACTGATATCAAGAAAGCTTTCGTCGATCGAATAGATTCCCTGTCCCGGTGCCATTTCTCCCAAAATGGCCATCATTCTCTCAGACATGTCTCCGTTTATGTGGAATAGAAATTCTACAGGCTCATTTCGGATTTCAATGGCTTCTATGAGTGCAGGCTGTGTGAAAACACTAACTGAAATTTTAGGGCATGCGTTTGCATGAAATCTGCGATTTTTTCCTCGCTAATTTCTTAAAGAAATTACTGAAATGCGCTTGCTTTGTCTGCAATTGGGTTCTTGCACTGAGCATAATTGGTTTTCACACAGCCTGAGCGAAAAACGGTCGTTGATTTTACCTGTTCCCCGTTGAAAGTCGTAGCCATCAGCCATAAGAGCAATGTTAAAGTCATGTTCAGATAGCTGAAATTAATGATAAAAATGTTGAGATCAGTCGTATTAACCGACCTCATCGAACCTGTTACTTAACAGTGGTAACTTTCAATTTCAATTTTTAGTATGTCCATTGGTGGGGACCGATTTTGCCAGCATATCAAATACATTCTGAAGGTAACTGGCGCTTTTAACCGTAATTACGTCTTCGAGCTTGTTGAGCTGTCTGATAATCTGCTCAAGGTCGCCACTGTCACGTACCTGTAGCAGAATAGTACTTGTTTGCCCGTTTTCATCCGGCACGCATACAATGCCCTCCAGGTTGAATGCGCGTCGTGAAAACAATCCGCTGATATGAGACATAGTGCCAGGGTGGTTATGCACATGAAGTTGAAGCGTTACAAAGTTTACCTGGTGCATTTTTAACCTCCAATCATATCAGTGTTTGCTGCCCCGGGAGCCACCATCGGGTATACCTTTTCATTAACATCAATGCGTGCATGAATGAATACCGGGCCGGGGGTTTTAATCGCATCAGCAAGCGCACTAAATGGATCAGCCTCATCATTCAGATCAACTGTGTGGAAGCCAAAGCCCTCGGCAATTTTCAAGAAATCAACTTCATGTCTATACCCTGATGCAAACAGATTATTACCGTAAAACAGCTCCTGCTGCTGATGAACCAGCCCCAGAGCATTATTATTCATCAGAATTACCTTAACATTGGCCTTCTCCTCAACCGCGGTTGCCAGCTCCTGAATATTCATCATGATGCTGCCATCACCCGAAAAACACAGTACTGTTGAGTCAGGCTTTTTCAGTGCGGCTCCAATTGCTGCAGGTAGACCAAATCCCATAGTTCCAAGGCCTCCAGAGGTCAGCAACTGGCGGGGAGAGCTGAACGGGTAAGATTGCGCTACCCACATCTGATGCTGGCCCACATCAGTCACAACATGTACTTTTTCCCCCGCAGCTTCAGCGCAGGCGCGGATAAGCCCATAATGGCTGAGAGGATCATCAATTCCTGGCATCTGAAGAGGAAATTCTTTCTTCATATTTGCAACGTAGTTATTCCATTCACGGCGTGAGGCTTGAGCGGTTCTCATATTCATTGCATTCAGAAACTCCAATACGTCACCCTGAATTTCCATCTCAGGTCGGCGGATCTTTCCTAACTCAGCATTATCTATGTCGATGTGAATGACCCGGGCATCCGGACAGAATTCTGCCGCCTTTCCAATTGCTCTGTCGTCAAAGCGCGCGCCCATTACAACCAGAAGGTCGGCTTTTTCCATAACGTAATTAGTTGCCCGCGTGCCGTGCATGCCGAGCATGCCCAGATAAAGCGGATGATTGACGGGCATTACGCCTAATCCCATTAGAGTTGTGACTACAGGCGCATCGGCAAGCTCGGCAAAACGTACAGCCTGTTCAGATGCTTCTCCTGTAATAATGCCACCGCCAAAATAAATAATCGGAGAGGCTGACTGTGCCAGCATCTCCAGAGCTTCGGTAATGACAGATTCCTGAATTTTAGGGGGTGGGGAACAAGGAGCCGGAGTATAGGATTCAGTTAGCTCTATCTGCGCTAATTGCACATCTTTTGGCACATCAATCCAGACAGGCCCTGGCCTGCCGCTGGTAGCGATTCTGAAGGCTTCAGACATTACGGCAGGCAGATCAGCAATGTCTCTCACGAGGAAATTATGCTTCGTTACAGGAATTGAGATGCCGTAGGTATCTACTTCCTGAAAAGCATCCGTTCCTATCATTGCGGTAGAGACCTGAGCTGTGATGCAAATCAGCGGTACAGAATCCAGCTTAGCATCAGCTATGGCTGTAATGAGGTTAGTTGCACCCGGACCGCTTGACGCAAGACAAACACCAGGTTTTCCGGTAGCTCTTGCCATTCCCTGAGCGATAAACCCAGCACCTTGCTCATGCCTTGCCAGTACGTGATGAATAATTTTACTGTGGGCGAAGGCGTCATACAACGGAAGAGCAGCACCGCCAGGGATACCTGCGACAACATTAATGCCGTGCTGCTCGAGAATGTGAACGATTAGTTCAGCGCCAGTAAATTGCATAGTTGACCTTTTAAAAGGCCGGTGCAGGGCGGGAATCCCGCCAGTGTTGCACCGGCGGGTTAAATGTTTCTTCCCTACGGCGCAGGCAGAATCACCACGACTAGCGCGGTGACAAGGCGGATCTGCATAACAGTAAGGATATGATTCATTGTCTGCATAAAAACCTTTTATTGAAGTTCTTTTAACCTATCATCACTCATCCGTATTGGAAAGCGAAACAGGCTTAATAATGCTGCTGTGCAATGTCCTTACTCTGCTTAAAGCTGAAGAGCAGTAAAAACACGACCGAGCTCAGCACTGCAAGCATGGCGACAATCATAAAAGCACTTGTTGAGCCAGTTATCCCTGCGATCAGAAGCATCTGAGGAGCAAATATGCGACTGACCGAGAATCGGATGCTTGCCGCTGCAAAATAGCTGCTCCGCTTATCCTCCGGACTGATAGTTGCGATATAAGTATCCTGAACACTTACCACAAGAAGCTCTGCCAGAGTAAGTATCAGGACACCAATGAGAAATCCTGCCGGTGCCGTTGCAAATGCAAATATCACCATGCTTATCCCATATAATATTCCCGAGGTAGTAAACGCAAACCTGAGGCTGTAACTGTCAGATAGCCCGGCAAAGAGGCGTGTCAGCAAAATGATGAGAGAGCCGTTAACAACCATGCAAAGTGTAAACAGGGAAACGGCATTAACGTTAAAGCTCAACAGCAAAGTAGAAATATGCTTCAGCCGCTCTTCAATAGTCACCGGAAGCAGAAGTTCCAGCTGCATAAAGGCCTGCGCTGCAAGTACGCTGCCCAGTAGAAAAAGCGATAGCCGGTAATCCTTCGAAAGACTGTAAAACTGCTGAAACGCGTTGAGTTTTTTCTGCCGAGGCGGTGTAGCGTCTTCTGTCAGTATCTGATGAGCTACCAGATTAATTAACGTTGCTGCCATTGTAATCCAGGCGTGCCAGATTCCATGTTTTGCAAGCAGGCCTCCCAGCACAGGCCCGGCAACAAATGCGACGTTGAAAATCACATGTAGCATTGAAAACACGCGCTTCCATTCTTCAGCTGGAAAGGTATCACTGACGATTGCCTTACTCACAGAGAAGTAAATAGTGAACGCCCATGAAAGAAGACTGAAGGCCGCCAGATACAGTACTGGCGAGTCATACAAGAAAGACAGTATGAACAACGCAGAGGCCAGTATGTAACTCACATAGATTGCATCGAGCACCTTTTTCTTGGAGTAATGATCAGCAAGTCGTGCCACGTTGAGGCTGATGAGCACGCTGAGCACAGCCACCAGTGAAAGCAGGGCTCCCGTCAGGGTGCCCCCCCATACCTTATTCAGATGAATGGCGACGAACGGAAACCATGAGAAAAAGCTCACATAGATGATGACGTCAGAAAGATATCGATAGCTTCGCTTCACGCTGAGAACTCCCTATTAACGAATGCAACGATATGTTCAGCCACCATCTGCGTAGCAGGTGGTTTATAAATATCGAAATGGCCGGCATCGATTTCAACCCTCTTCATGTCCGTCAGGTGCTTCTCCCAGCCAGATGTTGAATCAGAAGGATTGCGGGTTGCCCTGATAAACAGGCACTCACCTTTAAACACTCCCACAGGATCATGAGAGTGCACGGCTTCATTGTTGGCAAGCCACATACGCAGGCCTGATTCGATATCAGGCAGGGGTGTATCTGCCGTGATGTGCCCGGTACCCACTCCGATTGATTTGATATAAGAGAAGTTAACCGAACCATCTGACAGATAAAGCTTTGTCTTATCCAGCAGGTGCGGCTTCCCTTCTGTAAATTTTGTGGCATAACTCAGCGCAAAATCATCTCTGCTGAACGGCTTAACTGCGCAGATATGGCTGTCGAGCAGTACAAGCCTGCAGCGTTTATCGTATTTTTGAGACAGGAGCCGGCAGATTTCATAAGCAACATTTCCGCCAAAACTGTAGCCCACAATGGTGTAATATTGAGACTGGTCTCTGTCAAGAATATCAAGGCAGTACCGCTCAGCCATCGTATTCAGGTTGCTCACAAACTGTCCTGTGGATGCCTCGGGAACGCATTCAATACCATAAGAGCTGAGGTTGCCAGCAAGGACCCTTTCAGCCAAATCCTTATAACACCACAAAGCCCCGCCAGCCGGATGGATAAACCAGATATTTTGCCCTTCAGGATTCTGAGTTAAGCGAGCCACTCCTGAAACCCTGTGACCCGCACCAGGTTCGATAATTTCCTTCAGCGATACGGCAATATTATTAGCGGTACGACCTTCAAAAATAAGATATGACGGCAGGTGTTTGTCGTAAAGTTTTCCAAGTTCATTAAGTATTCTGATAGCTAGCAGCGAATGGCCACCTGAAAGGAAAAAATCATCCTTTTCATTAACAAACTCTCCCAGATAATGCTTAAACAAAGTAAGCACTTCTGCGAGATAAGCAGGGTCAGCGACAGCACCCTCACTTGAATCATTGGATGTTTCATCATTGAGCTGAGACTGCTGTTTGCCACTGAGCTTCCCTTTCAGAAGCGTGGCAAGCGCTCTGGACCAAGCTCCTATCATTGCGTCAGCTGTAGAAGCAGAAACAACGTCAGTACAGTATTCAAGCCGGAGAGTTGTTTTTCTGGCAGTGCGCGTAATAACAAACGATGTATCCGCTTTAGGGGACTCCCGATGAGAGTAACTCCATTCCAGATTATGAAGGTCAGCCCCGCTTTCATTGAACACAAAATTGTTCTGCCACAATGGCCGACTACCAGTGCCTCTTGATTTAACCTTACTGTGAATGAGTGTCTGAACTGAGATGTCAGCATGAGCAAGACAGGCTGTAAAAGTCTCACTAACGTTTTTCAAAAGCTTTTCGGCATCATCCGAGTAGCTGAACGGAACAGGCAGGGTTTTGACAAAATTACCCAGACTTTCAGTTTGCGCTGGGCTACGGTTGTAAACCGGCACACCAATGCAAAACGCGTCTTTTTGAATAAAATCAGAAAGGGTCAGGCATGTTGCTGTCAGCAGAAGGGTGAAAGGTGTCATATTCACCTGTCGGCTGAAAAGGTCTATAGCATCGTGTGACGCTGCAGGCAGCTCAATGGAGATGGAATCGCCCTGACTTGTAAGCCTCGTTCCGCTCCGAAATTCAGGAGCGATACGAGACTCCTGTCCGACAGCGGAAAGCGTATTTTCCCACCATGTGAGCGATTCGTTAGTCGCGCCTGCTGCAGATGATGAGCAATATTTGAGGAAAGCAGTATCGCTCTGTTCTGGATAAATTTCTCCTGACAGAATTGCGCTTAACTCGTTAAAGAAAACATCGGCAGAAAACCCATCAAATATGATGTGATGGAAAATAAACAAATACTCATCCGGCTTTTTAAGCGGATAAATTTTCCAGAGAGCATTATCTGTGACTTCAATCGCCTTGATACCAACACTTTTAGGCTGTTCATTTTCTCGCACAATTGGGGCTATAACGCCAAGAGGAGAAATGTGCTGATAAAAAGTTTGGTTGGTTTCTTTAAGGCTTGCCCTCAATACGGGATGACGTTGTGCCATGACCTTAAGCGCAGCGGAGATTTCATCATGCGATACCTCTTTAAAAACAACCTGATAATGCAGCTCCCAGTCGAGTGGATCACTATCATTCAAAGCTGAAAAAAGTATTCCCTGCTGCTCTTCTGAAAGCGGTATGTCCGTAAAGCTTTCACATGACTCTTCTTCAGGTTCTTCTTTGGAAGCTGAACATACAGTCTCATAGAGCGTGCTAAGGCTACCTTTACTGAGGATCTCTGAAGAAGGAAGTTTAACCTGATAAGTATCCAGAATCATCTTCGCAGCACGGATACAGTGCAGTGAATTTACGCCCTGAGCGATTAAGTCTGCATCGGCTTCAAGGGCTGTGCCAGTGATACTAATCCACTCCTGTCTGAACTTTTCAAGTCCTGCATTAACCAGGGGGGTCTTATGGGCGCGGACGTTACCGCGTATGGCCATAAGACTATTAACATCAAGCTTTCCGTTCGGAAGTGAAGGAAATTCTTTGAGAGTAATGAAACGGGAAGGGATCATCCACGACGGCAGATAACTGCCCATGTAGTCACGGAGCGCACTGTCACTGATGACGTTATCAGCTTCGAGCCACATATAAAGGGTGTCCTCATTTATAACACCAATATGAAGAGATCTAACAGCATCTGAGAAAGCCAGAGCAGTTTTAGCAATTTCATCTTTTTCAATGCGCAGCCCACGAAGCTTTATTTGCTGATCGTTTCGGCCGATAAAATAAAGCATTCCGTCATCTGCAATACGTACGATATCACCTGTCCTGTAGCTGACTGCAATACCTTCCTGGCTGATCTCAAATTTTTCTCTGGTTGCTGAATCATTATTAATATATCCCGATGCCACATTCGGCCCGGAAATTATCAGCTCACCTTCTCTGGCAGACCCGTGGTATCCGGCATTCGCTATTTCATAAGTAATGCCGGGCAAAACTTGCCCGATTGGCAGATAGTCACCGTCAATGATATCCCCGATAGAATAGCGGTAGAAACTACACTGAATGGTTGTTTCAGTTGGGCCATAAAGGTTGACGAGCTGAGAATGAGTTTCAGATATGAGAGTGTCAGCAAGTTCCTTTGATATGGCCTCTCCGCCGCTAAAAAGAAGTCTCAAGCCATTAAGCGCTGAAGCCTGTCCGGTGTCTTTGATGTATCGAAGCACTGTAGGGACAAACTGAGCAACGCTGACTTTATGACGTCTCAGATTCTCCAATATTTTTGAGGGGTCGGCATCACTGATAACACAAGACGCCCCGCTCATAAGAGGTGCAAAGTACTCCCAGACCGAGGCGTCGAAACTAATAGAGGATTTCTGTATAAACACATCATCAGCAGTCCACCTGAATTCGCCGTTCATCCAGTCCATATGGAAAGCAAGGGCCCGCTGTGAAACAACCACACCTTTAGGTTTACCAGTACTACCACTGGTATAAATAACATAGGCAGGTAGTTCGTTAGCCTCTCTTTCAGTGGCATCGAGAATGAGCTCAGTGCTATTGATGCTCTGCTTTCCATCCACAAGATCTTTCACCAAGAAGCTTTTGCCAGTAACAGATGTCTGACGCTCGCTGTCAGTGAGCACAAGAGTTGCACCTGTATTCTCAATACAGTAAGCAATACGCTCTGCTGGATAGGACACATCCAACGGGATGTAAGCCGCATCGCAGAACTGTACGGCAAGCATGGCGATGTACCAGTGTGGATTTTTTTCTGTAAGCAGCGCAACGTAAGATCCAGGTTTAACGCCCAGACCTTTGAGTTTAACGGCCAGGTCGGCCGCAGACTGAACGAGTTCACCATAAGATAAGGTGGTGTCGCCATACACTAATGCAATACGCTCTGGATGACTTAACGCGATTTTACAGATGGTGCTGATGGGTGTTTGCATATTATCCCGCTACGATATTCTTTTTGCCCTGAACGAAATGTTTTGAGTGCTCATTGAGGTTACGGACATTAACAGTTTTCATTAACCAGCGACTTTTAAGAGCTTCCTGATTTCTGATGTTACGGATTTCTTTATTGTGCAGACAGTCATTGTTAGCTGCACCCATGAATAAACCGGGGGTAACAAAAACAGGAACCTTGACATCGTGAATGGCTTGCTTAAGTTTTGCAATGGCTGTTTCAGCCGTTTCATTGATACCTTTGGTACGATTTTCAAAATAGCGTATATCAGTCGGAGTCACACCGCCAAGCACGGGATGAATATCTGCTTCGCCTAGCTGAACATGGCTTTTATGAGTGGAAAGGTCGTCAAATGGGGTGTAAAAAAGATTGTCTCTCAATACACTTCTAGTTTCATCTGACAGTTTAGAAAGGATGTCTACGTTGCGGGCAAAGCAGGTATAGATTTCGTTTTCAGTATTATTTCTCAACCCAAGTATATTAACCCAGTCAGGCCTCACAAAGTGATTAGCCAGGTCCTTATGGAAATAAATCTCATTGAGTGCTTTTTGAGACTGACTATTCTGCAGTTCCTGCTTAGGATGGATATCTTGGAAAACATCGCCATCATTAACATTCATATAACCGATAGGACTCTGATTCAGAAGGATAGCGCTCAACCCCAGCATTCCTTCTGCGACAAAAGTCTGTTTGAGTCTTCTCTTCTCTTCCACCGGGTTAACAAAGCCCAGCCACGGTAATTCCGCATCAATCGGGCAGTTATCGAAAACAGTGTAAGGTGATTCGTATTCGTCTTCTTTTCTCTTTTTTTCACAATGAACCAAGAAACGCTCAGGCACTTCTCCATTTCTGACAATGTCAGCCACTGCCACCATGAAAGCATCATAGTTTTGATAGGGATTGATGGTAATCTCATTCAGCAAATCGTATGTTTTGAGCTTCTCTGATTCGGAGAAAGTGAACTGGATAATTTCTGAATTACGCATATTCCTTTACCTTTATTGATTAATACATTGATGTTGTGTTTGTTAAAATTATGTTTGTAAAGAATTATCAACGTATCAAATGTTATTAGCATCAACAACCACTGATCGATCAGCATGAATCAAAACGAACAATCAATCATCCTGTCAAAAACCATTATTAAGGCATTAATTCTTTTTATTATTGAATTATTAGATAATAAACCCAGTAACACACAAAGATTGTCGCAGTTTAACCTTATTTAAAATCAGGTATTTATAAGCAGTTATGCAAGAAACTTGATGTTAAGGAATTGATATGTAAATTTAAGTCAATAGGATTTGGCGAAATTATTATTAATTTTATTAAACAAATAAAGTCTATGATAAATTAGTTTGATTAGAAGAATTTACGCCAAGATTTCCTTTTTACGATACATCCTATGGTTAAAATTCATACTCCACCTCAAATTATCTAAAATGCTTAGCATGATTAATTTTTAACGTAAAATTAGTTTCCATCGGCCATTAATTTATCGCCATTATTTGCATGCCGGAATATCACAGAGTCTCGTGGTATACCTGGGCCATAGCATTTCACGCTTCATCTGCCAGCGCCTGTCATGTGCTCCTTGACCGGCAAACCACACCTTTCCTTAGCCTGAGCGGTTAATGCCGTTCAGTGCCGCCATCAGTGCGTCCGCGTTGGCGCGCGGCTGTTGCTCGCTGAACACATCGAACTGCGCCAGGCCCTACTGATAAAGATCACACAGCATCACACCGGCTTTTGCGTACCGGTAGCCGTCCCGCCAGATGGTACCCAGTCCCCGAAGCGCAGAGTCAATAATGTCCCGCGTGTAGTTTGTCGGATAGTCGCAGATGCTCGATGCAGTGTTCGAATACTGCGGCTCATCCCCATGTCGGCTGGTTGCTATTGAGACGCTGATATGGCGGCAGCGCTAGTCCTACTCCCTGAGCTTTTCCGTCGGGCGCGTGGCGGAAAGCACCACTGTCTGCTGCATGTCCTCCAGATACATGACGCGATGCCCTTACGAGCGCGAGTTGTCTATCTGCTGCTTTAGCGGCAACGCATCCTCACGCGCTAGGCAGGATTCGCCATTCAGTTCCCGCATAGTCTGCCCGGTAATGACGTCAAAGTTCTTCCGTATCATGCTGATGTTGCCTCGGCTATTAGCCCGAAGATCTCCGGTAGGCTCAGGCTGCTAATCTTGGTGACGTCCAGAAAGCTTTCATCAATTGGATACACTTCTTGCCCGGCCGACATTTCTCCTAATAGGGGCTGCGCGCACCTTAGTTGGATAACAGTTTCAGCCAGCGCTCTGCTCTAGTAACAGGACATGTTCATCCCATGGAATCAGTATTGCGTTTATCTCTGGCAGCAATATCGCTGCTTAAAGTTTACGCACTTAATGTTTCATTCCACATAACTTACTAGAGCGCATAGTTAGAGCTGAAGATATGAACGCTATTTTCGCGAAAGTAACGCGCATTTTTAAAAAGTGGGGCACCCATTCTGATGTCCATATACTTGGCTTCCGCAGAGCGTGCAATCATGCAGCCGTCGTTGTTAGATACGATACAAATGGGTTTGCCGCGCGGATCCGGTCTGAACACCGTTTCACAAGACGCATAAAAGTTATTGGCATTGGATAGCGAAAATATCTTTTTCTCCCGTTTAACCCGACTCATTACAGTCTATACGCGACAGCTTATCTCTGGAGAGCTCTGATCAGTCATTGAGCGGAGGATTAAAACCTAGCCCTGCGATATCCGTCAGCGCATAAGCTACAACGCCCCAGACGGGCAAATCCTGCTCTTCATCGAGCAAGGTGATGGTTTCTTACCTTTTAGCCCCTGCAGGGCCGGTACGGGGTTTATAAGAAGCCTACGAAGTACCAGCTCTCTCCACTTCAGCGACGATGATGTGGCGATGCTGAGGGTTAAGTGCATGATCAATGACCAGAACCGAGCTCTGCATAATGCCCGCTTCAGGATAACTTCTGTTGCTTCGTACGAGGAACACTGAATGCGGAGATAATGTGATCAGATCACCCAAATTTAGGTGTTGCTCTGCAAAGTTCTGTGCAGGGTTCTGAAATGCTATTTGTGACTCCAGAATGCGATAAGGTTTATATGCATGCGGGGTTTACCTTTAACGGCTCAGGGATTCGCAAATTTTTTGTGGATCCCTGAGCCGTTGAACAAGCCGGAAGCGTGTTAGCTTTATCAGAGTGTCTGCAGCTTGGTACATCCGGAGTTATCCACAAATCCACTGAACAGATCCAATTAAGTATCCATACAGATCCTTATAGTACCAGAAAGATCCCGCCACCCAGCAGGCCTTGCTATGTCTGGCTTAAACCCGGATCCGGATGTGTGCTGACGGGAATTTGATGTGTGCTGGTGGGAAAACTATGTGTTCTCGCGGGATGGTAATGTGTGCTGGTGGGATGTATTGTGTGTGCTGGCGGGATAGTGATCCTTTTAATCCACATTCTGAATTGATGGTCATAAAGTGAGATAAATCCATGACGGATAAGTCATTTATTGCTGATGCGCTATACAGTGATATGATCACTAAAGAAAAACAACTCACTGTTAATTCCAATAATACAGTTCAGCCCGTTGCGCTGATGCGGCTGGGCGTTTTTGTACCAAAGCCGACAAAAACGCAGGGTGAAAATAACATTGTGGATGCATCGGAGCTGTTTTCTCAGCTGGAAATAGCGAAAGCTGAAGGGTACGACAATATCAATATTTCCGGGCCGCGCCTTGATATGGACTGTGACTTCAAGGTGTGGATCGGCGTCATCTATGCCTTCAGTAAGTACGGTCTGAACTCGAACAGAATCGAGCTAAAATTCACGGAATTTGCTAAAGGCTGTGGGTTCGCCTCTAAACGTATTGATGCCCGCCTGCGTAATTCTATCCATGAATCTCTCGGAAAGCTTCGCAATAAATCGGTTTCGTTCAAGCGCGGCGCTGATGTCCGTGGCAGCTATCAAACGGGTCTGCTCAAAACCGGCTATTTTGATGCTGACAAAGACATCGTCCAGCTGGAGGCTGATGAAAAACTGTGGGAACTTTTTCAGCTGGATTATCGTGTGCTTCTGCAGCAACATGCCATTAAAGCGCTCCCCAAGAAGGAAGCTGCTCAGGCCATCTATACTTTTATAGAAAGCCTGCCTGCAAACCCTGTTCCCGTAGGATTTTCACGCCTGCGTGAGCGTCTTTCTCTGGCCAGCTCGATAAGTGAGCAGAACCGTACGATCAAGAAAGCCCTTGATCAGTTACAGAAAATTGGTTATCTGGGGTTTTCGCTGGTTAGAAAAGAACGCGAAAATTACCTTATCATCCATAAGAGAAACCCAAAGCTCAAGCCGCAGGATCTATAAAATGTGTGCTGACGGGATATCAGTTTCAGCGACATGTGTGCTGGCGGGCTGAATGCCGTGACACCGTTTTTGGTCATGTCCCATCCCGTACAATCAGTTGTATGTGCCCTATGAAAATGTGCGCTGTGAGGATAGATGCAAGTTGTATCCCGGGCAGCACACATTTTCGGGTTATTGCTGCCCGCCAGCACACATTTTTGAGCTGCTAATGCCCGCCAGCACACATTCTGAATGCGTGAAATGCCGTTTTATCCCTTCACGACACATCCTGATATGGCCTGAACCTCCTGGTACCCGGCAGCACCCGTCAATGTTATCTGGCATCCGATACCCGCCAGCGCACATCATGTGCCCGAACGTCAACCTTTACCCGTCAGCACACATGCCTATCCTTCTGAAACCTGTTATGGGTATTCTGCGGGAAGCATGTAAACGACACCTATTCAGGATACTCACAGGCTCTATTATCCCGATGCGCGGAGCCCTGATGCAGCGCATGGATGGGAATGAGCGACCGGATTACGAAGACGTATGCTGGCCCAGACAGTGAGCCTTAAAGGAGTAAGCACAATGTTTTTATCTGTCCCTCAGGAAACTGTCATACGCACATATGCTCTGATCTGGCCATCAGGCCGACATACAGGGACAATGAAAAATGTTCAGACGCTTACCTACGAGGAGATCGCGGTGAACCTCAGCTGGGTCAGAGGGCATACTCGGGCCACTCAGTAACCGGATACGTCTCGTCATGTTGTACCGGTAATGACCATACCAGTGAGTGTTACGAGCGTATCAGAAAGCAGAGAAACGAACGCTGATCAGGTACCGGGCTCCTTCACTAACGGGCTGCACGGCAGTGCGCTTTCCACTTAACTCCAGGAGTACGCACTGAACAGGTACCTGGCAGACAACCAGAACAGCGGGCCGGATAACGTTCTCACATGAAACCAACGTGATATCGTCATTGCGCCATTTGTCACCCTGATACTGCATCCGGTCTGACTGATTTTAGGTTTAATGTATATACAAATATGTATACATATTAGTACACGTATTTACACCAGTTTCGAATGGTTAGATTCGTAAATTTATGAAAAATATTAGATATTAGGAATCATCATGCTAAAGAATTGATAACGTGCTTATAGCTGAACGGCAGGAAGGGACCGCGGTGGCGCTGCGGCGGGAAAGGTGCTAAGCGCGTTTTATATCTGATACATTACTCTCCTTTCAATCAATAAAGGCTCCTGACCCAATGTTCAGCCTGGTAAGATTTATCCCTCAGGTAATCAGAAATCACCCCGTCATAGCCTGGATCAGCTGGAGCGTCGCTTTGGCCATTGTGGTAGCCATGGGCACTTCAAAGGTTCTGAATAACACTACTTTGGCTCAAATGAAAGGACGCAACGAAGGGCTGACCGCAGACATTGCATACTTACGTGAAGAGAACCGGACCGCGCAAAGTCGCTACGATACGGCGCAGGCAAGCCGTGAAGAGACTATCAGTAAACGGGTTGCCGAGCTGTCAGTCGGCTATCGGGAGCAAATTAAAAGCCTTGAAGAGCAGAATGAGAAGCTCTTGCTGGAAAATGCTAGCCTGAAAAGCACGCTCAATGAGTTAAGCAGCAGGGAACGCCAGCAGGCTACGGAACGCAAGGAAACCCGGATCACCAAACTGAGCGCGACATTGGATGAGAATAACAGGCAGATTGCTGAGGTTCAGCAGCTGATCTATCAAACCAGCGCCAGCGCCGGCTACGACAGAGCCGAGTGTGGAAAGGAAAGGACAAATTTTTATTCAAACATCTGTGAGCAGGCTTCAAAGCAGGAATCGCAGGTTCGGGCGCTGCAGGAGAAAATCAGCCTGCTTGAAAAACAGGGTAAAAGTCTGAGCGACCAGATCATAGCCCTGGAAGGGAAAGAGTGACAACCGCCTGTTACAGTCCGGTCGGGACGCATTCCGTATCCACGAATTCTGACCGATCTGAGGCACGAGAAAGAAATACAGCATCACAGCTCCAGACGCCGCTACGTGAAATACAACCAGGGACGGACCCGGATCCGCCACGTTACTTTCAGGAGAACAGACCCCGGCCATGCACGAGAGATCAGCTGAATGAGGGCTGACCGGGAAGCAGAAGCTGGCTGGCCTCGTCCGGATCCATAGAGAAGCGCACCCCGAGCTGGCGGGTGACGTCCAGCGCGAACACCCGTGTATATCACTCGGTGGACTTCGCGTCCTTATGCCCCATCAGGGTCTGAATGACTTTCTGCGGCACCTGGTGCTTGGACGGGGTGCATCGCAAAAGAATCCCTGAACGTCTTCGGCGTCACCGGCCGGATGGAAAACGTCACACCGTCACGCGCAGCCGCCGTAACGGCATGAGCAATCCAGCTACGTGCCGTGTCCTCACTTTTGATGTCCCAGAGCCGCGTCGCCGGCGCCGGCTGCACCGTCGCAAACCACTCCCTGAGTCGCTGAACAAACCCCGGATCGGTCAGCGGCAACGCCCGCGCGTATTCTGCCGGATCTCCGCCTCGGTTTCCCGCTCGGCCTCCTGCTCTTCCTTCGTCGGGCGCCCGCGCCGGCGGCTGCGCGCCGCCTGTTCCAGCTTCCGCTGCTTGAGGGTGCGCAGCACCACGAACGGTGAACTCAGCGGGGCGCCGGTCAACGGATCGTCCAGCACAAAATCCTCTCGGGTCAGCGGCAGAATTTCGTTCAGGCGCCCGCCGGTGTTCCACAGGGTATCGATGAACAGCCGCTTTTCAGATCCGGGACCTTTGACAGCAGCACGGCTACCTCGGGGGCGAGCAGGTAGCGGGGCATGTCGGTGCCGTAGGCGGCAGCCAGGTTTCGCAGCGCCACGGCGCTTTCATAGTCAAAGTAGCGCGTGGCGCCGGATCCGGTCGCGTTCTGACCAGTGACGTCGCTACGCGAAATCTGCCTCACTTCGCGGGGTTAAAGTGCCCAAACTTTCAATCTCCGTTGTCTGGCGGTGTGGAACGTATTTTCCCCTTTCTGTCCAGCGAAAAACACGGGAATAAATCGATCCAGTCAGGATCCGTTTCGGATCGGTTTTACGGCTTTTCTCCCGTATACGGAGAATAACCCGGACGGTGCAAATTAAAAAGCGCGGTGCCCGCGGGCCAATCGCCGCCGGAAACGCTGGTAACCCACTGACGGTAAAGGGAAGAGCGGAAACGGGGCGGGGCAGGGGGCGTACCAGGCACTCCAGGCTGAATACCTGGACAGAGTGAGCTTTACAAACAACAGGCACAGAGGACGAGCACAGACAGTAAAGACTGGCGGGATTTTAACCCTGCTAACTTCTGAGGTTTCCCTGGGTGACGTCTTCTCATAATCTGATCATTTCACCCGAGCGACAGGTACAGAACACCGGAATAATCTACGGAAGGGTAGTGCGTAATTCTCCGCTTTCCGGAGATATACCATAAAACGGGACAATAAAGCAGGCCGCGCGCAGATCCGCTAAGGCTTCCTGGTGCATGGATAAGGAATACACCTCAGTGCCAGGATACCGTAGTGTGTCATTAACGTCGGAAATTTCTTTTTCTGAATCCTGATGAAAATTAAAATTTTATCCGGTTTACATTTTACCCACTGACGAAGTTTATCAGCACAGACAACCGGTATTTTATTTTCACTGACGAAACGATAATAACATGCCAATCCGGGGCCATAAGCTCAAACAGAGAAATGTCGTTTAACATCTATGGATTAATTACCGCATCAGATATCAGTAACACAATGCCGTTAACTATAATAAAAGGAGATAACAGGTACGCTATTCTTTGTTAAGTCGCATATCCCGATGCTTACTCTGACAGAGTACCATCATAACTGATACAGGCAGTCGTGGTTTCCAGTAAATGAATATGCCGGGAGGGCTGGAGATCTAATCTTTATGCTGCAATCGCTGCAGACAGCCCTCTTAAGCGCACCGCGCAAAAAAATTACGCGGTGCTGTCATCAGAAATGTGTCCAGTCATCGTCTATGGTATTCTGGCGAGGTTTTACAGCGGCAGAATGGAATGCCTGTCTGTCAGATACGATCACTTTATCAACAGCAGGAGATGTGGGCTGACTGCCCAGGCTGAACACAGACACGGCCTGGAGGAGCAACGCTGCCTGCTCCCTGAGGCTCGATGCTGCGGCGGCCGACTCTTCTACCAGCGAGGCATTCTGCTGAGTGGTCGTGTCCATTTCCGTAACGGCAATGCCCACCTGCTCGATTCCGCGCGCCTGTTCGGCACTGGCAGAGTTAATTTCTTCCACCGTATCCGTTAGTTTTCCGACCGCAGAAAGTATACCCGACATAGTTTCAGACGCATGGTCCACCAGTTGATTACTCTGCCCGACGGTAGTTGCATTAGCTGCAATCAGCTGACGTATTTCACCAGCTGCCGTAGCGCTGCGCTGCGCCAGTGACCGGACTTCACTTGCTACCACGGCAAAGCCCCGGCCATGATCACCGGCACGTGCCGCTTCCACTGCGGCATTCAGCGCAAGGATGTTGGTCTGGAAAGCGATGCTGTCGATAACAGCGGTGATTTCACCAATGCGCACGGAGCTTTCACTTAATGACTTCATTGTGCCGGTGATGGCTGCCGTCGCCTCACTGCCTTTATTAGCGACGTCACGGACGCTTAATGCCAGCAGGCCTGCCTGGCGGGCATTATCGGCGTTGTTTTTAACAGTCATTCCGAGCTGCGTCATGGTCGCAGCCGTCTGCTCAAGTGCACTAGCCTGTTCCTCCGTACGTTGCGAGAGGTCAGCATTACCTTGTGCAATCTGGGTGCTGGCTGATGCGACATTCTCAGCATTGCTTCTCACCAGGCTGACAGTGTTAATCAGGGAAGCCTGCATTTCCCCAATGGCCGACAGGAGCTTACCGGTTTCATCCGTATGTCTGGTATGGACCATACCACTGAGGTCACCATGGGACACGCGCTGTGCAGCCCTTACGGCATCCTGAAGGGGCCGCGTGATACTCCGCGTGATATACCAGGCCGATAGTCCGGCCAGAAGGAGAGCCACCACGCCTGCAGAAATCAATATCTTCAGGGCATCGGTGCGGTCATCGCGCGCCTGTGCAGCAGCAAAACGCATGCGCGCTTCCTGAAAGTTCTGCATTTCCTTCAATGAGGCCATATAGTCGCCCTGGGTCTGGTAGCGGGGGCCGAAAAGAAGCTGTGTGGCCTCATCACTTTTACCCTGTTGCGCGATTGTTACCACCTCATCAATAAAAGGCAGGAAGAGCGCTGCGTTGGTCTTAAGCCGGTTAAAAATCGCCTTTCCCTCAAGCGTATTTACCTGACGGTCCATATGGCCGATGAGACTGTCCACCTCGTGTCTTTCGTCACGGTAATCGCTAATGGCTTTTTCTCTTTGGGTAATGTCACGGAGAAGAATCGCATTACGGGCAAGGCGGCTCATGTCTGACGTGTAGTAGCGGAGTGAAAGGGATGATGAAGCCTTTGTATACAGACTGCCGGAGATTTCATCGTTAGCACGACCGAGCGAATTTATTTTCACGATGCCGATTAACACCATAAACATGACAAGGAGTACCATAAAGCCGAAGGCAGCACCGAGCCGGACTCCTATTCTGATATTATTCATACTGATTCCTGGGTGTAAGGCATCAACAATAATGCATGGCGTTGATGCAAAAAATTGTTATGAGAAAAAAGATATGTGCACGGAATACCGCAAAACATTGTCGCGGTATGAATGTTATCGGCAAGGTGTAGCAAAGGTTTACTTATGCTGCTGAAGATATTACCTGATAAGAATGCCTTATTCACGGCAGGGCTCACCGTTAAGTTATTTTTATGCACTGGGTTTGCAAGCCGGTAATGTAAGATAACTAAAATTATGAATATATTGAAGCCAATCATTTAGATATTAAATATATCTATAACTAAAAATATTAAAACGCAGAAATCAATAATCTTGACATCTCGGCTTATAAAGATATACTCATTTTGAAAAGGCGATTTAATAACGGCCTTACAGTAAAGTTATCCGAACGCGTGCCCTTCGCCCGCTTGCCGCGGGCTTTTTTTATTTGAATTTTTTCGGTCATGATATAGGATTAATAAATTTAATACTTATTTAACTTTTTGAAATGTAATTACTTTACTGATTTGCATTGCCAGTCTTGAGAATACATGTTTCTCAAACTTGTCACCCCTGTAAATAAGATATAGCTTTTTTCTTATCCCTGTGTCCTTGAGTGGAATGTATTTTATCTCAGCTTCCTCTCTTGCAGCATATTGAGGGATTAAGGCAACCTCTTTTTTCTGAACAAGTGCCATTTTAAGAACTTCTGTTGTATAAAATACGATGTCTTTTTTAAAGTTGAGTTCATGTTTTAGAAGGATTCTGTTCTGTGAAGTATCCAGGCAGTTACTATCCTGAATACCTAAAATCACTCTGTCTTTTAACTCATCCAGATTAATTTCTTCATTTTTCGCCAGCATGTCGTCACTACTGACTGCAAGTACATAGGGAAATTCAGCAACGAGATATTTATCGTAGTGTGAATAGGCATCGTCACAGGCGGAAAGAATACAATGCATTTTTCCGGAATCAATCTGCGTTTTAAAGTTTTCCTTCTTAATTTCATGAACCTTTACTGGAAGTTCAGTCAAGCTATCGAGTGAGTTAACTACCCGTGTATAAAGATAATGAGAAAGGGATGTAGTAATCCCCAGATGTATGCATCTGCTGATGGCTTCATTACTATTCGCTACGGTTCTGATCATTGTCATACTGACCAGTATTGACTGCGCATATGCAAGTATTTCTTCTCCTTTTTCTGTTAAAGCTAGCGTTCGAGTTGATCGGTTAAAAAGCAAAGCACCCAGTTCCTTTTCTATCCTGTTGATCGAGTTACTGATAGTTGGTTGTGATGCATTACAGTATTCTGCTGCCTTACTAAAACTTCCTTTCTCAGCCACCGCTGCGAAATATTCAAGATCCTTAAGGTTCATTATTTATATACCTGTAATACCATTAGCTTTCTTCTAATCTATATGCAAATTCTTATAAATGGTAGAGGCTTATTTTTTTATAATGAAAAAAACTTATAACTAAGCAAAATTATAAGCTATATTTATGATTTTATTTAATAAATAAATATATTCTCATTATTTATAATGAAATTAAAGTAGACAGATTGTCAGGTTAAGTAATTCAGCCAATATTAAATTCTGCATGCTTGTTCTTTGACCTTAATTGTGTATTATAAATTCAAAAATGGCTTGTGCTATTAATGCTATGATCATTGAGGAAAAACTATACATGAATATACCGAACGAAATTATTTTCCATGAAAAACATTTAGAGTTGATGCGTTCTTTTGAAGATGTATCTCTCTTTATGCATCAGCTTTCAACCGGAGATTATAAATCTTTTGAAACCTATATTAATAATGCAAACCATTTGAGAAGTAAATTAGTTTACGCTTCTCAGGTAATGTATGGTGAAAATAATAATTTCGAAAGCTATCTATCTGAGAAGGACCCAGCTCTTTATTATAACATGCAGTCAATGTTACTGGCAGTGACGATGCTTAAAAATATGTTAGATAACCTTGTTAAAACAATGGCTGACAGCATTGAGATATAAGAGCGGATCCGCTCCGCTGCAGTTATCTAATAAGTTGTATAAAATTCCGAGGTGGTAGTCGGGAGGAAGGTTTTAAGAGCGTATCTTAAATATCTATCATTATACTAATATTCATATCTTATAATAAAAATTATCTATGGACTTTTATTTGGTAAAGATTTTCTCGTGTTATTTATTTCAATTTTGATTAAGTCGGGTGATTAATGATGAATGAACGGTATCAGGAAATTATTGAGTTGAAGAAACAAACCGACGCGCTACTCACTCAACTAAGTGAGGGGAAATACAAAGATGCTGATATTTTATTAAATAATTACGTCCATTTGCAGGAGGCTTTTGCTAAGTTTAAGCCTTACATGTCAGATGATGATTTTATTATATGGGTCATAGAGAAGGATAAGCCCATCTTGAGTGAGATTTTTATGACGGGTAGAGCGATAATGTGTATGCATAACTTTTATATGACAATGTCGACAAAGAAAACTAAATAAAAACCATTTTAATGCATTAGAATATAAATGTATTTTAGGAATTATTTAAATCACAGTGCTTAGGTTGTTTTTTAAAAATATCTCTTAAGAAAAAGGCTACCGGATAAACCAGTAGCCGTACGTGTATTACTTGCTGGTCTTTTCCATGTTGTCTTTTTCCATATTGTCTTTTTTCATGCTGTCATGTTTTTTAACCGGCTTCTTCATGTGATCTTTGCTCATGTCATCATGTGACATAGAACTCTGCTGACTCATGCCGTCTTTGCTCATGGCATCTTTACTCATGGAGTCCGCTGCCCATACTGTAGAAAATGCCATCATCAGGGAACCAGCAAGAACTGTTGCGATTACTTTTTTCATTTTAAGGCCCTTTATTGTTTAGAGTATTAACAGGCTGATTTAGCTTCCGCCAAACCAGTTGTAGCCCTGGTCTTCCCAGTAGCCACCGGGGAAGCGATTTGTAATTTCAATCGCGGTAATATGTTTTGGATTTTTATAACCCAGCTTTGTCGGAATGCGTATTTTCATTGGATAACCGTATTTAGCTGGCAATATTTTACCATCCCAGGTAAGCGCTATTATTGTCTGCGGATGGAGAGCAGAAGGCATATCAATGCTTGTATAATAATCATCTGCGCAACGGAAGCTGACATACTGTGCGCGCGTGTTGGCGCCTATTAGCTTCAGAAAATCACCTAAACGAACCCCGCCCCATCTACCGACCGCACTCCAGCCTTCGACACAGATGTGACGGGTTATCTGCTCATGCTGCATAAGCTTGTACAGCTCTGGCAGTTGCCAGCTGCGGTTGTCTCTAACCATCCCGTATATTTCCAGTTTATAGTCATTACCGTTAATATTCGGAACATCTTCCATTCCGTAAAACGCATTAAACGGAAATGGATGTGTAATGTCTGCCTCTTTATATTCCGGAGCCAGCCGCTGGCCTGAAAAAAGCCACCCCTGAATACGATCATTGAAGCGCGATACACTGTTCAGCACGGATTCTGGCTCAACACTCTCACTAAAATTACAGCCAGTAAGAAGTGAAATTCCGCCGAGTGTCAAACCATGCCTGAGAAACTGGCGCCGTGATTCTCCGCTCAGTTTGTTAGCTATCTGACTCTGCACGTCAGTCAGTAGAGTTTTCTTTTCGCTGGCAGATAAACTAGTGTTTCTCTTTTTCATCTTTCTTTTCTCAGCGTCCACGCAGCATCAGGAGCAGGGTTTTAGGGACCAGAGCGACCATTACCAGGTGTACAATGACGAATGAACATATGAAGCTCATCGCGTAAAAGTGAACCATACGGGCAGCGTCATACCCTCCCATCAGGGTACGCAGTAAGGGAAACTGTACAGACTTCCACACCACTAATCCGGAACTCACCAGCACAATTCCGGCTATGGATACCAGCAGATAGGCACATTTCTGGACCATGTTGTAGTGACGCAAATCAGTGTGCAGTAACCGTCCCTTAAATGCCTGTAAAAGGTCATTTTTTAGCTGATGCGCGCTAAGTGGCAGAAAACGCTGTCTCATACGTCCGCTTAATATATTCATAGCCAGATAAAGCACGCCGTTTAAGCCAAATAACCACATCGCTGCAAAGTGCCATTGTAAAGCGCCGCCTAGCCAGCCTCCCAGCGTCAGGGCATCTGGAAAAGTGAAGCTGAACAAAGGTGATGCGTTGTAAATTCTCCACCCGCTCATCACCATAAGCACGATGGCTATAGCATTAACCCAGTGGCAAAACCGTAACCACAGTGGATGGACATTTTGATTTCTGGCTTTGCTGCTCATGCACCTGCCCCTTTTTGCTCTCTTGAAGAGATAATGCTTTTATTTCATTCACCAAATCCTCACGGAGAGTTAAATAAAATGTGATAACACAGGGAAACGAATACAGTTAAGCTGATACAGGCTGATAAACGGAGTGTAACTGATGAGTAAAAATATTCTGATCGTAGAGGACGATGCTAACATTGCAGAATTGTTGCATATTCATCTACGTGATGAGGGATTTGATATTACGCATGTTGCCGACGGCCTTCAGGGCAGCCAGTTACTGGAGAGTCAGCACTGGGATGCGTTCATTTTTGACATTATGCTGCCCGGTATTGATGGTCTTGAACTTTGTCGCAGGGCACGCAGGCGTCCTACTTACACGCCGGTCATAATCATAAGCGCCCGGGCAGGGGAAGTACATCGCGTACTTGGCCTCGAGCTTGGTGCTGATGATTATCTTAGTAAACCATTCTCAATGCTTGAACTGGTGGCGCGTGTTAAAGCGCTGTTTCGTCGTCAGGAAGCAATGAACCAGCATACTCAGCAACAGGCTCTGGGCAAGCTGAAGCTGGGGGACCTGAGCATCGATCCGCTGTCACGTGAGGTAAAACTCAGGAATGTGCCGGTGGATCTTACTCCGCGTGAATTTGAGTTGCTGTTTCACTTTGCGCAGAATCCGGGCAAGGTGTTTTCACGGCTCAGCCTGCTGAATCTGGTCTGGGGCTATCAGCATGAGGGGTATGAGCATACCGTAAATACCCATATCAATCGGCTGCGTATTAAAATTGAAACTACGCCAGCTGAGCCCAGCTGGATCCTCACTGTGTGGGGACAGGGATACAAATTCGCTATACCGAAATCGCTGTAATGAAAAGCCTTTCACTTTCCCAGAAGCTGACTCTGATATTTGCGCTGATGTTAATTATCACAAGCGCATTTACTATGGTCATTCAGCACAAGAACCGGACGCGCTACAGCGACGCAATGATACAGAACCTTTCATACAATCTGGCCAGCACTATTGCCAAAAGTGACGTTCTGATTGACATGCATGGCATCGCCAGTCCTGCTCTTGATACGCTTTTCACGCGTATGATGGATTATAACCCAAGCGTGGAGGTGTATTTGCTTGATGCACATGGGGACGTCATCGCTAACGCTGCGCCTCCGGGACATCTGCTTCAGAAGAGAATTAGCCTTAAACCGGTTATCCAGCTGATGTCTGGTGCCGATTTACCTGTCTATGGCGACGATCCGCGTAATCCTGCTGTAAAGAAAGTTTTTAGCGTGACGCCCCTGACCAGCGGAAAGAATGTGCTGGGATACTTATATGTCATTCTGCAGGGCGAAGATTACGAGCACCTGCAGCAGGATGCGATGAATTCTACCCTTCGAAGCTCGATGATCATGTCAGTCTTAGTGATTCTATTATGTGGCCTTATAACCGGCAGTTTTGCGTTCTATCTGGTGACCAGCCCTGTTCGTCGTCTTACGCGTCAGGTCAGTGTTCCTGAAGAGCAGAGCCATGAGCTGATTGAGCGTCTCGCTAATACGCCCATTCCGCAGGAATACAACGAAGTAGCGCAGTTACATCGTGCATTTATCGATATGGCAAAACGGATCGCGGTTCAGTGGGAAGTCCTTGAATTGAAGGAAGAGCAACGTCGGGAATTCGTTGCCAACATATCTCATGATCTACGCACTCCCCTGATGTCGATTCAGGGCTACCTAGAAACCCTGAGCGTGAAGAGCGACAGCCTCACTAATCACGAGCGACGCCGATATCTGCACATTGCGCTAACCCAGAGTGTAAAAGTGGGATTTCTGGCACAGCAGTTGTTTGAACTGGCGAGGCTTGAGAACGGTGTGATCACCCCGCAAATTGAACCTTTCTCACTACCCGATCTTATACAGGATGTGATGCAAAAGTTTGAACTCGATTTTGCTCAGCGTGAGCTGCAAATCAGTGTTGAGTTAGCTGCGGGTTTACCCATGATCAATGCCGATATGTTCATGTTTGAACGTGTTCTTACCAACCTGGTAGACAATGCAGTCCGTCATACGCCTTCAGCCGGAAGTATTCATTTACGCGTATGGCATAATCAAACACAGGTGGTGATGGAACTTGAGGATTCGGGACCGGGTATCCCGTTAAAACAAAGTCAGACCTTATTTGAACGTCCTTCGATAAGTGATCAAAACCGCCGTGATAACGGAGGACTGGGGCTCATCATCGTGAAACGGATGTTACAACTGCATCAGGGGGATATCGAGCTGATACAGGCCCCTGGTGCATGCTTCCGTTTTTATCTGCCCCTTTAGTGCATCAGGCACAAGAAGCCTGATTTGGGAGAGCTTGATGAAAGATGGCTAATATTCCTGCCCCGGACGCACTTGTAGCAGTCGTAACAGCCAGCTGGATAATAGAACGGCATTTACAGATGTCGGCACTGACTGCTCACGTAGGTGTAATAACAGAATCAAGAATTGTCGTCAGGGGTGTAGCACTCGGATTCTTATTGCAGAGTTATTCAGCCGGGGGCATCCCCAGCCTGAATCTGTACGAAAAAACGCACGCTACTGAGAATATAGCCAGGCAGCATGCGTTTCAATTGCGGAATGATCACAACTGGCAACCAGTAAGTCAGACAATCCGTTTATTCCCCTCAGGGAGCCCCAGTCTAAACGGAGTGAGAACCTCTTTTATAGCGGTTAAAGATAAAATCAGCAAAGCAAGTGATGGATCATAATCCCAGGCTTGCCAGTAGATCGTCCACGTCGTCCTGACTGGCTGGCGCATCAGCTGCGGGAGCTGAAGAAAATGATACTGAATGTACTGAGCTGACAGTACCAGGCATGCTGTCTCTTAGCAACTGTATTAATTGCTGCTCAACCTGGTCAAGAACTTTCAACATACGCTGCACAATCTGGCCAGTAACATCCTGAAAACCCTGGGCCATCATGATAGCATGCAATTGCTGAGACGTTGCACGGTTTATCTGCGGCACATCTGTAAGCAGGGTCAGCGTATCCACGGTCAGCTCGTGAGCCAACTTTTCATCCGCCGACATCTCAGACCACGCATTCCAGCGACGCATAAGAAGGTCTGCATCAGCTGATAGCTGATCCTGCCAGGGCATAGCCAGTTCCACGCTTTGCAGCGCACTATCAGCTGCTTCTCGGGTAAGGGTTACAACATGACCTAGTCTTTCACGTGCTTCGGGAATGTCGCCCGCCACGTCAGCGATAGCTTTATCCAGTCCAAGCTCTTTCAGGCTGTTACGCAGATTACGCAGAATTATCCCTGAGCGAATAGTTAGATCGTGAATTTCTTTTTCATTTCGGAAATTGTCCGGTGACATAGATAATGCTTCCTGTTTAAAATAATAATGTTGTTTTATGTTATCGGCTATTCATCGTGGTTATTGAGTCTGTTATTGTAAATTATAGCTTTCTTACACAACAGCAAGCCTCTATTATTTGATTTTTAAATAAATAGTATTTATTTTATTAATAATAAGTTTGGCATCGCATGTGTATTCACTCACTCAACCGTATGCTGATTTTTTCATACCATCGGCCATTTACAGCTGTTAATGCACATTTGTCATCATTCCACTACCTGAACCATTCACTTAAAAACAACCATACTTTCTCAAATTAAATTATTTTCTTTAAACAATTAAATATGTAAAGTGACCATTTATAAGGGCTGCCACTGTTTTAATCTGAAAAAAATTGACTTAGATGCAGGTTGGTCAGTATCGGAGTAAGTGGATGCAGTCAGAAACCTGGGTCGGGAAAAGCCATCATGCCTATCGCACCATTACCACCGCTAAATACGTTGATAACTTTCGAGAGCACAGTCAGGCTTGGTAGCTTTACGCGAGCAGGTGAGGAGCTTAACCTGACGCAAAGCGCTGTTAGTCGGCAGATTGCTCAGCTGGAAAATGCTCTGGGTCGTAAGTTAATTATCCGCCATCGTCATGGTCTTGAGCTTACCAGTGCAGGGGAACGTTACCTTAATCGTATCCGCCACTTACTTGAAGAATGTGCGGAAGCTACTGCTCAGGTTATGAAAAATACAGGAGAAAATGAACTAACCCTGGCAAGTTCATCTGGTATCTCCCAATTCTGGCTCCCGTCGCGGTTAACCCACTTTAGATTAGTGCATCCGGATATTAAGCTAAATTTACTTATTCGCGATGGAGTCAGTAGCCTAACTTCATTTGAATTTGATCTGGGTATCTATTACTTAAGAAAAGAAAATATTATAAATTTCGATACAGTAAAAATTTTTGATGAGGAAATTATCCCAGTTTGCTCACCTGGATACCTTGCAGGTCGCCCTTTATTTAACCCTAAAATGTTAATTGATGAGACACTGCTAACTCTGGAGGATGCACAACAACAGTGGATCAGTTGGCCGGAATGGTTTGAAGTCAATGGTATCTTATCTTCTTCTTTGAAGACCGCTATACGCATTAACCATTATCCTGCACTTATCGAAATGGCCTGTCTGGGTAACGGTGTGGCACTTGCGTGGCGTCACATTATTGATGATTTTCTTACTGACGGCAAGCTTGTGCAGGCATCGAACTCTTTAGTAAGTAAAGGTGGAGGTTTTTTTCTCATGACTCCTCAGCATCGCCATGAGAATCGAGCCACTCGACTTTTTAAACGCTGGCTATTGGACACGCAAAAAAAACCGGCCATCTGAAAATTTGGGTAATAAGTCCATCTATTATGATTCTTTAGCATGTTGCCATGCATTTATTTCATTTAATAAAATTTTAACAAAGAGGTATTTATTTAACCCTTCTTTAAAAAATCAAAATCTTATCGAAGGGGTCATGAGATGATATCCAGAAAAAATAAAATGTTATTTATTAACGCCACGCTTGTGGATGGGAATTCAGAGGTTGCTTTAAAGAATCATCAATTATTAGTGGTCGATGGAAAAATAAATCAAATCTCTGCAAAACAGATAGATGTGTCTGATGCAATCACGGTTGATCTGGAAGGTAAAGTTTTGATGCCCGGTTTGATCGACTGTCATGTTCATGTCGTTGCCAGCTCGGCTAATCTTGGAAACAACGCGTTACTTCCTGACTCTCTTATTGCTCTCAGAGCCGCTAAAATCATGCGCGAGATGCTTAATCGCGGCTTTACTACGGTCCGTGACGTTGGAGGTGCCGATTTTGGTCTGAAGCAGGCACAGACTGAGGGGCTTTTAGATGGTCCGCATTTAGTTATTTGTGGAAAAGCTCTGTCACAGACCGGTGGTCATACTGATTACCGTGGTCGTTATGATACCCGCGACAGTCAGTTTTATACAAAAAAACTGGGCTCCTTAGGCCGCATATGTAATGGAGTAGAAGAAGTTCGTCGTGCGGTGCGCGAAGAAATTAAAGCAGGTGCTGAGTTCATCAAAATCATGGCTAATGGAGGAGTTTCATCTCCCAGCGATCCTATCGAATTCCTTAGTTTTTCAGTATCTGAAATTGAAACAGCGGTTGAAGAAGCAAGCAACGCTCAAACCTATGTCAGTGCTCATCTCTACACAGATGCAGCTATAAAACGTGCTGTGATAGCAGGGGTACGCTCTCTCGAACATTGTAATCTCATTACTCCTGAAACAGCGAAGCTCGCAGCAAAGAATGGAGCCATAGCCTGCCCCACTCTCGTTACTTATGAAATGCTGAAAACAGAGGGTGAACAATACGGTCTTGGACCAGACTCTATTGCAAAAATAGATGACGTACGATTAAGCGGGCTCGATAGCCTGAAAATTATGCACGAAGCAGGATTGCCCATGGCCTATGGTTCTGACCTTCTGGGAGATATGCATTTTCATCAAGCCGAAGAATTCGTCATTCGTGCCCGCGTACTTCCCCCAATTGAAGTGATTAGAAGTGCTACTTCGATAGCCGCACGGTTGCTTGGTAAGCAAAAGGAAATAGGCAGTCTTACCCCAGGAACATGGGCTGATCTTATTGTTGTAGAGGGTAATCCATTAGAGGATATCAGCCTTTTAACTCATCAGGGAAAACATATCCCGCTAATATTACAGCGCGGAGTGGTGGTTAAAAATATAAAATTTCTTAAATAGAACCAAATTTCCTGAAAATTAATTTCACCACGACAATCATCCTTTTTTACAGGGAATGCATCTATGTCAATAATAAGCCGTCTCGACCGTCTCCCTATAAGCAAGCCGCATTATACACTACTATTTATAGCAGGTTTAGGTTACGCCTTCGATGGAATGGATGTGGCTATTATCGCATTCCTGCTTCCTTCAGTTCGCCATGTCTGGTCATTAAGTGGAGCTGAATTGGGCATTATTGGTTCCGCCACACCTGTTGGTGTTCTGTTTGGTGCTTTGATAGCGGGCTACATAGGAGATAGATTTGGCAGAAAGGTAGTAATGTGCTGGGCATTAGCTCTCTATTGCATAATGACAATGGTCGCGGCGTTAGCCCCAAACTTTATAGTTTTCGTTCTGGCGAGGGTTTTAGCCGGCGTGGGAACTGGCGCTGAGAGTGTTATCATTGCTCCCTACTTAAGTGAGTTTATCCCTCCCAAGAGAAGAGGTTGGTTTATAGGTTCACTGGCTGGGTTTTTTTCTTTCGGGTTTGTGGGAGCTGCGCTAATTGGGCGTTTTATCATACCTTCATTTGATGATGGCTGGCGTTATGCTCAGATGTTAACCGCTATGCCAATCATAATGTTGCTTTGGTGGAGGCGCAGTTTACCTGAGTCACCACGTTTTTTAATTAGTAAAGGACGTCTTGATGAAGCGAGCGCAATTGTAGATAAACTTGAAAAAAAGGTTGTCGCGTCTACAGGAAAAGAACTCCCACCAATAGAAATATTGCCTGGTAAAGAACATACAATTAATACTTCATTTTCCCCCGGTGTGCGGCAAAGCTTATTGATGATGTTCAGCGTAGCTATGCGTCGTCAGACTACTATCATCTGGGTTACATGGTTTGTAGTAACATTTTGCTATTACGGTTTTTTTGCCTGGATACCTTCTCTTTTGGTGGAACGGGGATTCACTATTACACGCAGTTTTGGGTTTTCAATTATCATTTATCTGGCACAAATCCCTGGATATTTTTCTGCTGCCCTAATCTCTGACCTGATAGACAGAAAAAAGACCATAGCTCTCTACCTGGCAGGCAGCGCTGTCAGTGCATTGTGCCTGAGCCAGGCCGGCAGTGCAGACTCCATAGTAGCATCCGCAGCAGTAATGTCATTTTTTCTCAATGGATGTTATGCAGGACTTTATACGTACACCCCAGAAAGTTTTCCAACCTCAATTCGAGCTACGGGTTGTGGATTCGCCAGTGCTTTTGGACGGCTGGGAAGTATTCTGGCTCCATCAATTATTGGTTTTTTTTATTCATCACTGGGATTCGCTGGAGTGTTCACTATGACCGGTTTGGTTTTGGTTACTGGCGTTTTTGTGCTTCTGGTATGGGGGCTAAGCACCCGGGGATACTCACTTGAGACTCTCGCCTCTGATGCTGTAGAAAGTGAAAAAACGAGGCGGGAAAATTAACTTATTTCTTAAAAGCAAATGTTTCATTAAGGTATAATCTCCAGGCTGGCCTGTGCTGCTACAGGCCCCTTTTTTAGCCGTGGGGATCGGCTTGCCTCTCAGAGTACGAGTTACTGCTTTTCATGGCAGGAAGCCGGTACGTTGACCCCGCCGAGGCCACTTTGGTGGTCACCATAATTCAGGAAACTGCCTGATTTGAAACTTTTGAAGAGTTTACAGATGTTATCGACAGCCAGGATTAGCGCTCTTATCCCGACGACAGTCAGCACACGCTGGATGCTTTTATAAACATCTTAACAACCATTCAGGCGCAACCGGTTATGACGTTAAATACCGGGTCAAACTCAAAAACGGTAATTATCAGTGGTTCCGCGCCCGCGGTCAGACTCGACGGGGCTTTGTTGAAGGGGTCAGTGTGGATATCGAAAATTATTGTACGCTAAGGTTGATTTTTGAGCACCTAAGCGTCACCACTTAAGCAGAGTCTATTAGAGGCAAATATAGGAAATAGATGACCGGGCTTTATTGGTGGAAGAAAACGGGCCATATGCCTTTATCCAGTCTTAAAAACTGTGGGTGATTCAATTGGACGTTGCCGTGAGGGTTTTCTGATTTACCTCTAAAAGGGCAGCGCACTGCCCTTCAGTGCTAAATAATTAGTTTAGGTAGTAACGAATACCAAGACGGAAACGGACCTGGTTGTCATGGTTCAGGTCCTGATCCAGCCAGGCTACTTCCGCATACGGCATCCAATGTTTATCCATGCGATAACGGGCAACAATGCTTGGCTCCCAGTGCGTTTTCTGTCCATTAGAGGCGTTAAAATCATTGGTGTTAACGAAGAACTCCGGGTTCAACTGTAGCCACAACTTTTCTGTTGCCTGATAGTTGAGAAACAGGTCAAACTGATGACTGTCGTTGTAATCCATTTCCCCATTATAATCCCGATCTTTGTGTGTCATATGGTTATAACGATAGCGTGAACTAAAACTGAGCTTCTTGCTAATTTTATAATCCAGACTGACGTAGGGAGCTAATTTTGTGCCATTACTGTCGATATCCGTTAAGCCTCCAGGGGTCAGTGACCAACGTTCACTTAATGGAATTGGGTACCAGCCTTCAAATTCCTGAAATGAGCTCTTCATCTGATCATAATCTTGCCCAAGGTCGTACATCGCAGAAGCCAGTACGCCTGCGCCATTATCAAAGATATGGCCCATACCAATTTTATATTGATTTTTTTCTGAAGCGGTAGTGTGCGCATATCTGTTATCAATCCAGGTGGTAGCGGCCATAGCATTTAATGTCAGGCAGGATAATGGCAATCCGATAACCAGTGCGTATAATTTGTTCATTTTATTTCCTGTAAGGCGAAAAAGTTCTCGGTGTTATCATCTCCTAAAAGAGATGAGATTCGATACTAAAATGCAAAGAATATAGTGCAAAGACTATGCCAAGAATTAATTTCATTAGATTACAGCTGGTTGTCTGTTGCTTTTAAATATTAAAAACATACTGTCGATAAAATTAAGAATTTACATCGTCTAGTAGATATTTTATAAACACTAATCGCGACGAGTATCACATTCCGTCTGAGATATCACACAGTAAAGGTTTGCCCTCTAACCAGAGTTGAAATTCATTCATTATATAATTTACCAGACGGCGGGCTTCATTATTTAACGCTCCGGCAATATGACTGGATAACTGTATGTTGGGAAGTGTATAAAGGACAGACCCCGCTTCAGGCAGTTCCGGTTTGGTCACATCGAGTAGCACCGTCAGGTCGGAGCGCTCTTTCAACACCTGAATCAGTTCGGATTCATTTACCTGTCGTCCACGCCCGGTATTAATAAATACCGCTCCCTGCCGCATGCGACGAAACAGGTTGCCATTCAGTACACCAATATTATCTTCGCGATTAGGCAAATGATTGTTAATGACCCACGCGCTGGCGAATGCATCTTCTAAAGAAAGGATGCGATTTTCGGAACGAGAAGGTACCACGACAACATCAAGGTAGAAAGGGCGCAGCAATTTTTGCAACTCCTGAGAAATAACACCCGCGCCAATGAGTGCCACCTGTTCCTGATAATTACCGGGTGCGAAACGATGGTTAGCCAATACGTGAAATTGCTCGGGGTCAAAATATTCCCGTTGGTTACGAAAATAACCCTTACAGCCCAACAATATTGGAGCCAGACAAAATTCAGCCACTGGAATAGCATTGGCGCGCCATGCACTGACCACTTTTATTCCGCGTGCGAGATAGGGGGCCGAGAAGTAATCGGTCGCACCAGCAGCATAAAAAATCACCTTTAAATGAGATAAATGATCGAGTTGCGGCTCATTAAGTGTAAACATTCCCCAGGTTGAAAAGATAAATTCAACCTAGCCAGCTCACTAAGATGATGATCAATATTGTCTGGGGTGATTAAAGTTGGATAGAGATTGCAGCGTGCAGATATTTCAGTGAGATGATGCGGTTGATAAACCTTATGAAATTTTTCAGGCTGAGCAGAGAACAGTGCGGCATGCCAGGTCATAAATACTCCGTGAGAGGCTCCCTTGTCTATAAGGGAGCCAGTGAAGGGTTAAATAATACCAATGCCTGCGGCAGCGAAACCGAAGACAATCAGCATAATCAGCACCTTGTTCGGACTCACCTTTTTATTCAACAGCTTCAGGCAGCCTAACACCAACAGCAGCGGAATCAGCCCGACGCAGATTTTGTCGAGGATCTCCTGCAACACGAACGGTTGCCCCGCGATGGTGGTTTTAAAGGTGGTGGTAAATTTCACCATGCTGGCGCTCATCGCACCCACCATCATCAGACCCATCATGGCCGAGGCTTTGGTGATGCAGGAAAGCAAACCAGACTGCGTGGCTTCGGCAATGTACTTCGAGCCCAGCCGGTAGCCCATGACCCCACCGTAGTAGCGCAAAAGGTAGCTTGGGATGTTGTAAATCAGCAGGAACAGCAGCGGCCCCAGCGGGTTCCCCTGTGATGCCAGACCAATGGCAATACCGGTGGCGATAATGCGCAGCACGCCGTAGAAGAACGAATCGCCGACGCCTGCAAACGGCCCCATTAAAGCCACTTTGATACCGTTAATACTGGAGGTATCAAAATTTGAGTTTGTAGCGTTCTCTTTTTCCATCGACAGCGTCAGACCCATAATAAACGGTGCCAGATGCTGGTTGGTATTAAAGAACTGGCTGTTGCGCTTCAGCGACTCAAGATAGCCGTGCGGATTGCCGGTATAAATTCTCTTGAGCAGTGGCGCCAGAATCCAGCCATAGCTCAGGCCTTCCATGCGGGTGAAGTTCATCGAGCCCAGCAGTTGGAACTGGCGGACGAACAGCTGGCGGAACATCTTTTTCTCGTCTTTACTGTCGTCATGCGCGCTCACCGCGCTGTTGTAGATATCAGTCATTGAAGAACCCATCCTTATCGTCAACCGATGCGATCGCCGCCGTTGCGGCATTTTTATTGGCTTTCAACTGGTTGAATTCGTTGAAGCAAAGATAAACGGCAACGGAAGCGGCAATAATCGCGATACCCATAATCGGCAGTTGCAGATACGCCGCCATAGCGAAGCCAATAAAGAAGAACGCGGCAATATTTCGGTTCCACAATGCTTTCAACAAGATGGCGAAGCCCAGCGCAGGCAGAATTCCGCCTACTGCCGTCATCCCGCGCATGACGGTATCCGGAATGCTCTCCACCAGGCTGCGGATCACGTCAGTGCCGAACAGAATGCCGAAGAAAGCCAATACCGCGAACGGCACACCGTAAAACATCGTCATCCCGAGCGTGATGCCAAGCGCGGCGCGATCGCGCCCTTCTTCAAGTAAGGCATCATATTTCTCGACCAGCGCGGTATAAACCAGCTTCAGCACCTGGTATACAAACACTGCCAGCAGACTGATCGGCAAAGCAAGTGCGACGGCGACGGCCGGTTCCGCTTTCGTCAATATGGTAAAGGCGGTCGCCAGAACCGAGCCCACCGCCAGATCGGCAGGCACCGAGCCGCCAATAGTGATCGTGCCGAGGAAAATCAGCTCCAGCGTGGCGCCAATAATGATGCCCTGCTGAAAATCACCCAGCACGAAGCCAACCATCGCGCCGCATATTAGTGGACGTTCGATTAAAGGCTGGCCGAGCGTATGGTCGGCGAACTTGGCGATATACATCACCAGTGCGACAAGTAATGCAGACGTTAACATAGCGACCTCGCTTAGCTGGCGGCGTTATCCAGCATCTCAATCAGGTTTTTCACCGGATGAGACGGCAGGACCTGGTATTCGACCTTCACGCCGCGATCGGCGATGGCATGAAAATCAGCCACATCTTCCGGCGTAACGTAGACGGTGTCGCTGATGCGCTTTTTCGCCGCCAGGTTGTCGGTAATACGCCCGAAGTTAGCGACGTTCAGCGTCTTAATACCGGGAACCTGCTCAACCAGACGACGCGCGTCGGCGGCGTTGTTAACGATCACCATAATTTTCATGGCCTGGGAGCGCGGGTCGTTGAGGATATCACCCGCGTCTTTTACCGCCATTATGGCGCACTTGGCGGTATCCGGCGCTGCCATGCGCAACGACATTTTTTGCACGTCGTTATTCACGATCTGATCGTTTGCGACAAGAATGCGGTTTATGCCGAGATGTTTGGTCCAGACCACGGCTACCTGGCCGTGAATCAGGCGGTCGTCAATTCGTACTAAAGAAATCATGTGTAGCTCCAGTTAGCAAAAGTAGGGTGTCCAGACGCGGGAAAGGCGAACCAGGGCTTCGAAATAGAAGTAATCGCCCCAGAGGTTAGGTTCGTTAATGCCCATGTTGCGGCCAAAGTTATAAACGCCTTCACGCAGCAGGCCGTCCTGCGTGTGGGCAAAATAATGCTCGCGCAAATTACGCATCATCAGTTCGATGGCGTTGCCATAAGCAGGGCGCTGCGGGTCGGTCAGCGGCAGCAGCGTCAGCAGCTCTGCGAGGCCACAGGCTGCGACTGCGGCGGCAGAGGTGTCGCGCAGGGCATTGTCCTGCGGGGTGAAGATCAGATCCCAGTAGCAGACAAAATCTTCTGGCAGACGGTTGAGAAAATAGTGCGTTAGCTTGCGCGCCAGCTCGGGCTGGGTGATATCGCCGGTGTGGCGGAAGCCCAGCGCGAAGCCGTAAATTCCCCAAGCCTGGCCGCGCGCCCAGCAGGAGCTATCGCTAAAGCCCTGATGAGTGTCGCCACGCAGCGGCTGGCCGCTGTGCACGTCCATGTAGAAGGTATGGAAGCTTGAGCCATCCTCACGTACCAGATAACGTGCTGCCTGTGCCAGATGCTGTGTCGCCGCTTCGCGCCACGAGGTGTTGCCCGTTTCGTCGGCTGCCCAGAACAGCAGCGGGACGTTGAGGTTGCAATCGATAATCATGCGGCCCTGACGAGTCGGGTCTTTAAGATCGCCCCAGGCCTGAATCACGCCTGCCGTGGCATTAAAGCGACGATACAGCAGCTCTGCAGCGCGTAGCGCCAGGCCGCGAGCGCGCAGGTTGCCGGTCAGCTTCCACGCGTTAACGCAGGAGAGCAGATAGAGAAAGCCCAGGTCGTGGGTATCGACTTTAATGTGCTTATTAAGACGCTCCTCAAAGCTATCGAGCAGGTTTTCCGCCACCGTACGGTATTTTTCGTCGCCGGTCACTTCCCAGGCCAGCCACAGCATCCCGGTCCAGAACCCCTCAGTCCAGTCGACTTTTTCGACCGCCGGATAGCAGCCGTCCGTCGCGCTGGCCGCGGGGAATGTCGCTGTAAAGCGTGGCAGCATGGCATCCACTTTTGCGAGCACTTCATGGAAGGCCTCACGCAACCAGCGTGAATCCAGCCCCGGCTGCGGCGCCTGATAACGGCGATCGAGCGTTTCCAGCACTACGGTCATGCGTTCGTCTCCATGGCAAAAAAATCGTCAATATCATCATCGTCCGCAGGCTGTGCGGCCTGTCGCGCGGCGATGATTTCCGGCAGTTCGTTCATATACTGCATTGCGCCGCTGGCGGCGGTAACCGCGTCCTGGAAACGTGACGGGGTATCCGTCTGCTCCGAGAGGCAGAACTCCATCAGCATGACCAGATTCGCGCCGCTAATGACGTGGACGTGCGGGTATTTCACCAGCATCTGTACGGCGGTATTGTTTACGCTGCCACCGGGCATATCGGTGAACAATACCAGTTCTTTTCCTCTGCTGGCCGCCTGCTGGGCGATGGCGTCGAAGCGCACTGCCAGCTCGGCCGTGGAGCCAATCTCGCCGCAGTAGGCGCAGATGGGCATTACGCCGTGATCGTCGCCAACCAACAGATTCAGCGCTGAGATAATCCCTTCCGCGTAACGGCCATGGGTTGCGATGTACATCTCTCGCATTACACATTCCTTCATTTTTTCGATAACTGTCGGGGGTATTGCAAGCGTTGTGCCATATTTTTATCTATATGATTTAAAAGATAAATAATTTAGTGTCTACACCTGGTTGTTGTGTTGAAAACGACAATAGGACGAGTGTCGAAGCGTCTGCCAGCCGCTGCTGGCAGAGCGTTTAGTTGCGGGGATCGGCGGCAATCCACGGTTCCATAATTTCATAGATCATCAGCACCTCGGTGAGCGGTAGCGTGATGTTGTACTTACGGTTGATCGCCTGGAAGAAGGTGTTATGGGCCGCGATAAAAGCCTGCTGATCGAGCGTGAGTTCCGCCTCATCGCGATGACGGACGCCGTTGTTGACCATTACACGTTCAATCATCAGCCCAATATGCATAAACAGGTTGATACGCAGGTAGCTCTCAAAATGAATTTTGTAGAACGCCTCGTACTGTTTAATCACCGCCTCCACCTCGTCGATAATCACCACCGGGTTGAGGAAGTTCAGGCGGCTGGCGACGCCCTCGACGGTAAACAGCTTCACCACTTCTTCGACCATTGGCTCCAGCCCGCCCCCCATCAACAGACCGTTGAAGTAGTCGCGCTTCAGCACCTGGGTTTTTTCTTTGATCAGCTGTTCAACGCTAATCAGCGGGATATAGCCCGATTCAAGATCCGTGGTGGTGATGATCAGCCGCGTGCCGTTCAGCGCCGGGTCGGCCCGGGCGATTTTCCACTTCAGATCGTCATATTCCATCGTGAGGATGTCGATCTCTTCCTGTACCAGGTAGCGCTGGACAATGTCCTTCAGCTTGCGCGATATCCCTTCACCAGAAATGCAGGATATGATGATTTTATTGCCCGGTAACATGCCGGCGTAATAGCGTGTTTCCACGTCATACGCCCCCTTTGAGCCCTCGATAATCGCCTCCATCGGCAGCTTATCCTGGATTTTTGCCGCGATATCCAGCGCCATGGCGGTACTGACATTGTTAATCACCAAGAGCTCGCCGTGCAGATGCAGCTTAATCTCCTCGTAGATCTCTTTGAGCGACCCCATATCAACCAGGATGATCAGCCCGGCCCCTTGCTTGAGGCGAGACAGATGGGCGATCAGCAGATCGATAATCTCGCGCGTGGAGGTGGCGTTAGGCATATCAAAGGCTTTGAAGTAGTAACCGCCGGTTAGCTGGTTAGCAATACCGGCGATGCTGGACGCGGTTGAACGCCCGTGTGAGACGATAATGCCCTGGATGAGCGAGTCCACCCCGGCCAGCGAATGGAAGGTGCAGCTCAGCAAAGGGAGCAGCAGCGGCAAAGGCGTATGGACCACGTGTTTCGCCAGCAGACTGATACACTCTTCAGCCAGCAGGCGCGCCTTGCCGGAGACATACTCGGCGATGGTCTGTAGCTCATCGACTTGTTCAGACTGCTGCGGCGTGTGGAGCGCGTAGGTCAGACACAGCCAGATAGCCTTGCGGATTTCCTGCCCGCAGGGCACGCCGGTCAGGTTTTCCAGCTCATTGACGGCGTGCATGGTGTTCTGCCAGAGGTAGCCGCTATACAGCTTCTCCTGAGAGACAACGCCGTTCACGGTGGTGAGCAGGTGTTCCATTTTCCGATTCAGCAGAATGATATTGCCGCTATGGCAAAACTCGCGAAAAATGACGTCGTCATGCATGGCTTTAGGCAGCAGCGCGTGAATATCCGGCTCGCTTGCCTGCTTACCGGCTGAAACAACCAGCGTTTCCCCGCCTGGATGCGTACCATGTAGCGTGATGAAGTCCACCTCGCGGTTATCGCTCCACGCGCTGGCGCACATCACTTTGATCTGATTTTTCAGCTCGCCAATATTGCCGCGCACCGGTGACGTGACAAGCTGGTGCATGATTTGATTATCCAAATGAATATCCCTGCGCAGGCTTATCGCCTCCTGACGCAGAAACAGATTCACCTGGTCAATCCGCTCGGTCAGCGGACGTGAAATAAAGTTGGGGAGCATCACACGCACCGGTATACGGCGGCGGAAGGTGTTGAGCAGTACCGTGTCGATATTTTCCGTGGTGGCAAAGATAAAACGCAGCGAGGCCGGATGACGGGTACGGTTATCGCCCAACCGGTAGAAGTAGCCTTTATCCATAAACAGGAACAGCTTCTCCTGGTTCTCTGCGGAGAGTCGATGCACTTCATCCAGGAACAGAAAACCCCCGTCGGCGTCGTCAAACGCGCCGCGTTTATCGCGATCGGCACCGGTGAACGCACCGCGGGTATAGCCGAAAAGCGTGGCGGAAAGCAGCTCGGGGTTATTGGCATAGTCGGCGCAATTAAGCTCGACGAAGGGTTTATCGACGTCGATGACGCCGCGCTCTAAGGCGTATTGATAGATAAGCGAGGCGAGATGGCTTTTACCTACGCCGCTTTCCCCCGAGAGTAAAATGGGCAAGCCGTCTCCCGGGTAGTCAACTGCCGAGCGGCACAGTGCGACGGCTTCGGCCAGACTACCCTGCGCGCCAATCAAATGCATAAACGCATCGGCCATTCTCGACACTATCCGGGGCGGTGGTGACGTGGGCGTGCCGTTACGCTGCACAAAAAAGCGTACTGGTCGGGTATTTTCCTTACTCAGGCGACCGTCGTCGCAGAGCCTGTTCAGATAATGACTAATGACACTGCGGCTCACCTGCATGAAGTCTGCGCAGTCCTGAGCCGTGAATCCAGAAGGGCTTTCCGCATAATGGGTCAGTATTTTATGGAACAGTTTTTCTTTTGCTGACAGCGCCATTTTTCAAGATCCTGCATTGAGTAGAAAATAGCGTCCAAATAGAACAGACACTAGACACTAATATTATTATTAGACACTCAATACTTTCCTTGCTTACTCAGAAAACTAAAACTCCGTTTTAATTAAAGTGTGATAGCGGTCAACCACTGTTGAAAAATTGCATATGGAAAACGCAACACGTAAGTAAAGAATAATTTTTAATCAGGCGTAACTGCTTTATACAGAGTCTGGATATTGCAAACTTGCGAGGTACTGTAGCCTGTTGCATCAGCAGTTTCCTTTATACTCAGTTTCTTAACCCTTCTGTAATACAGGACTTTCTGATGCCGCTCATGGTCAGCCTGTTTTCCCCGGTATTTCCCCAGCGTATGGTCCCGTTCAATTCCCTGCTTCTGCCGCTGGCGGCGGCTCAACCAGTCCTTATGCGACATTGCGGCCATCAGGTCGATAAGCATGTTATTGATGGCGGTTATCACGGCGCGGGCCTGCGAAGGGTCTTTATCTGACAGCGCCTGCCATGAGGTGGGCACATCCAGGCTGACAATCCGCAGCTCGTGTTGTTCTATCTGTTTTATCAGCGTCATCCAGTCGCTGTTACTCAGACGGGTGAGGCGGTCAATTTGCTCGACCAGCAAAATATCATTGCGGTGACTGTCCATCAGTAGGCGCCCCAGTTCCGGGCGGTCAAGTTTTGTCCCGCTGATGTTTTCCCGGTAGTAACTGGTTAACCCGAAATATGGGCAGGAGCCCAGACGTCAGTTTTATACCCATATTTCGGATCAATACAGCCCGTTTTACACCTGCATAATCAGTCGGGTCAGGGATTCAACCCATGTCCTCGATGGTTTGCTGTATCACGAAAGCGACCTGGAAATCAGGGAGCATTACACCGATACCGCTGGTTTCACCGATCATGTCTTTGCCATGATGCATCTGCTGGGATTTGCGTTCTGTCCGCGAATCAGGGATCTCCACGACAAAAAGCTGTTTATCAAAGGGAAAGCGGACCAGTACCCAGCGCTTCAGTCACTGATATCAACGGCCAGACTGAATCTGAAAGAGATCGAACTTCACTGGCGTGAAGTGCTGCGTCTGACAACCTCGATAAAGCAGGGAACAGTGACGGCATCCCTGATGCTGAAAAAACTGGCCAGCTATCCCAAACAAAATGGCTTGGCAAAGGCGCTAAGAGAAATTGGCCGCATTGAGCGGACGCTGTTTATACTCGACTGGTTCCGCGATCCGGTACTTCGTCGGCGGGTCCAGGCGGGACTGAATAAAGGAGAAACTCGTAACGCGCTGGCGCGCGCGGTATTCCTGCACCGTCTGGCTGAAATGAGGGATCGTAAACCGGAAAATCAGAGCTACCGCGCCAGTGGACTGACGCTGCTGACAGCAGCTATCTCGCTGTGGAATACCGTCTATATGGAAAGAGCGGTCGATACCCTGAAGCGTAAAGGGGTGAAGATCAACGAGCAACTGCTATCACATTTGTCGCCGTTAGGCTGGGAGCATATCAATCTGACAGGCGATTACATCTGGAAAAGCAACAGAATACCGGCCTCCGGTAAGTTTCGTCGGCTGAGGCCTGCTAAAGTAGAAAGGTCAAAAAACAACCTTAACGTACATAATTTTCGATATCCAAACTGACCCCTTGAATAAATCGAACTTTTGGCCGTAGTCAGGATCAGATCACCACACTCCTGATCCTGCAGCGATATCACGTGGCAAAACAAAAGTTCAAAATCACCAACTGGGCTACCTACAACAAGGCGCTCATCCATCGGGGCTCACTGACATTCTGGCTTGATGAGTCGGCCATTCAGGCTTGGTATGATAAGCCCAACACGTCTTCACGTGGTCGTCCTCAACGTTATTCTGAGCTCGCTATTTCTACCGTATTGATGCTCAAACGCGTTTTTCGCCTTACGCTGCGCGCCGCGCAGGGATTTATTGACTCCATTTTTACCCTGATGACGCTCCCGCTCAGGTGCCCAGATTACTCCTGCGTCAGCAGGCGGGCTAAGTCCGTCAACATCCTATTTAAAACCCCCACGCGCGGCGAGATTGCCCATCTCGTTATCGATTCCACCGGCTTAAAAGTCTTCGGTGAAGGAGAAGGGAAGGTAAAAAAACACGGTCAGGAAAAGCTCCGCGTCTGGCGGAAACTGCACCTTGCGGTGGACGCCGATACGCATGAGGTTATCTGCGCTGACCTGTCACTGAATAATGTGACTGACGCAGAGGCATTCCCGGGACTTATCCGTCAGCCCCACCGGAAAGTTAAGGTCGCTTCTGCCGATGGCGCTTATGACACAAAACTTTGCCATGACGAGCTGCGGCGAAAAAAGTCAAGGTGCTTATCCCGCCGCGAACCCGGGCGGGTTACTGGGCGGCGGAGTATGCAGACAGAAATCAAGCGGTGGCCATGCAGAGGCTTACCTGGAACAATGCTTACTGGAAATGGCACACGGCTTATAACCGGCAGTCGGTGGCCGAAACGGCGATGTACCGGGTTAAACAACTGTTCGGTGGGCACCTGACGCTGCGTGACTACGATGTGCAGGTTGGTGAGGTTATGGCCATGATGATCCGTGCCTTAAACAAAATGACGTGTGCAGGGATGCCAGAAAGTGTGCGGATTGCCTGAGTAGGTCAGTGACGGGAGGCACTTTTTATCTAAATCCGATTTATTCAACAAAGCCGGGTAGCTCTGAGGGGAAGTGAACGCGTTGTTACTTTTAGATTAACAACGCGATCATTTAAAACTATTGAGTTAACTGGAATACTTAATTTCAATAAAAAATTTAAAATTATATTTTACAGTAAATTATTAATAATTATTAAGTTTCATGAGGAACTTAAATGTTGCAGGAGTGCTTTTATCGTATTTTCACATGCATCGTGAGGCGGTATACGGTTTAAAAGAAGTGCCCCCTTCAGTGCGTTACAAACAATCACTGCCATTTCTTGTGCCGATGTATTAAATGTCAGCTTTCCAGCATCTTTCCCACGCTGAAGAATGTTGGTGAGAATGCGGAGCTCATAAGCAGCAAGTTCATTTACCGCCTTTTTAAGCTCGGCAGGGAAAAGATTACTGTCAGAAAGCATTGCATAGACACCGCACATTTCGCCCTCTTGTGCGCACTCCGAAAATGCATCTAAATAACTTTGTAGCTGCTGAGATCCATTTGGCAATCTGAGGATGCTTGTTTCTAACACACCGAATGCCTGTCGTTTGGTTTCACAGTATGCGAGACCTAGATCGGATTTAACCGGAAAATGGTGATGAATACTGGCCTTACGTATCCCTAACTCACGAGCAAGGTCCGCATAACTAAAGCCCTCGAAACCATTTTTTTGGATAAAGGTGTTACTTATTTGCAATAATCTGTCTCGAGTTGATATATTTACGCTCCCGACACCCCAGTGCCTTTTTTTTCAATACATTAAGCTGTTCATGCATATGTCGTGCGTATCGTAAGTCCGGGTCTTCCTTTCAGGAAGGCCCGGATTAAAGAGAGCATGTGCCACTCTTGAATTTACCGATATACAATAGCTGTTCCGCCAATTTTATTATTACCGGTTATTCCAATAATGTGATAATGCGTAGCGCCGATATCCGCTGCTTTCATGCTCAGAGAAGTTTCAAGATCATCGAAGCTTGTAAATCCTTGTGATGAAATTATTCCAATTTTTTGAAATGATGTAGCTTCGTCGGTCCTTACCATCTGCGGGCTTCCCGCAAATGCTGCGGTAGAAGTAACAAGTACTGCAGCTGTTATAATAGCACAAGTGATACTTTTCATGTGAAGCTCCTGGAACGATTAATAAGTGAAAGGGTTGCTGTGTAACGTCAATCTACCTACTAGAAGGTAATGTCGCAAGTTATTTTTGAAGGTTAAGCAATCTTTTTTTGAATGCCATATAACCACCTGTTTTTTATATAATTTTAAATGCTGCCCGGCTTTATGGTGCTGTGTTCATGGTTAAAATGTAGCTTTTTCAACTAAGACACAGGATTAACACATCTTAAAATTCGCGCTTGAATGAGGAGTTATCATAGAGGAAGGTGGTGTTGTGTCGAATCTAACTGTGATTCCAAGCATTACCATGTCTGCGCAGCACTTAGAACAGCTTCTTAAAACCGTACCGGGGATAACGTTCAGCCGCTTCTGCCAGCGCCGGGATCACGAGCTCATCCCGGCAGAGATCGGGTTGGTCAAATACACCGTCCTGCATGTCTAGCGTAAACTCATAGAAAATTGCACAGTCAGATAGCTGACAAGCTCACGCTTCATCGCTGGTTTTAAAGCTTTTTTCGATGACATCTTTTAACGCACGATTTTCCAGACTCAGGTCGGAAAACATCAGCTTAAGACGACATTTTTTGTCCTCAAGATCTTTTATTTTTTTGATATCAGCTGCTTCAATCCCGCCGGTTTTCGCCTTCTTTCCAGCTTTTTTCCCGTATTCGGAGAATAATATTGGCGACCGAAAATAATATGTGAGCGATCAGGGCGGGTTGTTGTGCTGTATCTGATTCTAACCCTCTGCCGATAAAGGAGAAAATGAAAAATGAGAGCAGGGGGTGCCGTCTAGGCACTTCTAGTACAGTGTTTGGTAATTTACCACCAAGGTATGAAATAATTAACAAACTCACAGGTGAATACAATAATGAGTAAAATACAATTTCAGTTTCATAATATTAAAAGTGCTTTTTTATTGCCATGAAATTCCCTCACACTGGACAGAACCAGTTTTGCATTTTACATCTTTATAAAAGGTAATTTATAACGAAATTTTTAACATTTCGTGAGTATTTTGTGATTTTCATAGGTTATATTTAAAAAATTATAAGGATTACCAAAATGAATACATAGATTTTTCCAAAAAAAATATTGTACATCCATTGTGGCTCCACATTATTAAGTCATTAAAATTCCAAACAGTACAACACGATACATATTTTTTAATTTATTTTTTACTGTTAATTGCTCTTTCCTTTATCATTCATTGATGGGAGGTTTTAATTTTTAATCGATAAACCTACCTTTTAGTAGGTAGATTAGCGGAGTAGGTAAAATTAGTAAAAATTTAATTCAATTCTTTATTTAGATATCGTGGCTTTAGGTTTTAATATCATAAGGATTTGAAATTCACAACTCAAATGAAGGGGGGTTCAGTTTCAATTATTTTTATTGAAGCTAAATAATCTACCCTTCCCATTTTAATTAAAGAAATCTTTAGGCGGGAAAATGCTTATTCTTGTAGCTTTTATTGGTGGATTAATATGTTTGTTAAGTCCATGTACATTATCTGTTATCCCTTTGCTTTTTTCTGGCATGCAAGGGCGTCCACGTCAGATAATCGCAATGCTGTCAGGAATGGTTATTATGTTTACATTAGTGGCGTTGCTGGTAAATGTTGCGGGCGAATGGATTTCTAGCGCAACAATTATTGGCCGTTGGTTGGCTTTAATTTTTCTTACAGTTTCAGCTATAACGCTTATTTCTCCTAGGATGGCAGATTTTGTTACCTCTCCTTTCGTAAGAATAGGAAACGGCTTCAATAACCTGAGCCTAAATACCGGTGGTGTTGTTTCATGCTTCTGGGGTGGTTTAGCCGTGGGCTTGTTATGGGCTCCATGTGCCGGTCCTATCCTTGGTGCGATATTTAGTCTTCGTATTTCGGGTCATTCTCCTGTGCCTGGCAGTATTCTCCTTGCTGCGTATGGTACAGGATGTGCTGTAATGCTTGCTTTTTTAGTGTGGGGTGGTCGTAAATTAATCACACCCATTCGATCGCATGCAGCACTGATGTTTCGTTTACGGCAGACGGCTGGAGTTGTCATGTTAGCTGCTGTGGTAATGAGCATGAGTGGAGTTAATGATTTACTTCAGGGTGCAAGCGGTCTCGAAAATACTCTGGAGCAGCAGGTTCTCCGCTTAGTTCCGCAGTCAGCTATTCAACCGATGGTTCACATTGTGAACGATCCTCAAATTTCAGGATCACTTTTATTCGATACTTCAAATATATATATTCACCGCACTTCCGAGGTGAATGTAAGTAGTATGATGCCATCTTTAAGCGGTGGTACTGGATGGATAAATGGTGAACCTGTTTCTCCAGAATCTCTTCGTGGCAAAGTTGTCTTGATAGATTTTTGGACGTTTGGTTGTATAAACTGTCAGCACGCTCTTCCTCATGTGCGTGAATGGGCTCAGAAATATTCATCTCTAGGTTTAGTGGTGATTGGGGTACATACTCCTGAATTTCCGTGGGAGAAACCCTTATCTTCAGTCAAAAGAGCTGTCGAAAAATGGGAGTTACCTTACAGAGTTGTTACTGACAATAACGAAACCATCTGGAAAGCTTTTGGTAATAATTATTGGCCAGCCCAATATTATTTTGATGCGAAAGGACAACTGCGATATACCTCTTACGGCGAAGGTAATTACGAAAAGCAAGAAGAAGTCATACAACAGTTGATTAATGAAACTCACGTTTGAGATGAAATATTTTCAGCGTCAATTGGTTATATCCACCTGATTGTTAATGATTTTTTTATTTTTCCAATTGAATTTTTACTCTAGAGGTTTTTATGAGCATAACATTAGTTGGAGTTAGCAATCTAAATTATGGTGTCTATAAGGCAGAAAAAAATTACTATGATACTCAAATATCCGGTCTCTATTCCAAACTCGCATCGCTTAACTGTAAGCTTAATGAATATGTTAATGATAAATCCTTAACATTGGAATACAGAAAAAAGCTAATTGACAATGTGGAGCTTGAGATTTCTTCATTAAAATTAAATATTGCTCAGTTAGATCGTACTTTTACCTCGAAAATTGCGCAGGTATTATCCCATGATCATCTCGTGGTAATTAAAGCAGACGGTATCAATCGTCCCTCTGGAAATAGTTTGGTTGATGTTTACATATAATATTCAGGGTTTTATTGAATTTCGGATATTTATTATGTTGGATTTTTAGGTTTTTTTTAAATGTTAGAGGCTGAAATTTAATATGGTTTGCCAGAGTCATGGTTTCGTCAGCCATACTGTTTAAAAATAAATGGCACTATCATAAGCTTTATTTTTCCAGTTTATTTTTTAAAAAATATGAACTTTAGTCATAATTATTTTCTTAGCAGGCCCACGAGTTTTTTATTCTCTGGGCCTTGAAAATTATACCATAACCACCCGTTATCATATTCAGATAAAAGCTTTAGTCGTATAATCAGACTTAACACCACTTTGATTTTTTTGGACCTTCATTTATCGTGAGCATGGAATTACTTTGGCTCACTTTCAAAAAATTTTTTGTAAAGCTTCTAAAATTTCATTATCCAGATGAAATACCGATACTGTTTCCAAAATTTTACGAGCCAGATATTGCAGATTTTGTGCGGCTGATGCTAATTTTTCTACCAATGCAGCGTTCTGGAGTGACCCTGCTCCGGTAGACGATCCTGCCCTATAGTTTGAACATTCGGGCAGCATTTGGGCACACCACAATCTACACCTGAATTAAGAAAGAAGCCGTCCGTCAGATAACAGAACGCGGTTATTCCGTTGCGGAAGTATTCGAGCGTCTGGGCGTTTCTGCACACATCACTTTATAAGTGACTCCTGGCTATCAGCCTGATTAGAGCGAACAGTATGCCCGGGATTTACAGGTAGCCAAAAGCGAGATCCTTAAACTACGGGCACAGCTAAAACGCACCGAAGAAGACCGGGATATCCTGAAAAAGGCTGCGCGGTACTTTTTAAGGGAGCCCGTCTGAAGTACCGCTTTATCAATGAACATCGCACTGAATGGGGTGTGATGACGATGTGTAGGGTACTGAATTTAGCCTAGGCCGGATTCTATGCGTGGCTGTATAACCCGGTTTCGGCGCGTGATAAAGATAACCAAAACCTGCTGATGCTTATCTGCGACTCGGCTGGTCAATGAAGCCCACAATATTACGAGAACTGGCACTCGACGCACTGATGATGGCGGTCTGGCGGTCAGCGCCGAGTGATTCAGCGAGCGCCACGGCGGAATTAAAGGTATCGGTATTGACCTGCCTGCCGGAGACTGGCCTGAATGGTATCAAGTCCGTGCGTTCCGACAAAGACGCAGCCGGCTTTGGTCAGCATGGTGGGCTCTGGCACCACGCACAGGACGCATGCACCGAACATTTCCACCCGCCAGCCCTAGCCCGCCGGATATACGGTTACTGGCTGATTCACCTTCACTGACGCTGCGATCAGAGAGTACAGCAGCCAGCTGCACCGGCGAAAGCGCTATCCTCAGTCCCTGTTCTTCTTCCACAGGCTTCTCCTTTTCAGAACCGGTACATCATCCACTAAATTTATAACCGGGACTGCTGCCGGTTGCAAACCGGTGAATCTGCTCCGCTAATAATCAGGTAAAGCATCAAACAGAAAAGCTCAGGCAGTCGATTTCAGGGCCATTGATAACCGGTGTAATACCGGCGCGGGTTTTCAGAGCGGCTCCGCGCTTTCCACATCCGGAAGAATTTCCAGCTTATGAATAACGATTTGCATAACGTCAGTCATGCCTGGCGATAGCATCGTTCCTGAAGCTTAAAGTTACGGCAACCACTGTATCTTGCAATAGTTCCTCATCGCAGACTTGGCCTTACGCTGTAATAAACCCTTCGGCCAGGAGGGTATGCAATTGCGCGTCCTGAGCGTCGGCGGCTTCGCGGCGCCAGCCCGATCGCTGCAGCAGCACATCGATCCCCGCTAGGTCACCGGTAATGTGGGCAGGCAGGGGAATACGTTGCTGACCCACATCATCAAAGCTGGTGTCCAGCGCGTTACGGTTAAGGTAGATGCCTGATAGGGACGAGCTGAGACGCAATTTCCGTCGGCCACTCCATTCGCCTTCTGCCAGCACCATGTAAATCCAGCCGGTCATCTCACCGCGTGCAGAACGTTTTGCAGCCGGAACAAATCGTTCTGCGCCTTCAAGTTGCCGTTGCTGGCGCGCCACAGGTAATCGAGCTTGCCGGGCAGGTCAGCACGCAGGCCTTTCTGGCGCCCCTCTTTCAGCAGCCAGCTTATGTCGCTGGCCAGCTCCCGGCCAAAACAACGCTGCTTCTCGGCAGTAGCCAGCCAGCGGGTCAGAAAGAGGTTGTCCTGTGCGGGCGAGGTAGCGAGCCCGTCGAGATGGGCGGTATGCAGCGCAATCAGCCCGCACTAGGCAAGATGACTGACGTTCAGATTTTCTTTATCCATAATCCATAAGATATTCCATGATGCCTGACCATAGCATAGGGTGATCCTGATAACCGGTATTTTATGACATCAGCATCTCTCAGAGAATCCCGTCATCGCCGTCGCGGTGTAACTCCACTATTTCCTGATCAGGATAGGTTTCAAGCGTATCGATCGCGTTCAGCATGACCGTTTTCATGCCCGGCGACTACTTTTCCGCTCTGGCCAGTTCTTCACGAATGAATGCAGCAATGCGCAGCCGTGTGGTTTCAAGGCCAGCGCGAGTACTACTGCGCCGATCATGGTGTATACCTTCTCCAGTTCCCCGTACTGCTGTTCAGTAACCTGCATAGCACTTACCCCTCAGACGTAGCCGAACGGACGAACAGCGGGCAGCCTGTCATTTGGATGCCGCGTCAGCGGCATGGAGGCGCCAGAAACTGTTAAGGACGGCTCAGATGCATTCGGGCGTTGTAAGCCCGGCAGAGCCGGTTACAGGGCTGATGGTGGCGAAAACCCAACCTCGTCCTGCCAGACGCCGTTTAAGCAGCGGCCTGTCAGCAGCTTATTAGCTGGACGGTCGGAGACGAAAGATAGAATCAGCGGTACCACTTAACGCAATAAAAAACCAACTAGTTACAACACCTATTAATCAGCTACTGCAGTTCCGGCCTTTTGGGCCGGGCCGGGGCGGCTTGTAAATGAACACTCGGAGTTCCAGAACGGGCCTGGGATGCGATGAAGGTTTCAAGCCTGCTCTGGTGTAGTTTTATGTTGTGATTATAGGTGTTGTAACTATTAAATTGTATAGCTCACGCCTCAGGCGGGAGCTATTTCAAATTCTGAGCGGCGCGGGAAGGACTTCTTCATATCAGCGATAGCGTACGGCCCTACAGGAGCCACACGTGCCGGGTTTAAGAATCCCTTGCTCTACAGCCTCAATGCGCTGGTTTCGCCGCCGCAGCAGTATCTTATCCATATTGACACCTTGCATCTGCGAGAAACCTTCAGTGAGAATATTATGCCGGGGCATCCAATATTGATCGATCGGATTCCATTCGGGAACAGGCATTTCTATCAGGCTAAACCGGACCAGTTCCGGGAATAGACGCGACAGCCGGCAAAGGGGATCAGCGCAGGGATGAGCATGAAAACTTTTTTTAAGGCGTAACGCGTACGGTCAGCACGTGAAGTCTTTGACCTCAACAATCAGACTCTACGTCAGGCACTCAGCCGCCTGCAGGTTAGGCGAACCTAAGCGGCTCGATCCTTCGTGCAGGCGACAAGTTAGCGGTTATTTAAACATCGCGCGATAGCTGTCCACATTGGCTTTGGTGACCACCGTGGCCGGCACCAGAATGGTTTTTGATACGGTTTTGTCCGACGCAAGTTCGTTCAGGGCTTTTACCGCTTCTTCACCCATCTTTTTCGGATCCTGCTGCAGCACAGCCGTGACATAACCGCCATCAATGCCGCTGATGGCTTTTGACGTCAGATCCCAGCCAAAGACTTTAATGTCTTTCTGGCGCCCCTGATTTTCAACGGCAGCAATCGCACCGAGCAGTGCCGGTTCACCGGTCGCGTAGATAGTGGTTAAATCCGGGTTACCGGTAATCAGGTTTTCTGCCGCCGTCATCGCGGTATCCTGCACGTTCTGGCCATCAACCACGTCCGCCACGGTGATGCCCGGATTGCTTTTAATGGTTTCTTCAAATCCTTTCTGACGCTGGTTCTGCACTGCCGAGTTCAGTGCGCCCACAATGCCCAGTCGCGCTTTGCCGCCCATACTTCTGGCCACGTAGTCGACAAAATATTTACCAATAATTTTGCCGCCCTCCAGGTTATCCACGCCTACCTGCGCCGCCTGAGGACCCGCCGGTAATACCGAATCAATCGCAATCACCGGTATTTTAGCGGCGGCCGCTTCTTTTATGGCTGGCATAATGCCGTTGACGTCAATCGCATCCACCATAATGCCCTTCACGCCCTGTTGAATATAATTTTCGATCGCATCGTTTTGCGACACTGGATTATCGTTGGCGTTAAAGATCACTAATTTTCTACCGCTGGCGTTCGCTGCGTCCTGCGCGCCTTTGTTCATCTGATTAAAAAACAGGGCCTGCTGATTAATCTGAACCAGCGCATAGGTGGGAGCAGCCTGCGCCAGTGAAAATAAAGAACCCGTAGACAGTAAGCCGGTTGCCAGCGCAACAGCACGCAGTTTTCTGGTGTTAAATGCCATCATCTTAAAATTCCTCGTCGGGAATGAACGATAACCAGTTGATCTCCGCATCGAAATGCAGAGGGAATAGTGTTGGCGGGCAAATATCGTCTGAATGGCTGCTTCAGCCAGGACCTGAATAATCGACTTTCTGCACACCGTCCATTATGGTGCACGTATGAAAGAGATTAATCGGATTTGGGAGTGACTCCCGGGTAATGCGGTAAACTGCCATTAACATTCGCTTCTGGCTAAATTTTGTCAAGCGATTATTTTATCGTCAGCGGTCAGGGAAAAAACTGTATTCGCTGCGCGCAACTGTGTAACTGATAGCCGATTCCGGGCAAGGTAGCTGGTGATATGAGTAAAAAACGGGTGCTGTTATCCGATGTCGCAGCGCTGGCCGGACTGTCAAAAGCGACCGTATCCCGCTATATGAATCAAAGCATTATGCTGCCACAGGAGACCATTGACCGTATCGAAGCGGCGATTCGTCAGCTGGATTATCGCGGTAACAGCCTGGCACGTCGCCTGAGCAAGGGCGGTAGCGAAACCCTGGGGCTGGTGCTGCCCGATATTACCAATCCCTTCTTTGCCGAACTGGCGGACGCCGCCGAAGAAGCCGCCTCTGCCCATGGCTACAGCCTGGTGCTGTGTATTACCCGCAACCACCCTGGCAAAGAGAGTCAGTTTATACGCTGGCTGGATACCTGCCAGGTGGACGGTCTGCTGTTTACCACCAACCATCCAGATAACGGCCTGTTACGCAAAGAAATTAACCGCCACCAGCGCATCGTGCTGCTGGATGAGGACATTCCGGGTAGCGTGGTACCTAAGGTCTTTGCGGACAACGTTCAGGGAGGCCGGATTGCTACGGAAAACCTGATCGCCGCAGGTCACCGGCACATTGCCTTTGTCGGCGGTCCGGGTGAATTGATGAGTGTGCGCGAACGCTACCAGGGCTTTTGCACCGCAATGGAGCAGGCTGGCCTGCGTGTCGCACCTGAATGGGTGATGTATGGCGAATACCAGCGCGAGTTCGGTAAACAGGCGCTGGAACGGCTGTTTAGCTGCGCTGAGCGCCCTACCGCCGTCTTTGCCGCCAGTGATTTTCTCGTGCTTGGATTGATGGATGGCCTGCGCGCGCGCGGACTCAAAGCGCCCGAAGCGCTGTCACTGGTGGGCTTTGATGACGCAACCTATGCCGACTTCACCCAACCCCGTATTTCAACCATCCGTCAGCCCGCTCGGGAGCTGGGCCGCAAGGCAGTAGAGATTATGTTGCGTATTCTGAATGATGATCTGTCGATCCCCGCCGAAACCCGCCTGCCGGTAGAGTGGGTAGCGCGCGATTCGATCCAAATTTGTTAACAATGCCCCAGAATGGCGCAAAAGCGCACAGCTTTGGTGCGAATAATGAGCTTTTTAATTTATCAGGTTTATAGTAAGTAAACCGGTTTACCTGAAGTAAAATGTTAAATCCTTTTATTATAGTTAGTTAGACTGCGAGTGTAGCACCTGTTCACAGACTGGCACGGAAGCTGCAATGTCGTACCCGGCAAACAAATATCGTTGTATCGTGTTGTTCTGTGTGTTGTAACAAGGGTTTTATCCTGCAGGTAAACCGGTTTACAAGGGCGTAAACCGTGCCGGATAACCCCTTTTTACATGCAGATTGACAGTCCTGTTAGCAGTGATGGGAGTAATCACATGCAGCAAGCACAAACTGCCCAGACACGGGTAGAGATGGTGAATATTACCAAGACCTACGGCGCGATACGGTCACTGCGCGGCGTAAACCTGCAACTGGCTCCAGGTGAAGTGCTGGGGCTGGTGGGCGACAACGGCGCGGGAAAATCGACCCTGACCAAGGTGCTGTCAGGCGCTGTAGTGCCGACCAGCGGTACGATTCGTATTGATGGTGAGGACCAGCATTTCAGTAACCCGGCGGATTCACGCCGTTGCCATATCGAGATGGTTTATCAGGACCTGTCGCTGTGCGACACCGTTGATGTGGCAGGCAACCTGTTTATGGGACGTGAGCCGATGAAGTCCATTCTCGGCATTCCGTTTCTGGATGAAGAGAAAATGCACGCTGATGCACGGGAGATGCTAAAAGGCCTGGGGATTTCTATTCCGGACACCCGCCTGCTGGTGCGCAATTTATCCGGCGGGCAGCGCCAGGCGATTGCCATTGCGCGTGCGGCCGCCTTCGATCCCAAAGTGCTGATCATGGATGAACCCACCGCCGCGCTGGCCGTCGCCGAAGTGGAGGCGGTACTGGAGCTGATCCGCCGGGTCTCGGCACGTGGCGTGAGCGTCATCCTGATTACGCATCGCCTGCAGGATCTGTTCCTGGTCTGCGATCGCATCATGGTGATGTACGAGGGCACCAATGTGGCGGAACGCCGGGTGGCCGACACGGACCTGACTGAGATCGTCAATTTAATCGTGGGTGAAAAATTTGTCGCCCGCTCGGCCGCAGCGCACTGAGCGAGGTAACAGGATGACTATTATGAATCTGAGCAGTTCCCGTATGGCACAGCACTCGCTGCCGCGTCGCCTTCTGCATAACCACTCTGGCGTGGTCAGCATCGCACTGTTTTTCGTATTCTGCTGCGTGGTGTTTTCTCTGATCACCGGCAACTTTCTCAGCAGCGCGAACTGGCTGAATATCATTCGTCAGAGTGCGCCATTGCTGATCGTAGCCACGGCGATGACGCTGGTGATCACCACCGGTGGGATCGATCTTTCCGTGGGATCGACACTGGCACTGGTCGGTGCCCTGTCCGCTATCGCCCTGAATAACTGGGGCCTGTCCTGGCCGGTGGTGTTGCTGGGCGGCTTGCTGCTGGGTGCGCTGGTCGGTGCTATCAACGGCTTTTTTATCGCCTATGAAGGCATTCCGGCCTTTATCGTCACGCTGGCGACGCTGGCGGTGGTGCGCGGCGTGGCGCTGCTGATCACTCAGGGTTACTCCATTCCCATCCCCGCCGACAGCCTGTTCGCCTTTATGGGACGCGCATGGGTGTTGGGCGTGCCGATGCCTGCGCTGATTGGCATCGTAGTGCTGGTGGTCGGCCATATCGTGCTGAACCATATGCGTTTTGGTCGCTATGTCACGGCAATTGGCGCAAATGCGGAAGGTGCGCGCCGTAGCGGGATTAACACCAAAGCCGTCACCATGAAGGTCTACATCATCAGCGGTATGGCGGCGGCACTGGCGGGCATGATCATCACCGCCCGTCTGGGCAGTGGCTCTTCTAACCAGGGCGAAGGCTTTGAGTTGCAGGTCATCGCCGCGGTAGTGCTGGGCAGTACCAGCCTGTTCGGCGGCTTCGGCACCGTTATTGGCACGCTGCTCGGCGCGCTGTCGATTGCCATCATCCAGAACGGCCTGATTTTGTCGCATATCTCCCCGTTTTACACACAGATCGCCACCGGTACGATTATTCTGCTGGCCATCTGGCTGAACACCCGCATTCTCAACCCAACGCGGTCGGCGGCGAAAGGATAGCGCATGAAACATTCTATTTTTCGCCATCCCGATCCGCTGCCGCTGGGTATCAGCAGCGGCTATGTGATGACCGTTCTCGGTCCGTTGCCGGTGAGTGAAATGGGCGTAACGCTGATGCACGAACATATCCTGCTGGATGCCTCTGGCAAATGGGTGCCGCCCTGCTGCTGCGGCGATCGTCATCTGGCGGAAATGCCGGTCAGCATTGAAAACCTGGGCGAACTGTCACTCAACCCGCTTATCAGCCGCGATAACTGTCAGCTGTTTGATGTGGATTTGGCGATTGAAGAGCTGATGAAGTTCCGGGCGCTGGGCGGCGATACCGTAGTGGACCCCACTAATATTGGAATTGGCCGCGATCCCAAAGCACTGCAACGCATCGCACGCCTGACCGGGCTGAATATCATTATGAGTACCGGGCTGTATCTGGAACCGTCACATCCGGACTGGATGAAAACGATCAGCATTGAAGCACTGACCGACAAGCTGATTTACGACCTGGGAGGCAGAGAAGATAAACCCGAGGTGCTGGCTGGCCTGATCGGCGAGATCGGCGTCTCCAGCCGCTTTACCCTCAATGAAGAGAAATCCCTGCGGGCTGCAGGCCGCGCCAGCGCTGCGACAAATGTGCCGATTGAGGTGCATCTGCCCGGCTGGGAGCGTCTGGGCCATCGGGTACTGGATATTCTTGAAGAAGAAGGGGCTGACCTGCGGCATGTTGTGCTGTGCCACATGAACCCCAGCTTTGCGGATAAGCGTTACCAGCGCGAACTCGCCCAGCGCGGAGCCTTCCTGGAGTACGACATGATCGGCATGAGCTATTACTACGCCGATGAATCTGCGCAGTCGCCCTCCGATGAGGAGAATGCCCGCGCCATTCGCGAGCTGATCGATGACGGCTTTATTGAACAGGTTTTGTTGTCGCAGGACGTGTTCCTGAAAACCATGCTGACCCGCTACGGCGGTCACGGCTATGGCTACATCCTTAGACATTTTGTTCCGCGCCTGAAACGCCACGGCGTCAGCGGCGAACAACTTGAAACCTTACTGATTGCTAACCCACAGCGCGTTTTTGGTGGGTAAGAAGGGAGAACCGTAATGCAGAAGAAAATTTTACTGGTCGGCGAGTCTTGGACCAGCACGTCCGTTCACGTTAAAGGCTTCGATCAGTTTGCCACCGCCACCTGGCATAATGGCGCAACCGACTTTATGGCAGCGCTGGCCGACAGTGATTATGCAATTACCTACATGCCCGCTCATGCCGCTGCCACCGAGTTTCCACTCACGCCTGACGGGCTTTCGCAGTGGGACGCGATCATTCTGTCCGACATCGGCGCGAATACTTTGCTGCTGCACCCGGACACCTGGCTGAAGAGCCAGCGCACGGCGAACCGCCTGATGCTGATCCACGACTATGTGGCCGCAGGCGGCGCACTGATGATGATTGGCGGCTACTTTAGTTTTCAGGGTATCAATGGCGGTGCGCGCTATCGCAACACGGCCGTGGAGAAAGTGCTGCCGGTGCGCTGCCTGGCCTGGGATGACCGCATTGAAACGCCTGAAGGGGCTTATCCCAGCGTGACGGAACCTCATGCGCTGTTTAGCGACATCCCCAATGAATGGCCATGGTTACTGGGCTATAACGAAGTGGAAATGCACCCTGAAGGCAAACTGCTGGCGACCATTGCCGGCACGGAACATCCACTGCTGGCGGTGCGCGAGTATCAGCAGGGCCGATCGCTGGTCTGGACCAGCGATATGTCGGCGCACTGGCTGCCGCAGGAATTTGCGCAGTGGCCGGGTTATCGCCAGCTGTGGATCAACTGCCTGGACTGGTTAACGGTGCGTGGCGGATGAGCCAGAGCCTGATACTGGCGCAGCTGCTGCTGCGCTTTGACACCATTAATCCTCCGGGCAATGAAGCGGCCTGCATGCAGTTCTTGGCAGACTGGCTGACGCAGCGTGGCTTCGACGCCACCCTGTCGACCTTCGGTGAAAACCGCCTGAACCTGATTGCCAGTCTGCCTGGCAGTCAGCCCGGACCGCAGCTGGCGTTTACCGGCCATCTGGATACGGTTCCCCTCGGCAATGCCGACTGGCAGTACGATCCGTTTGGGGAAGTCGCTGGCGACAGGCTATATGGGCGGGGATCGAGTGACATGAAGGCCGCCATCGCGGCCTTTGCCGTCGCCTGCGTGACGAATCAGCAGGTAATTCGGCAGGGTTCGGGCGTAGTGTTGTTGATAACAGGCGGGGAGGAAACGGGCTGTGACGGCGCACGGGCGCTGATTGATTCCGCTGACCTGCCCAGCGTTGGCGCATTGATTGTCGGCGAGCCCACCGCCAACTATCCGGTTATCGGTCACAAAGGCGCGCTATGGTTACGCTGTGAAACCCGCGGAAAAACAGCCCATGGCGCAATGCCGGAACTGGGCATTAATGCCATTTATCTGGCGGCGGAGGCTCTGGGCAAGATTCAGCATTTCTCACCTGGCGCACCCCATCCGCTGATGAAGCAGCCGACCATTAACGTCGGACGCATTGCAGGCGGCCTGAACATTAACTCTGTGCCCGATCACACACAGTTTGACGTTGATATCCGTAGCGCGCCCAATCTGCAGCACACCACCATTCGTCAGCAACTCACAACCTTACTGGGAGATAGCGTAACGGTGACGACTCTGGTGGATCTGCCGGCAGTGCTAAGCGAAGAGAATCAGGCCTGGATTCATTCTGTTTATCAGCATTGTCAGGCGTTACATGACGTCCCTCTTACACCGCGCATTGTGCCCTATTTTACGGATGCGTCACTGTTGTTGCCCGCACTGGGTACGCCGCCCTGCATTATCCTCGGTCCAGGTGAACCGTCAATGGCACATCAGACCGATGAATACTGCCTGTTGAGCCAGTTAGCGGAAGCAGAGGTGTTGTATGGTGCGTTGATTAATGACTGGATGAAGTAATGCCCTCATCACTCAACATAAATGCAAAGTGCAAAAAAGATATTTTGTACTTCTAGACCTGCGCATTTTAAAAGCGTTAGTAACAAAAAAGACATTCTAAAAAGCATCGATAAAAGTAACTCTATAGCTAAGTTTAAAAGTAGAAGAAGTAATTTTGGTTACTTGGACGTCGATAATTACTTATCTGATAACCCAAATATTACTCCGTTCGGTGATGCTTTAGAAATAATCAATAGCAACACCAGTGCTATCATGATGCCAGTAGAATAAAAAGGCACCTATAAGTTAGGTGCTTTTTTCACTTTTTATTATGATATAATTTTGTTTGCTAAAGCAATTTGCTCATATTTACTTGCTATTAATAAAACTTAACATTAAGCTCAATCAAGTTTAGTGCCAATTTCGCTCAGTTTATTTAGGTAAATCGAGATTTTTGAATTTATATGATTTATTTGATCTTGATGGGCTTCCCTATTTCTTCTGGTTTTTAGGCTTACTCAAATTCCAATCCTTATAGAATTAACTTCTTAGCAGCTCCCGAACTTTACTTGGTCTTTGTTAATAAGACTTACTTCTAAAGTAAGTTTTTATGAACTAGTTAGGTCTTGCACTCACCATACTCAATGGAAGCTTACGTAAAACCTAACCTTATATAATTATGTTTATATAAGGCCAGACAGAGTCTCTGAAACCTTGTATCATGCGGATCGGGGCTGGATCCTGAACTTTACGGCCATTTATATGAAACGGCGAAGTTCTGGACGGCGTGCGGCTGAACGACGGTGTTTAAAAAATAGGCGTCGCTACGTAAAATCTGACGAGCAGTACCCCTGCTTCTTTCTCAGAATTCACGTAGCGTTGCCTTTCAGCCAAGAGTTGTAAATGGAGCAAACATGAACGATATCTCCGCTTTTACCGGTGTGACTCTTAGCGGCAGCGCCGGTGATGATCTCACTGCTAAACTGGCCGCGTTCGTCCGCCATCGAGAGGCCTTTTCTGCCAACACGTGGCGTCAGCTACTGAGCGTGATGCGGATCTGCTGGCGCTGGTCGCAGGAGAATCGTCGGTCCTTTCTGCCGATGTCACCGGATGACATGCAGGACTACCTGTTTCACCTGCAGACCATTGGCCGTTCAACTTCAACTATTTCGGTGCACGCGGCGCTTATGTCGATGTTACACCGTAATGCCGGACTGGTGCCGCCAACGATTGCGTCGGACGTAGTTCGCGCCAGGAAAAAGATAAACCGTACAGCGGTCATGTCGGGTGAGCGTACAGGACAGGCCGTCCCGTTCTGCCGGCCAGATCTGAACCGTCTTGATGCTGAATGGGCTCATTCTCCGCGCCTGCAGCAGTTGCGCGACCTTGCGTTTATGCACGTTGCTTACAGCACACTTCTGCGCATGAGCGAGCTTTCCCGTCTGCGGATCAGAGATATCTCCCGTGCAGCAGACGGGCGTATCATTCTGGACGTTGGCTGGACTAAAACCATCCTGCAGTCAGGTGGGATCGTTAAGTCCCTCAGTGCGAAGTCATCCCGCAGGCTGACCGAATGGGTCACCGCGGCGGGTCTCGCCAGCGAACCTGACGCTGTTATCTTCTGTCCTGTTCATCGATCTAACCGTATCGGCAGGGTGTCGGAAGTCCCCATGAGCGCACCCTGCCTGGAAGATATTTATCGTCGTGCCCGTCAGGCTGCGGGTGAGACAAAGGCTCTTGAAACCAATAAAGGGCGCTATGCAAGCTGGAGCGGACATAGCGCCCGCGTCGGCGCCGCACAGGATATGGCCAGAAAAGGAATATCCATTGCACAGATCATGCAGGAAGGTACTTGGACGCAGACCCAGACTGTCATGCGCTACATTCGTATGGTTGAAGCTCACCGGGGAGCAATGGTCACCCTGATGGAAAACGATGATGATTAGCTGATTAAGCGATCTGCTTCTGAGGTTCAGTACTGTGTTTACCCTGACTGAAATCTGTCTGTGA
>Ga0207696_1000266_pt1 | contig 65599 bp, 58 predicted proteins | sample KBSS54metaG_FD_184403 | JGI IMG/M metagenome (GOLD analysis project Ga0207696, IMG submission 184403) | Switchgrass rhizosphere microbial communities from Kellogg Biological Station, Michigan, USA - KBS S5-4 metaG (SPAdes) (version 2) | ecosystem: Host-associated > Plants > Roots > Rhizosphere >... | reverse complement strand
AGATCTTCCTGTTCGACGAGCCGCTGTCCAACCTCGATGCCGCCCTGCGGGTGCAGATGCGCCTGGAACTGGCGCGGCTGCACAAGGAACTGCAAGCCACCATGATCTACGTCACCCACGACCAGGTAGAGGCCATGACCCTGGCCGACAAGGTGGTGGTGCTCAGTGCCGGGCGCATCGAGCAGGTGGGCTCGCCGCTGGAGCTTTACCACCACCCGGCCAACCGGTTTGTCGCTGGCTTCCTGGGTACACCGAAAATGGCTTTTCTCAGCGCCACGGTAGTGGTTACGACCCGCCAGGGCGTGGAAATCAAGCTGACCAGCGGCGCGCACCTGCTGATTCCACGCGACGGTGGAACGTTGAGCAGTGGGGACAGTGTGACCTTGGGCGTACGACCCGAGCACCTCTGTCTGGACCCGGAGGGCGCACTCCCCGTGGTCACGGATGTCACCGAGCGGTTGGGCAGCGATACCTTCTGCCACGTTACCGCTGATTCGGGCGAGGTCCTGACCGTGCGGGTACAGGGTGACTGCGAAGTGGCCTACGGCCAACGGCGACGTCTGGGCATCACTGTTGCGCATTGCCACCTGTTCGATGAACAAGGGCAGGCCATGCCTGCGCTCAAGCAACGCGCGGCCTGATCCTTGACTGATGATCCGACACAACAGAATAGTGAGAGAAACGCCATGAAACGACTCGAAGGAAAAAGCGCGCTGATCACCGGCTCGGCACGGGGTATTGGCCGCGCGTTTGCCCAGGCTTTCATCAATGAGGGGGCTACCGTAGCCATTGCGGACATCAACTTGCAGCGTGCGCGGAGTACGGCAGCGGAGTTGGGGCCCCATGCTTACGCTGTGGAGATGGACGTGACCCGTCAGGACTCTATTGACCAGGCCATCGCTGCTGTGGTCCAGCACACCGGAAAGCTCGATATCCTGGTCAACAACGCGGCGTTGTTCGACCTCGCCCCCATTGTCGAGATCACGCGAGATAGTTACGAACGCCTATTTTCCATCAATGTCGCCGGCACCCTGTTCACCTTGCAGGCAGCGGCAAAACAGATGATCAGCCAAGGGCAGGGCGGCAAGATAATCAACATGGCGAGCCAGGCCGGGCGCAGAGGTGAAGCCTTGGTTGGGGTTTACTGTGCCACCAAGGCAGCCGTCATCAGTCTGACCCAGTCGGCAGGACTCAATCTGATCAAACACGGTATCAACGTCAATGCCATTGCGCCCGGGGTGGTTGACGGGGAGCACTGGGACGGTGTGGATGCACTGTTCGCCAAGTATGAACACCGCCCTTTGGGGGAGAAAAAAGCGCTGGTGGGGCAGGAAGTGCCTTTCGGGCGAATGGGCACAGCCGATGACCTGACGGGCATGGCGGTGTTTCTGGCTTCCAGCGACAGCACCTACGTGGTGGCCCAGACCTATAACGTGGATGGCGGCAACTGGATGAGTTGAGGTCAGGCTGATGCTTTAGCTGAGCACCACTGTGCCGTCGAGCGTCGGCATCGGTCGGGCATTGCTCCAGATAGGCAGGCGTGGTGATCCTGTTCTGTCCCTAGGCACTTGATGTTGCGGTTGTTGGCGACGGTGTTGGGAGGCTGGCTGGTTGGGGTTGGCTTTATTCTGATCTTTCGTCATGGCGCTCGCCTGGGCCCGGTGCTCGGGCGTTCCAGCGCTGCCAAGCGCCTACTGAAGCAAAATGCCATAACGCGCACTGCCTTCAACGCCCTGCAAAGCGTCCTGCTGTCGGCCGGTGCCACCGCTCAGTTTGAAGAGCATCCATTGGGCCGGATCGCGCGCAACATCGAAACCTTCGTGGTTCACGCCGGGCACGACCGCACGGCTCAGATCATCGGGCAGGCACAGTTGGGTGCCACCTTTGACTCCACGTTGCAACGCTGAGGATTGAACATGTCGGGTCAACTGCACCTGGGTTTGTTCATCCAGGAAACCGGTCATCATATCGCTGGCTGGCGCGAGCCTTCAGCGGCGGCCAATGCCGCGCGCGATTTTCGTCATCAGGTGGAACTGGCACAGCTGGCCGAAGCGGCCTGCTTCGACCTGTTGTTCATCCAGGACTCCTACGCGATGCGCGGGGCCAATGACATCGAAGCGCTGCAGCACAGCGCGCGTGCTATTCACTGGGATCCGTTGACCGCGTTGTCCGCGCTGGCCATGGTGACCGAACGTATCGGCCTGATCGGCACAGCCACCACCACCTACAACGAGCCTTACAGCCTGGCACGGCATTTCGCTTCACTGGACCACATCAGCCGAGGCCGGGCAGGTTGGAACCTGGTGACATCGAACAACGAAGCCGAGGCGCTGAACTTCAGCCGCAGCGAACACGCCGTGCATGGTGACCGGTATGCACGCGCCGCCGAGTTTCTGGACGTGGTCAAGGGCCTGTGGGATACCTGGGAAGACGATGCTTTCGTCGAGGACCAGCAAGAGGGCCAGTTTTTCGACCCCCGCAAGTTGCATGTGCTGGACCATCGTGGTGCCCACTTTTCGGTCAAGGGCCCGCTGACTCAAGCCCGTCCTCCTCAGGGGCATCCGGTGCTGGTGCAGGCTGGGTCGTCCGACACGGCAAGCAGTTGGGGGCGAGCACAGCGGATGTGATTTTCACCGCCCAGCAAAATCTGGAGCGTGCGCAAAGGTTCTATAGCGACATGAAGCGTCTGGCGCGGGAAGCCGGTCGTGATCCGTCTCAGCTGTTGATCATGCCTGGACTGCTGCCGGTCGTGGCCGCTACCGAGGCTCAGGCGCAGGCCAAGTTCGAGGCGTTGCAGAATCGCGTATTGCCCAACGTTGGCCTGGCCACTCTGGCGACAACCCTGGGCGAAGTGGATCTGAGCGGCTATGACCTGGACGGCCCCCTGCCGGATCTGCCCGAGGCCAATGGTCCGAAAAGTCGCCGCCAATTGCTGATTGACATGGCGCGGCGGGACAACCTTACCATCCGCCAGTTGTACCAGCGCGTGGTGGGGGCTCGCGGCCACCTGACGGTGGTGGGAACACCTTCACAGGTGGCTGATGTGATGCAGCAATGGCTGGAGGAGGGGGGCGCCGACGGGTTCAATATCATGCCGGCGCATCTGCCAGTGGGGCTGCGCGATTTCACCGACCTGGTCGTGCCGGAGTTGCAACGTCGCGGCTTGTTCCGACGTGAGTACAGTGGCACCACGTTGCGCGAGCACCTGGGGCTTCAGCGGCCAGGCAATCGGCATGTCCGCTAGATCAATCACGCAGGGCCTGGCAGCTGCGGCTTGTACGCTGCGTCATGAGGACTTGTCGCCGACTTTGCTGGCCAAGGCACACGCCCTGATCGCCGACACCCTGGTCGTGGCGGCGGCGGGGCGCGCCGATGCCAGCGGTTTGGCGCTGAGCGCGGAGCCAGGCGCGGCTTCGGGCGCCTGCCGGGTATGGTTTGGTGGCGAGGCGGATCGTCGTCTGCCAGCGGGTTGATGCTTGGGCTTGACGAAGTGCAAATGGCCATGCCCTTGGCCTGGCAGTGGCGCAGGCAGCGGGCACGCAACAGGCGAATGTCGAACAGACGTTGGCCAAGCGCTTGCAGCCGGCACTGGCGGCGCGAGCCGGGGTGTTTGCTGCCCAGCTCGCACAGGCTGGCGCTACCGCGCCGATATGGGTCGTGGAAGGCAAGTTCGGGCTGCGTGCGTTGTATCAGCCTGCGGATGACACACGCATCCTTGAGGGATGGGGTTCGACCTGGCAACTGCTTGATACGCAGGTCAACACCCATAACACTCATGAGTTGGCACCTGCCAGTGTCCCAACGGGTGCTCCGCTTGTCTGATCCGTCATTCGCGAGTCTTGCGCCCGTTCAATTGCTCGACGACGTACTGGGCATCGCGCGCAACTCCGCTGAAGCGCCCGGAGCCCCACGAGTGCAGCCAAGGCAGCCCAAGGAAATACAGGCCGGGCTGGGCCGTGACCCCGCGCGCGTGACCAGGGTAGCCACGGCCGTTGAATACCGGCACGTCGACCCAGCTGAAGTCAGGCTGGAAGCCGATGCACCAGATGATGGTGGTAATGCCCGAGCCTTGCAGCTCAAGCTGCGTGCGCATGCCCTCGGGCACCCAGCATGGCTTATAGGTGCCGGCGGCGGGCGCCTGGATCTGCTGTTCGGCGATGTATTTGTCGATGCTGGCGTTGATGCGGTTGTAAACGGCGTCGGCGGCATCCAGGCTATCGGCCAGGTTATCGTCGAAGGTCAGCACGTCGCCGTCCAGGCGTTGCAGGCGCCCGAATAACTGCATGCCTTCTTTGGCGAAGCGCCGCAGGTCGATGTCGCGGCCGCCATCGCGGCCCGTCACGTAGTGATTAGTGTTGTCCCGTACGCCCTCGCGCAATGGGTGGGTATCGACGCCGATGTCGTAGTAGCCCATCTCGGCCAACCAGTCGACCACGTCCTTGCCTCGGTGAAAGCGCGCGCAGCGCGGTGCATCGCCCACGGCCAGAAACACCTGGCGGCCCGCCAGGTGCAAATCCTCGGCGATCTGTGCACCTGATTGTCCCGAACCTACCACCAACACGGCACCGTCGGGCAGGCTGTGGGGGTTGCGGTACTGTTCGGAATGCAGTTGGTGGATGGCGGCGGGCAGGCGCTCGGCGAAGCGGGGGATAATCGGGGTGTGATAGCCGCCACTGGCGATGACGACCTGGTCGGCGCTGAACTCGCCGGCGCTAGTCTGCAACTGATAACCGCCTTCGGCGCGTAACGTCAGGCGTTGTACGGCTACACCCTCGCGCACGGGGGCTTTGACGCTGGCGATGAATCCGTCCAGGTAGGCGATGATCTCCTCTTTCTTCATGAACCCGTGCGGGTCATCGCCGGCATAGGGGTAACCGGGCAGGGCGCACTGCCAGTTGGGCGTGACCAGGCAGAAGGCATCCCAGCGCTGAGTGCGCCAAGTGTGAGTCAGGCTGTGCTTTTCCAGCACCAGGTGGTCGATATCCTGCTGTTGCAGGTAGTAGCTGGCCGACAGCCCGGCCTGGCCGCCGCCGATGACGATTGCGCTGTAGTGGGACATGGTGGGGTTCCTTGGGTTAAAGGTCGCCAAATGCGGCGTAGTTGACGTGGCCGGCACCGAGGGTGCGGATACCCAGGACCTGGACGCGCAGATCGTCGCCGGTAAACTGCCGGGCCTGCATGCGCAGGCCGCCCAGACTGTCCATGGCCGAACTGCAGTAGAATCCTTTGACCTGCTTGACCCGTTCGGAGGCGGCGTTCAGCCCCTCTTCGGCGCGGCGCAGGAAGTCTGCCAGCAGATAGCTCTTTCCCGACTCCAGATGCAGGTAAATGCTGGTGGAAGGCGAGTAGGCGTTGGTTTCCTGGCCATCAGGCCAGCGCAGACGAATGTTGACCGCAGGCATATCAATGCTCCTTGGGGTAGCTGAAACCGGTAAAAGGCTGTTGCCGCAAGTCCCAGAACGATGCGTGCTGGTCTTGCAGGCGCACGTCCAGGCGTGCGCTGGCATCGATGTGGCCGATGGCTTGGCATTCCAGGCCCTCGAAAGCGAAGGCGGCCTGTACGGTGGGCAGGTCCTCAGGCGCCAGGGTCAGCAGGAAGCCATAGCTGGGGAAGGCCTGCAGCCAGCGCAGCAGCGGCGCGTTGGTGGGACGCGGAAGGCGGGTCAGGTCAAGCTGGGCGCCGCACCCGGTGGGCTCGAGCAACATCAGCAGGGTGCCCAGAACCCCGGCATTGCTGATGTCTTTGGCGGCCAGCAGCAGGCCTGCTTCGGCCAGCCGCGGAATGATGTCCAGCTTGGCCCGCAGGCGCTCGCCCGGCACGCCTTCGAAGGCTTTCCAGTACGGGGCATCGCCATGCCACTGACCGTCCAGGTCCACCACCATGGCCAGGCATTGGCCGGGGGCTACGTGCAGGGTGGACAACAAGCTGCGCGCCCAACCGGTGATCGCCACGGCAACGGCGGTGGGGTTGCCCGGCGCGTGGCTGGTATGCCCGCCGGCCAGCACCAGGCCGTAGGCCTGGCAGGCATCGCGAATCCCCGCCAGGACTTGGCCGGCGGCGTGTTCGTCATGGTGCCAGTAAGCATTGACCACGGCGGTGGCGCGGCCGCCCATGGCGGTGATGTCGCTGACGTTGGCCATCACCGCGGACCAGCCGGCGAACCAGGGTGCCTGGTTTACGAAGGCGGGCAGCATGCCTTCGATGGCCAGCAGTTGGTAGTGGTCGCCGCAGCGGATGGCGGCCGCGTCGTCGCCGGGCAGTGCATACCGCGCCTCTGCGGTGACCGGTGCGCTCGCGACGACGTTGGCAGGGTGCTGAATGGCTTGCTTGGATTGCATGGCAGGCGTATCACGCAGCAAGGCCAGCAAGGCCAGCAAGGCGTGCAGGTCAGCGTCCATGGTGTGCGCTCCGACGTGGCTTCAGGGCCACCTGGCGTGGCATCAGCGGATAGCGCGGCAGCTGCGCCTGCATCAGCACGTGGGGCTGCCCCAGCAGTTCCATCACTTGCAGTGACCGCCAGTGCAGGCTGTGGAAATAGCTTTCATTGGCCTGCTGCACTGTCGCCAGAAAGGTGTGGCAACCCAGGTCGATGGCGCGCGACACCGCCTCATTGACCAGCGCCTTGCCGATCATGCCGTGACGGCGATAGTCACGCTCCACGCACAGGCGCCCGCCGTACCAGATGCCTGGCGCGGTGCTGTAGATGCGCACCGCGCCAATGACCCGCTCCGGCATGCCGCAGTGGCTGGCCACGGCGACGATAGGCGTGGCCTGGAAGTCGCGCTCGTCCCTGTCCTGTTCCAGCAGGCGCTGCTCCTGCGAGAACACGGCGCGGCGCAGATCATAGTAGCCGTTGCGTTCCCAGGTCTCGCGGACGGGCTTGACCAGCAGGTCGCCGGCCAGGAAGTCGGTAAAGGTGTCATCGCTCAAGGCAAAGGCGTGTTCGGCCATGGTCAGGCTCCTGTCACTCGTGATGCTTGAGAGCCGAGCAGGCGCCACATTTGGCGCAGCCGGCGTTGATGTTGTCCGAGTGCAGGCCATGCCGGCGCAGGCTGGCACCAATGCGCGGGTACAGGCGCTGCATAAACGCACTGTTGGGTTTGGGGTGACGGGCCAGCGGGGTGCCGTCTATGGGTACGAAGGGCACAACGAAGGGGTACACGCCCATGGCGGCCAGCCGCTCGCTCATGTCGGCAATGGCGTCTTCGCTGTCGCCCAGCCCGGCCAGTATGTAGGTGCTGACCTGGCCGTGGCCGAATACCTTGACCGCCGCCTCGAAGGCGCTGAAATAGCGCTGCAGGGGGACTTCTGCCTTGCCGGGCATAATGCGTTGGCGCACCGCCTCGGTGACCGCCTCCAAGTGCATGCCCAGCGATACCACGCCGCTGTCCTTGAGGCGCTCGAACCAGCGGTCATCGTCGGGCGGCTCGCATTGCGCCTGAATGGGCAAGTTCACCGCTGCGGTTACGGCGCGGGCCGATTCGCAGAGAATCGCAGCACCGCGGTCCGAGGTCTGAGGAGTTCCCGTGGTCATGACCATGTGCTTGACGCCATCGAGTTCCACGGCGGCCCTGGCCACTTCAGCCAATTGCGCGGGGCGCTTGCGGGCAATGGTCTTGCCCGCCGTCAGGGACTGGTTGATCGCGCAGAACTGGCAGGAGCTGTTGGCCTCGTTCATGCGGATGCAGTGCTGCAGGATAGTGGTGGCCAGCACGTCCTTGCTGTGCAGGGTGGCGATCTTCCAGTAGGGAATACCGTCCTCGGTGCTCAAGGCGTAGAAGTTCGGTACGCCGGGCAACTGCACCTGGCCCACCTGCAGCCCCTCGCGAAAGATCAGCGCCTGGGCGCCGGTGGCGTCTGGCACCGCCGAATAAGGGGAGTCCAGCGAAGCGCGGTTGAGCATCGGCACCATCGCGGTGTGCGCGCCAAGGCTCAGTGCCTTGTGGTCGGAAGGCCCTGCGCCGCCCTTGCGACTCAAGCCGTCGGTACCTTGCCAGCGCAGGCCGTGGCATTGCAGTTCGGCCAGCAGATCGCTGGTGATCACCTGACTATTCATGTTCGGCCACCTCGCTGCGTTCATGAACGTGTAGGGCCGGGCGGCGGTCGATCAGCAAGCTCAGCAGTTCGGGCCTGCTGTAGTGCCCCACCGAATCCATCATGCGTTTGCGTTTATCGATCAGGGCGAGGTCCAGGTCGGCAATGATCACCCCTTCGCCTTCAGCCTTGCTGGCCAGCACCTTGCCCTCAGGGCTGATGATGGCGCTGAAACAGCCGCCAGAAATGGGCGCCCGTTCGCAGCCGGTATCAGCCATGATCTGCGCCTGCTGCTCGGCGTCGAGCCAGGCGGTGGCATTGACCACGAAACAGCCGCTTTCCAAGGCATGGTGGCGGATGGTGACTTCCATCTGCTCGGCAAAAATCGGCCCCACGAGGGAACCGGGGAACATCGCCGCATGGATCTGTTCACCGTCGGCCATCAGCGCATAGCGGGCCAGCGGGTTGTAGTGCTCCCAGCAGGCCAGGGCGCCGATCCGGCCCACGGCGCTGTCGGTGGCGCGCAGGCCCGAGCCATCGCCTTCGCCCCAGACCATGCGCTCATGATAGGTGGGGGTGATCTTGCGACGATGCTGAATCAAGCTGCCGTCGGCGTCGAACAGCAACTGGGCGTTATAGATCGTGCCGCCGTCGCGTTCGTTGACGCCGATGCAGGCCACCAGGTTAGCCTCGCGGCAGGCTTCGCCGATTTGCCGGGTGACATCGCTGGGCACGGTGACCGATTCCTCCAGCAGTTGCAGGTGCTGGCGGCCCATGGCAAACGGTGGCTGCACGAAGGAAAAATACGGGTAGTACGGCACCACGGTTTCCGGAAAAACCGCGAACTGCACGCCTTCGCGGCCGAGCTCCAGCAACTGGCGGCAGAGTTTGTCGACGGTGGCCTGGCGTGAGTACAGCACGGGGCTGAACTGCACGGCGGCGGCGCGGATGGTGGGCATAGGCAAGCCTCTGGTAGGGAATGGGGGCCGGCGTGGGAGCGGGTTCTACCCGTGAAAAGAACACCGCGGTAGGCCTGGAAATGCGCGGTGGTTGTGGCCCGGGCACAGCCCGCTCCCGCAACGACCGTTGCGGATCAGGCAGTCCAGGTGTCGATGATCATCGCGCCTTCGCGGCGCATCAGCAGCCGCAGGTCCATCACATCCAGCGGGTTGATCGGGCGGATGCCTTCGATCAGGGCTTTTTCGGTCTGGCCATACAGCGCCTGCAAGGCGAAGCGGCAGGCATAGACCTCGCCGCCCTCGGCCATGAAGGCCTTGATCTGGTTGTTCACCGCCAGGTGGCCCGGGAAGGCCTCGGCGCCCAGGGTGGGGAAGCCGCGCTGCACCCCCAGCTGCACACCTGGCCCGTACAGCAGGATCTTGGTCTCGAAGCCCTTGCGCAGCAGGCGCTTGGCCTGCAGCAGGTTAACCAGGCCAATGGAGCCTTCGAAGGCGATGGTGTGGAAGGTCAGCAGGGCTTTTTCGCCCGGTTCGGCCTTGACGTCCTCAAAGACTTTTTCTTCGTAGTTGACCAAAAAGTCGCCGTCTTGGTAGTGGGCAATGTCCACGTTTGGCATATCGTCTTCTCCGTTGTTGTCGCTGTGGTCGATGGCCGGGTTTGGCGTATCGGTTGCAATCACTAGAGCGAAGGATGTGCCAGGTTTTTTAAGGAGCCGTTCTGACCTGATAAGTCTTTGATTAATGTTGTTTTAATAATCTGAGCCGAAGAAAAGGCGATCAACTGATCCTGTTCACGGGCTACGCAACGGCGTAGAACTACGATTATTCGTAATGGTATCGACGAGAACTCGTAGCATGGCGGACCCCGATTTTCTCAGTGGCTGGGCTGACCTGGCCTATTCTTCGCGGCACATGGTGTTCGAGCACTGTGCTGACGCCATCGCGTTGCTCGACCCTTATGGCGACCGTTTCGGTGACCTGAACATCGCCACCTGCCAACTACTGGGCTACGCGCGGCAGGAACTGCTGGCGTTGCCAGTCAGCAAGTTGTTCGGCCACCAGTTGGCGGACCTCATCGTGTTCAGCCAGGCCGTGCTGGACAAGGGCCGGGGCTGGACCGACGAGTTGAGCTGCAACTGCAATAGCGGCGAACGCCTGCAGTTGGAGATTACCGCCACCACCCTGAGCATCAAGGGCCAGTTGCAGATCATCCTGGTGCTGCGCGAGCAAAGCCGCCAGCGCTACCACCAGGACCAGGCCGACACCGAGCGCACCATGCGCGGCGGGTTGATCGAATGGCGCACTATCCTCAACCTGTTCAAGGAAACCGAGCGCGACAACCAGTTGTTGCTCAGCGCGGTGGGGGACGGCATCTACAGCATCGATAGCAATGGCCTGGCCACTTTCGTCAACCCTGCTGGGGCGCGCATGCTGGGATGGGAGCCGGCGGACATGATCGGCAAGAATATCCACCGTATTCATCACCACAGCCATGCCGATGGCTCGCACTACGCGGTGGAAGATTGCCCCATTTACCGCGCGGTGCATGACGGTGTCGTGCATGAGGGCCGTCAGGAAGTGTTCTGGCGCCGCGACGGCAGTTGTTTCCCGGTGGAGTTCACCAGCACGCCGGTCATTTCCGATGGCCGCCTGGTGGGCGCGGTGGTGGTGTTTCGCGACATCACCGAGCGGCGCAGCACCGAATTGCAGCTGCAAACCGCCTTGGATGAGCTCAAGCAGCTCAAGCAGCGCCTGGAGGAACAGAACGCCTACCTGCAGGAAGAGATTCACATCGAACATAACTACCGGGAAATCGTCGGCCAGAGCGAGCCGATCCTGAAAATCATCAAGCAGATCGACGTGGTCGCGCCCACCGATGCCAGCGTGCTGATCCACGGCGAGTCGGGCACCGGCAAGGAATTGATCGCGCGGGCCATCCACCAGGCCAGCCGCCGCAGCCAGCACCCGCTGATCCGGGTCAACTGCGCGGCGATCCCCGCCGAGCTGTTCGAAAGCGAGTTCTTCGGCCACATTCGCGGCGCGTTCACGGGTGCGGTGCGCGACCGCATCGGCCGCTTCGAGCTGGCCGATGGCGGTACGCTGTTCCTCGACGAAATCGGCGAGATTCCGCTCGATTTGCAGAGCAAGCTATTGCGGGTGTTGCAGGAAGGCCAGTTCGAGCGGGTAGGGGAGGAGCGCACGCGTAAGGTGGATGTGCGCATTGTCGCGGCTACCAACCGCAATCTGCGCGAGGAGGTGCAATCACGGCGTTTTCGTGAGGACCTGTATTTCCGCCTCAATGTGTTTCCCATCCAGTCCCCGTCGCTGCGCGACCGACCGGTCGATATTGCGCCGCTGGCCATGCATTTCATCAGCGAAATCGGCAAGCGCTTGAACCTGCCGGGGCGGCGGTTGCGTGCGGTGGACATGGAGCGCCTGCAGCGCTACGGCTGGCCGGGCAATATCCGCGAGCTGCAGAACGTCATTGAGCGGGCACTGATCACGGCGCAGGACAATACCCTGTCGATTGACCTGCCTGATGATGCCGGGCACGGCGTGCCGGCTCGCGGTATCCAGCCAGAGGTGGCGATCCTCACCGACGCGCAACTGCGCAGCCTTGAGCGCGACAACACCTTGGCGGCGGTTCGCACGTGCCACGGAAAGCTGTTCGGCAAGGACGGCGCCGCGCACTTGCTGGGTATCAAGCCTACCACCCTGGCCTCGCGGCTCAAGCGCTTGGGCATCGAGGTTTGACCTGCGCCAGCTACGTAATGTGGCATTGCATGGCGCGTAATAATGTTTCGGCGAGTTGATGCTCAAATTGGGGTGTTTATTCTGATGGCGTGAGCCCAAAAGAGCCTTATGTGGCTGGTTGAACTTTCATACCGAAGCCACCAACCCGGGGCTGACCGGTGCCTATGTTTCGCGCACGCATGGTCGAGCGGCTGCAGGCGCAGCAGCGCTTTTGCGACGTCAAGGAGTTGACCAACAGCAGGTCTCCTGCGGGTAACACGAGGGATTCAGCGTTGGCACGCCAGAACGTTCGGGCGGGTGTCCAGACGCCGACTCACGTCGGGTGGCTGAGTACGGAGGGGGCAAACGGAAGTTGCAGGAAGGTTAGCGCCGGGAGGCGGTATGTGAATGTGATCGTTTTCACGGGATGCACTGTTACGCAATAGGTCACGATGACCGCACAATTATGACTCTGATGAGACGTCATGCTTTGCCAGCGCTGCCAAGGCAGCACGGATCAGCCCGGCGACCACCACCGCCAGGCAGGTGCCCAACCACCCCTTGCCGGCCACCAGCAGCCAGGTACTGGCCAGGGTCATGGTGGTGATGGCTATCGCATACAGCGGTAAGCCTTGGTGGATCAGCCGCATGGCGAGGAACATGGCTGCCATCGCTGAAAAAAGGATCAGAACCATCGGCAGGCCTGTCAAAATGTCGCGATGATACGGCCCAGCAGCGCCATGGCGTTTTCGCTGCGTTTATCCCAGCGGTAACCACAGTTGAGCCGAATGCAGTGGCGATGTTGCCGGGTGGCCGAGAAAATCGGTCCAGGAGTGATGCTGATGCCCTGGGCCAAGGCCAGTTCGAACAGCTTCAAGGAGTCCACTCGCTGCGGGAATTCAAACCACAGGAAGTAGCCACCCAAGGGCCGGTTCACTTGAGTGTCCTTGGGGAAATAACGCGCGGCCGCTGCCAGCATGGCGTTCTGTTGGGTCTCCAGCGTGTCGCGCAATTTGTGCAGGTGTCGGTCGTAGCCTCCGTGCTGCAAATAGTCGGCGATCGCCGCCTGGGCTGGCAGCGAAGGGGAGATGGTCGTCATCAGCTTCAAGCAGTCGATCTGCCGGGCGAAGCGTCCGCCTGCCACCCAGCCGACGCGATAGCCGGGCGCAAGGCTTTTCGAGAACGAGCCGCAATGCATGACCAGGCCGCTGCGATCCAGGCTCTTGACGGGGTGGGGAGGCTTGGTGCCGTAGTACAGTTCCGCATATACATCGTCTTCGATCAGCGCCACCTCATGCTGTTCCAACAGGGTGTAGAGGGCAGCTTTGGCGTCGTTGTTCATGCTGGCGCCCAACGGGTTCTGCAAGCTGCTCATGAACCAGCACGCCTTGATCGGCAAGCGCCGCAGGGCATCGTCGAGGGCGGCCAGGTTGACGCCATCGCGGGGGTGCATGGGGATTTCCACCGCCTTGAGTTTCAGACGTTCAAGTACCTGCAGGCAGGCATGGAACGCCGGGGTTTCGATGGCCACCAGGTCGCCGGGCTGGGTGACGCACTGCAGGCACAGGTTCAGCGCTTCCATGGCACCGTTGGTGATCACCAGTTCGTCCATGGGCAGACGTACGCCGCTGTTCATGTAGCGCAGGGCAATCTGGCGACGCAATTCGGGGTGGCCGGTGGTCATGTCGCTCAGGCGGCCGCCATCCAGGCCGCGCACGGCTTTGGCCATGGATCGCGCCAGGCGCGGCAGAGGGTAGAGGTCGGGGCTGGGGAACGCTGAGCCGAAGGGCACGGTGTCTGGGTCCCTGAGCGAAGACAGCACTGAATAGATCAGATCGCTGACGCCCACCTCAGTGCCATTGCTAACCTGTTGCAAGGGCTGCTGCTCATCGACCTGACGGCTGGCAGACTCGCGAACGTAATATCCAGAGCGGGGCCGGGCCTGGATCAGGCCGCGATCCTCCAGCAGGTAATAGCCCTGGAACACTGTGGAAGGGCTGACCGCATACGCTTGGCTGGCGACGCGTACCGAGGGTATTTTGGCGCCTGGAGGCAACAGACCGCTGCGAATTTTCTCGGCGATCGCGGCGGCAAATTTTTCGTAACGTTTCATGGACAATACTTCAGTTGGCTTGATCTGAAGCATGGGCGATTCGCACTCCGCTAAACAGATTCACAACGGGTTTATAAATGCGGATCAGATGGTCTTTGTCTGCGTCAATTCGCCACGCGCAGAACCAATCTGATCCGTTTTTTTATCGCGTATGTGAATCTGTAACCCAGACCAGCATCGGAGGATAGTGGCCCCATCGAATCTGCCCCGTGCGAGAGGGCAGGCCCTGATGAGGTCCTGACGATGTACCGATACGACGATTATGACCGTGCCCTGGTGCACGAGCGGGTGGCGCAGTTTCGCGATCAGGTGGAACGTTTCCAGGCGGGCGAACTGAGCGAAGAGGAGTTTCTGCCGCTGCGGCTGCAAAACGGTCTGTATATGCAGAAGCATGCGTACATGCTGCGCGTGGCCATCCCCTATGGCACCTTGTCGGCGGTGCAGCTGCGCACGCTGGCGCACATCGCCCGCGAATACGACCGTGGCTACGGTCACTTCACTACCCGCCAGAACCTGCAGTACAACTGGATCGACCTGCACCAGGTGCCGGACATTCTCCAGCACCTGGCGGACGTGGACATGCACGCCATCCAGACCTCGGGCAATTGCGTGCGCAATATCACCACCGAAGCCTTCGCTGGCGTTGCCGCCGACGAGTTGATGGACCCGCGCCCTCTCGCAGAGATCCTGCGCCAATGGTCAACCATCAACCCCGAATTTCTGTTCCTGCCGCGCAAGTTCAAGATCGCCATCTGCTCGGCCGAGCAGGACCGCGCGGCAATCATGATGCATGATATCGGCCTGTACCTGTACGCCAACGCCGAAGGCGAGAAGCGCCTGCGGGTGATGGTGGGCGGTGGCCTGGGGCGCACCCCGATCCTGTCGCAGCAGATCCGCGAGGACCTGCCCTGGCAGCACCTGCTGTCATACGTGGAGGCCATCCTGCGGGTATACAACCGCCATGGCCGCCGGGACAACAAATACAAGGCGCGCATCAAGATTCTGGTCAAGGCGCTGGGCATCGAAGCGTTTTCGGCCGAGGTGGAACAGGAGTGGCAGCATCTCAAGGACGGCCCTGCGCAGCTCACCGTGGACGAATACCAGCGCGTTGCCGATGCCTTCGTTGCCCCTGCCTACCAGTTGCTCCCGGACGATCATTTGAACTTTGGCAGCCAGCTAATGGCATTTCCCGATTTTGCCCGCTGGGTATCGCGCAACACCCAGGCCCACAAGGTGCCAGGCTACGTCAGCGTGACACTGTCGACCAAACCCGGCCCTGAAACGCCGCCGGGCGACCTGACGGCCGCGCAGATGGAAGCAGTCGCCGACTGGTCGGAGGTATTTGGTTTCGGCGAAATCCGCATTGCCCACGAACAGAACCTGATTCTGCCGGACGTGCGCAAAACCGACCTGCTGGCCTTGTGGACCCTGGCCAGTGAACAAGGCCTGGGTGTGGCCAACACGGGCCTCCTGACCGACATCATCGCCTGCCCAGGTGGGGATTTCTGCGCGTTGGCCAACGCCCGCTCGCTGCCCATTACTGCAGCCATCCAGGCGCGTTTCAACGATCTGGATTTCCTTCACGACCTAGGTGATTTCAGCCTCAATATCTCCGGCTGCATGAACGCCTGCGGCCACCACCACATCGGCAACATCGGCATTCTGGGCGTCGATAAGAACGGCCAGGAGTGGTACCAGATCACCCTGGGCGGTGCCCAGGGCAAGGCCGCATCGCTGGGCAAGGTCATCGGTCCTTCGTTCAGCGCCGAGCAGATCCCCGAGGTGATCGAGCGTGTGGTGCACACGTTCGTCGATTACCGTGAGGTGGACGAGCTGTTTATCGACACCTTTACCCGCATCGGCATCGAGCCGTTCAAGGAACGGGTGTACCCGCCCCGTGAGGAGCAACCGGCATGAACAACCTGCTGATACTGGATGAGCAGGGCGCGCGGCTGGCTGCCGATGACCCCTGGACGCTGGTGCGTGACCTGGAAAGCGAATTGCCTCAGGGCCCATTGATCCTCCCGTTGTCCCGCTGGAACACACGTCAGGATGCCAGGCATGGCGTGTGGCTTGGCCCGGATGATGACCTGGAAAGCCTGGAATTGTGGTTTGAGGCGCTGCCGCTGATTGCCCTGGATTTCCCCAGCTTCCGCGATGGCCGCGCCTACAGCCAGGCCTACCTGTTGCGCACGCGCCTGGGCTGGACCGGCGAGCTGCGGGCCATTGGCGATGTGCTGCGCGACCAGCTCAGCCACATGCGCCAATGCGGCTTCAGCAGTTTCGCCGTGCGCGAGGACAAATCCGCCGAAGACGCCCTCAAGGGCTTGGCTGGCATGAGTGTGCTCTACGGCCGCTCGGCCATCGAACCGCGGCCGTTGTTTCGCCGCCGCTGAATTCATTCACTCCACCCGAGGTGGCTCATGCTCAACCTGCCGGCGATTGACCTCGCCCGAATGCAGTTTGCATTCACCGTGTCATTCCACATCATCTTTCCGGCCATCACCATTGGCCTGGCAAGTTTCCTCGCCGTGCTCGAAGGCCTGTGGCTCAAGACCCGCGACGACACCTACCGCGATCTCTACCATTTCTGGTCGAAGATATTCGCCGTCAATTTTGGCATGGGCGTGGTCTCGGGACTGGTCATGGCCTATGAATTCGGCACCAACTGGAGCGGTTTCTCGCAGTTCGCCGGTTCGGTGACCGGGCCGTTGCTGACCTATGAAGTGCTCACGGCCTTCTTCCTCGAGGCCGGGTTCCTCGGTGTCATGCTGTTTGGCTGGAACCGGGTAGGGCGGGGGCTGCACTTCTTTTCGTCGTGCATGGTGGCCTTGGGCACGATCATCTCGACCTTCTGGATTCTGGCTTCCAACAGCTGGATGCAGACGCCCCAGGGCTACGAGATCGTCAATGGCCAGGTGGTACCTACCGACTGGCTGGCGGTGATCTTCAACCCGTCGTTTCCGTTCCGCCTGATGCACATGGCCACCGCTGCCTTTGTCGCCACGGCCTTCTTCGTCGGTGCCTCGGGTGCCTGGCACCTGCTGCGCGGCCGCGACAACCCGGCGGTCCGGCGGATGCTGTCCATGGCGATGTGGATGGCATTGATCGTCGCGCCCCTGCAGGCGGTGATCGGTGACATGCACGGCCTCAATACCCTCAAGCATCAGCCGGCCAAGATCGCGGCCATCGAAGGGCACTGGGAAAACACCGATGACAAACCCACACCGCTGATTCTGTTCGGCATCCCCGACATGCAGGCCGAGAAAACCAGGTATGCGGTGGAAATTCCGTACCTGGGCAGCCTGATCCTGACTCACAGCCTGGACAAGCAGATCCCGGCGTTGAAATCCTTCGCCCCCGAGGACCGCCCCAACTCGACGATCATTTTCTGGTCGTTCCGCATCATGGCCGGCCTGGGCATGTTGATGATCGTGGTCGGCCTGTGGAGCCTGTGGCTGCGCAAGCGCGGCACCCTGTACCAGTGCCGGCCGTTCCTGTACCTGGCGCTGTTCATGGGGCCCTCGGGCCTGATTGCCCTGCTGGCCGGCTGGTTCACCACTGAAGTCGGGCGTCAGCCATGGGTGGTGTATGGCGTGATGCGCACCAAGGATGCCGTTGCCAACCACAGCGTCGAGCAACTGACCCTGACGCTGGTGCTGTTCGTGCTGGTGTACTTCAGCCTGTTTGGCACCGGCATCGGCTACATGATGCGCCTGGTGCGCAAGGGGCCGCAGCCTCACGTTGACCATGGCGCCCAGGGTGGTCCTGGCCAATCCCGCACACCGGCCCGGCCGTTGTCCGCTGCCATCGAGGAGAATTGAGACATGGGTATCGACCTGCCGTTGATCTGGGCCATCATCATTATTTTCGGGGTGATGATGTACGTGGTCATGGATGGCTTCGACTTGGGTATCGGGATTCTTTTCCCGTTCGTGCCCGGCGAAAAAGACCGTGACGTAATGATGAATACCGTCGCCCCCGTGTGGGACGGCAACGAGACCTGGCTGGTGCTGGGTGGCGCGGCGTTGTTCGGCGCTTTCCCGCTGGCCTATGCGGTGGTGTTGTCGGCGTTGTACCTGCCGTTGGTGCTGATGCTCGTGGGGCTGATTTTCCGCGGCGTGGCGTTCGAGTTCCGCTTCAAGGCCACCAAGGCCAAGCAGCACCTGTGGGACAAGGCGTTCATCGGCGGCTCGTTGGTGGCCACCTTCTTCCAGGGCGTGGCCTTGGGTGCATTCATTGATGGCTTCACGGTGGTCAATCGCAGCTATGCGGGTGGGGCTTTTGACTGGCTCACACCGTTCAGCCTGTTCTGTGGCGTCGGCCTGGTAGTGGCGTATGCGTTGCTGGGTTGCACCTGGTTGATCATGAAGACCGAGGGGCCGCTGCAACGGCAGATGCATCGCCTGGCCCGGCCATTGGCGCTGGTGCTGCTGGCGGTCATCGTGGCAGTCAGCATCTGGACGCCGCTCGCCCATGGCGACATCGCCGCGCGCTGGTTCAGCCTGCCCAACCTGTTCTGGTTCCTGCCGGTACCCGTGCTGGTGGCGGTGGTGCTGGTGTGGCTGCTGCAAGCTGTCTCGAAAGAAGCCCATTACGCGCCGTTTCTGCTGACCCTGGCGCTGGTGTTCCTGGGCTACAGCGGACTGGGTATCAGCTTGTGGCCGCACATCATTCCGCCGTCGATCTCCATCGTCGAGGCTTCATCGCCACCGCAGAGTCAGGGCTTCATGTTGGTGGGGGCACTGTTTATCCTGCCGTTCATCCTGGGGTACACCTTCTGGAGCTACTACGTGTTCCGCGGCAAGGTGCGCGCTGAAGACGGTTATCACTGAGGCTGGAGGCACATGATGAAAACTAACGATTCGGCAACCGTATGGAGCCGCATGGGCTGGCTGGTGATCATCTACAGTGGCAGCGTGGGAGCGTTGTTCCTGGTAGCGATGGCCTTGAGGCTGTTGATGGCTGGTGCCGGAATGCGGGTGAAGTAACACCAGCGATTCACCATTGCGCCAAGGGCTGCGAAGCAATTCGCAGCCCTTGGCGTTTTTGTAGTAGCCGCGACAGGGGAGGGGGTTAGCGTCCGATACGGTTGAGCAACTGGACGACTTCCCAGGGCATGGACAGGAACGGGCAATGGCCTGCATCCAGTTCATGCACGGTCTCGCAGCCAGCACGCTCGATCATCAGGCGTTGCAATGGCGGAGCAATGGCGCGGTCTTGCAGGCAGACGATGTAATCACGCGGCACACGGCCATAGGCCTCGGCGCTCAGGTGTACAGGCGTAGCCAGGGGGGCCAGCGCTTGGGGTTTGAACTGCGGGGCCGCCCAGGTCGCTACTGGCTGGTCAGCATCGTGCAGAAAGGCGACAGGCACCGCAGCGGGGTCGAAACGTGCTGTCAGTTGCTGGTCATCGACTTGCAAGGGGGCAGGGTGTTCGGAGGGGAGCAAACCGGTCAGGCCCATCAGCGAATCACCGTCAACAGGCAGGAACGCGCAGAGGTAAATCAAGCGCGCGATGTTGCCATAGGCGGTTTCAGCTGCGGCGCTGATGGCCACGCCGCCCATGCTGTGACCGACCAGGTGCACAGGTCCAGGAGCGTTGAGTACGGCTTGTGAGATGCGCTCAGCGTAACTCTGCAGCGACACTTCTTGCGCAGGGGTTGAGTCGCTGCCGCTGCCGGGCAGTTCCACCACCGTTACCGCATGGCCATGCATGCGTAGCCCGGCGGTCACCGTCTCCCAGACCCACGCGCCTTGCCAGGCGCCGTGTACCAGTACGAAATGTGCCATGTCGTTGAAACCTGTTCGGTTGAGTGGGCGCTGGAGCATAGGCCCACCGGCAGCATCGTTACAGGTTCAGGGATGTGAATAAAAACCGGATCAGAACCGCGCCCATCCATGGCGAGTGAGCGCGGCCTCTGGCCTCAGGCGACGATCCGCACTGATTTCTTGTGGGTGAACGCCAGGAAGCTGTAGTGGCCATGGTACTCACCCATGCCCGAAGCACCCACGCCACCAAATGGCAGGTAGGGAGAGAAGGCATGCAACATCACGCCATTGACTTGCGCGTCACCGCTCTGGACATGGCTGATGATGGGGGCGGCCTGCGCGGTATCGCGAGTGAATACGTACAGGGCCAGGGGTTTGGGATGGTGCTGGTTGATCAAATCAACGGCAGACTCCACCGAATCGAAACCGAGCACTGGCAAAATCGGACCGAACAGCTCTTCGGCCATGAGGGCATCGTCCCATTGAACCTCATCCACCACTGTGGCGCTGAACTGGCGCAGCGACGCATTGGCCTGGCCGCCAACCAGCACCTTGCCTTGGCTATCATTCAGGATCGATTGCAAACGGGCGACTTGACGCTCGGTCACCAGTTTGCCTGTGGAACCGATGTCAGGAAGCTGGTCGCGGATTCGCTGTACCAGCTTGGCCAGCAGCGCTTGCTTGACGCTCGCGTGTACATACAGGTAATCGGGTGCGATGCAGGTCTGGCCGCTATTGATGAATTTGCCAAACAGCACCTGGGCCACCACCAGATCCAGATCGGCATCGGGCAGAACGATCAGTGGGCATTTGCCGCCCAATTCCAGCACCACCGGTGTCAGGTGCTCGGCGGCGGCTTTCATCACCACCTTGCCGACTGTCGGGCTGCCCGTGAAGAAGATAAAGTCGAAGGCCAGCCCCAGCAGGTGGGTGTTTTCCGCGCGGCCACCCTGCACCACGGCCACGTACCTGGGTGAGAACGCCTCGGTGATGATCGCCTCCAGTACCAGCGCCGTGCGCGGCGTCGTTTCCGAGGGTTTGATGATGCTGGTGTTACCGCCAACGATCGCGCCTACCAATGGCGTGAGGGTCAGGTTCACCGGGTAGTTGAACGGGCCGATGATGTAACTGACGCCGAAGGGTTCCTGGGTCACGTAGCATTCGGATGGGGCGATGATGTCGGGCGTAGGTACCGTCTGGGGCGCGGCCCATTCATCCAGGTGCGCCAGGGCGAAATCGATCTCGTGCACCACCTCACCGATTTCAGCCAGGTCGACGTCCTCGCGGGACTTGCCCAGGTCGGCATCCAAGGCGGTGTAGAGGTCTTCCCGATGATTGAACAAGGCTTGCTTGAGACGTTGCAGTTGTTCCTTGCGAAAACCGATGTCGAGTGTCTGGCGCGTGGCGAAAAAGGCTTTTTGCTCGGTAAACAACTCGTCAATGTAAGTAAAGCGTGAGTCACTCATGGTGAGTCCTTGAGTTCATTCAGTGGTTGGTCGTGGCTACACGGCGAATTCAGCGATTTTCTGTTCGCGCCAGATGATCCCGGCACCCGGCAGGTCGGGGACGACGGCGTGACCGTTGTCGAACGTCAAAGTCGGCTCGGTGACTGCACCGGCGATATCCAACCGCTCCAGCCAATCGGCGTTTGGCGTGACCGCCAGCAGATGAGCACTGAACTCCTGAAACAGGTGGCTGGACACAGGCAGGCTGAATTGCTGCGCCAGGGCGCTCGCGCGCTGCCAGCCAGTGACGCCGCCGATTTTCATGAGGTCGGGCATGGCCAGGTCCGTGGCGCCAACGCTGATGGCCTTGAACATCTCCTCGGGCCCGAACCAGTTTTCGCCCATCTGAATCGGTACCTGCAATGCCTCGCGAATCCTTGCATGCCCTCGGTAGTCGTGCTGGACGGTGGGCTCCTCGATCCAGGTCACACCCTCCTCTTGAAGGGCCAGGCCGCGGCGAATGGCCTCAGTCACACCTTGGCTCTGGTTGTAGTCGACCATGATGTCGAAGTCCGGCCCCACGGCGGCGCGCATGCTGCGCACCACCCTCAGGTCCTCTGCCAAGGTGCTGTAGCCGATTTTCGTCTTGACGGCTTTGAACCCGGCATTGGCAGCCTCGACGGCGCGTTCGGTGGCCAGCCGTTCGCCGTCCAGGCTATGGCTGTCGTAGCTCTTGATGGGGCGCAGGCTGCCGCCCAGGTACTGGGCCAGGGGCAATTCGTGGTTTTTCGCCAGTGCGTCCCAGGCCGCCATGTCGATACCGGCGGCGGCCATGCGCACCAGGCCGGTGAAGCCCAGCAGGCAGAAACGCTTGCTCAGGGCCTGCTCGATGTCCTGCGGTGCCAGCGGCTGGCCGACGATCAACACCGCCATGTCGTCCAGCATCTGCTTGAGGGGCTTGAGTGCAACCGGGGTGTACGCGAACACATACGCGTGGCCGGTGACTCCGGCATCGGTGCTCAGGTCCAGTAACACCAACGGCGCGGTAGCCACGGTGCCCACGGCGGTGTGGATGGGGTAGGTGAGAGGTACGTTGACGGCGCGGGTTTTCAAACCGGTGATAAGGGGAGCAGTCATGGGTTACCTTCTGGCAAGTTCAAGGGGACGAACGTGGGTGCTGGCGGCCGGCAGGGGTTGCGCGGCTGCCGGCAGATGGAGGTAGTCAGGTGACAGATCACGCACCGACGGGCAGCCGATCTGGGCCAGGGTACGGTCAATGTCCTCCTTGAGCAGGCGCAGCACATCGTCGGCACCCGCCTGGCCACGAGCCGCCAGGCCATACAGGGTGGCGCGCCCCAGCAGTACGGCGTCGGCGCCCAGGCAGAGGGCCTTGACCACATCGGCGCCGCGGCGGAAGCCGCTGTCCACCAGGATGGGTGCCTGCACGGCCTGGGCGGTGTCGGCCAGCACTTCGAGCGGGGCGATAGCCCCGTCCAATTGCCGGCCGCCGTGATTGGAGAGAATGACCCCATCCACGCCCTCGGCAATGCATCGCTCCGCATCGCCGGCATCCAGCAGGCCTTTGACCAGCAAGGTGTGGGGCCACTTGTCCCGCAGCCAGCGTAACGCCTGCCAGTCGAAACTGGCGTCCATCTGACGGCTCATCAGTGCCGCCTGCACCTCCAGGCTCGAGGCTTCGCTGCTCACGAAATTCGCCAGTTGCGGCATGCCGTGGCGAACCAGATCCAAGGACCAGCGCGGGTGCAGGCAACCGTCGAGCATCACCTTGGGCGTGTAGCTCATGGGCATTTTGAAGGCGTTGCGCAGGTCGCGCTCGCGGTAGCCGTTGACGCCGACGTCGGTGGTCAGTACCAGGGTGGTGTATCCCGCCGCCAGTGCCCGCTCCACCATCTGCTCGGCGAGTGTGCGGTGCACCACATAGAGTTGAAACCACAGTTCGCCGTCGCAGTGGCTGGCCACCTCTTCAATGGACAGATTGGACGCAGTGGACAGGACAAAGGGAATACCCGCGCGGGCGGCGGCCCGGGCCAGGGCGAGGTCGCCATTGGGCCAGAGCGAACCGTTGAGACCGGTCGGCCCGATCAGCAGTGGCATCGCGTACTGGACGCCGAACAATGAGGTGGTCAGGCTGCGCTGGCTGACGTCCACCAGGCGCTTGGGCTTGAACCGCACGCTATCGAACACTGTGCGGTTGTGCGCCAGGCCTTTCTCGTCCTCGGCGCCGCCTTCCAGATAATCGAACACCATTTTTGGCAGGCGCCGGCGGGCCAGTTCGCGGTAGTCGGCCACGTTGAGGGGGGTACGTTTGCTCATCGCTCGACTCCTCAGCCCAAAGGCCCCAGGGTACTCACTTCGATGAGGTACGGACCCTCGCTGGCCAGTGCCTGGCGCAGCGCATCTTCGAGTTGCGCGCGGTCTTCGACCTTGGCCGACGGCATGCCGTAGCCCTTGGCGACCGAGCAGAAATCAATGCCGGGCACGTCGAGCCCCGGCACGTTCTCCACCTCCAGTACGCCGGCGAACCAGCGCAGCGCACCGTACGTGCCATTGTTCATGATGATGAAGATGGTCGGAATGTTGTACTGCACTGCCGTCCACAGGGTCGTGATGCTGTAGTTGGCCGAACCGTCGCCAATGACCGCGATCACTTGGCGCTCAGGCTTGGCCAATTGCACGCCCACGGCCGCCGGCATGGCGAAGCCCAGGCCGCCCGCGGCGGCGAAGTAGTAACTGCCTTGGTGCTGCATGCTCAGGCGCTGCCACATCAGGGCGGTGGTGGACGTCGATTCATTGAGGTAAATGGCGTCTTTGGGGGCGATTTCGTCCAGAGTGTCGAACACCACTTCCGGGCGCAGTGGCCCAGGTCCTTGTTCGACCGGCTGGGGGGCGGGCAGTGCCTTGAGCAAGGGCCGGTCGGCCACCGGCACGCGCTCGGCAAGGGTAGCGGCAATAAGGCCGACATCGCCGACGAAGGCGTCGCCCATTGGCGCGCGTGCCGCTTCCAGCGGGTCACAGGTCACGGCGATGAGGCGCGTGCCCGCGGCCAGGTACTGGCCTGGATCGTACTGGTGGTAACGGAACACCGGTGCCCCCAGCACCAGTACCAGGTCGTGACCTTCGAGCAGTTTGCCAATGGCGGCGATGCCGGCCGGCAGCAGGCCGCGGAAGTTGGGGTGGCGGGTAGGGAAGGGGCAGCGCGGCGCCGACGGCGCAACCCACACCGGCGCGCGCAAGCGCTCGGCCAGGGTGATGCAATGCAGGTTGGCTTCGGCGGCATCGACATCCGGGCCCAACACCAGCACGGGGTTGCGGGCACCGGCCAGTTGCTCTACCAGGTGAGCGAGCAAGGTCTCGCTGAGGCCGCCAGCACTGATGACCTGGCGCTTGAGCAGATGGCTGCTCTGGGGGTCGGCTCCCCTGGACCAGTCATCGTAGGGTACCGACAGGTACACCGGACCGCGTGGCGCCATCGACGCCATGTGGATGGCGCGGCTCATGGCGTGAGGGACTTCCTGGGCGCTGGCCGGTTCGTAGCTCCACTTGACCAGCGGGCGTGGCAAATTGGCGGCATCGACATTGGTCAGCAACGCTTCCACACCGACCATGGCCCGGGTCTGCTGGCCGGCAGTGATGATCAACGGCGAATGGGAGTTCCATGCGTTGCTCAGCGCGCCCATGGCATTGCCCGTGCCGGCCGCCGAGTGCAGGTTCACGAACCCAGGCGTGCCGGAGGCCTGGGCATAGCCGTCGGCAATGCCCACCACTACGCCTTCGTGCAGCCCCAGCACATAGCGGAAGTCCTTCGGGAAGTCCTTGAGGAAAGGCAACTCGTTGGAGCCGGGGTTGCCGAAAACAGTGGTAATGCCCTGCTCGCGCAACAGGTCATACGTGGTGGTGTGTACGGTGGTCATCACAGTTGATCTCATTCAAGACTTCGGCCTTCACGGTAAAACCCAAGGCTGAATAGATCAAATAGATGGTATTTCTAATATGTATAAATACAATTTATTTTTATAAGATTTCTGGCCTCATAGGTTGCGCAGGGTTTCCTTCAACAGTCCGCAAAACCAGCGCTGCGCCAGGATATCGCTGTCATGGTCATTCCATTGCAGGCTGATCTCGATGGCGGGCACGGGGAAGGGCAGTTCTACGACCTTGGTCGCACTGCGCGAGGCGAACATGCGGGCCACCCGGGCAGGAAGCGTGACCAGCAGGTCACTTCCCGATACCACCTCGGCCAGCACACTGAAGTGCGGCACGCGCAATCGCACCTTGCGCTCCAGCCCTGCCTCACGCAGGCGGTCTTCGACCACGTGGTGGCCGGTGACGGCCGATACCACCACATGGTGTTCATCCAGGTATTGCTCCATGGTCATGGTGTCGCCAATGCGCGGGTGCTCGGCGCTGACCAGGCATACGTAACGCTCTTCGAACATTCTGTCGCAGTTGGCGTTCAAGGGCAGCTCGCTGCGATTGCAGATGGCGGCATCGATCTTGCCAGTCTTGAGCCACTCGCCGAGCTTGTCGATATCCAGCTGGATGACTTCCAGCTCCGCCTGGGGGGCGTGTTGCTGCAGCGCACTGAGGATATAGGGCAGGAAGAACAACTCCCCGAGATCAGATAGGGCCAGGCGAAAACCTCGGGTCGAGACCCGGGGGTCGAAATGGCTGGTCTGGGCGATGGCGCGTTCGATTTCCGACAGTGAGTAGCGGAATTTGGCATACAACTGAGTGGCCAGGAAGGTGGGTTGCATGCCGTCGCGGCTGCGCTTGAACAGCGGGTCATTGAGCAGGTCACGCAGACGCGCCAAGGCATAGCTGACCGATGGCTGTGTCACATGCAGGCGTTCGGCTGCGCCGCTGACGCTGCCTGTCTCGAAAATGGTGACGAAGACGCGGATGAGATTGAGGTCGATCATGCTGAATGAATATAGTCCTGTCTTATAGTTGATTCGAAAATTTATCTATTTGATCTATCGGAAGTCTATCCATATCGTCGGTTCACGGAAACCTCGTACTGGACGAGGACCGCCTTGGCTTGAACAATAATAAGAGAGCCTCACCATGCCTTCGATCAATGCGTCCGAGGTCGTGAACACTGCACGACTCAATGGTTTCCACTACCTGCTGGTAGCCTGGTGCTCCTTCATCATGATGTTCGATGGCTATGACCTGGTCATCTATGGGTCAGTATTGCCTCACTTGATGAGCCAGTGGAACTTGTCGCCGGGGGAAGCCGGGTTGCTGGGTTCAAGCTCCATGGTTGGCATGATGTTCGGGGCGGTGGCCCTGGGTACCCAGGCCGATCGTTTCGGTCGTCGTCGCATCATCCTCTTCTGTGTGGCACTGTTCAGCGTTGCGGCCCTCGCCAACGCCTTGGCGACCGGCCCCGGCAGCTTTGCACTGTGCCGTTTCCTGACCGGGGCGGGCCTGGGCGGGGTGGTGCCCAATCTGGTGACGCTGCTCAAGGAAATGTCCCCCGGCCACTGCCGCAACCGGCTGATCAACCTGATGCTGAGCTTCTTTGCAGTAGGCGGCTTGCTGTCCGGGGTAGCCGGTATTTACCTGATTCCCGCTTTTGGCTGGCAGGCACCCTTCTATCTGGCGGGGCTTTCGCTGCTGGCTCTGCCACTGCTGTACAAGACCCTGCCCGAGTCGGTGGCCTATTTGCTGCACCGCGATCGCCAGGCGCAGGTTGCATCACTGCTGCGCCGGGTGAATCGGGCGCACCAGCCCACAGGTGAGGTCAGTTACCGATTGGATACGACGGGCGATGTGGCTACCCGCTCGATCACCGCGCTATTTGGCCAGGGGCGTGCGTTGAGTACCCTGATGCTGTGGCTGGCGTTCGGGCTGTGCATGTTGATGGTCTACGGGCTCAATACCTGGCTGCCGAAGTTGATGAGCAACGGCGGCTATCCGTTGGGTTCGAGCATTGTCTTCCTGGTGGTGATGAACCTGGGATCGCTGGTTGGCACCTTGGTGAGCGGGGTCATTGCCGACCGCTGGGGCTGCAAGAAAACCCTGGTGTTGTTTTTTGCCCTGGCGGCAGTCTCGATTTCACTGCTGGGGCTGCGCCCGGACGCCACGCTGCTTTACGGCTTCTTGCTGTTGGCTGGTGGCTCGACCGTGGGGTGCCTGTCCGTGGCGCACACCCTGGCGGCTGACCTGTACCCGGTTCAGGTTCGCTCCACCGGCGTGAGCATGGCGGCTGCCGTGGGCCGGTGTGGAGCGGTGGCAGGGCCGCTGCTGGGAGGGCTGTTGCTGAGCCTGAGCCTGCCGTTCGAGCAGAACTTCATGGTGTTCGCCGTGCCTGGCGTGCTGGCGGTGTTCGCTGTGATGCTGGTGGCACGCCCGCGCCTGTCCACCACCTCGCCGATACCCCAGCGCAGCCTGTAACCCGACGCAATACCACCGGTTGCCGCCGTGGGGCGGCAACCGGTGCCTTTCCGTGCACCGAAAACAATAACAAGAACATGATCAGGGTGAAGCATGAAACCGTCCATCCGTCTCAGCGCATGGGGCGCTGTGTTATCGCTGTCGCTGATGCCGTGCGCCCGCGCCGATTTCGTCCACGACAGCCAACTGACCCTGGGCCTGCGCAATTTCTACGTGGATCGCGATTTCAAGCAAAACAACGCGCCGCTGTCGAAGGTCGGCAGTTGGAGCCAGGGCTTTGATCTGATTTATCGGTCGGGGTATACCGATGGCACCGTCCAATTCGGGCTGGACACCTACAGCCAGTTTGCCTATCGCCTTGATGGCGGCGGCGGGCGCGGCCCCGACACCGTCCTGCCCTATGACCAGGGCAAGGGGGAGCCGGTGCGCGACTATGGTCGCTCAGGGGTGACAGGCAGGATCAAGGTCTCAAGGACCGAGTTGCGTGTCGGTGAACAGCGGCCCACATTGCCAGTGGCCTACATAGACGACTCCAGGCAATTGATGACTACCTACCAGGGTGCCACGCTGGAGTCCCGAGAGTGGGACAGGCTCACGCTCAACGCCGGACGCCTCTGGAGCATCGCCCCCCGTGAGTCATCCAACACCGAGGACATCTACCTGTACGGCCACAGTCCGACGCAACGCAGTGATGGGCTGGATTTCGCCGGGGCCCGTTTTGCCTTCACCCCAACGCTCAGCGCCATGTACTACTACGGTCAGCTGGAGGATATTTACCGCCAGCACTACATTGCCCTGGCGCAGTCCCTTGATCTGGGCAATGACTACAGCCTTAAAACCGACGTTCGCTATTACCACAACAGCGAGCAGGGCAAAGCCTTGTCCGGCAGCCTGGACAACCGTTCCCTGGGGCTGATGACCGCATTGCGCAAGGGACCCAGCACCTTCACCGTGGGCTACCAACGCATGTACGGTGACGATGCGTTTCCACTGCTCAATGGGTATGCGCCACAACCTTACCTGGTCAACTGGTCAGTGCTGGGCTTCTACAGGGCGGGTGAGCAATCATGGCAGGCCCGTTATGACCATGACTTTGCGGCCTCGGGGGCGCCTGGCCTGAAAATGATGGTGCGATACCTGCGTGGCAATCATATCGACCGTGGGGCCAACCTGGCGGACAATGTCGAAAGCGAGCGCAATCTCACCCTCAGCTACGTCATCCAGAGCGGTCCTCTCCAAGGGCTGGCATTGGAGGCGCGGCACATTGAAACCCAGGCGCGTTACGGCGCCCAGTTCGACGAAAATCGCTTGATCGTAACCTACACCTGGCGATTGTTGTAGGCCATTGGCATACCTCAAGGGTATGGCGGTAGACCTTTGCAATATTGGCGTTTGCGTTCATTGCGAGTAAAGATGGACACCGGGCGTGGTGCAAGCCGCCGGCCTACTATAAAAACAATTCGAGTGGTGATGCCATGCACACGCCTTTGCTAGGCCAGCGCAGCGAAGTATTCAACCAGGCCGACCCCCATGCGGTGTCGCTCTACGTGAACCAGCATGTGGGCAACCACTGCATTCAATTGCCCAAGGCCAGCCGCGCCCTGGCCCACCTGAACCATCGTACCTTCGCTGAATTGGACCTGTGTCGTATTACCTACGGAGCGCCTGTGCGGGTGGTGTCGCCTGCCCTGGAGCGCTACTTTCATTTGCAGGTGCTGCTGGCCGGCCACTGCCTGCGGCGGCAGGGGCGAGAGGAGCAACACCTGGCACCCGGCGAGTTATTGGTGATCAACCCGGACGACCCGGTGGACCTGACCTATTCGGCCGACTGCGAGAAATTCATCGTCAAGATACCCGTGCGTTTGCTGGCGGACTTGTGTGAGCAGCGACGCTGGTCGGTGCCTGCGGTGGGGGTGCGGTTCCTGCAGAATCGATACCGCCTGGACGATGTGCAGGGGCTGGTCAGCCTGCTCGGCATGATCTGTCAGGAGGCCGAAGAGGCTGAACCGCAACCGCTGGTGCAGTCCCATTACACACAGATCATCGCCAGCAAGCTGCTGCGCCTGATGGAAACCAATGTTCGACAGACACAGGAACATGCCTCGGCGGTAAATTTTCAGCGCGTCGCGGACTACATCGAGCGCCACCTGCGCCAGAGCCTGGACACCGATACCTTGGCGAGCCTGGTTCAGGTCAGCTCGCGCACCTTGTACGGCCTGTTCGAGCGCAACGCCCACACCAGCCCTGCAGATTATATCCGCCAGCGCCGCCTGGCGCGGGTTCATGCCTGCCTCGCCGATCCGGATTGCAAGGTACGCAGCCTGTCTGAACTTGCCCTGGATTACGGTTTCATGCACCAGGGTCGATTCTCGGAGCAATATCGCAAGCAGTTCGGGCAGCTGCCGTCCGAGACGCTGCGCCAGCGCCGCTCAGGCGTTGCGAAAAACGGATAGCGGTCTGCGAGAATCGGCTATCAACACTACCCACTCATTCGTACGCTGGAGGTGCCTGAACACAATAACAACGGAGGCCCTGGCCATGACCCTGGGAATCGATTACCTCAATGCCTTGCTGCAGGAAGACCGTGAGCAGGGCATCTACCGCTGCAAGCGGGAAATGTTCACCGACCCGCGCCTGTTCGACCTGGAGATGAAACACATCTTCGAAGGCAACTGGCTGTACCTGGCCCACGAAAGCCAGATCCCCAACGTAAACGACTACTACACCACTCAGATGGGCCGCCAACCCATCTTCATCGCCCGCAACAAGGCCGGCGAGCTCAACGCTTTCCTCAACGCCTGCAGCCACCGCGGCGCGATGCTGTGCCGGCACAAGACCGGCAACCGCGCTTCCTACACCTGCCCGTTTCACGGTTGGACTTTCAACAACTCCGGCAAGCTGCTGAAAGTGAAAGACCCCAAGGAAGCGGGCTACCCCGACAGCTTCAACTGCGAAGGCTCCCATGACCTGACCAAGGTGGCGCGCTTCGAGTCATACCGTGGCTTCCTGTTCGGTTCGTTGAACCCTGATGTCCCCTCTCTGGTGGAGCACCTGGGCGAATCCGCCAAGATCATCGACATGATCGTCGACCAGTCCCCTGAAGGCCTGGAAGTGCTGCGCGGTTCCAGCAGCTACGTCTATGAAGGCAACTGGAAGCTGACCGCCGAAAACGGCGCCGACGGTTACCACGTCAGTGCCGTGCACTGGAACTATGCCGCCACCCAGCAGCAGCGTCAGCAGCGCGAAGCTGAGGCGGCCGCCAAGACCATGAGCGCTGGCGGCTGGGCCAAACAGGGCGGCGGCTTCTACTCATTCGACAAGGGCCACATGCTGTTGTGGACCCGTTGGTCTAATCCCGAGGACCGCCCGCTGTACGAGCGCCGTGACGAGCTGGCCCAGCACTTCGGTTCAGCCCGCGCCGACTGGATGATCCAGAATTCGCGCAACCTGTGCCTGTACCCCAACGTCTACCTGATGGACCAGTTCAGCTCGCAGATCCGCGTCGCCCGGCCCATCGACGTCAACCGCACCGAAATCACCATCTACTGCATCGCGCCGAAGGGTGAGAGCGATGCCGCGCGCAGCCAGCGCATTCGCCAGTATGAAGACTTCTTCAACGTCAGTGGCATGGCCACCCCCGATGACCTGGAGGAATTCCGTTCCTGCCAGATGGGCTACCAGGGCAGCACCACCGCCTGGAATGACATGTCCCGTGGCGCCGCCCATTGGGTGGAAGGTGCCGACCAGGCGGCCAAAGAGATCGACCTGCACCCGCAGCTCAGTGGCGTGCGCACCGAGGACGAAGGCCTGTTCGTGATGCAGCACAAATACTGGCAGGCAACCATGATCAAGGCCCTGCAGGCCGAGCAGGCCAAGCGTATCGACGTGGAGGCAGTGCAATGACCATCGCCTATGACACCGTTCGCGACTTTCTCTACCGCGAGGCCCGCTACCTGGACGACAAGGACTGGGACAACTGGCTGGAGCTGTACGCCCCCGATGCCAGCTTCTGGATGCCCAGCTGGGACGACAATGATGAACTGACCGAAGACCCGCAGCGTGAGATTTCGCTGATCTGGTACGGCCGCCGTGACGGGCTGGAAGACCGCATTTTCCGCATCAAGACCGAACGGTCCAGCGCCAGCGTGCCCGATACCCGCACCTCGCACAACCTGAGCAACATCGAAGTACTGGAGCAGGCTGACGGTGTCGCTCGGGTGCGCTTCAACTGGCACACCCTGAGCTTTCGCTACAAGACGGTCGACAGCTACTTCGGTACCAGCTTCTACACCCTCGACACCCGTGGCGAGCAGCCGCTGATCAAGGCCAAGAAAGTGGTGCTGAAAAACGACTACGTGCGCCAGCTGATCGACATCTACCACATCTGAGGCGGCCATCATGACGTACAAGATCGCACTGAATTTCGAAGATGGCGTCACCCGTTTCATTGATAGCAGCGCTACTGAAACCGTGGCCGACGCAGCATATCGCCAAGGCATCAACATTCCGCTGGACTGCCGCGATGGCGCCTGTGGTACCTGCAAGTGCTTCGCCGAGGCGGGAAAATACGACCTGGGCGAGGAATACATCGAAGACGCCCTGACCGAGGAGGAAGCGGCGCAAGGCTTCGTGCTGACCTGCCAGATGCGCGCGCAGGGCGATTGCGTGGTACGTGTGCCAACGTCCTCGGACGTATGCAAGACCAAACAGGCCAAGTACGAAGCCACCATCAGCGCCGTGGAGCAATTGTCCGACAGCACCATTGCGCTGAAGATCAAGGGCGAGGCCCTGAGCCAGTTGGCGTTCCTGCCCGGCCAGTACGTGAACCTGCAGGTGCCGGGGAGCGAGCATACCCGTGCCTATTCCTTCAGCTCATTGCAGCATGACGGCGAGGTCAGCTTCCTGATCCGCAACGTGCCCGGCGGCCTCATGAGCAGTTTCCTGACTGGTTTGGCGAAGGCCGGGGACAGCATGACCCTGGCGGGGCCCCTGGGTAGCTTCTACCTGCGCGACATACGCCGGCCCCTGTTGTTGCTGGCCGGTGGCACGGGCCTGGCGCCGTTTACCGCCATGCTCGAACGTATCGCCGAGCAGGGCAGCGAGTACCCGGTGCACTTGATCTATGGCGTGACCCACGACATTGACCTGGTGGAAACCGCGCGACTGGAAGCCTTGGCGGCGCGCATTGCCAATTTTACCTTCAGCGCCTGCGTCGCAAGCCCGGACAGCCAGTACCCACGCAAGGGTTACGTGACCCAGCATATCGAGCCCGCGCACCTGAACGATGGCGACGTGGACGTGTACCTGTGCGGCCCGCCACCCATGGTCGAAGCCGTGAGCCGGTACCTTCAGGACAAGGCCATCGTTCCCGCCAACTTCTACTTCGAGAAATTCGCCGCCAGCGCGGCGTAACACGCCATTCAGAGTCGCCACGCCCCATCGTGGGGGTGGCGTGCCGGCAGGAGGTTTTGCATGAACCGTTTTACCGACAAGGTCGCACTCGTCACTGGCGCCGCCCAGGGCATTGGCCTGCGCGTGGCCCAACGCCTGGCCGCCGAAGGCGCCCGCCTGGTGCTGGTGGACCGTTCCGAGCTGGTCTACGAGCTGGAGCACCTGCCCAACCAGCCGCTGGTGTTGACGGCGGATCTGGAACAGTACGAAGAATGCAGCCGCGTGGTCGCCGCCGCAGTCAAGCACTTCGGCCGCCTGGACATTCTGATCAACAACGTGGGCGGCACCATTTGGGCCAAGCCCTTCGAGCACTACGAGCCCCAGCAGATCGAAGCTGAAGTGCGCCGTTCGCTGTTCCCCACCCTGTGGTGCTGCCATGCCGCGCTGCCGATGATGCTGGAGCAGGGCAGCGGTGCCATCGTCAACGTCTCGTCCATCGCCACCCGCAGCCTCAACCGCGTGCCCTACGGCGCGGCCAAGGGCGGCGTCAACGCACTGACCGCCTGCCTGGCATTCGAAACCGCCCAGCGCGGGGTGCGAGTCAACGCCACGGCCCCAGGGGGGACGGAAGCCCCGCCACGGCGCATTCCGCGCAACAGCGCCGAGCAAAGTGAACAGGAGAAAGTCTGGTACCAGCAGATCGTCGACCAGACCCGGGACACCAGCCTGATGCACCGCTATGGCACCGTGGACGAGCAGGTGGGGGCAATTCTGTTCCTGGCGTCCGACGAGGCTTCGTATATCACCGGGGTGACGTTGCCGGTGGGCGGTGGTGACCTGGGGTGAGCGTACCCCGGGTAGCCGATTTCCAGGGATCAGCCACTTACAACAACAGGTAGCAATGACCATGACCGTGAAAATTTCCCATACGCCTGAACTGCAGGCATTTTTCCAGCAAGTCAGCGGCGCTGGCAGCAGCCAGGGCAGCCCCAGGGCCAAGCAGATCCTGCTGCGTCTGGTGACCGAGCTGGCACGCGTACTCGAAGATCTGGAGGTCACTGACGACGAGTTCTGGGGCGCGGTTGATTACGTGAATCGCCTGGGTGCAAGTAATGAAGCCGGCCTGTTGGTGGCGGGGCTGGGCATCGAGCACTTTCTGGATTTGCTGCATGATGCGCGCGACGCACAGCAGGGCCACAAGGGTGGCACGCCGCGCACCATCGAAGGTCCGCTTTACGTGGCTGGCGCCCCCTTGAGCCAAGGCGAGGCGCGAATGGATGACGGCAGCGAGGAGGGCGTTGCTACGCCGCTTTTTATCCGGGGTGTAGTGCGTGACATCGAAGGCGAGCCCATTGCCGGTGCAGTGGTTGACCTGTGGCATGCCAACACGCAAGGTACTTATTCCTACTTTGACTCCAACCAATCGGATTACAACCTGCGCCGCCGCATTGTCACCGATGCGCAAGGGCGGTACCGCGCGCGCTCCATCGTACCGTCAGGTTACGGCTGCAATCCGGCAGGGCCTACCCAGGAATGCCTGAACCTGCTGGGGCGTCATGGTCAGCGACCTGCCCACATCCACTATTTCATTTCCGCAGCCGGTTATCGCCACCTGACCACCCAGATCAATCTGTCAGGGGAAAAGTACCTGTGGGATGACTTCGCGTTTGCCACCCGTGATGGGTTGGTGGGCCAGGTTGTCTTCAAGGAGGCGGGCGCCGCCGAGCAGGCTGCCGGGTTGAGCGGCCGGTTCGCAGAGCTTGAGTTTGACTTCCAGTTGCAGCCTGCGGCAGCGCCGGCTGAGCAGCAACGCAGCCGTCGTCCGCGGGCCCTGCAAGGCGCGTGAGGCTCATGCTGCGCCCGCAGCGATCCGCAGGAGACAACCGGTGTAGTCGCGCAGGCGGCTGCACCGGTTCACGTTTAACGACAGTCGTACGATGCGCCCGCGTTCACGTTGCCGCCCTTGTAGTGCAGCATGGCCGGGAACTTGCAAAGTGGGTGCTCCACGGTCTTGTCCGCGTTGGCCAGCATGATCCGGCCTGGCGGTTGCTGGTGCTCCACCCACGTCACCAATTGCTGGTACAACTGCCCTTTGACCGGTAGCGGTGGCGCCGCCGCCGGGCTCACGCCGGGGACGCCGTCCGCCGAGCCGACCCCTTCGCAGTGCCCCATCGCGGGAACAGTGTAGAGCCGGTAAAACCGGTCCGCCTGGCTCAAGCCGCCTTCGTGGCGCACCAAGGCATCGAAATAGTGAAGTGTGCCACTGAGCGGGATCACGTTATCGGAAGTACCGTGGTACACCATCATTTTGCCGCCCCTGTCGCGGAACGCCGAAAGGTCGGGGTCGTCGGTGTTGATCCGGGAGAACGCCTGCTGTTGCGCAATGCCCTGATCGTAGGCGCGGGCCAGATCGGCATAAGTCAGTTTCTTCCAACTGTCCTGGCCGTTACCGCTGGCGTTGGTAAAGTTCGCCGTCGCCAGGCTGGCGTCGTGCAGAGTCAATGCCACTTGGTTGGCGGCAATCGGGAAAGGCAGTGCCACGCCATCCTTGGAGTTGGCCAGGCCGCGAGGCAATGAGGTGCCGCGAGTCATGCCGAACCACAGTTGTTGCTCCGCGAGCCCGGCGCCGTAACCGGTAGTGCGCACGGGGTCAGGCACGCTGCCGTCGCGGGTCTGTCCGAACCAGATTTTGTTCACCGTTTGAGCCTGGGACGCTGATAGGCAGGCGCCGCTGCTGTCGGATCCGCCGCTGCTGCTGCACAGCACGGTCTTGTCCTTGGCCGGGTTGTAGTGACAGGTCGCTGGATCAGCGATGTACCCCAGGTGTTGGCCATTGAGCGTGGTGTCGCACGCGCTGATGGCCGCAGCCGACACGTGGTCCAGTTGCGCCGGTGAGATCGGGCCGCCGCCGTCTTGCTGCATCGCCACCTGTGGGTACAGCTCGGCGGTAATGAAGCGGGTCCAGTTGATCGCCGGGGCGCCGGCCAGGATGCCGTCGTAATCCTGCGGGAAGCGTTGTGCATATTTGTGAGCCTGGCGGCCACCCGTGGAGCAGCCTTCGAAGTAGGCATGGCGGGCTGGGGCACCGTAGAATGCAGCGGTCAGACGCTTGGTCAGAACGGTGGTTTCGTGGATGCCGCGCTCGGAAAAGTCGGCCCATTGCACAGTATTGACGGCGCCGGAGGGAAGCATCAGGAAGGATCCATTGAGGGCCGGTGGTGCCTGCCCAGGGGTGGTATGGCCGGTATCGGTCACCGCACTGACCGCGCCTTCGGCGTTGGCGATCTGTGATACCGGAGCGATGCCACTGAATCCCTGGGCCAGTTGGTCTGTGGCGCTGATGGATGGCGCCCCCATGTAACCGCCGCCGCCGACGTTATGGATGCGACCGTTCCAGTCTGACGGCGCCGGCAGCCACAGTTCGATACCAATGCCCGCCTGAGTCGAAGGAGCATTCGCTGGGCCAGGCGTGCCGGGGCCCACCAGTAGTTTGACCATGCACAGATCCCGCTCGGCCACCGGCGCCGAGGCCTGTGGCTGCAGGGTCAGGGCCTGGCCCTTGTGGAAGACGCGGGTGGCAAGCACTTTGGCCTGCGGGTAATTGTCCAGCAATTGAGTCATACCCGCATCAGAGCAGTTGTCCAAGCCACTGGGGAGTGCGCTCTGGGCTGCAGCCGCCTGACCGCCAGACGTTGCCAGCAGGCTAGCCCCAATGGAGAGCAAAAGGCTCAGTTTTCGCAACGCAACGGGAGGTGTAGTCGAGAGGGGCCTATATAGCATCATGAAGAAATAGCACCGTGTTTGGGAACTGGCAGGATACCGATAACGCTTGATGGCGACCAAGATTAAACGCCCGCGGGTTGAATATTTTAAAGGTTGATACTCATAACCCTTAATTCATGAAACAGGGTATTGCGTCGCGCGCAACAATACCCGGCAACGGCCGGCCTGATCGCTCGGGAGTGGCAATGATATTTTCTGCATACCTTGAAAAAAACTCGCTCCGCTGGCAAGCCGCAGGCATGTAAATATAGTGCCAAAGCGGCTTCAAACGGCCCGCGTCTTTCTCAGTGGCTCATGAACAGGTAATGGCAGTAGTGGGTTTCGAAGTTTTCCCTTATATAGACCTGATGGGCACATTCGTCTTCGCCCTGAGTGGTGCATCGGCCGCTATCCATCGCCGCCTGGATATTCTTGGAGTGCTGGTCGTAGCCTTCGTCACGGCCTGTGGCGGTGGCGTGGTGCGTGACGTATGTCTCGGGGTGTTTCCCCCCGCAGGACTGGTCAATATCGAATACCTGGCCGTGGTGGCCATCGCCGTGGCGCTGGCGGCCAGTTTCCAGCCTGTGCTGCTGCGTGCCGCGCAACCCACCTTGTTCTTCGACGCGGTGGGGCTGGGTTTTTTCGCCGCCTTCGGCGCTCACAAAGTCTACGCCCATGTCCCCCAGGCTGAACTGGCCCTGGTGTTGGGCGTAGTGACGGCGGTAGGGGGCGGCGCGATTCGCGACATCTTGCTGGGCCGAGTACCGGTGGTGCTGACCAAGGAAATCTATGCTTCGGCCGCCTTTGTGGGCGCCTTGGTGCAGTTACTGGGTGATACCCATGTGATCGACCCTCGTTTCAGCCCCTGGTGTGCCATTGCGCTATGCACAGGGGTGCGCATGTTGTCGCTCAAGTATGGCTGGAACCTGCCGGCGCTGAAGAAGGCCAACTGATAATCGTTTATTGAATCGGGAAGGAGGTTTGCATGCAACAATTGTCGCGTTCTGAACTGCTGTCTGTCATGGCAAGGGATATACCTGCATTGCTGCCGGATCTGGAAGCTATCTATAAAGATTTCCACGCCAACCCTGAATTGTCGATGCAGGAGACCCGTACCGCGAACATTGCCGCGCGCTACATGGAAACCCTTGGCTATGAAGTTCACGAGCGCGTCGGGGTGACGGGGGTCGTGGGGTTGATGAAGAACGGTGATGGGCCTACCGTAATGCTTCGGGCCGACATGGACGCATTGCCCATGGCCGAGAAAACCGGTTTGCCCTACGCCAGCCAAAAGACCGGCACCACTGCCGAGGGGGAGACTGTGTTCGTGTCGCACATGTGCGGGCACGATCTGCACGTGACCTGGCTGATGGGGGCCGCCAAACTGATGGCTGAGCACCGCCGCGCCTGGCGCGGTACCTTGATGCTGGTGTTCCAACCCGGCGAAGAAGTGGGCAAGGGCGCACGAGCCATGGTCGACGACCGCATGCTGGAGCGTTTTCCCAAACCGGATATTATCCTGGGCCAGCACGTCATGGTCGGGGAGGCCGGGACGGTCGGTTACCGGTCGGGCACTATCCTCTCCGCTGGCGACAGCATGAGTATTCGCCTGTATGGCAAAGGCGCTCACGGCTCGATGCCGCAGAACGCCATCGATCCGGTGGTGATGGCGGCGGCGACGGTCATGCGTCTGCAGACCATCGTCTCGCGCGAGGTCGCGCCGCTGGAGAACGCAGTGCTGACGGTAGGGGCGTTGCAGGCGGGCACCAAGGAAAACATCATCCCGGATGACGCGGTCATCAAGCTCAACATGCGCACCTACGATGAAGGGGTGCGCCAGCGCATGCTCGATTCGGTACACCGCATCTGCTGCGCCGAATGCCATGCTTCCAATGCCGATCAGCCCCCCGAGTTCACCACACTCAGCAGCTACCCCTTGACCCAGAACGACGTCGAGGCCACCGCGACCCTTGCCGATGCCTTCCACGACTGGTTTGGCGAGCGGGCCTACGAGACGGCCCCGGCGTCTGCTAGCGAGGATTTCAGTGTATTTGGCCGCGAATGGGGTGTGCCCTACGTTTTTTGGCTAGTGGGCAGCACGGAGCCGAAGCTATGGCGCAAGGCGGTCAGCAGCGGTGATATCAATCAGGTGCCGTCCAATCATTCGTCCAGGTTCGCCCCGCAGTTGCACCCTACGCTGCAGACGGGGCTGGAAACCATGGTGGTCGGGGCGCTGACATGGCTCGATGCGCCGGCCTGACGCAGTTGCCCAGTGCGCCGTTCTATAATACGGCGCTCCTATTGCGATGCATCAAGGCCAGGCATGAAACTGAACCAACTCCGGGCACTCGTCTGTGTCCATGAAACCGGCAGTTTGCAGGAAGCCTCGGCGGTCCTGCACCTGACTCAGTCCGCCGTCAGCCGTACTATCAAGGAACTGGAAAGCGATGTGGGGCTGGCGCTGGTGCAGCGTTCCAACAAAGGCATGACCCTCACTGAAAGTGGCCAGCGTCTGCTGATGTATGCCCGCCAAACGCTGGAAACGGTGCGTCGTGCCAAGCAGGAAATGGACGACCTGAAGGGGTTGGCGGCAAGCGAAGTGACATTGGGTGTCACGCCGGTGACCGCATTGCTGGGGACGGTGAAGCAGGCATTGGTGGCGTTTCAGCGCCACCACCCTCGCAGCGCGCTGAAAATCATCGAGCTGCGGCCGTCGGTGCTCCTGCAGCACCTGCGCGACGGGCTGCTGGATGTGGCCGTCACGTCCCACCTGCCAGCGGTGACCACAGGCATGGACTGGCAGCTGCAGGAGCGCTTGCCCGGCGTGGTGGTGGTCAGGGAAGGGCATGACCTGGCAACTGCCGACTCGTTACGCACGCTTCACAACACCCTGTGGGTCAGCGTTGACCCCCTCGCCGATCAGGAATCGCAGTTCAACCGTACTTTCGACAACAACGCCCTGGTTCGGCCGGCCAACGTCATTGAATGCACGGCCATGAACCTGGCGCTCAAGCTGCTGCGCGAGACCGATGCCGCCATGGTGATGTGCGGCGCAGCGCTTGAGTCCGACCGCGACGCCTGGACGGGCAGCCCCATGAACTTGAGGGTGCTGCCGGTACGCGAAGCCTTGCCGGACTACCCGATCAGCCTGGTGTGCCTAGACCGCCATCGCTTGAGCCGTATCGCCGAACACTTGTATGCGTTCCTGGAGGGGGCCGCACGGGTGGCCCGCGCCTGATAGGGGGGCGCTCACCGCACCCCCGCTGGCCAGCTCAGTCCTGAATGAGCGCAGCCGTACCTCGCTCGGTGAAGTTGAGCGTAGAACGCTGGCCTGGCTGATAGGCAGGCCAAGGCGCCAGGCCCTGACCGTCGGGCTTGCCGGTCTTCACGAAATTGATCAGGTAATCGCTGGCCAGGGCGCTGAAGGTCTGGTCGCGCGGAGTGGCCTTGGCCCCATAGCGTTGATTGATCGTGCCGAAGAAGAACGGGATATCGCTGGCATGCTTGGCCCCCTTGGGGTTGGCTGCCTGCTCTGATTCCGCGACATATGAAAACCGATAGCGGTACAGTTGCACGCCTTTGGACGAGAGCAGGTCAGCAATGGATTTTGCGCCCTGGACCATTGCTCCATCGACACCGAACAAGTCATCGCTGGTGGCGCCGACCATGACCGGTACATGGGCGAAACGACCGGTGCGGTAGGCGTCAATTGCATCCACCGCCAGCTTGCCATCGACCATCGGCATGGTGAAATCAGGGTTGGCCGATGGCTTCTGGAACAACGTGTTCATGTTGAGGTCGCCCATGATCCGCTCGGCGGGAAGCTGCCGAAGCTTCTGTATGGCTTGGGGATCATCGACAGTAATGCCTTGGGTCGAGGCAAAGGTTTCGCCCGCTTGCTGTGCTTTTTCGAGCGTATTCATCATCAGGTGGCCATCACCGCCTGACTGAATGACGGCTTTCTGGAACAGCGACTGGCTGAGCGGTGAGGTCAGCAAGGTGTGGATCGACATGCCGCCAGCTGATTCCCCGACTATCGTGACATTGTCCGGGTCGCCGCCAAAGGCCGCGATGTTCTGCTGCACCCAGTGCAGCGCGGCGATCTGGTCCATGAAACCATAGTTGCCCACGGCTTCCGTGGCCGATTGCGCTTTGGTCAGCAGGGGGTGGGCAAAGAAGCCGAATCGACCGACGCGGTAGTTGAAACTCACCACCAGCACACCTTTTTTGGCAAGGTCGGCGCCTGAGTAGACCGGGGGCGAGGCACCACCATTCATGAAGCCTCCACCATAGATCCACACCAGAACCGGTTTTTTTTCGGCGGCTTGTGCGGGCTTCCATACGTTGAGGTAAAGGCAGTCCTCGGCGGGCTTGGCCCCCAGGGGGGCCGCGTCCGAGGCAATTGGCTTCTGCATGCAGTCATTGCCGTATTGGTCGGCGGCGCGCACGCCCTGCCAATGCGCTGCCGGTTGCGGTGCTCGCCAGCGCAGCGCACCCACCGGAGGGGCTGCGAAGGGTATGCCCTTGAAGGCGATGACCCCTTTATCGTTGACGCCGGCGACTTTACCGGCCTCGGTGGCTACGACAGTGTCGCGGGTGATTGAATCTGCCGCATGGCTGGTGAGCGAAGCAACCATGAGGGTGCCGAGTACGAGTTTCCGGGACTTCACGCGAGTTCCTTGGTGATTGGACGAGGGCTGTGGGTGCTGCCTTCAAACTGGCTTCCCGGGCTGAGGTGGCACCGGGCCTTGTGCGGGCGCGTAGTCAGTGCAGACCGTGTCTCCTTCCACCATACAGCGCCCGTCCTGACGTATTGCTGCAGGTCTCATCAATGCAGTGTTGCGCGTTATGCAACAATTGGTTTGCTCGATCCTGATGCCGAGAATACCAGCCTCCTGGGGCGTATTTCAGCATCAAGCGGGTTGTGGGCGCACGCCGGGCAGTGGCTGGCGCAACAACATTCCCACCAGAATACTGAACAGCAGCGCGGCCAGCCCCGCGGCCATCAACACGCTATGAAAGGCGCAACGAAAGGCTTGGGGCGCTAACTCGGCGACCTGCGTCGACACCGAAGCTGGCAACCCTGCCAGTACCCATGGCAAGTCACCTGCGGCCACCCGGGTAGACACCTCACCTACCTGCATTGAAGGGGGCAGCAGGCCTTGCAGAGCTACCGTCAACGCCTGGTGCAACTGACCCGACAGCAAGGCGCCGTAGGCACCAAATGCCAGCAAGATTGAACTGAAGCGCATGGTCGTGCTCATGCCCGAGCCCATGCCAACGCGGTCGCGCGGTATGCACATCATGATGTTTTTCTGCGAGTCGCCGTTCAGCAGCCCGGCACCGGCACCGGTCAGGACCATGGCCAGGGCAAAGGTTTCGTAGCGGCCGCTGGCCGTGGCCCAGGCACACAGCAGGTTGCCGGCGCCGACCAGGCCCAGGCCCGAGGCCATCATGGTGGCCGGTGAGTAGCGCTGTGCCAATCGGGCTCCGATGCGTGGGCACACCAGCATGGCCAGGGCAAAGGGCAGCATGCCCAGGCCCGAGGCAATGGTGGAAAACCCCAGGCCATTCTGCAAGTAGAACGGGAGCAGCGTCATCATCACCTGCGCGGTGCCAGCGTAGGCGAACATGCCCAGCAATGCGCCAATGAAGCGTGGGTGACGAAACAGTTGCAGGTCGATCATGGGCCGCCGCTGCACCTTCTCCACCCAGATAAACCCGGCCAGCATGGCCGCGCCGACGGCCAGGCGCAGCAATGTGAGCGGGTTTTCCCAACCGATGCGGTTCGCTTCGATCAGGCCCCACACCAGCAGTACCAGACTGGTGGTGAAGGTGAGGCTGCCCCAGGGGTCCAGTCGCGCCGCGTGGCTATCCGCAGATTCATCGATGACACGGCTGACGGCCCACATCAAGGCCAGGCCGATGGGCAGGTTGACCAGGAAAATCCAGCGCCAGCCCACCGTGGCGGTGATGACACCACCCACCACGGGCGCCAGGGTGATCACCACGCCCATGCAGGCACCCCAGAATGCCCACGCCTTGGCGCGTTGTTGATCATCGTGAAAGGCATGGCCAATGCACGCCAGTGCCGAAGTCAACAGCATGGCGGCGCCAACACCTTTCACGGCGCGGGCGGCGTCCAGCATCAGGCTGCTGGAGGCCAGGCCGCAGCCCAGGGACGCCAGGATGAACAGCGCCAGGCCACCCAGCAATAGGCGTTTGCGGCCGAAGCGGTCGGCCAGGCTGCCGGCGGGCAGCAGCAATGATGCAAAGCTGAGCATATAGGCGCTCACTACCCACTCGATGTCAGCCAAGCCTGCACCCAAGTCTCGGGCGATGGCGGGCAGGCTGACGGCGACAATGTTGGTGTCCAGAATGATCAGGGAACAGGCCGCCGAGGCCACCAGAAGGGTCTGTCGCGGATGAGTGACGGAAGGATGAACTGACATCAATAAATACTCAAAGGTAACGTACTTCCAGCTTAATACGGGCTGTCCAGGATATTATTAGCCAATATCAGCAGTTTAATTGCCTAAAAGGTAATCAAGTATGGAGCTTCGCCATTTTCGCTATTTCCTGGCGGTGGCCCGCTTTGGCAGTTTCAGCCTGGCCGCCAGCCAACTGGGCATTGCGCCGCCCACCTTGACCCGGCAGATTCAGGACATGGAGGCGCAGTTGGGGGCGCGGCTGTTTACCCGCCAGGGGCGCAAGGTCAGCCTGACCCAGGCCGGTGAGGTGTTGCAGGTGCAGGCGGTGTTGGCGGTGCAGCAATTCGAACAGGCGCAACAGCAGGTCAAACAGGCAGCGCGTGGCGAGACCGGCAGCATCGAAATCGGTTACGTGGCTTCGGCCGTCTACTCAGGGGTGCTGCAGCGCCAGGTGCAGGGCTTTACCGCACGCTACCCCGAGGTGCTGCTGAACGTGCGCGAGCGGCCTATGGCGTCGTTGCCGCAGCAACTGGCCCAAGGGCGCCTGGACATCGGTATCGTGCGGGCGCCCATCGCTTTGCCCGAAGGGATTGAAGCCATACGCCTGCACAGCGAAGGGTTCGTGCTGGCCTTGCCACAGGCTTCTGCGCTGTGCCGCTTGCCTGAGGTGGCCGGGCACCACCTGGCACAGGCAACGTTCATCTTGCCCGAGCAGATCAATGGCACCTTGCAATTGGCGGCTGAGGCAGGTTTCGCACCACGGTTGGGGCCGCAGCCGGGCAGCCTGGTCGCCGTGCTGGCCCTAGTATCGCTGGGCCAGGGTGTGGCGGTGGTACCGCAGTCATTGGTGGGCAGCGTGGCGTTGCCGGGGGTGGTGTACCGCCCGCTCAAGGATTGTACGGCCGTGTCCTGGTTGGCGCTGATCCATCGGCGTTTCGAGCGGGCGGCCGCCGTGCGCAACTACATTGAGCAAGCCGGCGCATGAAGCGCCGGACAGGCGCTTATAGAATCGCCTCCAGGGCCTGCGCTACTGCCAATAAATGCAAGTCCTGGCCAGGCAGGCCATCGACTTCCAGGCCGATAGGCAACCCGCTATGCGGCGCCAGCCCCACCGGCAGGCTGATACCGGGCAGGCCGGCGGCGCTGCCTGGGTCGGTGTTGCGAATCTGCCGGGCGAATGCGGTGAAGGCCGCGGCCTGTGGGCTGCTCAGTTCTGCGACGTCAGGGGTGGTTGGAAACACCAGCGCATCCAGGCGATGTAGCTCGAATGTCTGCGCATAGCGCTGGATCAACTCGGGGCGATGGACCTGTATCGCGTCCCGGTATACGGGAGGCAAATCGACCAGGGTGTGCTCCGGCCCCGGGATTTTACGCGCCAGGATATAGTCGTCGAACAGTTGCTTGACGCTGCTGCTGGCAATGGCGCTGGCCACCTCGGCGGGTGTCAGCCCGGTGTTGTAGGTGCGCAGGTAGGCTGCCAGGGTGTCCAGCCCTTCGTACAGCGCGATGGGCATGCTCACTTTTCTGCTGAGTTCGAGCAGCCCCTCGATGCTGACAGGAACCAGCGTCACGCCGGCTGCCTCCAGCGCCCGCAAGGCTGTGCCGCAGCCCTGGGCCACTTCATCACTCAGGTCTTCCCACAACTCGCGGATCACACCCAGGCGCAGTGTGGAGGGCAGAGGCGCGGGCGCGGTGGGTTGGCCGGTCAGCACGTGATCCAGCAATAGCAGGTCGGCCACGCTGCGCGTCAACGGACCTGGCGTATCCCGGGTTTCCGAGATGGGCGTGATGCCCGCACGTGGATAGCGCCCTACGCTGGGCCGGTAGCCCACACAGCCATTGAGTGCTGCAGGCTGGCGCACTGACCCTCCGGTGTCGGTGCCCAGTGCGGCAGGGACCAGCCCCGCGCCAACCGCGCATCCGCTGCCCGAGGACGAACCACCGGCGATGCGGTCCGGGTCATGTGCATTGCGGATCCCGATGATGCCGGGCACATGAAACCCTTCGTTGTAACCCGAGCTGCCATAGGCCAGCTCCTGCATGTTGGTTTTACCCAGGATGATCGCCCCGGCGGCCACCAACGCCTGGACGATGGGTGCATCGGCGTCCGGTATGAACTGGCTCAGGGCAGGCGTGCCGGCGGTATTGGGCAGGCCCCTGACATGGATGTTGTCCTTGACCGCGATAGGCACGCCGCCCAGAGGTAAGTGTTGCTTTTCCGCCAGGGGCAGACGGTCGTAAGCCTCGGCCAGCAACCGGGCACGCTGACTGTCCACGCAGATAAACGCATTGAGATCGCGCCGGGCCTCGATCCTGCCCAGGTACAGGTCGACCAGCGCCCGGCTGGTTATCTCGCCGTTGCGCAAGGCCGCAACTGTCTGGGTGAGGTTCAGGTCCCAGAACGTGGGCGCTGCGAGGGCGACAGGCACGGTAGGGCGTCCACTAGGCAGCGCTTCGACCTGCTGTCGTGGCTCGCGATTGATCGCCAGGCGCAACACGTCCGGGCGCGAGTAATGACCCACCGGGTCCAGCGCAGCCTTGGCCAGGTAGATGCGCGCCAGATCGACCTCGGCGTAGAGAATTCCTTCCTTGTCCGGGGCAATGGGCTCGCTTAACGGCGCACCGTCAGGGCCATAAATCATTGCGTAGCCACCGCCCTGAAGCAGTAGCTTGGCTTTTTCCGGCGTATCCACCAGTAACGCATGCATCGTCGGGTCGACAATGGCACAGGGCGCCAGCACAAAGCATTGACCCTCCAGGGCGTAGACCTGGGAGGCGGCGTTGTTAGCGGCGGCGCTCAGTTGGAAAGCGGCGCCGGGGTACACCGAGAAGCTCGGCCAGGCGGCCACATGCACCTGCTCGTGCTGTGCGTACATCGCGTATTTGGAGAGCGGCTGCAGGTGTTCGGCGCAGTTCAATGCACCGACTTTACCCAGCACCGTGTCGACCACGACCAGGTCGCTGCCGTCCCCTTCGCCGAACACCGCGCGTTCAACATGGGTGGGCTTGAGCTTGCGACGGTTGCTCAGGCAGGTGCCATTGTCGTCGATCGTCGCCTGAGACAGGTAGAGGGTGCCGCCCACCCGTTCCACATAGCCCATCACCACGTGAATCCGATGTTGCGCTGCGGCCCGGCACAGTCGCGAAAAGTGCGCGTCCCCATACACCATTGCGTTTTCGCAATAGCGCTGCACGAAGCGCATGCCACCGGCCGGCGATTCGGTCCAGATCCACCAGGGATAGCCAGGCAGCCACACCTCGGGGAAAGCGATCAACGCTGCGCCCTGACGCGCTGCGTCCTCGATCAGGCGTATGGCCTTGTCCAGGCTTGCGGGGAGATCCAGAAAGACCGGAGCCGCCTGGACGGCGGCGACCTTGTACGGCGGGGTAGGGTGCGTGAGAGTCATTGCAGGATCCGCTCCTATGGCGTCAGCGAGGTATGCCTGACTCTAGCGCGCGAGCAAGCCGGTGCCTCTCCTCAAAAATGATGAGTCAGGCGTCGAAGTGCCGTGACAACTGTGTGCGGTTGACGCACTCCAGCTTGGCCATGGCATTTTTCAAGTGCGTGCGAACCGTGGTGAACGCGATGCCCAATTCCCGTGCGATCTGCTTGTCCGTTGCACCACGAGCGACCCACTGCGCTACTTCGGTTTCGCGCTGTGACAAGGGGGAGTCTACGTGCACAGGTGGGCATAGCGCCCTGACGAAGAACGGCGTCAGCTCCTTGAGGATACGCTCCTCACGCTCCCCGAAAGGAGGGTCACCAGCTGCTCGCCACAGACGAAGGTCGCCCAGGTCTCGACCTTGATCGACGAAGTAAACATTGATGCCGTGGTTCATGTGTGCCGGCTTCAGGAAGTCCTGATAGAACTGGCTGTGGAGCAGGTTTGGCCGATGAATGACGCGGTCAACACTGGTGGCTTCGCGCACGGTGCGCATCGCGGGGGTGATCAAATCAACCTGGTGGAAGAAGGTGTCATAGGCGTCCAGGTGCGCCTCGTCAATGTTCACCGCACAGCGGCGGGTCGAGCGCTGCTGCTGTTCGTCCCAGACAAAGGACGCCGCATAATCGGCCCGCAGCAACTGAGCGACCTGCGCAAGCACCGCAGCACGCGCGTCGGGCTTGCCTCTGTACTCACACAGTTGCCAGACAACTTGCGCGACGCCGTCCACGTGGTTGGTTCTCGACATGCTACCCATTGGAACTCCCTGATTCATGCAATCTGGCAAAGCCGAGCAAGCTTCGCGCCACTCGCCATCCGTGGCTATGCATGTCCTCGACCGGATTGACAATCATATTCCTAGAAAGAATGAATAAGTTATTTTTTATTCTTTTGGATTTGAAAACGTCACCAGCATAGTAGCCCCCTTTTTCAAGCGCATGCTTTAAGTCTGGGAGGCAAGTGATGGATATCGATCATATTTCCCGCAATCAGGTGATCGATCGATGGTTCAGGCAAGAATACCGCTGGTTGCGCGCTTGGGTCAGAAAAGATACCGACTGCTCGCACAGTGCCGAGGATATCGCCTCCGAGACATTCAGTCAGGCCTTGATGCTTAAAGACCTGCTGGCCGTGCGTGCACCTCGACCTTTGCTGAGTACCATTGCCCGCCGATTGATGTACGAAGGGTGGCGCCGTCGTGATCTGGAGCGGGCATACATGGCGCGGCTGAGCGCACAGGCCGAAGGGTTGCATCCTTCGCCTGAAGAGCAGCATTTGATCCTTGAAGCCTTGTATGCAGTCGATCGGCTGCTGGATGGCTTGTCCAGAAACGCTCGCACGGCCTTTCTCTACCACCAGTTGGACGGCATGACGTATCCCGAAATCGGTCGATTGCTGGGCGTGTCTCCCACCCGTGTGCAGCAGTACATGGCCCAGGCCATCAAACGTATTTACATGGTGATGGAGCAGGCATGAGCCACAACGACCACCGTGCCATCGATGAGGCTGCGCAATGGCTGGCACTCCTGATGTCTGGTTATGCCAGCCAGGACGAGCAGCGAGCCTTTGCCGCCTGGCGCGACAGCCACCCACGGCATGCAGAATTGATCGCCAGGATGGGCGGCGGGCTGGCTCAAGTGCCGCTCGACACCTTGCGCTCAGTACCCCGGCAAACAGTACTGGGTACCGTCAACGCGCCGTCTACCCGCCGCCGCTTTTTGGGTAAGAGCCTGTCCGTGGTCGGGCTGGGTGCGCTAACCTGGAGCCTGGGCCGGCTGTACGGTTTCATCCCCGAAGCTGGGCAATTGCAGACCGGTACCGGCGAGCGTCGTTCGCTGACACTGGATGATGGCAGTGCGCTGACCCTGAACGCGCAAAGCCGGGTGGTAGTACGCTTCGATAGTACTCAGCGGCTGGTGTTGCTGCGTTGCGGCGAATTACTGGTGGATGTGGCGCGAGACCCTCGCCGGCCTTTCGTTGTGGAGACCGAGCACGGCCGCATGCAGGCGCTGGGGACTCGTTTTCTGGTGCAGCGCAGCGACGATCGGACCCGCTTGGTGATGTTGCATTCAGAAGTTGAAATCACCACGCACTCAGGGCTCAGACGCGTGGTCAAGGCCGGGGATGCAGCCAGTTTCGATAAGCATGGCTATCTGTCGGTGGAGCCTGCCAGTGGCTATGACGACGCCTGGGCAGACGGTTTGCTAGAGGTGCGCGAAAGCACCCTGGACGATGTGGTTGAGCACCTGCGCAAGTACCGCCGCGGCATTATCGTGGTCAGCCCACGGGTGGCGGGCCTGCGTATCACCGGCTTGTACTTTCTGGATGACAGCGACCGCACCTTGAAATTGCTGGAGCGTTCGTTACCGTTGAGTATTCATTACTACTCGCCTTACTGGGTCAGCATCGAGCCGCGCGGCTGACCCCCTGCCGCTCGCTCGCCTGAGCGCCTCAGGGGAGAGGGAAAAAATATTTTTACCACCCCCTGTTTATTTCCCGAGGTTGTTTCACCTATCCCCATCAAAACACGTTTGCAGAGGCGATGTATGGGGTATCTGAAGGGGTCGGTATTGGCGTTCGGGTTGCTAAGCGGTGCCTGCCTGGGGCGCGCCATGGCGGCCCCATTGCCGCCGAACGAAGTGGTTCACTTCGATTTGGCCGCGTCGGCTCTGGATCAGGCTCTGCTGCAGATATCCCGCCGGGCCGGTGTGCCCATCTCGTTTCAGGGGCGTACGTTGCAAGGCATCAGAAGCAATCCCGTCAAGGGCGATTTGACGGTGAAGCAGGCCGTCGACCAGGCGCTGCATGGCACTGGTCTGCATGGCGCGCAGAGCGACATCGGTCTGAGCATCGAGCCCGATGATCCGCCAGTCAGCGCTGACACGCGTCTTGACACGGTCACCGTGACTGGGCAGCAAGTTCATCCCCCAACAGTCAACTCCGGTGCGCTGGGCAGTGCCAGCGTACTGGATACTCCTTTTTCGGTGGTTCAGGTCGACAGTGAGGAGCTCAAGGACCGTCAGGTCAAGGCCTTGAACAAGGTGTTCATCGGCGACTCGACGGTGCAGAGCAATGGCGATACCTATTCCCTGACCGCCAGCAACCTGACTGTACGAGGTGTGCGCCTGGACAACGCCGGCAGCTACAAGATCAACGGCTTGCCGATCTTCATCACGACCCTTGAATTGCCGATGGAGACGTTCGAGTCGGTGCAGTTGCTCAAAGGCGCCACCGGTTTCATGTATGGCTTTGGTGCGCCGGGGGGGGTGGTGAACTTCGTTACCAAGAAGCCTACCGACGAGACCACCCTGAGCGTGGATGCCGGTGTGCGTTCCAACAGTGTCTGGAGCGAACACGTGGATGTGGGGGGGCGCACCGGGCCCGAAGATACCTTCGGTTATCGGCTCAATGCCACCCATGAAGAGGGTGAAACGCCCACGCGCTCCCATGTCAATCGTGACTCGTACTCCTTGTCCCTGGACGCCCGCATCAATCCGGACCTGACCTGGACCGCCGACACGATGTACCAGGAGCGGGTCATCAACGGTGGTATCCAGAACTACCGCTTGCCCAGCTACACCGGTGGTTCCAGCCTGCCCAGCGTGATCAACCCCGACAGTAACCGACAAGGGATCAATGATACTTCGTTCCGCACGCGCGCCTGGATGGTTGCCACCGGACTGCACTGGAACATCAATGACGACTGGTCCGCGAGCCTGGACTACAACCACTTCTTCCAGAACCGCAACTATCTCTCCGAGTACCCAACGCTGTTGAACAAGGCAGGCGATTACCAGGACTGGATCAGTACGGGCAATGGCACGGCGGTGTACGATCAGGTGCAGGCCATGTTGCAGGGCAACTTCACCACCGGCCCCATCGGGCACAAAGTCGTTTTGGGTGCGTCATGGCAGGATTATGATCGCCGATCGGCCACCACCTCGCTGTTCAAGACCATCGGCAACAATAATCTGTACAGCGATCCTACTCGTATCACCTACACAGGCCAGCTTGATTTCCCGACCTATCACGTATCGGACATCGAGCAGAAATCGATTTTCGCCAGCGATACCTTTGACCTGACCCATGGCTGGTCTTTACTCACCGGTCTGCGCTCGACCATTTACACCCAGGACGTCTACAACGCCTCGGGTGTGCAGACCACCGACTACAGGGAAGTTCCGCTGTCGCCAACCGTGGCGCTGATGTACAAGCCTCGCCCCGATACGACGTTCTACGCCAGCTATGTGAAGGCGCTGGAAGCGGGCGAGACCGTTGGTTCCACCTACACCAACTCGGGCGATACCCTGGACCCGATCCTCAGCAAACAGTACGAAATTGGCGTCAAGACCGATCGCCCGACGTGGGGCGGTTCGGTAGCTGTATTCCGCCTCGAGCGCGGGGCAGACTACGCCGACAGCACTGGCGCCTACGTGCAGGGTGGCGAACAGGTCTACAAAGGCCTGGAACTCAACGGCCGTCTGAACGTGACCGATACCACCACGCTAAACAGCAGCTCGACATGGTTGGACGCCACGTTCACCAAGGCCCAGGCCGCCCTGGTGGGCAACAAGGTGTCGGGCGTGCCGCGCTTTCAGCAAAGCCTGGAACTGAGCCAGAAAGTACCGGCAGTCGACGGGCTCGACCTGTACACCAATGCGCGGTACTACAGTGCTTCCCAGGCCAATGACACCAATACCATCGACCTGCCAGGCATGACACTGTTCGGTGCAGGCGCCAACTACAGCATCCCTGTAGGGCGCCACGAGGTCACCTTGCGTGCCGCGATGGACAACATCGCCAACCGGCGCTACTGGGCGTTCGCGTCGAGCGGGTCGGTATACCTGGGTGCTCCGCGAACCCTGTCGTTCAACGTCAGCTTCGATTACTGATAGCCGGAGGACGACGATGTTCCAGCGACTGGCCCGTTGCGCCTGGTTCCTGCTGTTGTGTGCACCGGTGCTTCATGCCCAGCCACAGACGTACCTGACCGTGTACGGCGAGGCGCCCAAGTACGCGGCGAACTTCACCCACTTTGATTACGTTGATCCCAATGCGCCCAAGGGCGGGCATTTAAGCCTGGCATCAAGCGCCGCTACCTTCGACCACCTGATCCCCTTTGTAGACACAGGGCGCGGCATCGATCAACTCGAAGGCTGGTTGTACGCGCCGTTGGCGCGGCGTGCGCAGGATGAACCCTTCACGGTCTACGCCGATGTCGCACAAACCCTTGAGCTGGCGCCGGACCGTTCGTGGATTCGCTTCCGGCTCAACCCGGCTGCGCATTTCGATGATGGCACCCCGATCACGGCCGAGGATGTGCGCTATACCTTCGAGCAACTGATGGCCCATGGCAAACTGCAGTACCGAATGCAGTTCGCCAACGTCAGCCAGGTCAGTGTCGAGGGGCCGTTGCAGGTGCGCTTCGACTTCGCCCATGGCCAGGATCGGACGTTGCCGCTTGAGATCGCCAGCTTGCCCGTGCTTCCGGCCCACTGGTGGCGGCAGCATGACTTCGCCAACGGTGCCGGCTTCGATATACCACCTGGCAGCGGGCCGTACCGCGTGGCCAGGGTCGAACCGGGGCGAAGCGTGCACCTGCAGCGTGTCAACCACTGGTGGGGTGCGAACCTGCCCGTCAACCGCGGCCAATTCAATTTTGATCAACTGAGCATCGAGTTTTTTGCCAACACCGGCAGCGGGACTGTGCAGGCATTGCGCGCCAAGGCGTTCGATATGCAGGCGGTGGGTTCTGCTGCCCAGTACGCCACCGCCTATGCCGGCGAAGCGCTGCAGAACGGTCAATTGCAGCGCGACCACCTGATCCCCGGGGCCATCCGCAATGCCCAAGGCTTTTTCTTCAACCTGGACCGGCCGCAGTTCGCCGATCGCCGGGTACGCCAGGCGCTGGCGTTGCTGTGGGATTTTGAATGGACCAACCACAGCCTGATGTACGACGTATACCGACGTCAGCGCAGCTACTTTTCCAACAGCGCGCTGGCGGCCACCGGCCTGCCTGGGCCAGGGGAACGCCGCGTGCTGGAGCCTTGGCGCGCGCAATTGCCGCAAGAGGTGTTCACCCAAGCCTTCCAGCCTCCGCACACTGATGGCAGTGGCATGATCCGCGACAAGCAACTGCAGGCCCTGGCCCTGTTGGAGGCGGCCGGTTGGCAGCCGCGCGGCAACCAGCTGGTGAATTCCGCCGGCCAGCCACTGCACTTCACCTTTTTAAGCAGTGGCACCATGTTTGCCCGCCTGATCATGCCCTTCAAACGCAACCTCATGCAGATCGGTATCACCCTCGACTACCGCTCCGTCGACAGCGCCCAGTATGTCAATCGCTTGCGCACCCGTGACTACGACATGATCATGGCCAGCATCCCGGTGTCGGCCACCCCGGGGCGCGAATTGCTCAATTACTTCAGCTCGGCGGCTGCGCGTGACGCAGGCTCCAGCAATTACATGGCCTTGCGCAATCCCGTGGTCGATCAGTTGATCAACAACGTCATCACGGCCGACAACCGCCAGATGATGGAGGACAACGCCCACGCGCTGGATCGCGTGCTGCAGTGGGGCTACTACTGGATACCCAACTATTACCCGCCGGGCAATCCGGTGGTGTGGTGGAACCGTTTCGGCCGCCCTGCACAGTCATCGCCGTACGAGCCCGGCATAGACGCCTGGTGGCAGGTGAGCGAGCAGCCCATTGATAACGCGCAGATGCGCGAGCTGATGCGGGAGCGCAACCATGCTCGCCTATAGTCTGCGCCGCCTGCTGCTGATCATTCCCACCTTGGTGTGCATCCTGCTGGTCAATTTCGCCATCGTCCAGGCCGCCCCCGGTGGCCCGGTGGAACAGGCTATCGCGCGCCTGCAAGGCCTGGACGCTGGCCAGGGCATCGGTGCGGGGGTGACGGAGGTCATCGACACCCCCCAGGGCTCATCGGCCGGTCGTGGGCTGGACCCACGCCTGATAGCCGATATCGAGCGCCAGTATGGCTTCGACAAGCCACCGCTGCAGCGGCTGTGGTTGATGCTGACCCAGTACGCGCACCTGGATTTCGGCACGAGCTTTTTCCTTGGCACCCGGGTCACCGACATGATTGCCGCGAAGATGCCCGTCACGCTGTCCCTGGGGCTATGGGCCTTGCTGATCACCTATGGGGTGTCCATTCCGCTGGGCATTCGCAAGGCGGTCAAGCACGGCAGTGCGTTCGATGTCTGGAGCAGCGTGGTCATCATCGTCGGCTATGCCTTGCCAGGCTTCCTGTTCGCCTTGTTGCTGATCCTGGCGTTTGGCGGTGGCAGCGGCCTGGACTGGTTCCCGATCCGTGGCTTTGTCTCGGAAAACTTCGCTAGCCTATCCCCCGGCGGCAAGGTGCTGGATTACGTTCGCCACTTGGTGCTACCCGTCACGGCGCTGGTGGTGGGTGGGTTCGCGACGCTGACCTTGCTGACCAAGAACAGCTTTCTGGACGAGATGGCGCGCCAGTACGTGATGACCGCCCGCGCCAAGGGGGCCACTGAGCGCCAGGTGTTGTACGGGCATGTATTACGTAATGCCATGCTGACGGTGGTGGCGGGGTTGCCCCACGCCATGGTCCACGTGTTTTTTGGAGGCTCGCTGCTGATCGAGGTGCTGTTTTCCCTCGATGGCCTGGGGCGCATGAGCTACGAAGCGGCTGTGTCCAGGGACTATCCGGTGGTCTTCGGCACGCTGTTTATCTTCACACTCGCGGGCCTGCTGATCAAGTTACTGGGCGACCTGTGCTACCGGCTGGTCGACCCGCGCATCGACTTCTCGTCAAGGGGGCACTGATGGGCCTTTCCCCGGTCAATCGCCGCCGCTGGCAGCGCTTCAAATCACACCGTCGCGGGTACTGGTCGTTGTGGCTGTTGCTGGCGGTATTCGCCATGAGCCTGGGCGGCAACCTACTGGCCAATGACAAGCCGTTGCTGCTGGTCAGCCATGGGCACTGGTACGTGCCGGTGCTGTCCAGTCATACCGAGCAGGAACTGGGTGGGCAACTGCCTTTCGAGCCTGATTATCGCAGCATTTATTTCCGCCAGTTGATCAAGCAGCAGGGCGGCTGGATGCTGTTCCCGCCGATTGCCTTTGGCCCGCAGACAGTGAATTACGACCTGCGCACCGCCGCGCCCAGCCCGCCCAACCGGGAAAACTGGCTGGGCACCGACGACCAGGCTCGCGATGTACTGGCGCGGGTGATCTTCGGCGTGCGGCTGTCCCTGCTGTTTGCGCTGGCACTCACGGGCATCAGCAGCCTGGTAGGGATTGCGGCTGGTGTACTGCAGGGCTACCACGGCGGCTGGGTGGACCTGGTTGGCCAGCGCCTGCAGGAAATCTGGTCAGGCCTGCCCGTGCTGTACCTGTTGATCATCTTGTCGGGCTTTGTGCAGCCCGGTTTCTGGTGGCTGCTGGGGATGATGGCGGCGTTTGCCTGGTTATCGCTGGTGGACGTGGTGCGCGCCGAGGTGCTGCGCGGCCGCAGCCTGGAGTACGTGAAAGCGGCGCGAGCACTGGGTTTGAGCAGCACCCAGGTGATGGTACGCCATGTGCTGCCCAATGCCTTGACCGCGACGCTGGCTTACCTGCCGTTCATTCTCACGGGCGCCATCGGCACTTTGTCGGCGCTGGATTTTCTCGGCTTTGGCATGCCTGCGGGAAGCCCGTCCCTCGGTGAATTGATCACCCAGGGCAAAAACAATCTGCAAGCGCCCTGGCTGGGCTTGACGGCCTTTTTCACCCTGGCGCTGCTGCTCAGCCTGCTGGTGTTCATCGGTGAGGCGTGCCGCGATGCATTTGACCCACGAGCCTGATATGACCGACAACCTGATTGACATCAATGATCTGCGGGTCAGCTTCGGCGACCAGCCCGTGGTGCGCGGTGTCGGCCTGCACATCCGCGCCGGTGAGTGCCTGGCCCTGGTGGGCGAGTCCGGCTCGGGCAAGTCGGTCACGGCGCACGCCATCCTGCATTTGCTGCCTGCCAGTGCGCAGGCCAGCGGCAGCGTGAAGCTGTTGGGTGAGGAGTTGCTGGGCACCAGCGCCGCGCGCCTGCGTGCCATACGCGGCAACCGCGTGGCGATGATCTTCCAGGAGCCCATGAGCTCTCTGAACCCGCTGCACAGCGTGGGGCGCCAGGTCGGCGAAACCTTGCGTCTGCATACCTCGCTGGATGGCCACGGCATTCGCCGGCGCACCCTGGAGCTGTTGGAGCAGGTGGGGATACAGCGGGCCGAGGAACGTCTGCGCGCCTACCCGCACCAGTTGTCCGGCGGCCAGCGACAGCGGGTTATGATCGCCATGGCGCTGGCCTGCGAGCCGCAATTGCTGATTGCCGACGAACCTACCACGGCCCTGGACGTGACCGTGCAGCGCAAGATCCTGCAGTTGCTCAAGGACCTGCAACAGCAGACCGGCATGGCCCTGTTGCTGATCAGTCACGACCTCAACCTGGTGCGCCATATTGCCCAGCGAGTGGCGGTGATGCGCGAAGGCTGCATCGTCGAGCAGGCCGACTGCGAAACCCTGTTCAGCCAACCCCGGCACAGCTACACGAAGTTGTTGCTGGACGCCGAGCCTGGCAGTGATCCCTTGCCGGTGCAAACCAGCGGCGCGCTGCTGCAAGGGCAGGGCATGCACGTGCGCTTTGCCCTGGGCGGGCCGTTCTGGCGACCCCAGTACTTGGCGGCAGTGCAGGGCGTGGACCTGGTGGTGCGGCGCGGCACTACTCTGGGCATAGTCGGCGAATCGGGCTCGGGCAAATCCACCCTGGGCCAGGCCATGCTCCGGCTGATCCAGGCCCAGGGGCAGGTCCACTTCGATGGCACCTCGCTGGATGGGCTGGATGACCGGCAGATGCGGCCCTGGCGCCGGCGCATGCAGATGGTCTTTCAGGACCCTTACGGCAGCCTCAGTCCACGCCTGAGCGTGCTGCAGATTATCGCCGAGGGGCTGGGGGTGCACACCGATCTCAGCGCTACCGAGCGGGAGAGCGCCGTCATTGACGTGCTGCAGGAGGTGGGCCTTTCCCCTGAGGTACGTCACCGCTACCCCCACGAGTTTTCGGGCGGCCAGCGCCAACGCATCGCCATCGCCCGGGCTCTGGTGCTCAAGCCTGATTTCATCCTGCTCGATGAGCCCACCTCGGCCTTGGACCGCACCGTGCAGAAACAGATCATCGACCTGCTGCGCCGCCTGCAACGCAGTCACGGCCTGACGTACCTGTTCATCAGCCACGACCTGGCGGTGGTGCGCGCCTTGGCGCATGACCTGCTGGTGATGAAGGACGGGCAGGTGCTGGAGCGCGGTGCCACGGCGCAGGTGTTCGACGCGCCCAGGCACCCCTACACCCGGCAATTGCTGGCGGCCGCCTTTGCGTGCGGCGCGCCGACCTCGGCAGTGATCGATGTGCATTAACACCAACTGAACCCAAGGCAGCCTGGCTGCCCCGTAAACGCTGTACAGGGAGTCGACTCAATGTTTGAAGATACATCCTCACTCAGGCTGCTGCTGTCGCGCTTCAGTCAGCTGCGCCTGGGCGCCGGCCGGTTTCATTCGCTGCGTTATGTGCAGCATGACACCGTGGGCTTGTCGGTCACCCGTAACGTCATTGACCCGCCGCGCCGCCAGTCCAGCTGCGGCGTGATGCTGTGCGTACGCGTCAATGGCAACGAGGCCTTCGCCGCCACCAGTGACTTGACGGAGCAGGGCTTGAGCCGTGCTTATGATCGCGCCTTGCAACTGGCCCAGGCCACGGGTGAGCTGGGTCTGTTGAAATTGCCGCCCCTGCTGGGCGAGGCGGTACACACTGCGTATGCCTCGCCCGGTGCCGAGCAGCCATTACCCGACACCGCATATTGGCTTGACGTGCTGCGTGGCGAATCGGCCCGCGTGCCGCGCCATGAGAAGCTGGTGAACTGGTCGGCCGGGCTGCGGGTCACCGACCGGCAACAGCTTTACATCGACAGCACCGGCAGCGAAATCTTCACCCACAAGCGCCTGTTCTACCCCCGTCTGGACGTGACCGCCTTTGATGGCAGGCAAAGCCAGCGCCGCACCTGGACAGTGGCACGCCAGGGCAGCAACGCCGTGGTGCAGGATAGTGGCTTTGTTGGCCAAGTCGAGCAGGTGGCCGACCAGGCCCTGCAGTTGCTGGCCGCGCCCAACACCCCGCAAGGTCCGCGCGACCTGTTGCTGATGCCCGATCAGATGATCCTGCAGATCCACGAATCCATCGGCCACCCTCTGGAGATGGATCGTATCCTGGGCGACGAGCGCAATTTTGCCGGTACCAGCTTCGTCACCCCGCAGATGTTCGGCCACTACCAGTACGGCTCGCCATTACTCAACGTCAGCTTCGACCCCCAGGTGCAGAGCGAGCTGGGCAGCTACAGCCACGACGATGAGGGCTTGGTGGCCAACAAGCACTTGTTGATCGAAGGCGGGGTGCTCAAGCGCCCATTGGGCGGAGCGTTGTCCCAGGCGCGCACGGGCATGGACGGGGTGGCCAACAGCCGCGCCTGCGACTGGAACCGCGCGCCCATCGACCGCATGGCCAATCTGAACGTGGAGCCGGGCGACCAGACGCTGGCCAGCATGATCAGCAATATCGAGCACGGAATTCTCATGGCCACCAACCGCTCCTGGTCGATCGACCAGGCCCGCAACAAGTTCCAGTTCGGTTGTGAATGGGGCCAGTTGATCGAAAACGGCCAGTTGGCCGGCGTGGTGAAAAATCCCAATTACCGCGGGGTGTCTTCGCAGTTCTGGCGCAACCTGAGCGCCGTCGGCGACCACTCCACCTTCGAGGTGCTGGGTACGCCCAACTGCGGCAAGGGCGAGCCCAACCAGTCAATCACCGTGGGACATGCCTCGCCCGCCTGTGTGTTCCAACAGATTGACGTGTTCGGGGGGCAAGCCTGATGAGCCATTTCCACAACCGAGACGCGTTCGACCAACTGGCCCAGTGGCTCAATCAGCAGTTGGTCGGTGGCGAGCAGTTTTCCCTGGGCTACAGCGCCGAGGACTCGCAGTTCATCCGCTTCAACCATGGCCGCGTGCGGCAGGTCAGCGAGGCCAGGCAGATTGAAGTCACGCTGCGCTTGATCAGCGATGAACGCCACGCCAGTGAGACCCTGAGCCTGACCGGTGAAGTTGACCTGGATATCGCGCGGTTGGGCAAGGCATTGGCGCAACTGCGTGCGCTGCTGGTGCAGTTGCCCGCCGACCCTTACCTGCAACTGCACCATCAGGCGTTCACCAGTGAGCGCGAAACCGACGGTAAATTGCCTAGTGCCGCCGAGCTGATCGAGCAGGTGGTGAGCCTCAGTGATGGCCTGGACATGGTTGGCATCTACGCCGGTGGCCCGTTGTACCGCGGCTTTGCCAGTTCCTGGGGGGGGCGCGGTTGGCATGTGGCGACCAGTGCCAGCCTGGATTTCAGTCTGTTCCACGCCAACGGCGAGGCGGTGAAGATCACCTACGCGGCCAGTCACTGGGACCGCGACGCGCTGGCCGCGCAGTTTGCCCAAGGGCGCGAGCAACTGGTGCATTTAGGCAAACCGCGCAAAAGCCTGAGCCCGGGCCGTTACCGCACTTACTTTGCCCCGGCGGCGCTCAACTCGCTCGTGTCGATGTTGCGTGGTGGCTTTTCCGCCAGAGCGCTGAATAACCGCAGCAGCGCCCTGCAAGCCTTGCAATTGGGTACCGCCAGCCTGTCCGCCAAGTTCAGCGTGAGTGAATCGGCTTCCACCGGGCTGGAACCTCTGTTCAACGGCGACGGCAGCCTGCGCCAAGACCAGCCGTTGATCCGCGCCGGTGCATTGGTCGGCCAATTGGTCAGTGCCCGTTCGGCTCGCGAATACGGCTTGCAGGCCAACGGCGTGGACGGCAGCGAACTGCCCTCGTCGCTGGTCATGGCCGCTGGCGACCTGCCCACGGCCGAGGTGCTGCAGGCGCTGGGCACCGGCCTGTACATCGGCAATCTCTGGTACCTGAACTACTCGGACGTGGGCCTTGCGCGGGTCACCGGCCTGACCCGCTTTGCCAGTTTCTGGGTGGAGGACGGCCAGATCGTCGCGCCCATCGACACCATGCGTTTTGACGACAGCCTTTACTCGCTTCTCGGAGACAACCTGCTGGCGTTGACGCGCGAGCGGACCCTGCGCATCAGCACCCGTTCCTACAACCAGCGCGATGCCCAGACGGTACTGCTGCCGGGCGCGCTGGTGGAGGGTTTCACCCTGACCTTGTAAACCACGCCCCATTTCACCCTGGCGCAGCCGTTGAGGCGGCTGCGCCTCACCACTGCCAGGAAAGCCCGCTTGATGAGCTCTACCTCACGTTTTACCCACAGTATTCGCGATCTGCCGCAGATCGATCATCGCCTGACTTTACGCGAGCCACTGCAGCACAAGGATCCGCTCAAGGAGCGCCTGCATCGCAAGCAGCGCCTGGCGGCAGCCTATCGCCTGTTTGCCCAATTGGGTTTCGAGGTCGGGGTGGCCGGGCATTTCACCGCCCGCGATCCGGTCGACACCGACCACTTCTGGATCAACCCACTGGGCGTGCCGTTTTCGCAGATCCGCGTATCGGACCTGATGCGCGTGGACGGCGATGGCCGCGTGGTGGAGGGCGAGGGCGTGCTCAATACCAGCGCGCTGGAACTGCACTATGACCTGCAAAAAGCCCGCCCCGAGGTAGTCGGCATCGCCCATGTGCATGGTTTTCATGGTCGGGTGTGGTCGTCGTTGGGTAAGTTGTTCCAGCCCATTACCGCCGAGTCTGGCTATTTCCAGGGCGACCAGGTGCTGTTCCCGCGCTTGGCCCTGCGCAACGCCGAAGGTGGCGTGGAGCGCGACCGCGGCCGTGTCAGCCGCGCCTTCGTCGACGCCTTTGCCCAGCACAACCTGCTGGTGTGGCAGAACCATGGCCTGTGGACCGTGGGCCAGAGCGTGGAGACCGCGGCCTGGCGCTTCATCCTGGCCGACGACACCGCGCGCGCCCACCTGCTGGCGTATTCGGCAGGGACACCGGTGATACCCGACCTCGACCCCCCCAAGGCGAGCGACAAGCCCGGCCAGGAATTCTTCGCCTGGCTGAACTTCCTGCCGCTGTGGGACCGCATCCGCGCGGAACAACCAGACCTGCTCGACTAAGCCTGCGTTTACCCTTCCAAGGAGCAACCTTTGAGTCAATCCCCTAGGCAGATGATCTTGGGCGCGTTCATCCCCAGCGCCGGCTTCATGAGTTCGGTGTGGCGCCATCCTGCTGCCGCCACCGACCTGTTTCGCGACTTCGACCATTTCCGCTGGACCGCGCAAACCCTTGAGGCAGCGAAGTTCCATGCGGTATTTTTCAATGACGCCGTCAACGTCGACCCGGACAAGGCCACGCTGTATGGCAGTCCGACCAGCGTACGCTGGGACCCGCTGGTACTGCTGCCAGCACTGGCGCTGACCACCCAGCGCATCGGCCTGATCGGCACGGCCAGCACCACCTACAACGAACCCTACAACCTGGCGCGCAAGTTGGCCAACATCGACCACCTGAGCCACGGCCGGGTAGGGTGGAACTTGGTCACTTCGCTGGGCGGCGGCGAAAACTTCAACCTCGACGCCCATGTGCTCCACGCCGACCGCTACGCCCGCGCCGAAGAGTTTTACGACGTGGTCAGCGGCCTGTGGGACAGCTGGGAGGACGATGCCTTTGTCCAGGACAAGGACAGCGGACGCTTTCTGGACGTAGACAAAATGCACGTCCTCAACCACCACGGCCAGCACTTCCAGGTGCGCGGTCCGCTCAACGCCGCGCGCCCGGTGCAGGGCTACCCGGTAATTGCTCAGGCGGGCTCATCCGACGCGGGCCGCGCGCTGGCGGCGCGTGCCGGCGAGCTGATCTTCACTGCCCAGCACACCCTGCAGCAAGGCAGGTCGTTCTACCAGGAAATCAAGCAGCGCGCCCAGGCGCTGGGGCGTAACCCTGAGCACCTGAAAGTATTGCCGGGCGTATCGCCCATCGTCGGCCGCACCCTGGAAGAGGCCCAGGCACGCTATGACCAGCAGCAGGCCTTGTTGAACCCGCCTGAGTTCCTACGTTCGATCTCGCGGTTCGTCGGCCTGGGCATCGACCTGTCCGAACTGCCGTTCGACGCCGTGGTGCCGCTGCCGCCTGACGATCTCGACACCAACGGACACAAGAGCCGGCAGAAACTGGTTGTTGACCTGATCCGCCGCGAGCGCCCCACCGTGCGCGAGCTGTTCAACCAACTGACGGCGGGCGGGCACCGCATCCTGATTGGCACGCCGCAGACGATCGCCGACGATTTTCAGGCCTGGTTCGAAAGGGGCGCCGCCGATGGCTTCAACGTGATGTTCTCGGGGCTGCATCAGGGCATTACCGATTTCGCCGAACTGGTGGTGCCCGAGTTGCAACGCCGAGGGCTGTTCCGAGAGGCATACCAAGGGCAGACGCTGCGCGAAAACCTTGGCCTGCCCTTCATAGCCAACCGCCACGCCCAGTTTGTGGCGTAACTTGATTTCAGAAGGAAAGTGCTTGATGAGCACCTACACCACCTTGATCGACTGCCCCGAACTGGCCGCGCTTGTGCAGCAGGGGCCGACGCCTCTGTTGCTCGATTGCCGTTTCGACCTGGCCACGCCAGACAGTGGCGAAGCGGCGTTCGCCGGGGGGCATTTGCCGGGTGCGCAGTACCTGCACCTGGATCGTGACCTGAGCGGGACTAAGACTGGCCGCAATGGCCGCCATCCGTTGCCTGAGCGCGATACTTTGGCCGTCCGCTTGCGAGCACTGGGCTTGAATCAAGACCAGCAAGTCGTGGTCTACGACGCCCAGGGCGGTATGTTCGCCGCCCGCGCCTGGTGGCTGCTGCGCTGGCTGGGCCATGCAAACGTGGCCGTGCTGGACGGCGGGCTGCCGGCCTGGACCGCCGCAGGCCAAGGGTTGCAAAGCGCGCATTCGCAGCCGTCGCCAGGTAACTTTGGCAGCCGCGAGGCACTGGTCGACACCGTGGACCGCGCGGCGGTACTGGCCAACCTGCAGGGGCACGGGCCGCTGGTGATTGTCGATGCGCGCGCCCCCGATCGCTTCCGTGGCGAGAACGAGACCCTGGATGCGCGCGGCGGGCATATACCTGGCGCGCGCAACCGGTTCTTCCGTGACAACTTGGATGCCGATGGCCGCTTCAAGCCTGCAGCCGCGCTGCATGCCGAGTTTTCTGCCTTGCTGAGCACACATGAGGCGCAGCAATCGGTGCAGCAATGCGGCTCCGGTGTCACGGCCTGCCACAACCTGCTGGCCTTGGAAATTGCCGGTCTGGGTGGCGCTCGTCTGTACCCCGGCTCCTGGAGCGAGTGGAGCAGTGATCCACTTGCGCCCATCGCCACCGGCGAGCCTGCCTGATATCACCTGGTGCTGGCGGGCGCAGGCCTGGCCGGCACGTTGATGTGGCGTGTCGAACAAGGAGTCTGTGTCTTTCATGGTGGTGTTCAATCGTGTGTGCGCCTTTACTCGTCAGGCGGGGCAAGCCTTGGACCTGGTGTGGGAAACCTCTCGCGGGCTGTTCTTGGGCCTGGTGCTGGCGACGCTGATCGCCGGCCTGTTGCCGGCCCTGGCGGCCTGGGTGGGGCAGCGTATCGTTGACAGCGTCGTCCAGGCCATGCAGGTTCACGCAGCCGGCCAACCGCCGCCGTTGTGGCCGGTACTGCGTTACGTGCTGGCCGAGGCGGGGGTGTTGGCGCTGCTGGCGGCGGCGCAGCGTGGGCTGTCCATGCAACAGTCGTTGCTGCGGGTGCAATTGGGGCAGAAAGTGAACCTGCTGGTGCTGGAAAAGGCCCAGACCCTCTCGCTGCTGCAATGTGAGGATTCGGACTACAACGACCGGTTAATGCGCGTGCGCCAGGGCGCTTCCAGCCGACCGTTGAGCCTGGTCACCAAAAGCCTGGGCCTGGTGCAGAACCTGATTTCACTGATCAGTTTTGCCGTGCTGCTGGTGCATTTCTCACAGTGGGCGCTGCTGGTCCTGGTGCTGGGTGCGCTGCCGGTATTTTTCGCCGAGACGCATTTTTCCGGCAACGCCTTCCGGCTGTTCCAGCGCAGGGCGCCGGAGACTCGCCGGCAGGCCTGTCTGGAAACGCTGCTGTCCCATGAAGTGCATGTCAAGGAGGTCAAGCTGTTCGGGCTGGCGCCTGTGCTGCTGCAGCGCTACCGGGACAACTTCCTGCGTCTATATGGCGAAGAGCGGCAACTGACCCTGCGCCGTGACAGCTGGGGTTTTGCCTTGGGCCTGCTGGGTACCGCAGCGTTTTACCTGGCCTATGCCTGGATCGTGGTGGCTACCGTGCAAGGTGAGATCACGCTGGGCCAGATGACCATGTACCTGGCGCTGTTCAAACAAGGCCAAAGCGCGATCACCGCCAGCCTCACCGCCATTGCCGGGCTGTATGAGGACGGCCTTTACCTCTCCGACCTGCACGACTACTTGAGTGTCGACACGCCCCCCAGGCGTGGCACGCTTACCGCTGGCGTGAGGCCTGGCGACGGCCTGCGCTGCGAGCAACTGGGGTTTCGCTACCCCGGTGCCGCCCATGCCACCCTCAGTGGGATCAACCTACACATTGTCCAGGGTAAAAGCCTGGCCTTGGTGGGCGAAAACGGTTCGGGCAAGACCACCCTGATCAGGGTGGGCAGGAGCTGTCGGGCGGGCAATGGCAGAAGGCCGCTTTGTCGCGTGCCTATATGCGGCGTGACGCCGATCTCTTGATCCTGGACGAGCCCACCGCCGCACTCGATGCCGGGGCGGAGGCTGAGGTGTTCGAGCGCTTTCGCGAACACGCCAAGGGCTGCATGAGCTTGCTGATTTCCCACCGCTTCTCCAGCGTGCGCAATGCCGATCACATCATCGTGCTGGATCAGGGGCGGATACTGGAGGAGGGCGACCACGATCAGTTGATGGCGGCACGGGGGCGGTATGCGAGTCTGTTTGATGTGCAGGCACGCGGATATCGATAGCCTGAACGAGGCTTGCTAACCAATAGTCACCCCACACCTACACCGACAAGGACATCACATGAAGATTTGCCGCATCACCCCGGAGGATATCCATCAGTTTTACGCACTGTTCCAGGAGGTCAAAGCCAAGGGTGAGTTTTCACTAAGGGCATCCCCACCTCTCATCGAAGCGGTGGTGCGCGCCTTGCACAGGGTGCAGGAGAACGACTGGCCGGCCTCCTTGATGCAGCAGGGCGGGCAGACCGATACCATGCGGTTGGTACTATGAGTTTGACCGGCATGTGCAAAAAAACTCAAGCGCCGTTGAGCACCCCATGCCTGAATCTGACGGCATTGTGTTCGCCACAAAGTGACCGGCTGGCGTATCTGGGCAATGACCCGCTGGTGGCAAGCCATACCGCCAATATCCCCTCACCGTATCCACACCGCTTGCTTCGCTATCGATCACGCGTCGGCCCGGGTCCTGTTGAAATCCGGGCTAGAGTTTGAGGGATGCAGCAAGGGGGCGTTCTTCAAGCATGGGTGTTCCACGATTTGCTGCAGTTTGGCGCCATCGCGGAGCAGTGGTTGCAGGGTCGGCAGACGACGTGAAAGTCACATCGACGTCGCCTGCTTCAGTCGAAAACCACCAAGGCAGGCGATGTACGGTTGAATGCGAACGCCAATTGGATATCTGCATCAATGACTCTGCCTTTTGACAAGGGCGGCAGCGCATCCAAGGTGAAAAAGCCCACGTCAATGGTCTCACCACCACAACGAGGCACCCCTTGGTCAAGCCGCTCGCACACAAAGAAAATCTTGTAGAAATCACGCGCATCTTGAGCGTAGGCATGCTTGGCCTTGTGGCGCACACTGTAGAGCGCCCCGGGCGTCACGCGAATCCCCGCTTCTTCCATGAACTCTTTGGCAATATTTTGATCGTGTCCCAGGAAGTGGTGTAACTAAACCAGCCGAAGGCGCCCTGCGGGCGAAAGAGGTTGGTCATCGTGGTTCTTGGCTAACGTTGAGTTTGCGGACTTAACCTTCACCAGAGAAACCACGAT
>Ga0207696_1000264_pt1 | contig 67521 bp, 67 predicted proteins | sample KBSS54metaG_FD_184403 | JGI IMG/M metagenome (GOLD analysis project Ga0207696, IMG submission 184403) | Switchgrass rhizosphere microbial communities from Kellogg Biological Station, Michigan, USA - KBS S5-4 metaG (SPAdes) (version 2) | ecosystem: Host-associated > Plants > Roots > Rhizosphere >... | reverse complement strand
GGCAATGGCACAGACATAACTGGCCCGAAACAGATGTAGGAGCGAGGGGGGCGCCTAGCCCTTGCTCGCGAAGCGCCGCGCGGGCGGCGCACGGTCTCAAGGGCGCCGGAGAAACCCAAGCCATGCACCTAGAGGCCATGATGCGGTTTCATGACAGGCTTTCAGGGCCCCACCGGAGATCTCATCATGGCAACCAAGCGCTAGTCGATGGTGTTGTAGCGCCCTTGAGACCGTGCGCCGCCCGCGCGGCGCTTCCCGGCCAAGGCCGGTCCCACATCTGTTTCGGGCCAGTTATGTCTGTGTCATTGCCTGGACCGCCTTGTTTGTCTGGCTTGAGATTGGGTCAGGGCCTCCAGGTGCATGGCTTAGGTTTCTCCGGCGCCCTTGAGACCGTGCGCCGCCCGCGCGGCGCTTCGCGAGCAAGCTCTGCTCCTACATCTGTTTCGGGCCAGTTATGCCTGTGGGATTGCCTCGTCCGCCTTGTTTTTCCGGCTTGAAACCGTATCAAGGCCGCCAGGTGCATGGCTCAAGGTTTCCAGCGCCCTTGAGACCGCGCGCCGCCCGCGCGGCGCTTCCCGGACAAGCCCGGCCCCACATCTGTTTCGGGCCAGTTATGCCTGTGGAATTGCCTGGTCCGCCTGGCTCGCTCAGCAGCAGCTCGACCTGATGTGCATCAGGCCACGGTATCCCATAGCAATTTGAGGTTCAGCGCGACTATCACCGTCGCTACCAACCACGCCAGCACCTTGGTGACTGGGCCGATGGCCAGCGCACCCATGCGCTCACGGTTGGACACGAACGCCACCAGTGGAATGACCGCGAACGGCAGCTGCATCGACAACACCACCTGGCTGAACACCAGCAGTTGCGCGGTGCCTTGCTCCCCATACAGGCTGGTCACGACCACCACTGGCACGATGGCGATGCCCCGGGTCAGCAGACGTCGCGCCCAGTCAGGGATGCGCAGCTCGAGGAAGCCTTCCATGATGATCTGCCCGGCCAGGGTGGCCGTGACGGTCGAGTTGATGCCCGAGGCCAGCAGCGCCACGCCGAGTAGCACCGAGGCAATGCCCACGCCCAGCAAGGGCGATAGCAAGTGGTAGGCCTGCTCGATTTCCACCACGTCAGTGTGCCCGTTGCTGTGGAATACCGCCGCGGCGGTGATCATGATCGCCGCGTTGACGAACAGTGCCAGGGTCAGGGCAATGGTGCTGTCGGCCACCGCCCAGCGCAGGCCGCTTTTGCGCCCTTCGGGGGTACGCGGGTAGGCGCGGGTCTGCACGATGGAGGAATGCAGGTACAGGTTGTGGGGCATCACCGTGGCGCCAACGATGCCAATGGCGATGTACAGCATCGCCGGGTGCGTGACGATGCTGGCCTGGGGAATGAAGCCGGCGAATACCTCGTGCCATTGCGGCTGGGCCAGCACCAGTTGCGCAGCGAAGCAGGCGAAGATCAGGGTCAGCAAGGCGATGACGAAGGCTTCCAGCGCCCGGAAGCCGCGGTTCATCAACAGCAGGATGAGAAATACGTCCAGCGCGCACAGAATCGCGCCCCAGAGCATGGGAATGCCGAACAGCAGCTTGAGGGCGATGGCGGTGCCAATCACTTCGGCCAGGTCGCAGGCGATGATGGCCGCCTCGCAGGCCAGCCACAGGGCAACGCACACAGGCCGTGGGTAATGTTCGCGACAGGCCTGGGCCAGGTCCAGGCCGGTAGCGATGCCCAGGCGCGCTGCCAGTGCCTGCAACAGTACGGCCATCAGGTTCGACAGCAGGATAACGGAGAGCAAGGTGTAGCCGAATTGCGAACCGCCCGCGATGTCGGTGGCCCAGTTGCCTGGGTCCATGTACCCCACCGCTACCATGTAGCCTGGCCCGGCGAACGCCAGCAGGCGGCGCAGCCAATGGCCATTCGCGGGCACGGCGACACTGCCGTTCATCGCCCCCAGACTGGGGCGGGCGGCATGGGGAAGCGGGCGCCGATGGCGGGCCGAGTAGTCGGCCTGATGGTTATCAGTGTTCAAGGTCGCGCTTCGCTTTACTGAATCGGAAATAACCGGCGAAACAAAGCGCCTATTACCAGAACGTAGCGGCTTTGCGAAAATTTACTCGCCCAATGAATTATTTCCGACCACGGGGGGCACGGAAGGTCACCGATAACGGATCAGTGGTCGCCAAAGCCCCTGGATCCAGGGCGCTACGGCAGTTGCAACCTGAGGCCATCGCGAATCGTCTGCACCTCGGCAACATGGGCCTCATAGCCCTGTGCCGAGCCCGCATACGACAACGAATACGCCGCCCCCGCCGTACTCGCCGCCACCAGGGTCTGGGTCATCACGTGGCCACCGTTGAGGCTGATCTTGCAAGTGGTTTCCACCGCCGCGATGTCCCCCAGCTTCGCGTCGTGCACCTTGGTGCACACACTCTGGTAGCCCCCATGGCTGAAATTCACCTGCAAGGCCTTGCGCATTTCCAGCACCACGCCACCCAGATTCACCTGATGGTCCGGCGCCAGGGCAGTGCGGGTCAGTTCCACCACCATCTGCGGGTCACCGTTCGCATCGTTGATGGCCGCGCGCTGGCGGTGCACCGCGGAGCCAGCAGGGTCAGGCAAGCTCTCGACCTCCCAGCCGGCCGGCCAGGTGATGATCACCTCGTCGGCCATGGCCAGGGGCGCGGCCAACAGCAGGCCGAGGGCGAACAGGGTGCAGCGGCGGTACGCAAAAGTCATGAAGGCACGAGGTCCGGTAGAATGGAAAGCGGCTCAGAGGGCTGCGAGGTTGCCGCAAGTGTGACTTCAAGTAAAACATTTCACCCGCCTGCTACCCTCAGATCGTGTTTAATTGCGCCAATTTTACTGCCCGAGGTTCTCATCATGACTGCCCTGCCCCTGAAAAAGCTCCTCAGCGGTGCCGCCCTGCTGCTGGGTTGCGCGCTGTCGCCACTGGTATTCGCCCACGCTCACCTGACAAGCGCCATTCCGGCGGCCGACGCCACGGTCAGTGCGCCCGCCGAGCTCAGCCTGGTGTTTACCGAAGGCGTCGAGCAAAGCTTCACCAAGGTAGAGCTGAGCCAGGACGGCAAGGACGTTCTGGTCAAGAGCATCGCGACCCAGGGCGCCGACAAGAAAACCCTGATCGTGACCCCGGCCGCGCCATTGGCACCCGGCCAATACACGGTGAAATGGCATGCCGTGTCGGTAGACACTCACAAGAGCGAAGGCAGCTACAGCTTCAAGGTGGCCCCGTAACCCCATGAGTGCTTTGGTAGCGGTTCGTTTTCTGCATTTCTGTGTGGTGCTGCTGGTGTTCGGCGCGCTGCTTTTCCGGCCTCTGCTGCTGGGCGAACCTCGCCAGCAGGCCCGCATGCGCCAGTGGCTTGACCCACTGTTGTGCCTGCTGGCGGGCATCGGCCTGATCACCGCGGTGGCCTGGCTGATGCTGACCACCGCCGACATGACCGGCAACTGGGAGTCGGCGCTGCAAGGCGACATGATCATGAAAGTGCTGACCCAGACCTTCTTCGGCAAGGCCTGGTTCGTGCACCTGTTCGCCAGCCTGGTGCTGCTGATGTGCCTGCGCATTCCGCTGCGCCTGCCGCCCTGGCTACCCATGGGCCTGAGCACGGTGCAACTGGCGACCCTGGCCCCCGTGGGCCACGCGGCCATGCTCAGCGGGTTGCCGGGCATGCTGCTGATTCTCAACCAGCTGGTGCACCTGCTGTGCGTGGCCGGCTGGATGGGCGCCCTGCTGTTGTTGATCTTCGTGCAGGCCCGGCCAAACGGCTATGACCTGCGCGGCACACTGCTGCGTTTCAGCCGATATGGCCTGATGCTGGTGGCGGGTATCATCGTTACCGGGCTGATCAACGTTCGGGTACTGACCGGTGCGCTATGGCCCACGCCGCTGACGGGCGGTTTTGCCCTGGTGCTGGCAGTAAAGGCGTCGCTGGTGATCTGCATGCTGTTGCTGGCCCTGTTCAACCGCGCGGCGCTGAATAATCAGCGCATTGCCTTGAACACCCTGCGCCAGACCGTGCTGGTGGAATGGTTGTGTGGGCTGGCGGCCATCGCCGCGGTGTCACTGCTGGGCACACTGAGCCCCGTGCCGCTGGTGTGACCCGGGTGTTGTGAGCGCTGGCCTGCCAGCGCGCGGTTGGCGTACGCTGTCGCGATATTCTGCCGCCGGCCGCATCACCATGGAACTGCACATCACCTTTCAGGGCCGCAAGGACCTGAGCGAACAGCTTTACCGGCAACTGCGCGATGCCATCGACAGCGGTCGCCTGGCCGCGGGCACCCAAGTACCACCCACCCGCTTGCTGGCTACGCAGTTGGGGGTGTCGCGCAAGACCGTGGCCGAAGCCTATTCACGCCTGACCTACGACAGCCGCCTGAGTGGCCGCGTGGGCAGCGGCACGTTCGTCAGCCCCCGCCCTGCCGCCCATCACCCTGCGCAACCACCCTCGCCGCTGGCCAGTGCCGCGGTCGTAGCCCTGTGGCGCGACATGCCCATGCCCATGAGCCATGCCGCCGCCCAGACCCGCGCCCGCTACGACTTCATCGGCGGCGCATCGCTGAAAAGCCAGTTTCCGTTCGACACCTGGCGCCGTTGCACCCTGTACGCGCTGCGCCAGTGCACCCGCTCGGCCTCCTTGCACGGCGACCCCCAGGGCTTGCCCGAGCTGCGCGAAGCCGTGGCCCGGCACATCGGCTTCGCCCGTGGCGTGCAGGCCAGCGTCGATAGCGTGCTGGTCACCAACGGCGCCCAGCAGGCGCTGGACCTGGTGTCTCGCGTGCTCATCGAGCCAGGCTGCAAGGTGGTGATGGAAGACCCGGGCTACCCCCCGGCGCGCTTGCTGTTCACGGCCCAACGCGCGGACGTGGTCAACGTGCCGGTGGATGACCAGGGGCTGCGCGTGGAGCTGATTCCCGAGGGCACCCGGCTGATCTACGTCACCCCTTCCCACCAGTTCCCCCTGGGCATGCCCATGAGCCTGGCCCGGCGCCATGCCTTGCTGGCCAGGGCCGCGGAGCTCGGGGCGATCATCATTGAAGACGACTACGACAGCGAATTCCGCTACCAGGGCCCGCCTACCGACTCCCTGCAGAGCCTGGACACCCAAGGGCTGGTCGCCTACCTGGGCACCTTCTCCAAGACCTTGCTGCCCGAACTGCGACTGGGCTATGCAGTACTGCCCCATGCGCTGTTGCAGGCCGTGCGGGTGGCCAAGCAACTGAGCGATTGGCACACCCCCACGCTCAACCAGTGGGCGCTGGCAAAGTTCATCAACGAGGGGGAATTGCTCAAGCACATCCGCCGCTGCTTCGATGTCTACAGCGGCCGCCGCGAGCGCATCCTGCAGCGCCTGGACAGTGACCTGGCGCCCTGGTTCCAGGCGGTGCCAGCGGTGGCAGGCTACCATTTGAGCGCACTGGCCCAAGTGCCGATGGACTTGTCCCTGCTGGTGCAGGTGGCGCGCCAGGCAGAGGTCGGGCTTTACCCCTTGATGCCGTTTTATGGGCAACAACCTGCTGGGCAAGGATTGCTGTTCGGGTTCGGGGCCATAGAGCGCCTGGATATCGACCCGGCGCTGGACCGGGTGCATGGCATCCTTCAGCAATTGGCCCCTGCATAAAGGGGCCAATTGGCTATTCGGTCTCACGCCCCGGCTCGTTAAGGTATCTCCCACACCCTACTTACCCGGAGACACCGAAATGAGCACTCGCATCGAATGGTCCAAGCAAGCCCCCGACGCGTACAAAGCCATGGTCGGCCTGGAAATGGCCCTGGCCAAGTCCGGCCTGGAAAGCGACCTGCTGGAACTGGTGCGCCTGCGCGCTTCGCAATTGAACGGCTGCGCCTACTGCATCAACATGCACGCCAATGATGCCCGCAAGGCAGGTGAAACCGAAGCCCGCCTGCAGACCCTCTCGGTATGGCAGGAAACCCCGTTCTTCACCCCACGCGAACGCGCCGCCCTGGCCTGGGTGGAAAGCCTGACGTTGCTGTCCATCCACCATGCCCCCCAGGACCAGTACCAGGCGCTGCTGGAGCACTTCAGCGAAGTGGAAGTGGTCAACCTGACCCTGGCCATCGCCACCATCAACGCCTGGAACCGCTTTGGCGTAGGCTTCGCCATGGTGCCCCAGGCCTGAAGCGCCCAAGCAGCGGACCTGGCCGCGTCACGCCCCCTGCGTACAGCCAGACACAACGCAGGCACCGCCGACGCGGCCAGGTCCGCTGCGACAAGATTGCGGTACATTGGCGGTGACCAAGGGGCGCAAGCGTCGGTTGCTCCACCTGCATAAAGTGTCCCGTAAAGCAGCTACACTCATGAACACGCCCACTGACATCCCCGGTCGCCGATGCTGGATAACCTGCAGCAGCGCATCATCACCAAAGCTCGCCCTTCGGCTCAACGTCTCGCCGTTGGCTTCATGGCCCTGGTGCTCCTGTCATTGCTGGGCCTGGACGCCTGGCAGATCTGGACGGCTCGCGACCACGTCCTGCGCGAAGCCCACACCGACACCAACAACCTGGCGCGCTCCCTGGCCCAGCACGCCGAGAGCACCGTGCAGGAAGCCGACACGGTGCTCAGCGACCTGGTCGAGCGGGTGCAGGTCGACGGCACCGGCCCTGTGCAACTGGCCCGCCTGCACCGGCTGATGCAAATCCGCACCCACGAACTCAACCAACTGCATGGCCTGTTCCTGTACGACAAGAACGGCAACTGGCTCGCGACCGCCAACGACGTCGACCCGCAGGGCGTCAACAATGCCGACCGTGAATATTTTCAATTCCACCGTTTCAACCGAAGCACGGCCGTGCACATCGGCCCGGTGATCCGCAGCCGCACCAACAACCAATTGGTCATTCCGGTATCACGGCGCATCGATGCCGCCGACGGGACGTTTGCCGGGGTGGTGCTGGCGACCCTCGACCTGGAGTTCTTCAACCGCTTCTACCAGTCCTTCGACCTGGACCACCAGGGCGTGATCCTGCTGGCCCTGAGCAACGGCACGGTACTGGCCCGGCGGCCTTTCGACGAACACGTGATCGGCACCAGCCTGGCCCGTGGCCGGGTGTTCAGCGAGCTGCTGCCCAACCAGCCCGCGGGCAGCAGCATGATGCCCTCGCTGATCGATGGCGTGGCCCGTCTGTTCAGCTACAAGGCTTTGGACAAATACCCCCTGGTGGTGGAAGCCGCCCAGTCCAAGGACGCGATCTACGCGACCTGGTACGCCAACCTGGTGCGTTCGATTCTCTTCTTGCTGTTGGTGGGCGGAGCCTTGTCGGTGTTTGGGGTCATCCTGCTGCGCGAGATCCGTCGCGGCCTGATGACCGAGGCCAAGCTGCGCAACGCCCACGCCGCGCTGGAGATCCTGGCCATGCAGGACGCCTTGACCGGCCTGGCCAACCGCCGTCAACTGGACGCCGCCCTGCCCCATGAAATCGGCCGCGCCCGACGCAGCGGCAAGCCGTTGGGGCTGATCATGATCGACGTTGACCATTTCAAGCGCTTCAACGACTTGTATGGCCACCCCGCGGGTGACCAGTGCCTGAGCGACGTGGGCCGCACGGTACTTGATTGCGTGGGCCGCAGCACCGACCTGGTGGTGCGCTACGGCGGCGAGGAAATGCTGGTGCTGTTGCCCGAAAGCGATTGGGCCGGCACCTGGCGGGTGGCCGAAAAGATTCTGCACAGCGTACGAGCCCTGGCGATTCACCATGCCGGCAACGATGGTGGGCTGGTCACGGTGAGCGCCGGCGTGCATGTATGGATGCCGGAGGGCAACGAGACGCACCCCAATGCACTCGTGCAAGCAGCGGACGAAGCCCTGTACAAGGCCAAGAGCCAAGGGCGCAACCGCATGTTCCCGCCCCACCAGGTGCGCCACGCCCAGAGCGAGGCGGCCTTGTGACGGGGCCTACCCCACCGGCCGCTCCGGCACGTTGACCGCTTCCAGCGCCGCCAGCTCCATCAGGGTGAAATAACCCTCGCTCCAGCCTGCCGTGTCGATGTGCCAGACATTGCCCAGGCGACGCGGGCGACGCAGGGGCGTGTGGCCGACGATCACGGCGCGCACATCGCGAATGCCGGAACCGTCCCCACGCTTGATCCGTGCCCGTGACCACTGGCAGCCCTCGTCGGTGTAGGTATCGTCCGGCCAGCGATGCTGCACGAATTCACGCAACTGCCGCCACGTCGGGTAAGGGCAATCGGCGTGCACCAGCCCTACCAGGCCTCTGGAAGTCTCGACCTCCATGGCCACGGGCAACTGCGCGAAACGCTGGGCGTACAGGCGTTGTTTTTCCCGGCTGGCATCCAGAAACCAGGCGCCACCGCTGGCCCGGTACATGCGCTCGTCGACGCTGATATTGGCGTGGTGCTGGATGGCCAGGGCTTCATGGTTGCCCTGCACGGCGAAAAACCAGGGGCGGTCGAGCCACTCCAGGCAGTGTTCGCTTTGCGGGCCGCGGTCCACCAGGTCACCGACACTGAACAGACGGTCGATGGCCGGGTTGAAGCCAGCACTGTCGAGCGCCACCTGAAGACGCTCGAAGTGCCCATGAATATCGCCCACGGCAAAATCGCGCCCCAGGAGGTTACGCGAATGATGGGCAAACTTGTTCATGGCATCTCTCCTTTGCCGGCTGCACCACGATCTTCTGCCCGTGGCGCCGCGCGGTCAATGGATAGCGTGCCTGGCAGGCTCAGAGCTTGGCGATGGACACTTCGGTGGACTTGACGAAAGCGATCACTTCGCTGCCCACTTTCAGCTCCAGTTCATGGATGGAGCGGGTGGTGATCACCGAGGTGACGATGCCGGAAGCGGTCTGCACGTCGATTTCAGACACCACCGGGCCTTCGATGATTTCCTTGATCACGCCTTTGAACTGGTTGCGAACGTTGATGGCTTTAATGGTCATGGCACGGTTCCCTTGTGATGAAAGCTGCGGCCAGTGCCGCGATGGGTTTAATGTGCCTCAGGTCATTTAAAATCAAAAGGAATTGATTGTGCTTTTGATATTCCTGATCAGCATAAGCCAAGTAGCAGCGGACCTGGCCGCGTCGGCGGTACATGCGGTATGGCGGATACTGCGCGGCGTTCGTGACGCGGCCAGGTCCGCTGCGGGCGATCATGCCGGCTCTTCCACCCCCTGCGCCTGGCGACTCCACAACCGGTAATAGTGCCCGCGCCGACGAAGGAGCTCGTCGTGACTGCCGTCTTCCACCAACCGCCCCTGGTCCATCACCAGGATACGGTCCAGGTGCGCCACGGTGGACAAGCGGTGGGCCACCACCAGCACGGTCTTGTCTTCCATGATCTCATCCAGCTTGTCCTGGATGAACCGCTCGGTGATCGAGTCGAGGCTGGAGGTGGCTTCGTCCATCACCAGGATCGGCGCGCCCTTGAGAATCACCCGGGCAATGGCAATGCGTTGGCGCTGGCCGCCCGACAGTTTCACCCCACGCTCACCCACCAGCGAGTCGTAGCCGTGCTCCATCTGGCCGATGAAACCCTCGGCACCGGCCCGGTGGATGGCGGCGTCCAGTTCTTCGTGGCTGGCGTCCAGGCGGCCGTAGTGGATGTTTTCACGAATGGTGCGGTGGAACAGCCCCGGTTCCTGAGGGATCAGGCCTATCTGGGCATGCAAGGAGTGCTGGGTGACCTGGCGCACATCCTGGCCATCGATCAGTACCGTACCGCCCTGCACGTCGTACAGGCGCAGCAGCAAGCTCAACAGTGTCGACTTGCCGGAGCCGGATGAACCCACCAGCCCTACCCGCTGGCCAGCCGGGATGGTCAGGTCGAACCCTTGGAAGATGGGCTGCCCAACGCCGTAGCCAAACGTCACCTGACGAAATTCGATCTGCCCGCGCTTGACCTCCAACGGTTGTGCCTGGGCACGGTCCGTGACTTCGTGGGGGCGGGTCAGCGTACGTACGCCGTTGCTGATGTTGCCGGCCGCTTCGAAGAAGTCCAGCAGCCGCCGAGCCAGGTTGGCCACGTCGTTGACGATCAGCAATGACAGGCTGGTGGCCATCACGAACCCCGCCACGTCCACGCGCTGTGCTTGCCACAGGTACAGGGCCAGCAGCACCATCCCCAGCTTGAGCACCACGCTCAGGCCGGTGAGCAGCCAACGGATCTTCTCCATGTAGATGAAAGCGCGGTAGGCGGCCTTCATCTCACGGTTGAGGAAGCTGTTGAGGTAGTCGTATTCGAAGGCGTGACGGGCGAACAGGCGAATGTTGGTCAGGTTGCTGACCGCGTCCACCACTTTGCCGTTGCACAGGCTGCGCGCTGCCGAAAACTGCTGCGCCAGCGGCTGGCTGCGGCGTGCCAGCCAGTAGCTGACGGCGATGAACAGTATCGCCCAGGCCAGCATGAACTCGCCGAGCACCGGTGCGGCCAGGTACAACAGCACCACGGAGACGCTGAGGGTGACCAGCACCGGGATCAGGTCGAACAGCACGATGGCGATCGCCATGTTGACCCCCAGCGAGACCTCCGATACCCGATGCGCCAGGGCGCCGGCGAACTCGCTGCTGACGAAGCGATGGGAATGCTGTTGCAGGTAGGCGAACAGCGTCTGGGTGACGGCACGGCGCTGAATGGGCACCACATGGATATGGCAGCCGTTGCCGATACGCATCATCAGCATTTCGACCACCAGCAACGCACCGAACAGCAACAAAGGGGTGCGCAGCGCATCGAAAGCCTGGTCAATGGCTGGCAGGCGGCTGACCAGCCCGGTCAACTGGCCCAGCCCCCAGGGAACCAGGATAGTGCACACGGCCGCGCCAATCTGTAGCAACAGGATGGCCAAGTACCAGCCCTTGAAGCGCCGAAGGAACACCATGACGAAGGCCAGGGGGGTATCCGGCAGGTGTTCTATTTTCCAGTGCGGGCGAGGGTTTTCGGGCGTTGTGGTGCTCTGGGGCATGGTTTAGCACTTCCTTGGCGGGACATCCGGAGGATACGACGGCCTCCATGACAATCATGAAATGTGCCAGACTTGGTACATATGTACCTGAAGAACCTGGGCCCGCAGATAGCCTGACGTTACGCGGTGCCCTTTTCCCGAGCTTCGCCCGGTCCCACAGACAAGCCCCGCCGGCGCGACCAATGCTGTGGGACCGGGCGCCAGGCGCGGTGCTTCGGGGCCAGCGCGGTGCCGTGAGGGGCTTAGAACAGCCCGGAGGTGGGCGGTGGCGTGCCTTTCAGTGCCCAGGCGCCCACCGCCGCGGCCTTCCAGTCGCGCGGGTTATGATTGGTCACGGTGCGGGCGTTGCGCCAGTGGCGGTCCAGGTTGTGCTGGCGGCTGGTGGTGGACGCGCCACCCACGTCGAACAGCCGCTCGGCCGCTTTCAATGCGCTGTCTGCCGCCATGAACTGGGCCTGGGCCACTTCCACCGCCGCCTGCTCCACCAATGCGGGAGCCTGCCCCGCCGCCCAGGCGCGGTCGATGGTGTCGGCCGCGCGCAGTACCACCGCTTCGGCGGCATAGGCGCGGGCCGCGATCTCGCCAACGCTCAACTCCACGTACGGGTCGTCGACCGAGCGGCTGGCGCTGCTGTGCTTGATCGGCCGTGCGTGGTCGCGAGCGAAACGCACGGCGTCATTCAGGGCGTTGCGGGCGATCCCCGCCTGCACCGTGGCCAGGAACAACTGCAGGAATGGGGTGACGATGGTGCGGGTACCCTCCTGCACCGTGCGGGCGCGAATTTCGTCCGGGTAGACGATGACCTCGTCCAGGCGCGTTGTGCCGCTGGCGGTCAGCCGCTGGCCCATGGCGTCGAAGTCATCGAGCAGCACCAGGCCCTGGCGATCGCGTGGCAGCACGAACGACCGGGGCTGGTCGTCTTCGTCCAGCGCCACCACACTGATCCAGTCGGCGTACAGGGCGCCGGTGCTGTAATACTTGCTGCCAGTAACCCGGTAGTGATCCCCCTGGCGCACGATGCGCGCACTGATGGCGCCGTTGGCGCCCCCCACTTCCCAGCCGGCGTTACCCAGCACGGCGCCGTCCAGGTAACGGGCGAACCAGCGGTCACGCTCACTGTCGGCATCGTCTTCGGCACCGGTCAGCAGGCCTTCCAGGAAGGCCAGGCCAGGACGCAATGCCTGGGCGGTGTTGGAGTCGACGCTCGCTACCGCCAGCAGCACTTCGATCACGTCACGCACTGAAGCCCCCGGGCCACCGGCAGCCTCAGGCACGCGCAGGGTGAACAGCCCGGCCTGGGCCAGCGCACGCACCGCCTCATGGGGCAACTGACGGTCGCGCTCGCGGGCAGCAGCACCCGCTTCGATGTGTGGGAGCAGCGCGTAAATGCGGTCTTTCAAGGCCTGTACAGACATGGTGACTCCTGGGCGATTCAAATGGCGATTTTCCATAGGCGCGACTCATCGAAGAGCCACAACGGGTTTTCCGCTTCCACCGGCGGTGCCTGCCAGGCCACCCCGGCACCGGGCAAGCGCGGCACAGCGGCCAGCAGGCGGCGGGTGTATTCATGACGCGGGTGATCAAACACCTGGTCGACGCTGCCGCTCTCCACTACCTGGCCGTGGCGCATCACCAATACCTGGTCGCTGACATGGCGGATCACCCCCAGGTCGTGGGAAATGAACAGGTAGGCCAGGCCCAGTTCGGTCTGCAGGTCGGCCAGCAAGTCCAGCACCTGGGCCTGCACCGACACATCCAGCGCCGATACCGGTTCGTCGCAGACGATCACCTTGGGGTTACTGGCGATGGCACGGGCAATGGCAACGCGTTGCCGCTGGCCGCCGGACAGTTGCAAAGGGCGACGGCTGGCCAGGGCAGCCGGCAGGCGCACCTGGTCGAGCAGGCGGGCGACCCGTGCCGCTTGCTCGTGCGCCGCCACGCCGGCAACGTCCAGGGCATCGACGAGGATCTGGCCGACATTCCAGCGTGGGTCGAACGAGCTCAGCGGGTCTTGGTAGATGACGCTGATGTCGCGCCGACGCAAGCGTCGCCGCGCCTCGCTGACCGCCCCCTCGCCCATACCGTTCCACGGCTGGCCGGCGAAGGTCACGGTACCGGCATCCGGGGTCAGCAAGCCGAGGGCAATGCGCGCGGCCGTGGTCTTGCCTGAACCGGACTCACCGACTATCCCCAGGGTCTGCCCGGGATGCAGGGCGAAGCTGACGTCATTGACCACCTGGCGCACCTGACGGTCAGGGCCCTCATAGCGCTTGCCCAGGCCCTTGGCCTGCAACAACGGCTCGCCCACCGCCAGCGTCCGCACCCGTGGGGCCGGGCCGCCGCCGGGTGACAGTCGCGTGCCACGCTGGTGTTCGCCAGGCACGGCGTCCAGCAGTGCCTGGGTGTACGGGTGGCTGGGGGTGCGCAATACCTGATCGATGGGCCCCTGCTCCACCACCTCGCCATGGCGCAGCACCAGCACTTCATCGGCCAATTGCGCGACCACCGCCAAGTCGTGGCTGATGATCACCAGTGACGCACCCCGGGCCTTGATGCCCTGCAGCACTTCCAGTATCTGCGCTTGCACCGTGGCGTCCAGCGCAGTGGTGGGTTCGTCGGCAATCACCAGGCTGGGGTCCAGGGCCAGGGCGCTGGCAATCAGCGCGCGCTGGCGCAGGCCACCGGACAGTTGGTCGGGGCGCTGACGGGCGCGCAACTGCGGCTCTGGTACACCCACCCGCGTCAGCAGCTCCTGCACCCGCGCCTGGCGGCTGGCCGCGGTGCCCCACTGATGGGTGCTCAGGACTTCGAGGATCTCCTTGCCCACCGGGCGCAACGGGTCCAGGGACACCAGGGCGTCCTGCAGCACGAAGCCAATGTCGCGCCCACGCAGGCGTCGCCAGTGGCGTTCGCTCAAGGCCAGCAAGTCATGATCCCCGTAGCGCAGGGTGCGTGCGCTGATCTGCGCGCCGGCACCGGCCAGGCCGATCAGGCTGCGCGCGGTCACGCTCTTGCCCGAGCCGGACTCGCCCACCAGCGCCAGGGTCTTGCCCGGTGCCAGGGTGAAACTCACATCGCGCACCACGCTGTGGTCACCGAAACGGATGGACAGCCCCTCGACAGTCAATGTCTTCTGGCTCATGACAGGCGGCCCTCCAGGCGTTGTTGCAGGTAACGGCCCACCACGGTGGTGGACAAGGTGGTCAAGACGATGAACAGCCCGGGCACGAAGGTCAGCCAGGGGGCGTTGACCACGAAGTCGCGGCCCATGGACAGCATGGTCCCCCACTCGGGTGCGGGCGGCTTGGCACCCAGGCCCAGGAAACTCAGGGCCGAAGCCCAGACGATGGCTTGGCCCACGCCCATGGTCATGGTCACCACCAGCGGGCGCAGGGCGTTGGGCAGCAACTGGCGCAGGATGATCCGCGCTGGGCGGTGGCCCAAGGCGCGGGCCGCCTCGATATAACCGGCATTGCGCACACTCAGTACCTGGCCGCGGACCATGCGTGCGTAGCCCGGCGCGCCGCCGATGCCGGTGGCGATGATCAACGGCCCGATACCGCTGCCAAATACCGCCACGAACAGCAGGGCCAGTACCAGGCTGGGAAAGGCGAACAGCACTTCCAGCAGCCAGCCGATGGCGCGGTCGGTCGCGCCGCCCAACAGCCCGCCGAGCAGCCCCAGGCTGATGGCCACGGCCATGGCCAGCGCTGTGGCGGCAATGCCGATCAGCAGCGACTGGCGGGCACCGAAGACGATGCGTGCATAGATGTCGCGGCCCGATTGGTCAGTACCGAACCAGTGCGCCCAGCCAGGCGCCTGAAACGCGTCCCGCGGCACGATGGCCAGCGGATCGCTGTGGCTGAACAGGCCCGGGGCCAGTGCCGCGGCCACCAGCCAGGCCAGGAACAGGCCTGCCAGCAAGGTGCCCCAGCGCGGGGTGAAACGGGGCCGGGCCAGGTCCAGCGCGGGGGCTTCGAGAATCAGTTGGCTCATGGGCGTTGCTCCGCCAGGCGTGGGTCGATCCACTCATACAGCAAGTCGATGAGAATGTTGGCCAGCACATAGCCGGCCGCCACCACCAGGCTGATGCCGATGGTCAGGGGCAGGTCCTGGGCCTGCACCGCCTGGTACAGCTGGCGCCCCAGGCCCTTGCGGGAAAAGATCACTTCCACCACGACGGCGCCGCTGATCAGCGCGCCGATGGCCCAGCCCGACAGTGACACCCCCGGTAGCACCGCATGGCGCAGGGCGTGCCTGAAACGCACCGCCAGGTCACTGAGGCCACGGGTACGGGCAGTCAGCACGAAGGGCTGCTCCAGGGTCAATTCCAGGGATTCGCGGGTCACCTGGCCGATGAAACCGGCCAATGGCAGGGCCAGCGCCAGCGCCGGCAACACCAGGGTGGCGATACCGTCACTGCCCGCCGGCGGAAACCAGCGCAGGCCGAAGGCGAACACCGCCAGCAACATGATCGCCAGCCAGAACTGCGGCAGTGCCGCCGACACCGTTTCCACCAGCGAGCCCAACTGGCTCAGCCAGCCCCGCCGGCCAGCAGTCACCAGGGTCCAGGCGAGCACCAGCGCCCAGGCCAGCAACAGGGCGACCACGACCAGCTCCAGGGTCGCCCCGCTCTGCTCGGCCAGCACCTGGGTCACCGGCTGGTGGCGCGAATAGGAGACACCCAGGTCACCCTGCACCAGCTTGGCCAGGTACAGGCCGTATTGCACGGCCAGCGGCTTGTCCAACCCGAACTCGCGGGTGGCTTCGGCGATGGTCTCCGGGGTCGGGTTGCCGCTGGGGCCGCCCAGGATGGCCAGCACCGGGTCACCTGGCATCAGCCGCAGGGCAAAGAACGTCAGGGTGGCCACGGCCCACAGCACCAGCACGGCACCGCCCAGCCGCAGCAGCGCACGCCGGCCCAGGTGGGCCAAGCGCTGACGGCGCGGGTTTTCCAGCGTCACGATGGCATTCATTTGTTCACCCATGCGTCATAGAGGTAGGTCACGGCCAGGGAGGGCTCGATGCGCACGCCCTGGGTGGTCTTGTAGATGCCCAGGCGCGTGCTTTGCGGATAGGTGGTCAGTTGCAGGTAGTTACGGCTGGCTATCGCCTGTGCCTGGTAATACAAGGCCTGGCGCTGTTGCGGGTCTTGGGTGGCCAGGGCGCCCTCCAGCGTCTGGTCGAACGTCTTGTCGTCAAAGCCTGCGGTGTTCTGGTGGTACCCGCCCACACCCGCCGGTTGCAGGAACTGCGAGCTGAAGATGATGCGCAGCACGTCGGCGGTGTTGGTGTTCCAGTACTCGGGAATGACGTCGTAGTCCCATTTGGCCTGGTGGTCGGTGGCCTGCACCGCGCTCATCTGGTCGATCAACACCTCGAAGCCCACGGCGCGGGTGGTGGCTTGCACCTGTTCCCACAGGGTCTGCTCCGAGGGCGGGGTCTCATTGCTCATGATCACATGCACCTGCAGGCGCTGGCCGTCCCTGGTGCGGTAACCCTGGGCGTCGCGCCGCGTCCAGCCGGCCTCATCCAACAGGTGGTTGGCCCGGGCCGGGTCATAGTCCTGCGCGTGCTCGAAGTCAGCGCTGTGAAACCGCGTGGCTGAACTCAACGGCGCCCCGGCCCGCGGAAACTCGCCGAAGTACACGCTCTTGAGCGCGCCCTCCACATCGGCGCTGCGCACAAAGGCCTCGCGCACCTTCACGTCGTTGAAGGGCACCCGGCGGGTGTTGAGGGTGCCGTTGGTGGGGTTGCCGGGCCGCAGGGCAATCATCAGGCTCAGGTCCGGGTTATGCCGGGCCGCTGCGTGGGACTCGGGCGGCAGTGCCTCGATCACGTCCACCTCACCGGCCTGCAGCGAAGCGAAGCGTACCGATGGTTCGGGGATGAACTTCCACACCACCCGGTCCAGATAGGCTGGCCCTTGATGATGGGCCGTGGGCGGCGCCCAGTTGTAATCGGGGTTGCGCACCAGCTCAACCTGGCTCTGGCGGTCCCACTTGACCACCTTGAACGGCCCCGAACCCACCGGCGACTGGCAATTTTCGTCCCGCGAGCGCAGCAGCGCGGTGGGCGACTCGATGCCCAGAAACCCTTGCGCCAGTACTTCCAGGAACGCGGCATAGGGTGAGGACAGGTGCACCACGGCGGTGTGCTCATCCACCACGTCCGTGCTGACGTACTGGCGGATATAGCCACCGGCCGTACTGGACTGGGTCTTGGGGTTGGCCATGTGGTCGAGGTTGGCCTTCACGGCGGCGGCGTTGAACGGCGTGCCATCGGTGAAATGCACGTCATCGCGCAAGTGGAAGGTATAGGTGGTTCCGTCGGCGGAGACCTCCCAGCTTTTGGCCAGCCAAGGGCCGATCTTGCCGTTCTCGTCCATGGACACCAACGAGTCCAGGTACTGCTGCCCCACGAACACCTGGGGCATGTCGCCGGACACGTGGGGGTCCAGGCAGGTGGGCTCGCGGTCGGTGGCATAGACCAGCGTGCCGCCGCTGACGGGCGTGGTGCTGCGCTGTGCCACTTGGGTACTGCGGTCGCACGCCGCCAGCGCCACACACAACGCGGCCAGGGTGAAAGTCTTGAAGGTTGGATGCACGGGCGTCCCTCGGCGAATGGTTCTGGCCTAGGGGATTGCACAAGCCGTGCCGGGTTGAAAGGCCCGGTTCAAAGGGCTTTGGCGGGGGTTGGCGAGGGCGGAAAGCGGCAAACTGCCGATCAAGTGTTGGTAGGGCAACAGCGCGTATGGCGGGATCGCCCCTCCATTTCCTGCCATCGCGGCAACCCTGTGGCACCGGATAAAGCTTCGGAAGAGGCCCGCCAGGTCAACCGCGTTGTCTGCTTCCCGAGCTCACGCCCGGTCCCACAACGCAAGTCTTTCGCCCAGCGTGGCAGGTACTCAGCCCTGCCCGGCATGTGTCGATTTTGAAACGATCACGTATATATGGCATAGTGCCACGCATCTTTTCGCAGGTTTCAAGGATGATAGTGTGAATGAATTGCTCGACGCCCTGAGTAAACACGGCTCACTGTTGGCCAGACTGATCGTCGCACTTGGTGTGCTCATTACCTGGAGCTACTGCGCCTTTACCATCAACTTTTTTCCCACTGGCCTGAATATCGCTGACGGACTAGTGTTCGTATTTATCGCGCTGGGTTTTGGGCTTTTGTACCTGTTATGGCTCATGACGGGCGTGCTGCTTTACTACTTCGGGCAGGTTTTTCTGGACGAGCCACTGAGCTGGGGTAGTCTATTGCCTGTGGCAACGGTCATCTTGCTGCTGGGCTGCCACGCTGGGGTCGCCTACGAACTGGGAAGCTTCCCCGCCCTCGTAGCGCCGTTGTCCAGCGGCTTCCTGCTGCACTTCGCACTCTTCAAGTGGAAACCGGTCCCAGGCCTCGGAGTCGCCAAGCGACGCGAACGGCGCCGGTTTCGAATCACGCTCATTTTCATGGGTATCATGCTGCCGCCTTTCATCGCTGTACCGATTTTGTCGATTATCATCAACAGCGCGTTCAGCTTCATCGGTATCCAACAGAAAAATGTCTCGCTGGTGCTCGATGCCGACAATTTACACATCATCAACGACGTTGCAAAAGAGTTGGACCTTTCTGTGTACGGATGTTCGGTGGGGGCGACTCCAACCCGTATCGTTCATCATTTCAATGTGCTGTGGCATGGCCTTGGCGAAAGAAGTCTCGTGCAATTACTCGTCAATGAGAATGGCAATTGGGTCGCCAAAGCCAAAATCGAACTCGATCAGGCTGGCTTGAAAATCATCACCCCCACCGATAAAAAAGCGAGTTTCAGCACCTGCGTGACCCTCAACACCGACACGTTATTTGATAACTATTCGGATACCCCGAACGATGAGGGCAAAGTGGAGTTGAAAAACTTTGCCGAGCGTACCGGGGCTAGGCTCAAGGAGGCGCACCTGGCGATACTGTCCGCACGCATTATCGGGTACACCGACCGAGTGCCGATTGCCAAAGACAACGACTCCAACACCAAGCTATCCATCCGCCGCGCAAAACAAGTCTTCACTCAGCTAGCACCGCTGTTCGACCATGTTCACGTCGACATTGTCGGACGCGGCTCCCTGGAGCCGAAAGCAACCTGCCCATGGGACCTCAAGGGCCTGGACCTGCGTGAATGCCTGGCTATCGATCGCCGAGTGGAAATCGAGCTCAAATTGCAGCAGAGCGCTGAGGACAAGAAGACTGGAACCTAGATCGGCCATAGCGAAAAGCCACTAAGGAATTCACGCGCACCGCCGATACAGGCTCTGCCTTTGCACAGGACTCGGCATTTACCAGGATAAGGGACTACAGGATGACGCTCCGCCACACCACCGCACTGCTGCTGGCGCTTCTGGCTGGCAATGGCATGGCTGCCAGCTTCGATTGTTCGAAGGCCAGTTCCTTCGCGGAAAAATCCATCTGCGCCGATGGTTATCTGTCCACGGTGGACAACGTGCTCGCCACGTCCTACAAGAAGGCCCTGACCGCTGCCGCCGATCCGCAGGCGCTACGCCAGTCCCAGCGTGAGTGGCTGGCCCAGCGTGACCAATGCACCACTCAGCAGTGCCTGGACAAGGCGCTGGGCGCGCGTATTCAGGTGCTTGACCGCTACGCCGCCGATGAGCAGGCCAAGGCCTATGACGCTGAGCAGCGGCTTCAGGCCCAGCAGCGTGAAGCGCAACGCCAGGCGCAAGAGGCCTTGGTAGCACAGCGCGCCGAGCAGGCCCGGGCGGCGGCTGAGCAACAGCCTAGGCCGCACGCTTTGGCGCCCGCCGCCCCCCTTCAGCCGCGCTACCAGGCTCCTGCCCCGGCTGCTCAACCCGCTGCCGCGCAAACGCTGTGGCAATGGTTCTTCGGTGGCCCCGGCTGGAAGTACACGCTACTGATCGGGGCCTGCATCACGGCGGTCACCCTGCGGCGCCACCACGCCCAGGTGGCCACCCTCTACACCGACTACACGGACGCCGCCATCACCAACCTGCTGCCGGCTGCCGGCGTGATCATCGGTGCGCTGTGTCGATGGCTGGAGTTGCCCGCCGTACTGGTGTACAGCGCCGGCGTGACGGGTTTCTCCCTGGCAATCCTGTACGCGGTCTATGCCTCGATACGCAGCAACCGCGGCGCCTTGAACACCGTCATGGTCATCGTGACAAAACTGACGTTCATCTCGGTGTTCTACGTGCTGATCGGCTTGCTGATCGCCTCGTTGTTCGTCAACACCCGCCGCCAAGGCGAATCCCAGGCCCGGGCCGACGCACGCAACCGTCGCGAGAAACGGGCCACCCGCGCCCAGATCGCCGGCCTGACACTGGCGTACACGGCCCTGACGGCCTGGTTGTGCCGGCGGCCGACGTTCACCTCGCTTGCCGACTGCCTCGAGTTCGACACCACTCCCCTACTGACCTGACAGGCAAGGGCGGCAACGCCCCTGCCTGCTTCATTCGTTCCTCCCCCACGGAAGATCTCCATGTCCCAAGCCGGTATTCCCTGCCTCGCCTTCATGATCCTGATTGGCTGCCTCAGCTTCTTCCTGCCCCCGGAAGCCGTTGCCATCTCGATAAGCATTGTCGTGCTGTTCGCAGGCCCGTACTTTCTGTATTACCTGTTCAAACACAACCTGCACCACGACATCATCCGCGGCTTTTTGCTGTCGCTGCTGGTCATGGCGCTGGGCATGATTCCGGTGCTGGGCTGGATCGCCATCATCGGGTTTCTGATCTACAACATCGCGCGCGCCGTGGACGGGCTGAAGAGCCTGGTACCCGATGCGCTAGTCAGCATCGTCATTTATGCCCTGCTGTGCGCCCGGGTAATGTTCGATATCCACACCCCGCTGGCCATTGCCGGCCTGGCGTTCGCCTACCTCGCGGTTGCCGTTCTGTATTGCCGCACCCTTGACCACCTGGAGCCGGAACTGGCCTGGTTCAAATTGTCGATCATGTTCCTGGCCATTCCCTTCTGCGTGCTGACCGTGGTGTCGATCGTTTCAGCGCTTGGCAACCTGTTCCGCACCGTCGGCTCGAGCCTGACCCGCACCCTGATCACCCCGCAAACCGTATCCGGCCACATGCGCAATGGCATGCGCATCGACGCCTATACCCGCAACATCACGACGACGGTAACCACCACCGTGACCCACACAGTGCCCAGCGTCGGCACCATCACCGCCACCGCTGCCGCCGACGTGGCGCAAAAAGTCAAGGATGAACAGGCTGACTGAAGGCCACACCAGCGGGCCGAGCCTGTATGATTGGCGATACTTTTCACGCCAACACAGGGAAGCGCCATGCAGCTTACGCAAGGGCAACGACTGCCGCTGTCAAGTATCCTCCAGGGTGACCAGCTCACCCTGTCCCTCACCCTCAAGTCCCCCCATGTCATCGACTACGCGTGCTTTGGCATCGATGCCGCCGGCAAGCTGTCGGATGACCGCTACATGGTCTTCTTCAACCAGCCTGCCACGCCCTGCGCCAGTGTTCGGCTCGCTCACGAAGGTGCGTTCAGCCTGAACCTGGCGACCCTGCCGGCGACCATCGAGCGCCTGGTGTTCACCGCCGCCATCGACGGCAACGGCGCCATGCGCGACCTGGCGCCCAGCGCTTTTGCGGTTCAGGCGGCCAATGGCGCCACCGCGGCGACGTGCGAGTTTCAGGGCCGGGACTTTGCCAGCGAGAAGGCCATCATGGTTGCCGACCTGTACCGCAAGGACGGCGCCTGGCGCCTGCAGGCCAACCTGCAGGGCTTCAACGACGGCCTGGACGCACTGGTGCGCCATTTCGGCGGCGAAGTCCTGGAACAACCGGTGGTACCCGCCCGAATTTCCCTTGAGAAGAAAATCGCCGACGCCGCGCCGCACTTGCTCAGCCTGGCCAAGAAAGCCCAACTGAGCCTGGAAAAGAACAACCTGGCCAACGTCAAGGCCCGGGTAGCGCTGGTGCTGGACGTCTCAGGCTCCATGAACGGCCAATACAACAAGGGCCGGGTCCAGGAAGTGGTGAACCGCCTGGTGCCGCTGGCCGTGCACTTCGATGATGACGGCGAACTGGACTGCTGGGGGTTCGCGGCCAAGCCGCAGCAACTGCCAGCGGTATCACTGGCCAACCACAAGGACTACGTGAACACCGTGGAAGGTGGCTGGAAACGCTGGAACCTGGGGGCCCGGGTGAACGACGAGCCCAAGGTCATTCGCCAGGTGATCGACTATTACAAACGCTCCGGGGATCTGACGCCGGTCTACGTGATGTTCATCAGTGACGGTGGCGTGCATGAAAACAAGGCCATCACCCAACTGATCGTCGAGGCGGCACGCTACCCGGTGTTCTGGCAGTTCGTGGGCTTGGGCGGCTCCAGTTACGGCATTCTGGAAAAGCTCGACACATTGCCCGGCCGGGTCGTCGACAACTGCGGGTTCTTCGCCCTGGACGACCTGCATGATGTGAGTGAAGAGGCGCTGTACGACAAGTTGATGAACGAGTTTCCCAGCTGGCTCAAGGAGGCCAGAGGGAAAGGCATTCTCGGCTGACTGTCTTGTGCCCTGCCTGGCGGCCGCGACAGGCTGTAGCCGCGTCGAGCAGCCACACGGGCAACACAAAAAACCCTGCGCGAAGGCAGGGTTTCTTGTCAGCGCTGGGGGGTATCAGCCGATGCTGACGCCATGGGCTTCAGCCAACGGCTTGAGGCCGCCGGCGAAACCCTGGCCGATGGCCTTGAACTTGAACTCGTCGCCGTTGCGGTACACCTCACCGAAAATCATCGCGGTTTCGGTGGAGGCGTCTTCGGACAGGTCATAACGGGCCAGTTCCTTGCCGTCCGCCTTGTTGACCACACGAATGTAAGCGTTGCCAACCTGGCCAAAGCTTTGCTTGCGCGCTTCCGCGTCGTGGATGGTCACCGCGAACACCAACTTCTTCACCGCGGCCGCCAGGCCGGTGAGCTTGACCACCACTTGTTCGTCATCACCCTCACCGGCGCCCGAACGGTTGTCGCCCAGGTGTTCGATGGAGCCATCAACGGACTTCTTGTTGTTGTAGAAGATGAAACTGGCATCGTCCAGGACCTTGCCGTTTTCACCTACCACGAACACCGAGGCGTCCAGGTCGAATTCCTGGCCATCGGTGACGCGAGCATCCCAGCCCAGGCCCACGGTCACTTCGCTGAGGCCCGGGGCCTCCTTGGACAGCGAGACGTTGGAGCCTTTGGACAAACTTACAGCCATGGTCTGATTCCTTGTGGTTGCGGGTGATTAGAAGTTCAAGCCGAAGGAGTTGGCCACGGCCTTCAGGCCGCCAGCATAACCCTGGCCGATGGCGCGGAACTTCCACTCGCCGTTGTTGCGATACAGCTCGGCGAAGATCATCGCAGTTTCAGTGGACGCATCTTCCGCCAGGTCGTAGCGGACCACTTCGGCGTTGGTGACTTCGTTGACGACGCGAATGAACGCACCGCCCACCTGGCCAAAGTTCTGCTTGCGCGCTTCGGCGTCGTGGATGGTCACGGTGAACACCACTTTGTCGATGTCGGCCGGTACGCGGCTGAGGTCGATCTTCAGCACTTCGTCGTCGCCATCACCGGCGCCGGTGCGGTTGTCACCGGTGTGTTCGATGGAACCGTCCTGGCTTTTGAGCTGGTTGTAGAAAATGAAATCGGCTTCACCGCGAACCTTGCCGGTGCTGCTCAGCAGGAACGCACTGGCGTCCAGGTCGAATTCGGTGCCATCGGTGGCGCGTGGGTCCCAGCCCAGGCCGACCAGCAATTTGGTCAGCGACGGGTCGGTTTTGGACAGGGAAAGGTTACCGCCCTTCTGAAGAGACAATGCCATGTTACAACTCCTTGTTTTGCCGATGAGGGAATCAATTGGGCTCGGTTTGACCGTCGTCTTTGCCCGGGAAAATGACGCTGGCCAGGATGCCGATCACCAGTACTACCATCACGATGAGCAGGCTGGTATTGGCACTGATGCTGTAGCCGTGCTGGAACAGGTGGTCGGTGGCGTTGAGCGCCAGCTTGGCCGCGATGAAGAACAACAGCGCGATCACCGCCTTTTCCAGGTGCACCAGGTAACGCTTCAAGGCTTCCAGCACGAAATACATGGTGCGCAGGCCCAGGATGGCGAAGAGCATGGCCGAGTACACGATCAGCGGCTCGCGGCTGACGGCGATCACCGCCGGCACCGAGTCGAACGCGAACAGCACGTCGGACACCTCGGCCACCACCAGGCACAGGAACAGCGGTGTGGCGAAGATCGCGCCTTTGGCCGCCAGGCTCAGGCCCGCGTGCTCGGGCTTGCCGATTTCGCGTTCCAGGGTCTTGCGACTGACGAAGAACTGGTTGCCGTACAGCTTGGGCCACACGGGAAAAAGTTTGGAGGCGAAGCGGTAGGCCAGGTGGCTGGAGTAGTCCTCTTCCTCCTCGTCATCGCCGCCGCCCTTGAGCATCATGATGGCAGTCCAGGCCACGATGACGGCGAACACCACCTCGACCCACGGGCCGAAGGCCAGCAGTCCGGTGCCGATGGCCACGAAGATGCCCCGGAACACGATGGCGCCGATGATGCCCCAGTACAGCACCCGGTGACGCAGGCCGTCCGGCACCTTGAACCAGGCGAAGATCGCCATGAAGACAAACAGGTTGTCCACGCTCAGGACTTTTTCCAGGGCGTAGCCGGTGACGAACAGGCTGGCCACTTCCGGGCCATGCTGCACGTACAGGAAACCGGCGAAGGCCAGCGACAGGGCGATCCAGAACAGCGACCAGACCGAGGCCTTGGCCAGCGAAACCGGCTTGTCGCCACGGTGGGTGAGCATGTCCAGCAGCATGGCGCCGATGGCCATCCCGGCGAAAACCGCCATGGTCAGCGGGGGAAAACCGATGTGAGTGTCCACGTTCAAATACCTTACAGTTCGAAATCAGCGGGGTTCAGGCCCAGCTCCAGGCAGATCAGGCGGCAGGCTGCCTTTTCCTTGTCGTCGAAGTTGCCGTCCGAAGCGCCGATCGCACAGGCCACCCGCACCAGCAGGCGTGAGGCGCCGTCGTTGCCCTTGATCTTGTTGATCACTTTCAGCGCCTCGGCCTGGCCGATCTGGTAGTCGAACTCGAACTTGCCCACCGCGTCGTTGAACGACTTGATCACATCCGACAGGTCGAACACCTTGAGCTCCGGCGAGTTCTTGAGGAACCCGGCCATCTTCATCTTCTCGGCAGAGGAAACCTCGCCGTCCGCCGCCGCGATCATGGCGCAGGCCGATGCCGTGGCATCCATGAAGCTGCGGTTCTTGAACTTCGCCACCTCGGTGGTCAGTGTTTCACGGGCTTTCGCCGCGTTCGTTTTCAGCCATTCCAGCATGGTGCAGTCCTCGCAGGCGGGGCAAACTGCCCCGCGAATTCAGGGTGTTATTTGGAGCCCGCGCTCCAGCGCATGCCCCAGCCGTATGCCTTGTCCATCGGTTCGTGGCCCTTGTGGAAATCCACCCGGCGGGTCACCTTGACCGCACCGTTGTCGTTCTCCAGCAGTGCGATGGCACACATGCCCAGCCGCCCGCCCTCCTCGTTCAGGCGCACTTCGATCTCCGGCTGGCCCGGTACGTGGATGGTCACCACGCCGTCGGTTTCCTTCCAGTTCGGCGCGCCGTCGTAGATGAACGCGTACACCAGAATGCGGCGAATCTCGCTCCACTTCTTGCCGTTGATGTGCAGCCATTCGCCACCGGCCACGGAGCCGGTGCGGTCATCGCCCATCAGCTGGATGTAGGGCTCGTCCTGCAGGTCGCCAAAGGCATTGCCCAAGGCCTGGACGGCACCCTTGTAGCCGTCCTGCAGTTCGAACAGGCAGCCCACGTCCAGGTCGATGGCCTGGCTGCGCGAAAACAGGCCGCCGGACTTGCCCTTGTTCCAGTTGAGGTTGACGCGGATCTCGCCGAAGCCGGCCGCTGTCTTCTCCAGGCTGATGGATGAGCGCGTCTTGTCCAGGGTGACCTTGCTCAGGCTGATCTTCGGCGCCGGCGCCGGGGCTGGCGCCGCCGGGGGTGCCGGCGGGGCAGCGGCAGGCGTGGGAGCAGCCGCGATCTCGACCCCGAAATGGGTGGCCAGCGGCGCCAGGCCGCCAGCAAAGCCTTGACCCACGCAGCGAAATTTCCAGGCGCCCTGGCGCAGGTAGAACTCGCCGAGGATCAGCGCGGTTTCCTTCATCCCGGCAGTCGGGATCTGTGCTTCGATACCGCCCGCCACGTGCAGCGACAAGGTCGAGACACGCTCGAAGCTGGCCTTGTTCTCGTGGATGGTAGCGGTCAGCGCCACTTTCTCGACGGCCGCGTCCAGGCGCCCCAGGTCGAGGGTGAACGCCGCGCGCCCAGGCGAGGCATCGGTGAGCTGAAGCGCACCGCCCAGCACGTTGGGCTGGCCGTAGAAGCACATGTCCTGATCGCCGCGCACCTTGCCCTGGGCGGTCAGGGCGAAGGCGGATACGTCGATATCGGCGCCGGCGATGGTGCCGTAATGGATGTCCACGCGAAGCGAGCCGGTGGCGACCGGCGCATTGCCACCCGGTACCAGCACGGTCATGCGCGCACCGCCTCGACCGCCAGGTTCACCAGGTCATCGGCAGTACGGCCATTGGTGGTCTTGCCGATGGCCTTGAAGTCCCAGCCGGCCGGGCCACGGGTGAGGCTGGCCATGACGATACCGGTATGGCCGCCCTTCTCGGACAGGTTGAAACGTGCCAGCTCCTTGTTGGCGCCGCTGTCGACGATACGGCAGTAGGCGTTCTCGACTTTCTGGAAGGTCTGCCCGGTGAACGAATTGACGGTGAACACCAGGTGTTTCACGGTTGCCGGCAGGCGGCCCAGGTCGACGGCGATGGACTCGTCGTCGCCGTCGCCTTCACCGGTGCGGTTGTCACCCGAGTGCTGAATCGAGCCATCCCGCGACTTCAACTGGCGAAACCAGACCAGGTCCACGGGCTTGAACCCCTCATCGAACAGGATGCAGGAAGCATCCAGGTCGATATCACCGCTGTTGCCCATCAGCTTGCCGAAAAAGCCGGTCTTCTCGGGGTCCCAACCCAGCCCGAGGGTGATCTTGCTCAACCCGCCTCCAGCGGTTTTCTCCAGGGAAATCGACTGATTCTTGGCTAACGTCAGTGCCATGGTTACGCTCCTTGTTGGTCATCAGGGCCTTGGCCGGAGCCAGGCCCGTTTTTTCGTGAAGAGTCTTCGGGGGTGGCCCGCTTGACCTGGCTGCCGATGGTCTCGATACGAAACCGACCCCGTTGCCAGGCAGGGTGAAAATGGCGCCAATGGGCGTCCTGGGCGGCGGCCAGCAACTCGTGGTCGCCACGGGTGTCACCCCAGGCGCGCAGGCGGTACTGCGACAGTGGGCCGTACACCGCTTCCAGGCGCAGCACCTTGGTTTCGCACCGGCAGTTGCTGCCACTGATACGGCCGGTCAGCCGGCCGTTGGCAACTTCCAGCTCCGTGGCGATCAGGCGGATGCCCAGGTGCTCGGCAAAGGGCTTGAGCACCAGGCTCGGCGAAGCCGAGCACAACGTCACCTGCGCACCGGACGCCCGCTCGGCCGCCACCGCGGCGACGCCGGCCGGGCGCATCAGGCGCCCCCAGAAGTGGGCGCGGAACTGTCCGGCCTTCTGTTCCAGCCAACTGACCTCTACATCGGTGAGAAACGACGCAATCAACGTGGCCTTCAGTTCATCGCGGCTCAGGCCTTTGCCCAGGTAACGCACCGCCGAGGGCAGCATGCGCACCATGCGCCAGGTAAAGGCGCGGTTGCCAAAAGCGAATTTCAGAAAAGGCACGAAGCTGTCGTGCCGGGTCAGCGTGCCGTCAAAGTCAAACACTGACAGCACCTTGGCCCCCGCGGGGCCGGCTTCCAGCATGTCCTGTGTCATCGACTTACCTCTGCCAGGCGTACTGGCTCAATGGATGTGGCGTCACCTTGTTTGACGCCATGCCACTGGGCGCGTTCGACAATCCGCGTGGCCCAGTTGAAATGAGTGGCGGGTTCGCACATGGCATCGTTATGCCGAAACACGGCGGGCGCCGCCTCGCTCAGGATCAACCGGGCACCATTGAGGTCTTCGAGACTGACCCGCAACGCGTCCTGGATAACGCTGACCTGCGCGGGGTGGATGGCGGTCTTGCCGACCAGCCCGTGCGCGATGTCCAGGGCCAGTTCCTCGGCCAGCAACCGCGGCGCGGACATCAGCTCGAACACCGGTGCGGTCAGGGCAAACCCCTGGGCCCCGAGAATGCCGGCCAGCATCGGAATGACGTAGCCCATGGGCGTCTGGTAGAGGGTACGCTCGGGGTCGCGGCGCAAGCCCAGGCAACCCATCAGGTCATTGCCGCCGATACGCACGACGATTACCTGCTCCCCCAGTGTCTGGCGCATGGCCTCGCCCAGTTCGACCATGGCGTTGGGGCTGAACACCTCGCGGGTTTCCAGGGTAGGCATCAGTGCCAGCGCCGGGTTGGAAACGGCACGGGCCCAGGCCGGCAACGTGCCCAGCGTCAGCTTGGGTACCACGAAGCCGTCGATCAGGGCCATGCGGGGCCATTCGTTGAGCCGCGCCGCCATGGTCACGTCCCGCGGGCGCACGAACACCAGCGGCCCGTTGGCCGGCCGGCCGCCGTGGGCCTCGATGCGCAGCAGCAATTGCCGCAGGTTGGCCAGGGCAGTCTCGACGTCCAGGCACGCGACGGCGTCCTCCAGGCAGATGACCACCGAGCGCAATTCAGGCAGCTTGCGGCCCAGCACCACGTCGAGGATGTCGTCGCGGGTGGCGGGCATGTAGAGCGTGGCGCCCAGCGCATGAGGGGAGATACGACTCATCAGCTTACGCTCCGAATGATGGTCACCGCCCGGTAAGGCCCCAGTTCAGCGCCCGCCTCTTCCACCTCGATGCCGGCGCGTTCCGTCAGGTGCAGCAACAGTTGAATGTCGGCATCGTCGCGCTCGCGCACCAGCACCCGGTACGGCACCCGCCGCAGCACCGCGCGCGTGGCCTCGGCGATGCCGGGTTTTATCCGGTTCAGGTTGCTGATCTGGAACCGCGTGGCCAGGCGGGTGACCACGTCGACGGCCTCGGCCTGCAGTGCAAGGGCCTGAGCCGCTGTCCACGGCGAGGCGGCCGGGGTGTCCAGGCGCGGGCGCGCGGCCTGGATGCGCTCGATGAAGCCCTGGGTGACATCGTGCCCGGCCAGGTGGTCGTACACCACGCAGCCATGCAAGCCACCCGAGGCGGGCCAGATTGAGCGCGACACCAGGCCAGACACGGTGGCGCCCAGGATACCGGACGGAATCAACCAGTCCTGCGCCGAGGCCGCCAGCCAGGCACGGCCGCACGGGTCGGCCAGCACCACCAGGCGTGGCTCGAGGGGAAAGCGGGGGTCGTCGCCCAGGCTGCGCGCAATTTCACCGGCGATGGCGCCCTTGCCGGTCCAGCCGTCGACAAAGACGATGTTGGCGGCCCCATGGCGAGCGATGATGGCCTCCAGTGCCACCGTGTCGATACCCCGGTCGCGCACAATGCTGATGCCGTAGTGGTGGGCATCGCGTCCCCGTTCCACCAGGGCATGGCGCAGCAGTACCCCCAGCGGCACGCCGGCCCGCACGAACGAGACCAGGGCGATGCTCGGCCCGCGATATTGCTCGGCCAGTGTGTGGGCCAGCGCCTGGACATCATCGGCCATGCGCGCGCCGTTCTGGGCCATGGCCTGCTCATAGAGCGCCATGTGCAGTGCCGACGGTGCCGACTCTTCGCTGATCATCTCCGAATAATGCTTCTGCCGGCTCTGGATCAGGCGCTCCTTCTCCAGAACATCGGTCATGTCCATGGCCACTGGCTGCAGCAAAAAATGCACGTCGGTGGGCCGGTAGCTGCCGCTGCCCACGGTGGTGTAACCCGGCAATGGGCTATCCATGCACGGCGCCCTCCACCAGGTTGGCCAGTTGGCTGCGCGCAGGCGTGGCCCAATAGCTGCACAGGTCCATGAAGCCGAGGTCGGTGATGCTGTCGCCAAAGCCCAACACAGGACGCTCGCCATGCAACGCCCGGTCGCGTGCCAGCAGGTGCTCGACCGCCACACGCTTGCCCAGGCCGTCGGGCAGCAGCGCCAGGTTGTTGCCATTGAGGTGCACATGCATGCCGTCGATCAGCCCCCGCTGGCGCAGGTGCTCGGCGACGCGCGGCAGGTCGGCATCGGTGCCGCTGTTGTGCTTGATGACCACGTAATGCTGTTGCCCTGCCTCTTCCACCACCCACCCGCGCAACGAAATGCTCAGCGCATCGCCCACTTGCAACGCGCTGGCACACAAGGCTGGCAGGCGCTGCTGGAAGGCGCTCAAGCGCTCGCCCATGAGGGCCTGCCAGTCGGCATTCACGGCGCCGTCCGGGTCGAGAATGACGGCGCCATGGGAGCACACCGCGCCCTGGCTGAACCCCAGCCGCACCCGGCGAAACGCTTCGGCGCTGCGCGCGGTGACCGGGACCACGTCGGTGGTCGCCAGCAGCCACTGGACGAAGCTGTTCTGCACGTTGCTCATGTAGCCGCTGACAGCCCCGTGGGTGTCATAGGAAGCCGGGTATCGCACGCTACCTTCGGGCATCTTGCGCGCGGTCTGGAACAGCGTGTCGTCCAGGTCGACCAACGCCAGTGGACGCTTATTGACCATCGACGATCACCTCGGCGTTCAAGGCTTCGACCAGCGCGGCCGGTACCGCGAGAGCGGGCGTTTCGCTGCAGATGAGCACCCGGTCGAACTGGCCAGGCGCAACGTTGTAGAGGAAATTGACGATGCCCAGCCCGTAGTTGTCCGAGAACGACAAGGCGTGGTCGATGGCGTGCCCGATGGCGATGGGCGACCGCGTGGTCGAGCTGAAATGCACCTGCGCCCCGGCGCGCTCCAGGCGCTCGGCGAGCAGGAACGGTTTCCACACGAATTCGCCCGTGCCAATGACGATGATGCGCTCACCGGGCTGCACCTGCAGGTTGGGCGCCAGGGTGTCGGCCACGGCGCGAACGCCCAGCCGCCCCCAGTCGTTCCGCGGGTCGATGGGCCACTCGCCAACTTCCACGGTGCCGGTCTCGGGCATCTCGGGCAGCAACGCCGCCGGGTCTTCGGTAAAGCGGTAGGCCCCCTGCAACAGCGACACCTGGTGGGCATGCTGGCCAATGCTGGTGGACACGGCCCCGGCGGACCAGTCGGTCAGCACGCAGGTCACCACCCGCTCCAGCTGGTGGAGGCCGGCGTCGATGAGGGCTCGGTGCAGGTTGATGAAGGTCTTGCCCGTGGACGCTTCGTCATCGACCATCACCAGCGAACGGGCCCCGAGCATCATGGCGCGCAGGGCCGGGTCCACTGGCAGGTGAATCAGGTGGGCATTGGCGTGGCTATGTTCCTCTTCGAAGCGGGCAAACATCGACGTGCCGACCGGGTGCCGGGTGCTGACGATGTACAAGGCATCGTCCCGGGTGCGGCTGTAGGCCCGGTGCACGCCGGCACCCAGGCCGACGGCGGTCTCGGCCATGCCCACCACCAGCACTGGCCCTGGCAGGTCGGCCGGCAGTTGCGCCGCCAGGCTGTCATAGCTGGCCTGCATCACCGAGGGTTTCACCGGAATATGCTTGCCTAGCACCCGGGACACGAACAGGAAGGCGCGCTTGGGGTTGCGCCGTTCGGCAAAGCCGAACAGGCTCTCAGGGGCGATGGATGAGGCGGCCACATCAACCTGAAGGCACCCGCGCACCAGTGTCGCGCTGAGTGTGGTCGACGCTGAGGTCGCTCCGTGAAATTCCATGACTGTTTCCCTGTGTGCGATGGTAGTGGTTCGGTACTGCGTACTGCGCGACAAGCCCCGTGGCCGGTCAGTTGCGCGCTTCAATCTTCCATAGCGCGGGCTGTGCCCGTCGGGCGATGTCGCTGGCACTCAATGTGGTGCGTTGCCCGCCCTGGTCCGCCTCCAGGTGGCAGGCCTGCAGAAACGCCAGCAGCAGGCCACCCTTGACGGCGAAGTTCATGTTCTGGGCATCAGGCAGCGAAGAAGTGACCATGCCGACCACCTCGCCGGCCGCATCGAACAGCGGGCTACCGCTGGAGCCGGGCTGGATGGCGGCGGTGAATTGCAGCAGGCTCGAATCGTTGTGCAGGCCGAACAGGCCCGATACACCACCCTGGGTGACGTGGGCACCAGCGCCCGCGAGCCCGGCCATGGGGTAACCGACCGCCACCACCGAGTCGCCCAGCGAGCAACCCTGCCCGCCGGCGAAGCGCACCGGGTTCAGGACGACGTCCTGCACGCGCAGCAGGGCCAGGTCGTTCCGGCTGTCGACCATGACCGGTTCGGCGCGGTGGCGGCCTTCGAAGGAACTGATATGGATTTCGTGCATGCCCTCGATGACATGCGCGCAGGTCAGCAAGGCCCGCTGCGACACCGCGAAACCGGTGCCGGTGGCGCCGCTGGAGGCGCGCTCGCGGCCGGGCCCTCGTCGCTCGGGGTTGCTTTCATCGAGGGCCACGCCCAGCCGGCGCCCGAGGGCGGCCAGGCCATACGCCGAGCCTTCGGCCAGGGCGCGGAATTTCCACTGCCCGGCGCGCAGGTAGCACTCGCCCAGGATGATGGCGGCTTCGCCATGGCCGCGCAGATCGACACGGTGTTCAAGAGCGCCATCCAGGCGCAGCGTGCAGCCGAGCAGGTCGCTGACCGGCCCCGTGGCCGCATAGGTGTACAACACGATGAGCACGCGGTCGGCGCCCGCGGGCAGGTTGGCAAGCGTGAGCTGGCAACCGACATGCCCCGGGTCGCCGCGCCACTCCATCCAGGCCGGCTGGGGCGCATGGAACAGGGCCGGCTCACCCTTGGGCTGGCGCTTTTCGTCCACCGCCAGCAACGCGACCGCGGCCGTGGCACCCATGGCGTCGGCACGCTCGGTTTCCAGCACCCAGGCAGTCGTGGCTGAAGCTAGAACGGCATTGGCGCCGGTGGCCAGAAGCATGAGGTAACTCTCCCTGAGTGCGTTTGTCCGTGCATGTACAAGCTACGCGTCGAAAGTGTAACAAATAAGAAGGCTTAGCAATATCAATCGGACACTATTGCCGCCACCGTGATGGCCCTCACCCGCACGCCAGGCACCCACTGCCGAGGCGGCTCGGGGTAACCCAGCCGACGAGTGGCGAAAATACCGGCCAGGTTCACGCCGGTGGCACGGGTGTAGCCAATGCCACCCGAATACCGCGGGTTGATCTCCAGCAAGTGGGGCACGCCCTGGGCGTCGTCGCGCGTCTGCACATTGACCAGGCCATCGCAGCCGAAATGCTCGGCGGCCCGCACCGCCAGCTCCACCGCGGCGCCATCGCGTTCGAAGGTCTGGTAACCGCCCTGCTTGCGGCGGCCCACGCAGGCCACCACCCGCCCCGCTTCACAGACCATGTCCATGGAACATTCGCTGCCGGCCAGGTAGGGCATCACCAGCATCGCGGGGCGCGTGGCCTGCGCTGTGTAAGCCTGCAGGTAATCACTGAAGCTGACCTCGCGGGCGTCGGGGTTGGCGAAGCAGCGGAAACGGTCGACGCCCGGCCTGAACCGCCAGAAGCCCTGGCCGTAGATGCCCACGGCCGGCTTGATGCAGGCCTCGCCCTGGGCGGAAACGACGGCATGGGCCTGCACCAGTTCATCGGCGTTGGTCACCGTGATGGCGGGCACACAGGCCAGGCCGGCACGCTGCGCCTGCGCGGTGAACTGGCTCTTGTCATCGACCCGTTCGAACGTCTCCAGGGAAGTGCCACCGGTCACCAGCACCAGGCCGACGCGCTGGAAGACCTCGCGGTGCACTTCATACCCGGCGCCGGCGCGGCCGGCCACGATTACCCGGATGCCGTGGGCCAGGGCCGTGTCGAGAATGAAAGCCAGACGCTCGGCCGGATCGGCGGGCTCCTGGTAGCTGATATCCGCCAGGCCAGTGATTTCGGCCCGGTCCCCGCGGTGGGAAGCGTGGATGGCGGTGCCGGGTGGCAAGGCATCGCGGGCCCCCAGGATGATGTCGCGCTGGGAAGCCTGTCCTTCTAGAAACCAGATCATTGACTGTGTACCTTGTGGCGCGCTCGCGACTGGACTGCCCACGCTAGGCAGTGGCGCGCCATTATGCCTTCCCGGGTGGCGGGTAGTGATGGGTTTCATGCCCAAAAACCCAGGCAGAGTATTTCAAGAAATGACGGCGCAGCCGCCACCGTCACAAAGCGAATCAATCGCCCCTGCGCCGCGCATTATTACCCGATGGGAAACGCACCCTTTCACAATATTAGCTAGCTAACTATCTTGTCCCACTGATACCGTCCTAGGGCTCCAACACTGCACCCCCAGGTCTGAATCGCCGGGCCACACGGCGGCGGGCCACAACGCCTGACGTGATGAGGTTTTCATGGAACCTGGTAGCTACCAATTGAGCATGAGTGTGCTCATGACCCCCGACAAAGCCAACTTTTCCGGCAACGTGCACGGCGGCGCGCTGCTCAAGATGCTCGACGAAGTCGCCTTTGCCTGCGCCAAGCGTTACGCCGGCCGTTATGTAGTCACCCTCTCGGTCGACCAGGTGATCTTCAAGGAGCCCATCCATGTGGGCGAACTGGTGACCTTTCTCGCTTCAGTCAACTACACCGGCCGGACCTCCCTTGAAGTGGGGGTGAAGGTGATGACCGAGAATATTCACGAGCGCACCGTGCGCCATACCAACAGTTGCTATTTCACCATGGTCGCCATCGACACCGACGGCCGCCCCTGCCCCGTGCGACCGCTGGTACCCGATACCGCCGTCGAGTTGCGCCGCTATGCCCAGGGCCAGTTGCGCAAGCAGCAACGCCAGCAACTGCAAGCCCGCTATGACGAAATCCGTGAAATTGGCGCTGCCGATTGAAGATGCCGCGACCGTACCGTGAGAAAATGACAATGAAAATATCGCTCCTGAGCCGCTACGCCGTGTTCACCGGCTGTGTCCTGTTCACCCTGTTCGGCCTCTTTTTCCTGACACTGTCACCCGGGCTCGATGTGCTGGTGGCAATCACCGGGGTACTGAGCCTGATCGGCGTATATGACCTGCTGCAAACCCAGCATTCGGTGCGCCGCAATTACCCTATCCTGGGCCATGCCCGCTACCTGATCGAAACCATCCGCCCGGAAATCCGCCAGTACATGCTGGAGGGTGATGACGAGAAGCTGCCCTTCTCCCGCGCCCAGCGCTCGATCGTGTACCAGCGAGCGAAGAACCAGCCGGCAGAAAAGGCCTTCGGCACGCTGACCGATGTTTACCAACCAGGGTTCGAGTTCATCAGCCACTCCATGCTGCCCAGCGATGCCTGCGACCCACGGCACTTTCATGTGACCATCGGCGGGCCGGCCTGCCAACAGGCCTACCGCGCTTCGGTGTTCAACATCTCGGCCATGAGTTTCGGTGCCCTCAGCGCCAACGCCATTCGCGCCTTGAACCGCGGGGCCAAGCTCGGCGGCTTCGCCCATGACACTGGCGAGGGCAGCATCAGCCCTTACCATCAGGAGTTCGGCGGCGATCTGATCTGGGAAATCGGCAGTGGCTATTTTGGCTGCCGCACGCTCAGCGGGCAGTTCGACCCGGTGCGCTTTGCTGAAACCGCACGCCAGCCCCAGGTGAAAATGATCGAGATCAAGATGAGCCAGGGCGCCAAGCCGGGCCATGGCGGCATCCTGCCCAAACACAAGGTCACCGAGGAAATCGCCAGCACCCGCGGGGTGAAAATGGGCGAGGACTGCATCTCGCCCGCCCGTCATTCACAGTTCAGCACCCCGTTGCAGTTGCTGGAGTTCATCACCCAATTGCGCACCCTGTCCGGCGGCAAGCCGGTAGGCTTCAAGCTGTGCCTGGGCCACCCCTGGGAATTCATGGCGATCGTCAAGGCCATGCTGCAGACGGGGGTACAGCCGGACTTCATCGTGGTCGACGGCAAGGAAGGCGGCACGGGGGCGGCGCCTCGCGAGTTTACCGACAACATGGGCATGCCGATGCGCGAAGGCCTGCTGTTCGTGCATAACGTGCTGGTGGGCGCTGGCCTGCGCAGCCAGATCAAGCTGGGTGCCAGCGGCAAGATCGTCAGCGCGTTCGACATCGCCAGTGTGCTGGCCATTGGCGCCGATTGGGTCAATTCGGCGCGCGGCTTCATGTTTGCCATCGGCTGCATTCAGTCCCAGAGCTGCCACACCAACAAGTGCCCTACCGGCGTGGCCACCCAGGACCCCTTGCGCCAGCGGGCGCTGGAAGTGACGGACAAGGCCCAGCGGGTCGCCAATTTCCACCGCAATACCCTGGTGGCGTTGGGCGAAATGCTCAGCGCCGCAGGCCTCAGCCATCCGGGTGAACTGGAACCCAAGCACCTGGTGCGGCGCATGACCACCACCGAGGTTCGGCTGTTTTCGCAGATCCATGTGTTCCTGGAGCCCGGGGAATTGCTGGGCAAACCGGTCACCGCCGAGTTCTACGCGCGCATGTGGCGCATGGCCCAGGCCGAGAGCTTCGCGCCCCTGGCGGTGCAGCCCCCGACCAAGGCTGACCGGGTGCCCGAGCCTGCTTGACCCACCTCTGCGTCAGGCCTGGATACCGCCTCCAGCCTGACGCGGCCTGGCGGCCACTACAGCTCATCAGCCCCTTGAACCCACGGCAACGTCGCGTGCAGACTAGGCTTTTCCAATTACAACTAAAAAGGAAGCCTGATGCGGACCTTTGATCTGATTCGCGACGCCGTGCTACCCGATTTCCGTGAGCGGGTGGCCGACTACCTGATCGAATACGAAACCGTGCTGGGTGCCGGTACGGCCGACAGCACCCTGCTGCGCGATACCGCGAACCAACTGCGCGGTTACCTGCGAGGCCTGAACACGACCCGGGTGCTGGGCATGGCCGACTGGGAAGAACTGGATCGTCGCGTGCTGACGACCTGGCTGAGCGAACCCGGTGAAGCCATCACGTCTCCAGCCACGTAGCGCTGGGCATGCGCATCCGGTCGATGCCCACTACGTCGCAGTATTCCAGCAGCGGCAATACGTAAGTGATCACCCTGGCACCCAAGGTGCCGTTGGCGCGCAGCCGGGCGGCGCGGCACAGCGGGCCGGCGGAACGGGGGTCACTGCTCGACTGCACCGCCACCGCGTTTTCATCCCCTACATGCCCGCCAGTCGCCAGGAAGTCCAGGGCCTGTTCGAACGCCAACCGTGGCACCCGTACGCGGGTCTCGCGCTCACGGCCGGTGAACACGTCAATGGCGTGGTGGTCGCCCGAACCCACCAGAAAGTTTCGGGCCCCCGCCGGCGTCAGCAATGCAGCGCCTTCGGCGTTCAGAATCATTGTCCACAGGGCGGGGGTAACGCGGTTGCCGGGCATGCTCTCGAATCCATGATCAAAACGCCCATTTTGCCACGCCACAGAAACCCGCGCGCACACAAATCGCGCACGCCACAGTAAGATAAGCGGCCCCTACCCCAGCAGATGGACCTGAGCATGAACTGGAAAGCCCTTGAACACGCCCTGTTCGAGTCGGCCAAGGACACCCTTCAGGCTGTGCTTGCAGAGGGCCACGGCCCGCTGCACGCCGCGGTGTTCCACGCCAGCTACCGGGAAGAAGAAGCCACCCTTACCCTGCCCAGCCTCGCCCTGCATGACAGGGCTGCCAGCGATCTCAGCTTTCAGGGTGACGATTGGAACCCGGTGGACTGGCGCTGGGACTGGGATCTGCATGACTACGCCAACGCGGCGCTGCTGGCGTTGGATGCCCCCCTTCAGGCCCACGCCAACCAGCGGTTTCGCCGGCACTGGCAAGCAACGGAAAAACGCTTTCTGGTCACCGTGGCGCGTGCTGCCAAAAGGTTGTCCGCCCACGCCCACACCTTGCCGGGCGTCGCACCCGGCTTCGTCGCGTTCTTCCATGACGAGTCGGGCGACATCGCCCTGGCCAGACGCAGCCTCACGCCCGCGCAGTTCGAGACGCACTTCCCGGTGGAACGGGCGCTTGAGCAGCAACTCAGCGAGTTGGCGCGCCAGCCGCGGGCGCAGCAGGCACGGTTCTACCTGTCCAGGCTGGGCTGCTACGACGGTATCAGCACCGAGGACGCCCAGCGCTGGCTGATTGCCCATGGCGACGCCGCCTGGGAGGGCCTGGTCGACACGCTGTACGCGCCTGCGCACTCTGCCTGCGCTGCCCGGATTCTGGGGCTGGCCGGCTGCAACCGCGTCGAAGTGCTCGACGCACTGCGCGGTCAGGCCAGTCGGGCACCCGACGAACCCACACGCAACTGGTGCATAAAGGCACTGGGCTACCTCAACGATGAAGCCTGGCTCAGCGGCCAGGCACCCGAAGTGGCGGCCCAGGGGCTGTGCGCGAACTTCGACAGCTTCCGGCCCCGCGGCGCGCACCCTGCTCTTCTGCACTACGCGGCCGTGGAGCGGGCACTGGCAGCCCGCCCCGAGCTTGAAACGGCTATCGAAGCAGCCTTCGATGACTGCCCCGCCTGGGCAGACATCGGCGCCGCCGACGTGGTCCCTGCGGTCCAGGGGCTGCAGTCGCCCTACCCTTGCGTCCGTCGGCATGCAGCGGGTTTTCTCGGCAACTGGGGTGAGGGGCTGGACCAGCTGGCGTTGGCCCTGCAAGCGCTGCGGCGCGCGACTGACGATGCCGACGAACAGGTACGCCAGCGAGCGACTGCCAGCGTGGCGCACCTGGAGGCATTCGCAGCCAAAGCAGATCACCTGTCGCGGTCGTGAGGCCGCGTTTTTGATGCGCTACAGGGCAACCGGGCAGCGGGGCAAGGTCATTCAGGCTCAACGGCTTGATGCACGCTTTCCCAGTCGATCTTCACCGGCCTGTTTTCCAGTGCCGACCGGTAGATGGCCTCCATCAGCAAGTGGTCCTGCAACCCTTCCTCGCCAGGGGTGCGCGATGTCTTGCCGTTGAGCAGGCTCTGAGCGAAATGATCGATCTCCAGGCTGAATTGATTACCCGCGCCTGTACGCAACTCCTCCACTGATTCCAGGGTGTCCTTGCGCCTGGCGACGCGCAGACGCTGGCCCCGGTAGGCAAAGGCGTTCTCGATTTCTATCCAGCCTTTCTCCAGCCGCAGGCGCATGTCCTTGGTTTCATGCGCCCCATAGCTGGTGGCGCAATTGGCAATGGCCCCGGAAGGAAAGCGCAGCATGAAGCTGGTGGTTTCCTCGACCTGGGCGTAACGCTCGTCACCCTGCGGGTTGACGATCTGGGCATAGACTTCCACCGGGTCCTCGCCCAGCATCGCCCGCACGCCATTGAGGCAGTACAGGCCGATGTCCGGCAATGCGCCGCCACCGGCCAGCTCGGCATTCATGCGCCACTGGCCGCCAGGGCCCTGGACTTGAGTGTTGGTGGCTTCGATGACCCGCACGCGGCCCAACTCGCCGGAACGCACCAGCCGGGCGGCGGCGCTGTTGAATGGCTCGTACTGGCAACGGTAAGCGATCATCAGGCGTACACCGGCCTCGCTGCAGGCGTGGATCATCTGCCGCGCCTGCTCGGAATTGGCCGCCATGGGCTTTTCGCACAACACGTGCTTGCCCGCTCGGGCTGCCGCACGCACGTGGTCCAGGTGCAGCCCATTGGGCGTGACCACGTAGACCGCCTGCACCTCGGGGTTGTCGGCCAGGCGTTCGATGTGTTCGTAGCCATACACGGCATCGTCCCGGATACCGTATTGGGCAGCCACCGCCCGGGCTTTTTCAGGGCTGCCGGAGACCAGCGCCACCGGCTTGGCATACAGGCAATCGGCGAAGGCCGGCAGGATCTGCCCCAGCGTCAGGCGGCCCAGGCCGATGATGGCCACACCGATGCGCTGATCCGGCGCCAAGGGTACGGGCGGTGGCGGTTCGGGCCGGTCGGCGTCGCCACGCCAGTTGATGAATTCAACCTTGCCGTCGCTGACAGTACCTCGGTCGATTTCGCTGGCCGGCCGGCCAGCGCCGGCCCTGGGCAATGCAGGCCCCTCGGCGGTGCCCGGCCCCTGGGGGCCGAATGGATAAGGCGTTGCGTCTGACATGGTGATGCCCTCCAGCGTCAAGAAAACAGGCAAGCTCAAGCGTTCAGCGGTTGCAGGCGCGCCTGCACGGCCCAGGTGGCGACAGCGCCCGCAGTGGCCAGCGCCCCGAGCAATAGCAGGGTCCGGGTACCCAGATGACTGTCGATCAGCGCACCGGCTAACGCACCCGCCAGGAAGCACAGCCAGCGCAGCAAGGCGTCGGTAGCGGGTAGCCATCGCCCGCCGGCGAGGCAGCGCCCCAGCTTCACCAGGGAGCCTGTGACAAAGGTCACCCCGGGCTCATCGACCCGCACCTGGTTGAGCGCGCCCATGGCCGCGGCTACCACCAGCACGGTAGCCAGCGCATAGGGTTGGGGCGCCTGGGCCGCCAACGGGCCGGCCAGCATCAGCAGCACGCCCACCAGCATCAGCACCAGGCTGGCGCGCCAACGCCCACCGCGGTCTCCCAGCCAGGTGGCGAAGGTGGCAGCGAACACGAACATGGCGATGACACTGGCGATCTCGGCGACGCGCCCCCACTCGGCCAGTGCCAGAAAGTCCCCGAGCTTGGTGCTGTTGCCGGTCATGTACACGGCGAGCAAATCCTTGCTGTGCACGATCATCAGGGCATCGGTGGCGCCCGCCAGCGCCAACAGCGGCAAGAGTGACCAGGCAATGGTGCGGCTGGGCTGTGACATCGTATCCCCTGGGCTGATGATGGCCTGCATACAGAAAGTCGACCGGCGCAGCGCCGTGGGGTTCGATCGGGTTGCCAGTCATGCAGATGACCTGCAGTGACCCAGCGATCACAAACGTGGAGGGCGGCGTGCTGGCGAACCAGGCAACACGGTCTGCCAGGCCCACCGCGTCGCCCCTTTCGCTGGCAAGCCATGCCCCAACCGGTGTGCGGGCAGTCATCCGGGGCTCGCGAAGGTCATTGCGGGTCCAGCAATGTGGTCAGCCGTTGGTGCCCCTGTCGATGATGCCCAGCACCTGCCGAACAGCCTCGGCATCCAACTGCCCAGGGGCTGAAGGGGCGCCTGCGCTGGCATAGGTCAGCGCCACACCGGTGAGTTGCCCTGCCAGGCGCGATACTACCCCCAGGGGGCCCATGGACATGGTCATCAGCGGCCGCTCTGCATACAGCGCGTGCATTTCCTGGGTAGCGGCCATCAGCGTCACGACGTCCTTGGCGGTCGCCGGCATGGCCGCCAGTTTGAGGATGTCAGCGCCCATGGCCTGCTGGCGGCGCAGGCGCTGAATGATCACCTCATGGGCCGGCGTGGCCTCGAAATCATGGTTGGACAGCACCACCGCCACGCCTTGGGCATGGGCCTGGGCGATAAGGTCCAAGACCTGCGCCTGGGGCTTCATCATTTCCACGTCCAGCGCATCCACCAGGCGTTCTTGCAGCAGGGCCGAATACAACGCGAAATAGTCCGCGTCCGACAACGTGCATTCGCCCCCCTCGCTTTTGCTGCGCAGCGTCACGATCAAGGGCTTGCCCACCAGGCTGGCGGTAACGCGCCGAACCAGGTCGCTCACCACCGCGGGGCTGAGCGGTTCACCCAGGCAGTCCAGCCGAAGCTCGGCGATATCCACCGCGGGGGCCTCTGCGATGCCCTTGGCCTGCGCCACGGCGTCGGTCACGTCCTTGCCGGTAATGGAGGCAATGATCCTGGGCGTACCGTTGCCGATTTCCAGGCCTCTGAGGGTTAGCACTTCGCGGCCATGGCTGTCAGCGTGCATGAAGGGTCTCCTGTGGGTGAAGGTGCTCTGTTTCGCCTGTTATAGCGCTGTCGAACCATTCGAGAAGGAGAGCGACCCGAGGTTCAAGAAATTCTGCTCAGTACGCCAGCCCCTGCCCCAACTCCCCCTCCATCCACGCCAGGAACCTGCGCACCCGCGCAAACCCGGCATGTGCCTTGGGAAACACCAGGTGATGCGCCGCCACGGGGGTGCTCAAGGCCTCGGGGGCGATGGCTACCAGGTCGCCGCTGGCCAGGTATTTGTGCGCGAGCAAGGTGCTTTCCAGGGCGAAACCCAGGCCATGGCTCGCAGCCTCCAGGCTCATGTACGAGCGGTCAAAGCTCAGCGTGTAAGGTTTCTGCGGCAGTGCCAGACCATGCTGGGCAAACCACTGGGGCCACTTCACCAGAGTGGCTTCGGACAAGATCAGGTTGCCCTCCAGCAAGTCGGCCGCCGTGCGCACCGGGTGCTGCTCCAGCAACCGCGGGGCGGCCAGCACCGCCACGGATTCGTTGCGCACGGTGCGCACTTCGTAGCTGGGCCATTCGGCGCGGCCGTGGCGGATGTCGACGTCGACCTTGTCGCGGCTGAAGTGCAAGGCCTCGTAGGAACACGACAGGTTGATCTGGATGTCCGGGTGGCTGTGGCGGAACGCCTCCAGCCGCGGCATCAACCACAGCAGGCCGAAACTGGGCGACGAATGCAGGCGCAGGCAATCGCGGCTGACGTCACTGCCCGCCCGCTCGGTGGCCACCGCCAGGCTGTGCAACAGCCCCGACACCTCACGCAGGTACTGCTCGCCCACCGGTGTGAGGACGACCCCGCGCGCGGTACGGTTGAACAGCTGCCGGCCAATCATCGCCTCCAGGTTGGCCAACTGATGGCTCACCGCCGAAGGCGTCAGCGCCAGCACCTCGGCGGCGCGGGCGACGTTGCCGAAGCGGGCAGTCTGCTCGAAGGCCTGAATCGCTTTCAGCGGTGGCAATACGGGCAACGCGCTGGAGTCACTACGCATGATCGGTATCTCTTTGTTCGTTATTGTTTTTTATCCGCCCTCCCATTCAAGCACCGACACGCCATTACGGCGAGTGCTGAATTTTTTTCAGCCACTGATGACGCCAGCGTTATTGCTCAGCGGCCACCTGCGGACCAAGCTGACTCGCAACCACCGATTCCATAACAACAACACAGGGGTATTGCACATGCTGCTTCAGGACAAAGTCGCCATCATCACCGGCGCCGCCTCGGCCCGCAGCATCGGCCGCGCCACCGCCGCCACGTTCGCCCGCCAGGGCGCCCGGGTCGTGGTCATCGACCTGGACGAAGCCGCCGCCCGTGACGCTGCCATCTCCCTGGGCGAGGGTCACCTGGGCCTGGCGGCCAACGTTGCCGATGAGCCCGAGGTCGCCAGGGCCGTGGCCCGGGTCATCGAGCACTACGGCCGCATCGACGTGCTGGTCAACAACGCCGGTATCACCCAGCCACTCAAGACCCTCGACATCCGCCCCGGGGACTACGACCGCGTGCTGGACGTCAGCCTGCGCGGCACCCTGCAGATGTCGCAGGCAGTGATTCCGCTGATGCGCCAGCAGCAGGCCGGCAGCATTGTCTGCATGTCGTCCGTGTCGGCCCAGCGTGGCGGTGGCATCTTCGGCGGCCCGCACTACAGCGCCGCCAAGGCCGGGGTGCTGGGCCTGGCCCGGGCCATGGCCCGCGAACTGGGGCCGGACAAGGTGCGGGTCAACTCCATCGCCCCGGGCCTGATCCAGACCGACATCACCGGCGGCCTGCTACAGGACGAGCGCCGCCACGCCATCCTCGACGGCATTCCCCTGGGCCGCCTGGGCGAGGCGCAGGACGTGGCCAATGCCGCGCTGTTCCTGGCCAGCGACCTGTCGGCCTACCTCACCGGCATCACCCTGGACGTCAATGGCGGCATGCTCATTCACTGATGCCCCGCACGCCGGTCCCGGGCCTGGGGCTGGCGTTGTTCTGAATCGACGTTGCGGCCCCGCGCCGCCCATAACAACAAGAGATCAGACAGACATGGCAACGCTATCCCTCCAGGCCGTGGTCGCCGCTCGCTCCCACGCCTACCGCAAGACCGCATGGCGGCTGATGCCGTTCCTGATGCTGTGCTACCTGTGCGCCTACTTGGACCGGGTCAACGTCGGCTTCGCCAAACTGCAGATGATGAACGACCTGGCCCTGAGTGAAACCGTCTACGGCCTGGGCGCCGGCATGTTCTTCATTGGCTACTTCCTGTGCGAAGTGCCCAGCAACCTGATCCTGCACAAGGTCGGCGCCCGGCGCTGGATCGCCCGCATCATGATTTCCTGGGGCATCCTCAGCGGCCTGTTCGCCTTCGTCGACAGCGCCTGGCAGTTCTACACCCTGCGGTTTCTGCTGGGCATCGCCGAGGCGGGCCTGGCGCCGGGGCTGCTGCTGTACCTGACCTACTGGTTTCCCAGCTACCGCCGCGCGCGCATGACCGTGCTGTGGTTCATCGCCATTCCGCTGTCGGGCATGCTCGGCGGGCCCCTGTCGGGCCTGATCATGGCCCGGTTCGCCGGTTTTCACGGGTGGAGTGGCTGGCAATGGATGTTCGTCCTCGAAGCCATCCCCACCGTGGTGGTGGGCCTGATGGTGCTGGCTTACCTCAAGGACGGTGTCGACCAGGCGAATTGGCTGCGCGATGACGAGAAAGACCTGATCAAGCGCGAACTGGCCGAAGATGAAAGCCACAAAACCGGCCACGCCTCTGTCGCGGCTTTCATCGGCGACCGCCGCCTGTGGCTGTTGGCGACCATCTACTTCTGCGTGGTCATGGGCCAGTACGCCCTGACGTTCTGGCTGCCGACGCTGATCCGCAATACCGGCGTCACCGACCCCCTGCACATCGGCCTGATGACCAGCCTGCCCTACCTGTGCGCCATCGCCGCGATGCTGTTGATGGGCCGCAGTGGCGACAAGCACCGCGAGCGCCGCTGGCACCTGGTGGGCCCCATGCTTGCCGGCGCCCTGGGCCTGACCCTGGCCGCCCTGCTGGCCGACGACCTGCTGTTCTCCGTGCTCAGCCTGTGCCTGGCCGCCGCGGGCGTGCTGTCGGCGTCGTCGCTGTTCTGGATGCTGCCCACCACCCTGCTGGGCGGCGTCTCGGCTGCCGCGGGCATCGCCGGCATCAACAGCTTCGCCAACCTGGCGGGGTTCTGTTCCCCCTACCTGATCGGCTGGGTCACTACCCACACCGGTTCCAGCGCCATCGGCATGTACCTGATCACAGCCGTGCTGTGCCTGGGCGCCTGGTTGGTGCTGCGCATCCCGGCCGCCTCGGTCAACCGTTGACAACCTGGAGTCTTGCCATGACAGCCATCGCCCCACAGACGTCTACCCACACCCTGGCGCAGCGCGCCTACAACATTCGCCGCCATGCGTTGCGCATGGGCCAGGTTCAGGGCCAAGGCTACATCGGCCAGGCCCTGGGCGCCGCCGACCTGCTGGCGGTGGCCTACTTCCACGCCCTGCGCCACCGGCCCGACGACCCGGCCTGGGAGCAGCGCGACCGTTTCTACCTGTCCATCGGCCATTACGCCATCGCGCTGTACGCCGCGCTGATCGAGGCCCAGGTCATCCCCCTGGACGAACTGGAAACCTATGGCACCGACGACAGCCGCCTGCCCATGTCGGGCATGGCCGCCTACACCCCGGGCATGGAGATCACCGGCGGCTCACTGGGCCACGGCCTGGGCATCGCCGTGGGCGCCTGCCTGGGGCTCAAGCGCAAGGGTTGCGACGCTTGGGTCTACAACCTGCTGTCAGACGGTGAGCTCAATGAAGGCTCGACCTGGGAGGCCGCCATGTCGGCGGCGCACTGGAAGCTCGACAACCTGATCGCACTGGTGGACGTCAACAACCAGCAGGCCGACGGGCACTCCAGCGAAATCCTCGCATTCGAGCCCATCGTCGACCGCTGGCAGGCCTTCGGCTGGTTTACCCAGCGTGTCGATGGCAACGACCTGGCCGCGCTGGTGAAAGCCTTCGATACCGCCCGCAACCACCCGGGCCCGCGACCCCGGGTGATCATCTGCGACACGCGCATGGGCAAGGGTGTGAGTTTTCTGGAAAACCGCGAAAAGACCCACTTCATCCGGGTGGACGAACACGAATGGGACACCGCCCTGGACACCCTTCAGATGGGGAACAACCAATGAGCACCGCGAATACCGCCGGCACCGGCAAAAAACGACTGACGACTTCGGCGATGATCGCCTCCATTGCCGCCGAAGGTCAGGCCACCCGCGCCGCGCCGTTCGGCCATGCCCTGGCGGCGCTGGCCGAACAGCGCAGCGACATCGTCGGGCTGTCGGCCGACCTGTCCAAGTACACCGACCTGCATGTATTCGCCAAGGCCCACCCGCAGCGCTTCTACCAGATGGGCATGGCCGAGCAATTGCTGATGAGCGCCGCCGCCGGCATGGCCCGCGAAGGCTTCGTGCCCTTCGCCACCACCTACGCGGTGTTCGCTTCACGGAGGGCCTACGACTTCATCTGCATGGCGATCGCCGAGGAGCAGCTCAACGTCAAGATCGTCTGCGCCCTGCCCGGCCTGACCACCGGCTACGGCCCCAGCCACCAAGCCACCGATGACCTGGCGATTTTCCGCGCGATGCCCAACCTGATGGTCATCGACCCTTGCGACGCCCTGGAAATCGAGCAGGCCGTACCGGCCATCGCGGCCCACCAGGGCCCGGTGTACATGCGGCTGTTGCGCGGCAACGTACCTCTGGTGCTGGATGAATATGGCTACCAGTTCGAAATCGGCAAGGCCAAGACCCTGCGCACCGGTAATGACGTGCTGATGATCTCCACCGGGCTCATGACCATGCGCACCCTGGAAGCCGCCGAACGCCTGCGGGCTGATGGCATCGATGTGGCGGTGCTGCATGTGCCCACGATCAAGCCGCTGGACGCCGCTACCGTTCTGGCCGAGGCGCGCAAACCGGGGCGCCTGGTGGTGACGGCGGAGAACCATTCGATCATCGGTGGCCTGGGTGAAGCCGTGGCGGGGTTGCTGATGCGCAACGGCGTCACCCCGACCTTCCGGCAGATCGCCCTGCCGGATGCGTTTCTGGACGCGGGGGCGTTGCCGACCTTGCATGATCGGTACGGTATTTCGACGCAAGCGGTCTGTGCCCAGGTCAAGGCCTGGCTCTGAAGCCCCTCCCTGCCCCGGTGCAGCCTGGTCTCACAGGGCGGGGTCAGCCCTTTAAAGCGGCCTCGATGGCGGCGATGTCGATCTTGCTCATCTGCATCATGGCTTCGAAAGCGCGCCTGGCCGCTGCCTTGTCGGGGTGGCTGATCGCGTCCAGCAACGCCTTGGGGGTGATCTGCCACGACAGGCCCCAGCGGTCCTTGCACCAGCCGCATTGGCTGGCCTGGCCGCCGTTGGCGATGATCGCGTTCCACAACCGGTCGGTTTCAGCCTGGTCCGCTGTGCTGACCTGGAACGAGAACGCTTCGGTGTGCGTGAACCCGGGTCCGCCGTTGAGGCCCAGGCAAGGGACGCCCATGACGGTGAATTCCACGGTCAGTACGTCGCCTTCCTGGCCTGCGGGGTAATCGCCGGGGGCACGGTGCACCGCCACCACCTGGCTGTCGTCGAAAATGCTGGCGTAAAACTGCGCCGCCTCCACGGCGGTACCGTCGTACCACAGGCATACGGTGTTCTTGCTGCTCATTGGCTAGGTCCTCAGGGTTTCATCAACTGCATCTGTTGCCGGTATTCGTCGGTGACCTCCCGCGCTTCGCTGTTACTGGTCACGACCCGTGGGGTAATCAGCACGATCAGTTCGGTGCGTGCCTTGGTGCGGCTGGTCGAGCCGAACAGCCAGCCCAGTCCGGGAATGGAGCCCAGGTACGGCACCTTGGCCACGGTCTGGGCATCGTCCTGCTTGATCAAGCCGCCCAGCAGCACGGTCTGGCCGCTCTGCACCGCGACCTGGGTAGCGATGGAGCGGGTGGAAATGCGCGGGTTGACGTCGGCGCTGGTGGTGGTACCGGCGTCGCTCACCTGTTGCTTGATGTCCATGTACACCAGCCCACCGGGGTTGATGCGCGGGGTCACGTCGAGGATCACGCCCGTCTGCACATACTCGACGCTGCTCAAGGTAGTGTCGGAAGCGATGGTGTTGACCGTGGTCTGGCTGATGGGGATGTCATCACCCACCTGTATCTGTGCCTGCTGGTTGTTCATCACCACCAGCGACGGTGCCGACAGCACCTGGGTCTTGCCGCTGGACTCCAGCGCGTGGATGGCGATCTGCAGGTTGTTGCTGACGAACGAATAGAACAGCGAATCGGTGGCACCCAGCCCGGCCCCGCCACTGCCCAGGGCGCCCTGGCTACCGGACACGTTGCCAATGCCGGTGGTGGTGGAGTTGCCGGCCAGGCGGCCCAGGTACCACTGCACGCCCAGGTCCAGTTCGCCGGTCAGGGCCACTTCCAGGATACGGGTCTCGATCTGAACCTGCATGGGCGGGTTGTCCAGGCGGCGGATGGCGTTTTCGATCTCGGCCCATTGGCTGGGCCGGGTACGAATCAACAGCTGGTTGCTGCTCTGCTGGGCCGTGATGCGCGTGCTGTCGTCCAGGCTCTTGCGGCCGGTGGTGTCGGTGGCATTGTTATCCTGTTCATCCGTGCTGTCGGCATTCTGCGCCTGGGTGTTCTGGCCATTATTGCCAGCGGTCTGGGTCAGGCTGTTGCTGCCCTGCCCCAGGCCGCCGCTGCGCGACAGGCTGGTCAAGGTACCGTTGCCCATGCCAGCCCCATTGCTGCCGCCGCTGCCGATAGGCGTGCCCAGGGTGGTGGTGGTCAAGCCGGGCGCCACCTCGGCGGCGGGCTCCTCCTTGATCGCGCCGCTGCCGTAGATCTGCCGCAGGTAGCGGGCCAGGTCCTGGGCTTTCATGTTGCGCACGTCATATACATAGAGTTGCGGCTCGTTGCCGCCGCCATTGTCGATGGTGCGTATCCACTCGCCCACCTCTTGCAGGTACTGGGGTTGCGACGAGATCGCCACCACCGAGTTGGTGCGCTCGATGGGCATGAAGCGCAACATGCCCGCCAAGGGCGTGCCGCTGTCCGGCCCGAAGACTTTCTGCAGTTCCGGCAGCAACTCGGCCACGGTCGCGCGCTGCAGGCCGAACACGCCGATGGACATGCCGCGCAGCCAGTCGACGTCGAAGGTATCGATGCTGGCCTGGTAGTTGGCCAGCTCATCGGCGGTGCCAGCCATGCCCAGTACGTTGCGCGCCGGGTCCACCAGCAGGAACGCGTTCTCGCGGGCGAAGGGCTTGAGCAGTTTCTGCATTTCGCCAGCGGAAATGAAACGCAGCGAGAATAGCCGCACCGACAGCCCGGCGGCCGGTTGACGCATGCCCATGGACGGCACCAGTTGCCCGGCCACCGCCTGGTTGGCCGGCAGGATCAGGTAGCGGTCGCCCTGGCGGATCATGGCGTTGTTGGTCCAGGACAGCAGCGATTCGAGAATGGCCATGGACTGGGCCTTGTCCACCGGTTTGGAGGTGGAAAACGACACGTCGCCCGTGACGCCCTGGGCGATGCTGTAGTTCTCCTGCAACAGGTCGCCCATGATGGTGTTGATGACCGCGACGATGGACTGGTTGTTGAAGTTGAACATCACCCCGGCGCTGCCGTCGCCTTGGCGCGGACCCGCGGCCACTGGCCTGCCGACGCTGTTGGCGGGGCCTTGAATGAAGCGCTGGTTGCCCTGGATGATCTGCCGCTGGCCACCGCTGGGCGCACCGGGCGGGTTGGCTGCCGCGGCCGGCATGGGCGTGGCGGCAACCGGGCCGCGCTGGTCACCGGTGCCGCGCAAGGCCTCGCGTTCCAGGCTGTTGTCGGTGTCCAGGCTATGGGGCGGTGTGGTGCAACCGGCCAGGGCCAGTGCGACGAACAGCGGCAGCAGGGCAAAGGACGACGGCATGCTCAGTGACCCCCGGGGGCTGGCGACGAAGGCGCGGACCTGTTCAGCAGTATGGACGACGCCGGCGCAGGCACCGGCATATTTGGCAAGCGTGGCGAAGGCAATTGCAGGCGCCGGACCTGGCCATCGAGTTCCAGCACCACGGCCTGGGCCTCGATGCGTTGCAAGCGCCAGCCGTTGGCCAGTTGGCCGCCTTCGCGCAGGCTCAGGTCGTGGCCATCGGCTTGTTTGAACAGGGCCCGGCGCAACGGGCCATCGATGACCACGCCGGTCAGGCGCAGGCCGCTGAGATCGGGGGTCGCCCTGGTCATTTGGACGGGTCGGTCGGGTTCGCGGGTGGTGCTGAACAAAGGTGTTTGCCAGGTATTGGCGACCTCCCCCAGGGACACCGTCGCTGGAACCTCCACGACGGCCACTGCGGCGGCCTGGGCCGGGGCGGCGGACGCCGCGGGCCACTCGGGCTGGCTGCCGATGCCCGTGGCCAACCAGGCCCACAGCCCCGCCAGCAACAGCGCCAGCCCGGCCAGCAGTTGCACCAGGGGTTGGCGCCAGGCCGTCATGGCGTGCCCTGGGCGGGCGGCGCCGGCGACAGGTAACCGCTGAGCAGCAGGTGTACCCCCAGGCGCCCAGCGCCCCCGCTGGCAGGGGCGTGAGTGGCGCGGCGAACGGTGAGTTCGTCCACGAACAACAGCGGCTGATCGCTCTCCAGTTGCTGCAACAGTGTGGTCAACGGCTGGATGGCGCAGTCCAGGTCCAGGCTCAGGCGCACCTGGCGAAAGGGACTGGCCCCCTGATCCTGGGCGACGATCGGCATGCGTTGGGTCAATTGGCAGCCGCCGTTGAGCGCTTCGTTATCCTTGACTCGCTGCGCCACCTGCTGCATCAGGTCGGCCGCCACCGCGCTGGGGTCGCCGCCGGGCAACAGGCCGCTATCGTCGCCTTGGGCGGCCTGCACGCCCTGCTCCAGCGCCGGGCGCTGGGCCAACAGGCGCTGGTAGCGCAGCCGTTGTTCGGCCAGGGTGTGCATCTGACTGTCGATGGCCTGCAGCGGCGTGATGAGCAATGGCTCCAGTACCAGGGCGTAGAAGGCCGCCAGCAGCGCGGCCACCAGCAACCAGGCGCCCACGCGGCGTTCACGGGGTGTCAGGGCGCGGCGCATCGCCACCCTCCCCGCGCGCCTGGGCGCGCATGTAGAAACGTTCGCGGCCGCTGGCTTCGTCCGGCTGGATCACCCCCTGATACTGGGCATCGGCCAGGTGGTTGCAGCCCTTGACCTGGCCGATCAAGGCGCTGGCATGGCTGCTGAAGCCGGCAATGTCCACTTGGCCTTGAGCAGTGATTTCCAGGCTCTGCAGCCAGGTGTCGGTGGGCAGGCAGCGGGTCAGTTCACTCAATACCAGGGCGCGGCCCGGCTGGGCGAGCCGGCGGCGGGCCAGGAACTGCGCCGCGCCCTGGGCGTCGTCCAGGCGCTGGCGCAAGGCCGCTACCTCCGCGGCCTGGGTGCGCAGGCCCTGGACATCCTGGACCATGGCGGCCAGCGCGGTCTCACGGTTGTGCAGCCACTGCCACGCCACCGCCACCAGCAGCGCCAGGCACAGCACCGTCAGCCCCCCGGGCAGGCGCCTGCCGCGGCTACGGTTGGAGGGTGCGTGGGGCAGCAGGTCCAGGCCCATGGGCTGACCGTCATCGTCCAGCACATCGATACCCGCCAGCACCACGCCGCGGGCGCTGCAGGTGTCCAGGCAGTGCTGCAACCACTCACGGCGGATCACGGCCAGGGTCACCCACACCTGTTCGGTGTCCATGCCCTCGCGGCGCACCACGTAATGCACCTGGTCGGCGCTGAAGGGGGTGAAGCGGTCCAGCTCGAAATCCATCACCCGGTGCAGGTCGCGGGCCGCCGCCAGCGGCAGGCCCAAGCGCTGGGCCAGCACGCGGTCAGCCGGCAGTTCGAGGATCAGCCGCTCGCCCTCTGGGATCTCGCCAGGCAACGGCCAGGCGCAGCGCCGCGGCGGCCGGCCCGGCTGCAAGCCATGCCGCAACCCGGCGGGCAGGCTGGCCAGCAGCTCCTGGCCCCAGGCGTGGCAAAAAACCTGGGCGCCACTGCCCTGCCAGCGGCTTTTGAACCGTTCCTGCCAGAGCCACAAGGACACTGCACGCATGGGCCACGCCTCACTCGTTGTAGCGCACCACCCGGAAGGGCCGCGCGCCGTTCTCCATGGGTGACAGTAGCACCGTGCTGTCGATCACGGCGGTGAACCCGTCGGGCAGTTGCGCCTGGCTGCGGATACTTAGCACCTGGCCGGCGTCCCCGGCCAGGGCGGCGACGCGGGGCAGGCCCAGGGCACGCTGCAGCGTCGGGGTGGCAAATGCCGGGTCGGGGCTTTCCTGGCCGCTCCACACGGTCACCTCGGGCACCAGCGCCTGGTACAGCGCGGTGCTCATGCCGGGCAGGTCACGCAACTCCTCCAGGGCACGCAAGGGCGGCTGGTTGTCGCTGCGCCGTTGGTCCAGGGCCGCGGCCAGTGCCGGGCCTTGTCCAGCGCCCAGGGCCGCGACCAGGCGAGCGAAATCCCCGGCCGCTCCAGCATTGAGGTCCAGCTTGCCGCGCTCGCTGCGGACACTGACCTGCAGCACGGCATCGTCGAAACGCAACGTTTGTACACGGCCATCGGCCACCCAGCGCTGCTGCGGGTCGGTGTCAACCAGCGCGCGCACTGCCAGGTTCAGCCCGGCTTCGGCCGCCAGGCTGGCGCGGGTATGCTCCGTTTGCCACAGGCCCAGGCGCGCCTGCTGGCGCACCTGCACCACCAGGGTGCCCAGCAGCATGGCCAGCAGGGCCATGGCCCACAGCACCAGCAACAGGGCCATGCCCCGTTGTCGGCGGTTCATGGTGCCCCCTGGGTTTCACTGAGGTCCAGGCGCAGCGCCACCACCTGGGCCACCCAGGGCACCGGGCCGTCACTGTCCAGTTCAATGCGCACCGCCTGGGGCAAACGCGCCGGCCACGGCCAGCGGGGTAGCCAGGCGGTGGGCTGGCCGCGCTCGTCACGGCCGCGGTAGCTCAGGCGCAGGTCGCGCACGTCGTCCAGCAACACCTGGGCCTGGCCCCAGGGCCGCGCGACGCCACGCAGCAACTGATCGAAGCGCACTTGCAAGGCCTGGTGGCCGCCCTGCTCCACCAGCTCAAGCGTGTGCACCTGCAGGCCGCCCCCCAGGGCGCTGTTGAGGCCCGCGGCAAACACCAGGCGCTGACGCTCGCCGTCGAACACGCGTTGTTGATCGCCCTGAGCGGGCAACTCCACCGGCAAGGCGCCTTCAAGGGCGCGGTGCAGGAAGTTCTGGCTGGCGCGCAGGGCCTCCAGGCGTTGGCCATAATGCTCGCCTTTGAGGGCTGCGCGGTTGGCGCCCAGCAATGCGCTGCCCAGCAGGCCCATCAGCACCCCCAGCAGGACCAGCGCGAAGAGCATTTCGAGCAAAGTGAAACCGCTGGCCGGGCGTTTCATCGGCTGGCGTCCAGGGCCGGCCGAGCTTGCACCGCCAGGGTGCTGACACGCAGCCGGCGCCGGCCTTCGCGCACGTCCAGGTCCAGGCGCCACAGCGGCAGCAGCGTGGCCGGCCCTGGCTCGCGGGTGACGCGCAGGCGCCAGCGCAGTGCGCCATCACGGCCGTTGCGCTCGCCGGCCTGCAGGCGCTGGCCGCGCTGCTCGTCCATCAGGCTGCGGGCCGCCAGGCTCAGGCGGTCACTGGCGCGTACTTGCTCCAGGGTGCGCGCCGCCTGCCCGAACGCCACCAGCAGCACCGTGCAGCCCAGCGCGAACACCGCCAGAGCGGCGAGCATTTCCACCAGGCCAAAGCCGCCCGCGCGCTTCATGGCTGGGCCCGCAGGCGCACGCTGCCGGTCAACCAGCCGATGTCGATACGCCACTGGCGCGTGCCGCGCTGCACCAGCAGGTGACCGCCCGTGGAACTGCCGTCGGGAAAGAAGGCCACAGCCGCCCCCAGTTCGGCGGCCGTGGTCAACTGCACCCCCCAGTCGGCAGGCCAGCGCCCCGGCACCTGGCCAGGGGCCTGAAAGCGATGGCCCGCCAGGTCGAAGCGTACTTGCCGGGGCTCGCCGCTGAGCACCGACTGGGTGCGCGCCTGACGCAGCGCACCGACGATATCGCCCAGCGCCTGGCGCTCCCGCGCAGCGGCCATGCCGTGCCCCAGGCCAACACCCAGCACCCCCAGGGCCACGGCCATCAGGGCGATGACCACCAGCAGTTCCAGCAGCGTGAAACCGGCGGCTTGGCGCAGCGCTGGGAGGGGCAAAGGACCGCCTTTCATTCCCAGTTCCCCAGGTCAGCGTTATAGCCCTCGCCGCCCGGCTGGCCGTCCTGGCCATAGAAAATCAGGTCGAAACTGCCGTGCTGGCCGGGAAAGCGGTAGCCAAAGGGGTGGCCGAATGGGTCTTTGAGGTCCGAGGGCTTGGCATAGGGGCCCGACCAGCGGCTGTCGCCGGCGGGGCGCTCCGCCAGCTGTGCCAGATCCTTGGGCGGCGCGCCCATGTCCAGGGCATAACTCTCGACCTTCATCGACAGGCTGGCCAGTTGCGCCTTGCCCGCGCCGTACTTGCCCTTGTCGACGTTGCCACCCACCTGGCGCACGACAATGGTGGCGACGATCCCCAGCAATACGATGACGGCGAGCATTTCCAACAGGGTGAAACCGCGAGCACGAGGCAACGACAGCATGGCAAGGCCCTCAGATATTACTGGTCAGGCTCATCAGCGGCAGCATGATGGCCAACATGATGAACGCCACCAGCACGGCCATGACGATGGTCAGGGTCGGCACCAGGGCCGCCAGCAACCGGGCGATGCTGCGGCGGGCTTCGGCGTCGAACACTTCGGCGACCTTGAGCAGCATCGTGTCCAGCTCACCGGCTTCCTCCCCCACCTGGATCATCTGCAAGGCCAGGTCGGGCAGTTGGTTGTCATGGGCCAGGGCTCGGGCCAACGAGCCGCCGCCCTTGACCTTTTCGGTGGCCGCCTGCAACTGGGCGCGCACAGCGCGGTTGGCCGCCACGTCGCAAGTGATCTTCAGCGCCGCGAGCAGCGCTACGCCGTTTTCCAGCAGTGTGCCCAAGGTGCGCGCCACGCGCGCTGCTTCCAGGCGCCGCACCAGGTTGCCCAGCACGGGCCAGCCCAGCAGGCGACGGTCCCAACGCAGGCGCCTGGCCGGCTCACGCAGTGCACGGCGGCCCAACAGCCCGGCGACGATCAACGCTGCCAACACCATCAAGCCAAACCGATTGAAGAACTGCCCTAGCCCCAGAATCACCTCGGTCACCAACGGAATGGGCACGCCCAGGTCCTGAAAGATCGGTACGAACTGCGGCACCACATAGGCCAGCAGCAGCACCAGTGAGCCCAGCACCCCCACCACCAGGAACGCCGGGTAGATCAGCGCATTGATGACCTCACCCCGCAACGCCTGGCTGCGCTCCAGGTAGTCGGCCAGTTGCCGCAGGCTGTCCGGCAGCGCCCCGCCCGCCTCCCCGGCCCGCACCAGGCTCAGGTACAACGGGGTAAACGGGTCGGGCTCCAGGGCCAGCGCCGCCGACAATGGCTGGCCGGCCTGAACCCGCTCGCGCACCCGGCCGATCAGGGCACGCACCGGCGCCTGGGCCTTGCCGGGCGCATTGATGAGAATGCCCAGGGCGCGGTCCAGCGCCAGCCCGGCGGTGAGCAGAATCGCCAGCTGCTGGGTGAACGCCGCCAGCGCCGCAGTGCCCAGCCCGCGGCGCGGCGACCACGCCAGCCACCGGCCACCCGCCGGTTCGATGTGCAAGACCAGGGCACCCTGGCGTTGCAGTTGCAGCGCCAGGGCCTGGCGATCGGCGGCGTCCAGCACCCCTTGGCGGGCACTGCCATCGCTGTCCAGCACGCGGTAATGAAAACGAGCCATGGCGTTCACTCACTCGCTGCGGGTGACGCGCAGCACTTCTTCCAGCGATGTGATACCGGCCAGCGCCTGACGCAGGCCGTCCTCGTACAAGGTGCGCAGGCCGCCGCGGCGGGCCGCCTGCTCCAGGGTGGCGGCATCGGCGTGGTTCATCAGCAGGCCGCGCAGTTCATCGTTCATCACCAGTAGCTCAGTGATCGCGCAGCGGCCGCGGTAACCACCCCCTGGCGCATCGGTCCGGGGCCGGTACAGCCATATCGGGCGCTGATCGGTGAAACGGTCCAGGCCGTGCTCGGCCACCAGCGCCGGTGGTGCCTCGAACGCTTCACTGCAGGCGGGGTCCAGGCGGCGCACCAGGCGCTGAGCCAGGATGCCGATCACCGTGGAAGCGATCATGTAGCTCTCCACGCCCATGTCCAGCAGGCGCGTGATGCTCGCGGCGGCGCTGTTGGTGTGCAGCGTGGACAGCACCAGGTGGCCGGTGAGCGAGGACTGAATGGCGATGCGGCAGGTTTCCAGGTCGCGCATTTCGCCGATCATGATCACGTCGGGGTCCTGGCGCACGATGGAGCGCAGGGTGGCGGCGAAGTCCAGGCCGATGGCCGGTTTCACCTGGATCTGGTTGATGCCTTCGATTTGGTACTCCACCGGGTCTTCGACGGTGATGATCTTGCGCTCGCTGGTGTTGAGGCGGGTCAGCGCGGTGTACAGCGTGGTGGTCTTGCCCGAGCCGGTGGGGCCGGTGACCAGCAGGATGCCGTGCGGCCGGTCGAGCAAGGCCAGGAAGCCCTGCAAACGCGCTCCGTCGAACCCGAGGCTGGGCAGGTCGAAGCTCACGGTCTGGCGGTCCAGCAGGCGCATCACCACCGACTCGCCGAAGCTGGTGGGCACGGTGGACACGCGCAGGTCCAGTTCCTTGCCCTGCAAGCGCAGCATGATGCGCCCGTCCTGGGGCAGGCGGCGTTCGGCGATGTCCAGGCGGGCCATGATCTTGACCCGTGAAATCACCGCCGGCGCGGAGGCCGCAGGCGGTGCCTCACCGTCCAGCAACACGCCGTCCACCCGGTAGCGCACTTTGAACTGGCTTTCGAAGGGCTCGATGTGAATGTCCGAGGCCCGCTGCTCCACCGCGCGCTGGAGGATCAGGTTGACCATGCGGATCACCGGTGCCTCGCTGGCCAGGTCCTTGAGGTGCTCGATGTCGTCAGCCTGGTCGCCGTGGCCGCCGTCCAGGTGCTCCACCAGGCTGCCCATGGCCGAGCGCCCTTGGCCGTAGTAACGTTCGATGAGGCTGTCGATATCACTGCGGGTGCCCACGCAGCGCGCCACCGGGCAGTCGGCGGCGTAGGCTGCGGCGCGCAGCGGGTAGCCGTGGTGGGGGTCGGCCATGAGCAATTGCAGGGTGCCCTCCTGCCAGCCCACGGGCACCACCTGGTGATGACGCAAGAAGCGTTCGCTGAGCGCGGGTAACGGCTCCAGGGTGTCGGGGGCGGTATCGCCGCCTTGCAGTGGCAGCCCCAACACGGCCGCCCAGCCGCGCGCCATCTCTTGTTCTGACACCAGCCCGAGTCGCGTCAACAGCCCTGGCAAGGCACTGTGCGGGCTGCCGGCGGGGGCCAGACGCAGCGCGCGCTCCAGGTCCGCGGGCTTGAGCCCGGCGTGGCGGGACAGCCAGGCGCACAATGCCTCAACGGCATCAGGTTCGGGGGGCCGGGCTGTGGACGTGGCGGGTGGGCCACCGGCGCTGGGTTGCATCACCATGGGCGTTGGCTACCCCTGTGCTGTGGTGGGCATGGGTCATGCCGACGTCATGCCAGAGACGGGAACGCACTGGCCAGTGGCCCCAGTGGCAATGTTCGATATCACCAACAACGAAAGAACCGCGACAGTCGCGATGATTATTTTCATTATAGACCTCCCACTTAGTTAGCTAGACAACTATGTCGTTAACGTTCTCCCGGCTGCCCGTTCATATACAACACCCGTTACCTTAGACACTGCATCGGGACTTGGCAATTAAAGCAGGACAATAGATAAATACCCAAAGTTGCGCCTCAAGCATCAACTTCAGATGAAATCATGATAACCGTTGCGCCATTAAAGTTTGACACCCGGCACAAACGGGCGTCCCATTCAATGCGTATCAGCGCGGCACCGCCATGCAGGCATGGCATTGAATACATAAACGAGGCCGGGTTACATGGATCCAAAATAACACTTCCTGCGGATAAATCCAGTTTAACCGCCGCCTTTTTCAAGGCACTGCCAGTGGATTCTGTTTCACCTGCTTTACAAGTTCGCCCTCGTTGTCATTATTACGCCCGGTCCTCCCTGGAGGGTCGCCGGTGGGAGTAATTAAAATGAGAAGAACACGCTCACCCGCACTTGCAACTTCCCTCACCCTGTTGGCCCTCGGTATTGCTCAGATAAGCAGCAACGCCGCCTGGGCGCGCACGGCGCAACAGGCCGACGCACTGGCGCGCCAAACCCTCAGCCAGATGACCCTGGCGGAAAAGCTGGACTACATCGGCGGCACCGGCGGTTGGGACGTCAAGCCCCTGCCGCGCTTCAACCTGCCACAGATACTGGGCGCCGACGGCGGCCTGGGGCTGCGTTACACCAACCAGGGCAATGACCAAGGTGTGGTGTACCCCAGCGGCCCGAGCCTCGCGGCTTCATTCAACCTGCGCCGGGCGGTGGATTTCGGCCGCGCGCTGGGTTATGACACCGCCAGTGGCGGCTACTACTACATCACCGGGCCCGGCATGAACATGTACCGCATGCCCTACGGCGGGCGCAACTTCGAATATGTCAGTGGCGAGGACCCGTTCCTGGGCGCCAGCATGGCCCCGGCGGTCATCAATGGCATTCAGTCCCGGGGCATATGGGCCGATGCCAAGCACTACGCGGCCAATGACCAGGAAACCAACCGTTTCACCCTCGACGAAAGTATTCCCGAACGGGTATTACGGGAAATAACCCTGCCACCCTTCGAGTCTGCCGCCAAGAACGGCAAAGTGTCTTTGATGATGTGCTCCTTCCAGGAGGTCAATGGTGATCATGCCTGTGAAAGTTCTCACTTGATCCGTGACATCCTCAAGGATCAGTGGGGCTTTGCCGGCTTTGTGCAAACCGACTACGGCGCCATTACCGATGGCTTGAAAGCAGCCCAGGCCGGCACCGATATCGACATGCTGTTCGGCACGCAAATGAACGCCACGGTACTCACGCCCTCTATCAACAGCGGGGTATTGAGTGTCGCCACCATCAATGACAAAGTTCGGCGTATTCTGCGCCAGATCTACTTGTTCGACTTCGATACTTATGTGCCGCCCACCGTCCATGACACCAATAGCCTGGCCAGTAACCAGGCGTCATTGAACGTGGCGCGCGAAGGCATCGTGCTGTTGAAAAACCAGAATAACCTGCTGCCGCTGGACCCCGCCGTCGTGAAAAAAATAGCGGTGGTCGGTGTGCTCGGAAAATACGCGCCACCCAGCGGGTTCGGCAGCGCTTATGCCTCGGCGCTGGACTACATCAGCGAAACCAGCGGCCTGGCGCAAGCCGCGCCCCAGGCCCAGGTCACGTTCCTGGACGGGCTGTCGCTGGACCCGGCCGCTGTCACCTGGACACACCTGGACACCGATGGCACCACCGAAGTGCCTGGCCTGACGGCCGAGTACTTCACCAACACCGACTGGAGCGGCACCGCTGCCACCACCCGCAACGACACCTACGTGAACCTCAACTGGGACAGTGACACCAACCTGCCCACCGACGGCAACACCGCCAGTACCTCGATTCGCTGGACCGGGCGCATCACCCCGACGGTCAGCGGTGACCATGTGTTCAAGGTGCGCGCGGACGGGGTGATTCACCTGACCGTCAATGGCCAGCAAATCATCAACAACGGTGACGGCACACCGCTGCCCGACAACGCCATTCCGCCGACCATTCCGCAGTACGCCAAGATCACCCTGCAGGCTGGCCAGGCTTATGACGTGGTGCTGGAATACTCGCGCCGCCCCAGTTACATCGCCAGCCTGGGTGGCTTGACCGGCGTGCAGATGAGTTGGGCTTCGCTGGTGGCACCCAGCGACATCGCCGGCTACGACGCGGTGCTGGTGGCCGCGGGCAACAGCAACGAGTACGAAGGCGAAGGCTTCGACCACATGTGGGAATTGCCTGAATTCCAGGGGCAGCTGATCCAGAGCATCGCCAGCCAGAACCCCCACACCATCGTCGCCTTGCACGGCGGCACGGGGCTGAAGGTCAATGACTGGGTGGACCAGGTGGGCGGCTTGCTGCATGCCTTCTATCCCGGGCAGAACGGCGGCCAGGCGTTGGCGGAGATTCTGTTCGGCCAGGTCAACCCTTCAGCCAAGTTGCCCATCAGCCTGGAGCGCAACCTGCAGGACAACCCGCTCTACAACTACTTCCCGCAGTTCGACAACAACGGCACCCTCACCCAGCTCAGTTATGCCGGTGACCTGCTGCTGGGCTACCGCGGTTACGAGAAACTGGGGACCACGCCGCTGTATCCGTTCGGCTACGGGCTGTCGTACACCCAGTTCAGCTATTCGAACATCAGCGTCAACCCGCCCGTGGCATTCGGCAATGCGCCGATCAGGGTGTCTTTCAACGTCACCAATACCGGCCAGCGGGCCGGGGCCGAGGTGGCTGAGCTGTACGTCGGCCAGCGCAACCCGCGCCTGACGCGGCCCGTCAAGGAACTCAAGGGCTTTCAGAAGGTGCTGCTGCAACCGGGCCAGAGCCAGCGCGTGACCATCGAGCTGAATGGTCGGTCCCTGGCCTATTACAACCCCAACCGCAATGCCTGGGTGGTGGACGCGGACGTGTTCACCATCGGCGTGGGCGCGGCGTCCAACGACATACGCCTGCGCGGCCGGGTACTGAGCCCCTTCCGCCAGCAGCTGTCGGTCACCAGCAGCAATCCGTTGCCGCTGGCGGTGCAGCGTGCGGTACAGGTCACGGCCAGCGGACAAGGCCCTGACCAGACTGACGATGTGCTGTTTACCCAGACGCAGTCGACCGCGCCGCAGGTACCCCCGGCGGCCGGGTCGGGAGGCAGTGCACCCGGCAGTGCGCCTTAATCACCCTGACGCTACCGAGCGCGCGCCGTGCACATGGCGCGCGCTCTGCAGCCCCCTGCCCTTCAGCGACCGATCAACTGCATCTGCTGGCGATAATCATCCGTTGCCCGCCGCGCCTCGTCGCCACTGGCCACCACCCGCGGGGTAATCAACACAATCAGCTCGGTACGGTCCTTGGACTTGCTGGTGCTGCCGAACAACCACCGCAACCCCGGAATACGCCCCAGGCCCGGGACGCTGGAGGTGGACTCGGCGTTGTCCTGCTTGATCAAGCCACCCAGCAATACCGTCTGCCCGCTCTGCACCGCGACTTGGGTCGACACCGAGCGCGTGGAAATGCTCGGGTTCGGCTGCGCGGTGGTGACGCTGCTGGTGTCAGCGTCGCTGACCTGTTGCTGCACGTCCAGGTACACCAGGCCGCCCGGGTTGATGCGCGGGGTCACGTCAAGGATAACGCCGGTCTGCACGTATTCCACGCTGCTCAACGTGGTGGCCGAAGTGCTGGTATTGACGGTCGTCTGGGTGATGGGGATGTTGTCGCCCACCTGAATCTGCGCCTGCTGATTGTTCATCACCACCAGCGACGGCGCCGACAGCACCTGGGTGCGGCCAGTGGTTTCCAGCGCATGCAGCGCCACTTGCAGGTTGCTGCTGACGAACGAGTAGAACAACGAATCGGTCGACCCCAACCCTGCCCCGCCACTGCCCAGCGCGCCCTGGCTGCCACTGGTGTTAGCCACGGTGGTGCTGGAGGAATTGCCCGCCAGTTTGCCCAGGTACCACTGCACGCCCAGATCCAGTTCACCGGTGAGCTTGACCTCCAGAATCCGCGTCTCGATCTGCACCTGCAACGGACGGTTGTCCAGGCGTTTGATCGCCGACTCGATCTCTTTCCACTGGGCCGGGCGGGTGCGCACCAGCAATTGGTTAGTGCCCTTCTGCGCGGTGATGCGCACGCTTTCTTCCAGGGTTTTCTGCGCAGTGCCGGTGGCAGAGGTATCGGCGCCGCTGTCGTCGCTGTCACTGTCCTCATCGTCCTGGGAGGTGCTCGGCTGGGTGGTGCTGGCCTGGGTACCGAGGCTACCGCCCAGCTGGCTGCTGGTACTGGTACCGGCGCCATTGAGTGATGACAGCGTCGTAGTCCGCACGCCGGGTGCCACCTTGGCGGCACTGTCGTCCTTGATCTGGCCGTTGCCGTAGATCTGGCGCAGGTACTTGGCCAGGTCCGTGGCTTTCATGTTGCGCACGTCATACACGTACATCTGCGGCTCATTGCCGCCGCCTTCGTCGATGGTCTTGATCCAGTCCGCCACCTCCTGCAAATAGGCCGGCTGCGAGGAAATGGCGACGATGGAATTGGTCCGCTCGTTGGGCATGAACTTGACCATGCTCGACAGCGGCATGCCGCTGTCGGGGCCGAAGAGTTTCTGCAACTGCGGCATCAGCTCGGCCACCGAGGCGTGCTGCAGGCCGTAGACGCCGATGGACATGCCCTTGAGCCAGTCCACGTCGAAGGTGTCGATGGTGTCCTGGTAGTTGGCGAGTTCCTGCGGCGTGCCAGCCAGGCTGAGCACGTTGCGCGCCGGGTCCACCAGCAGGAAAGCGTTGTCGCGCACGAACGGCTTGAGCAGCTTCTGCATTTCGGTAGCGGCGATGTAGCGCAGCGGGTACAGGCGTGCGGACATGCCCGCCGTGGGCGCGGCCACTGGCATCTCGGGCACCAGCTTGCCAGCCACCGCCTGGGCGGCGGGCAGGATCACGTAGCGGTCGCCCTGGCGGATCATGGCGTTGTTGGTCCAGGACAACAGGGTTTCCAGAATCGACAGGGCCTGCTGCTTGTTCACCGGTTTCGAGGTGGAGAAGCTGACGTTGCCCTTCACGTCCTGGGCGATGCTGTAGTTGGCGTGCAACAGGTCGCCCATCACGGTGTTGATGACCGCTTCGATGGGCTGGTCGGTGAAGTTGAACATGATGTCGCCCTGCTCGCCGGCGCCTGCGGCAGGCGCCTTGGCCGTTGCGGGGGGGCGAATGAAGCGCTGGTTGCCGACGATGACCTTGCGTGACGCCGGGGCCAGCGTGGGCGCGGCGGGCGCAGCCACGGGTTCCACGGGCAGCGGCGCGCGCTGGTCGCCGGTGCCGTTCAAGGCTTCATGCATCAGGGCCGGGTCATTGGCCAGGTCATGGGCCTGGCCGCTGCAGCCGGCCAGTACCAGGGCGGCCGCCAGGCCGAGGGTCGGGGCGCGCAGGCGCGCGGCAATCGGGGTGAGGCGCAAGGTATCAGTCATGGTGCCGCTACGTGAGGAAGGGTGAGCAAAGGCGCCGCGGCCGTCGCGGGAAGGCGCGGCACCGGCAGATTCAAAGTGTGCGCCTGTCCCTGGCGCCGGAACGTGGCGGTAGTGGCGCTGACCTCGGCCAGGGTCCAGCCATTGTCCAGGGCATCGCCCAGCCGCAGCTTCAGGGAGCGCTGGTTGGCCAGGCGCACCAGTGCCCAGCGCTGGTCGCCGTCGACCACCACACCGCTCAGGCGCACACCGTCCAACGTCGGCGCGCCGGCCCCGCCCTTGGCCGCGTCCGCCTGGCGGTCAGGGCTGAACAGCGGGTGCTGCCAGGCCACCTGGCGCTCGCTATCAGGCAGTTGCAGCAACGCGGGCACGGGCGCGGCCTGGATGGGTGGTGGCGAATGCTGCGCCACGGGTGCCCACCGGGGGGCGGGTTCGATCCCCAGGCACTGCCACGCTACGGCCGCCAACAGCAGGCCATTGAGGGAAGCCAGGCTTAAGGTGCTGCGCATGAACGTCATGGCTGGGCTCCCTGGGCTGCGGCGGTCAGGTAACCGCGCAACAGCACCTGCACCTTCAACCGCCCCGCCGGGCCTTTTTCCGGTGCGTCAGTGGCGCGGCTGATGTTCAGGGCCTCGACAAACAGGTACGGCTGGCCGTATTCGAGCTGGTGCAGCCACTGCATCAGGGGTTCGGTGCCGCAGGCCAGGGTCAGGCTGACCTTCACGTGCCGATAGGCCTGGGCGCTGTCCTGCTCGGGCACGACCGGCATACGCTGGCTGACCTCGCAGCCCGGGCCCAGGGCCGACACGGCCTTGACCTTGTCCACCAGCGCCTGCATCAGGTCGGCAGCGGCAGCGCTGGGATCATCGCCCGGCAACAGGCTGCGACGGCTGGCGGGGTCCTGACGCGCGTGTTCAAGTTCAGCCTGCAGCGCCGGCCCCTGTGCCAGCAGCCGGGCGTAGCGCTGGTGCTGGGCATCGAGTACCTGGGCCTGATCGGCCAGCGCGGCCATGGGCGCGGCGAACCAGCTGTCGATCAACACGTACCAGGCGCCATAAAGCACCACGGCCAACAGCGCCAGGGCGCCCAGGCGACGTTCATTGCGGGTCGGGGGTCGGCGCATGGGCGGCCTCCTGGGAAAGGTGCGCCGCCAGGGCGAAATGGTCATTGCCGGTGTGCGAATCGGGCTGAATCACGCCCTGGAAATGCGCGCCTTGCAGGCTGTGGCAGTCCCGGGCGCGGCTGATCAGGGCGCTGGCATGACGGCTCTGACCGCTGAGGCTGACTTCGCCGTTGTCGCGCACCTCCAGTTGCTCCAGCCAGGTGTCATCGCCCAGGCAACCGCTGAGCTCGGTCAGTAGCGCGGTGGCCGTCGGGCGCGCGGTCTTCAGCCGGGCGAGGTAACTGGCGGCGCCCTGGGTGTCCGTCAGCTCGTGGCGCACGGCCTCCAGGGTCGTCACCTGTTGACGCTGTTGGGCCACCGCTTGCGCCATGCGGTCGACCTGGGCCTGCCGCTGGCCGAGGGTCGCCAGCATGAGCGCCGCCAGCAGCACCACGGCGCCCACGGCCAGCCCGCAGTTGAGCCGGGCCGTGCGCGACGGTGCCGGGCGCAGGTGCGCGGGCAACAGGTCGATACCCAGTGGCTCGCCGTTGCCCGCCCTGGCATCGATGCCACGCAGCATCAGGCCCGCTGCCTGGCACTGGTCGAGTATCGCGGCCAGGCGCTCGCGGCTCACCGCCACCAGCAGTACCCGTGCCTGGTCGCCGGTACGCCGCAGGACCCGGGCCGTGAAGTGCACCTGGTCGGCAGCGAACGGCGTGTAACGGTCCAGCTCGAAGGCCAGCACCCGTTGCAGGTCAGCGGTGGCCGCCGCGGGCAGGCTGATGGTTTGCGCCATGACTTCACGGGCGGGCAGTTCCAGTACCGCTGGGCACGTGGTATCGAGCCTGGCCGGCAACGGCCACGCCAGCCGCTGCACGGCCGGGCCGCTGGCCAGGCGTGCGCGCAGCGGGGTGGGCAGCAGCCCGTGCAATTCCTGCAACCAGGCGTGCAGCCAGCGCCGGGCGCGGCTGGCCTGCCACTGCCGAACCAGGGGATAAAGCCCGTGCCGCAGGCGCTCCAGCCCATTTGGTAAGCGTATTTTCATTCTTGCCAGCGCAGGACCCGATATGGCCTGGCGCCCTCCTTTGTCTGGGTCAACATCAGGGTTACCTGCAACGTGGCGTGGTAGCCGTTGGGCAAGCGCGCCTCACTCTGCACGGTGAGGATCGGCCCAGGGTCGGCGTCGGGCTCACGCACCGCAGGCAACGCCAGTGCCCGGGCCAGCGCTACCGGGACCAACGCCGGGTCGGGCTGGGCCTGGCCGGACCACACGGTGATCCACGGCACGGCACAGTGGTACAGCGCGAAGCCCATGCCCGGCAGCTCGCGGAATTCGTCCAGCGTGCGCAGCGGCACAGGGCCCTGGCGCAGATGTTCAAGCGCTTGCAGCAACGGCTCGATGGCCTGGGGCGCGGCACCGCACGTCTTGAGCAGGCGGCTCAGGGCCGGCGCCGAAGCGGCGTTGAGGTCCAGCTTGCCGCGCTCGCTGTACAGGCTGACGCGCAGGTCCGCATCACCCAGGCGCAATTGGTGGGGCTGGCCGTCAGCGGGCCAGCGCGCCCGGGGATCGCGGGCCTGGCGCGCCATCACGGCCTGGGCCACACCGGCCTCGGCGGCGAACAGTGCCTGGGTATGGCTGGCTTGCCACTGGGCCTGGCGATGCTGCACCTGCACGGTGGCGGCCAGCGCGCCGAGCAAGGTTGCCAGCACTGCGAGCACCCACAGCACCACCAGCAGCGCGACGCCGCGCTGGGCCGTCATGGCGTGGCCTCGCTGGCCAGGTCCAGGCGCAGGCTGACCTGCTCGGTCACCCAGGGCACCGGCCCACGCAATCGGGCCTCGATGCGCACGGCCCGGGGCAACCGTTCCGGCCAGGGCCAGGTGTCCAGCCAGCCGCTGTCCTTGCCCAGGGGCGCCAGGCCGCGATAACTGAACGTCACCTGCTCCACGTCGGGCAGCAGCACCTGGGGTTCGCCAAACGACTGCAGGGTGGTGCCTTGCAGGCGCGCCAGGCGAACCCGCAGCCGGTGGTGCTCCAGGCTTACCTGCTGCTGGAACACCCCACCACCCACCGACTCGGGCAGCGGCGCGTAGAAACTCATGCCCTGGGCCTGGCCGTTGAACACCGCGGGCTTGGCCGCGGCGTCCCCCGCCGCCACCGGCAACGCCTGGCTGATGGCGCGGCGCAGATAACCCTGGGCCGCGCGCAGATCGTCCAGGCGCTGGCTGAACCGTTCGGCCTTGGCCGAAGCGCGGTTGGCGCTGACCAGCGCAGTGCCGACAAGGCCCAGCAAGATGCCAAGCAGGCTCAGCACCACGAGGATTTCCAGCAGGGTAAAGCCGCGTTCAGCCCTCATGGCGTCAGCCCGGCGCTACGCACTTGCAGCGTACTGAAGCGAGCTTCGCGCTCCTCGGCCTTCAGGCGCAGGTCCAATTGCCACAAACGGTCGGGGCCGGGTACCGAAGGCACCGCGGCCACGTCCAGGGTCCACTGCACGTCATCCCACTGCCCTTGGCTGCGCCCTGGCGCCAAGGGCCCATCGCCCAGGGCGTCCATCAATGAACGGGCCGCCAGGTTCAGCCGGTCGCTGCGCTGGGTTTGCTGCAAGGCGCGGGCACTCTGGCCAAATGCGCCTAGCAGCACGGTGGCGCACAGCGCCAGCACCGCCAGCGCCGCGAGCATTTCCAGCAGCGTGAAGCCCCGTTGGTGCGTCATGGCAGGTCGCGCAGGCGCACGGCGCCGGTCAGCCAGGCCACGTCCACGCGCCAACGGCGCGGCCCCTGGGTGATCAGCACGTTGCCACCGCTGGCGCCGCCGTCGGGGTAGAACTCGAACCCGGCGCCCAGGCCTTCGGCCGTCTGCACGCGCACCTGCCACGTCTTGGGCCACTGCACCGGTGGTTTGCCCGGGGCCTGCACGGTGCGCTGCTGCAAGTCGAAACGGGCGCGGGCGGGCTGCCCGGTGACGATGGCCTGTACCCGCGCCGCACGCAGCGTGTTGACTACCTGGGCCAAGGCCTTGCGCTCACTGGCACTGTGCAGCCCGCGCTGCAGGCCATAGCCCACCAGGCCTGCGGCCACACCGATCAGCACGATCACCACCAGCATTTCCAGCAGTGTGAAGCCCCGGGCCCTGTGCATCGGCCTTATTCCCAGTTGCCCAGGTCAGCGTTGTAGCCGTCGCCGCCGGGTTGGCCGTCCTGGCCATAGAAGATCAGGTCGAAGCTGCCGTGTTCACCGGGGAAGCGGTAGCCGAAGGCATGGCCGAACG